>Ga0194135_10000074_pt1 | contig 53912 bp, 55 predicted proteins | sample LitLau_LLRF_2013_FD_134024 | JGI IMG/M metagenome (GOLD analysis project Ga0194135, IMG submission 134024) | Freshwater sediment microbial communities in response to fracking from North America - Little Laurel Run_MetaG_LLRF_2013 (version 2) | ecosystem: Environmental > Aquatic > Freshwater >...
ATTCAGAATCTTTTCAGTAACAGAAAACCGGCCTTTATATTCAGGGAAAAGTTCTCCTTTTGGATAATTAGGAAGTGGAGAAAATAACGAAACTTCATAGCCATTTTGATTTAATTTTAAAGCCAGTTGCTCAATTCTATTAGCAGCAGCACCTTTTTCTGGCGGATAATAGTTTGAAATAATTAAAATATCGTTCATTATTTTTTATCCAATAAAATTGAAATAATTCTTTCAGATGCTTTTCCATCCCATAATTCCGGAATGCCGCTTTTTCGTGGACCGTTTTTCAGGAACAGTCCAAAAACTTTTTGCAAATTTTCTAATGATGTTCCCACAATAGCATTTGAACCAATAGTTTCTGTTTCAGGTCTTTCAGTATTATCCCGCATGGTAAAACATGGAATTGCAAGAACAGTAGTTTCTTCAGAAATTCCGCCGCTGTCTGTAATAACAGCAAAACTGTTTTTGATTAAATACATGAAGTTTAAATAACCTTGAGGAGCAACAAAAATGATGTTTTTAAACGTAATTTCACTTTCACTCAAAATTGCCTGTGTTCTGGGATGAATAGGAAACAGTATTTTTTTGTCATTTATCAAATCATCAATTCCATGAAGCAATTTAATAAGAGATGAAACTTCGTCAACATTTCCGGGACGATGCAAGGTTAGAATAATATAATTTTTCTCGCTTAGTTGATGTTCATTCCAAAAATCAGGGGGAGAAATTCGATTAATGTTTTGATATAAAGTATCGATCATAACATTACCCACAAAATGAACATTTTCTGGATCTGATCCCAATTTTAGTAAATTTTCTGAGGCCGAAGTTGAAGTTGTAAAAAAGTAATCCGTAATGCTGTCTGTTAGCATTCTATTAATTTCTTCTGGCATTGTTAAGTCTCCTGAACGAATTCCGGCTTCAACATGTGCCACTTTTGTATGACATTTTTTTGCCACGATTGAACACGCCATAGTCGAATTGACATCGCCAACAACCAAAACCAAATCAGCTGGGTTTTCAAGTAATTCTTTCTCAAAAGCAATCATAATTGCAGCAGTTTGTTCTGCCTGAGAGCCACTTTTAACTTCGAGATTTACATTTGGTTTCGGAATATTTAATTCTTCAAAAAAAGTATCACTTAGGTTTTTATCATAATGCTGACCCGTATGAACCAATCGAAATGAAACATCAAAACCTTCATTTTGTTTGCTTTTTATAGCATTAATAATTGGCGCTATTTTTATAAAATTGGGTCTTGCGCCGGCGATTATGGTGATTTTCATGAGTTAATTGGATTCTTTCTAAAAACTTTCTTTGGCAAAAGTAAAGTTTAAATTGGAATCTGGATAGATTGAGATAATTTCTTCAATCTTTAAATGAATTTTGAGTATATTAAATTCATCTTGTCAGAATTTGGAGGTCGCATATTGCGACCTTGAAAAAGCCGAGAATTATTTTTTGTAGCCAATTTTTGCTCTTTCACTTTCATTTTCTTTTTTCTCCGTTAATTCATCTAAATAAGAAAAGACAAGTTCTATGTTTTTATCATGATTTTCTAACTTCTTTTGAATCTGAAGGATATATACTTTAATTTCTGTGGTGTCAAAAAGAATTTGTCGAACTTTTGTAAAAATTCGCATGATCTGAATATTGGTTTGAATGGCTTTGTTACTTTTTTAAGACACTTGAAAACATTAAAATTCCATGTTCAGTAAAAACAAAAGGGAGGTATTTTTGATATTTACCTCTACCTTAGAGAATCGAACTCTATTTTAGTTAACTCAAACATAAAATCTTTCGGAAATCGTGAAATATTTCTTTTAACAGCTTATTTTAATACTTTAGTTTCAATTTCATAGAGCATTGCCAAATCACTATCCAGCATTACTTTTTGACCACGAATAAAATATATTTTATCAGAAATAGTTTCTTCAGAAAGAAAAGATCGATCGTCCATAAGTTTTAATTAAAAAAAATAAATGTAAGATTTTATTTATTTTAAATATAAGATTTAAACTGTTTTAATTTTCCTCTATTACTTCTTTCTAAAGCTGATTTTCGGATAAAACTAAAGTTTAAATTGGGTTCTAAATATAAAGAAATCGCCTTTTCTATTTTTTGAATTTGAGAATTATCTAATTCTTTTTCAGAAACATATTCAATTTCAAAAGTATCTAGTTTGGTTTGTTTGATGATAAATTCTTTGACATTTCCATCATCTTCAATTATGCTTTTGGTAACGTAATAAAAGGTTAATCCAGGCGATTTTTTCCCACTTGGTAAAATCGCAACATCATTGGTTCTGCCAATTAGCTTTTTAAGAATAGGTTTTTGAGGCGTACTTTTTTCATCCAAAATTCCAATATCACCAATTTCATATCGAATAAATGGATTTGCTTTGTTGAAAAGAGAAGTAATTATAATTCGTCCTTCTTCCCCGTAAGGGAGAACTTGATTATTTTCATCTAAAATTTCTACAAACAGCGTTTCAGCATTTATCTGCCATTCTCCGTTTTGGTTTTCAAAAGCAATTAAATCAAGTTCTGATGCTCCATATTCGCTTATTATCGAAACTCCAAATTGCTTTTCTAAAAGTTTTTTATCCGATTCAAAAAGCATTTCCGAAGTAACAAAACACGCTTTTAAGGTTGGGCAAATTTCATTTAAGACAATATTTTTCTGTTCTAAATATTTGGCAAATAAAACAATAGAACTCGTATATCCATTAATATAATCGAATTTTTTGGTTTTGAATTTTTGAAAAAACTGATCTAAAATTTCATCAGATAAATCAAAAACCGGGAATCTAAAACGATGCGTTAAAAAATCTTTAAAACGCTCTTTTTGATAGCCTGCAAAATCCATTGGAATGCCATAAAAACGAGCCTGATACGAATGGTTAAAATCAATTCCAAACCATCCAAAACGCATGATATTTGAAGCCCAGGTTAAAGCATGAGAATATTTATCTTTAGCAAAAACAAAAGGAGTTCCGCTGGATCCTGATGTTTTGTTGAGGTATATGTTTTTTTTCGAATAATCCTTTGAAAGTCTTTCTTTAAGAGGTTTTTGTAAATTTTGTTTGTTTAAAATGGGTAAATCTTCCCAATTTAAATGGGTTTCATTTCCAACTAATTCTTTGTAGAAAGAGTTATTTTTTAGATGAAAATCTACAATTTCTTTTTTTTTGTTTTGAAGAAAAAGCGTGTATTCTTCTTCAGATAAATTCACAATTTTATCCAATTCAGCTTTAGCTTTCTTTATCGGAAAACCATTTAATTGAAGCGAAAGATCAAAAAGAGAAATCATTTGGGGATAAATTTTCATCAAAAATAATATTATCAAATTACTAACATAGAAGAATCAACAACTTTTTAAGATTTAATTATTTTTTACGTACAAAAGCAATTATTTTTGCACCACAACTAAATACAACTATACCATGACAATTTTACTATTGGGATCAGGCGGAAGAGAGCATGCTTTTGCATGGAAAATGATTCAGAGTCCGCTTTGCGAAAAACTTTTTGTTGCACCAGGAAATGCAGGAACAGCTGCAATTGCTGAAAATGTAGCAATAGCTCCAACCGATTTTGAAGCAATAAAAACATTAGTGCTTAAAGAAAATATAAGTTTAGTAGTCGTAGGACCAGAAGATCCTTTGGTAAAAGGTATTTATGATTATTTTAAAAATGACGAAAGTCTAAAACATATTCCGGTTATTGGGCCTTCAAAATTAGGAGCTCAATTAGAAGGAAGTAAAGAATTTGCTAAAGAATTCCTGATGAAGCACAACATTCCAACAGCTGCTTATGACAGTTTTACTGCCGAAACAGTAGAAAAAGGATGTGCATTTCTTGAAACTTTGCAGCCTCCGTATGTTTTAAAAGCAGATGGATTAGCTGCCGGAAAAGGAGTTTTGATTATTCAGGATCTGGAAGAAGCTAAAACTGAATTGAGAAACATGCTGGTTCATGAAAAATTTGGAGCAGCAAGTTCAAAAGTGGTTATCGAAGAATTCCTGGACGGAATCGAATTAAGCTGTTTTGTTCTAACAGATGGAAAAAGCTATAAAATCCTGCCAACAGCAAAAGATTACAAACGTATTGGAGAAGGTGATACGGGATTAAATACAGGCGGAATGGGAGCAGTTTCTCCAGTTCCTTACGTTGATGCTGTTTTGATGGAAAAAATTGAAACCCGTATCGTAAAACCAACAATCGAAGGTTTCCAGAAAGACGGAATCGAATATAAAGGATTTGTATTTATTGGTTTGATTAACGTAAAAAATGAACCAATTGTTATTGAATACAATGTAAGAATGGGAGATCCTGAAACTGAAGTTGTGGTTCCTAGACTAAAATCTGATTTGGTTGAGTTGTTTCTATCAGTTGCCAATCAAAAATTAGATGAATTTACATTAGAGGTTGATCCTAGAAGTGCCACTACAATTATGGTGGTTTCCGGCGGATATCCTGAGGATTTTGAAAAAGGAAAAAATATTACAGGATTAGAAAACATTACAGATTCTATTGTTTTTCATGCAGGAACAAAATTAGATGGCGATAATATCGTTAGTAATGGAGGACGTGTATTAACTGTAACTTCTTATGGAGACGATTTCCAACAGGCCATAAAAAAATCTTACCAAAATATAGATAAACTAAATTTTGATAAGATGTATTTTAGAAAAGATATTGGCTTCGACTTACTTTAAAAAAGAGTGAGCTGTAGTATCTTGATTTTCAGTTCCGGCGTCATCAAAAATGCGTAATTGTTTAATCCAATAAACGATTGCGCATGCGCAGATGATCATAAAAATCCAGTTAATAGTATTCGCACCAAACCAAGTAACTAATTCCAAACGACGTAAAAAATCAAGTGGAGCAAATAAAATGTTAACGAATAAGTATTGTATTCCTTCAAAAAAAGCTGTCATAATTTATAAAATTATATGTTATTTATTGTTTTTAACGCATTGAAGACAAAATTCAATAGAGAATCTTTTTTCAACTTGTTGGTTTTCCTTTTTAAACAAGTATTATATTTACAATCACAAAAGTATAAAATATCCTTATGATAACAAGTGTTTTTAAAAAATCTACGCCATTAAATTATTCCCTGGTCGTAATTTTGATACTGGTTTTCTTTTTTATTTTTCAAATTAAAGATCCATCATGGGTGAGTTCTTATTTTTTGGCGTTTCAAAAAGTAAGTTTGCTGTGCTTTATTTTAGCCTCTTTTTTCCTGATTAATTTTATTGTAAAAAAGAACGGACTCAGTAAGGACAATGGTTATGCGATATTATTTTACTTATTGTTCATATTGTTTTTCCCCACAATATTTAATAATTCGAATGTAATATATGCCAACTTTTTTATCCTGCTGGCACTTCGAAGATTAATTTCGCTACAATCTTTAAAAGCATCAAAAGAAAAAATATTTGACGCTTCTTTCTGGATTTTAATAGCTTCTTTATTTCAATTTTGGTGTATCCTTTTCCTGATATTGGTTTTTATATCAATTGTTTTTCATGTTTCCAGAGATTATAGAAACTGGGTTTTGCCTTTTATAGCGCTTTTGGCAGTATCAATACTTTTTTTATTAATATCATTAATCTTTCATATTGACATTATAGATTTTTTTCAGCAACGTGCTGTAATTGATTTCAATATCGATTATTTCAAAAATAATTATGAGAACGGAGCACTTTCAATTTATGTTGCTGTAGCTTTATTTTTTGTGGTTTCTATGTTGAGCACTTTATCAAACCGACCTCAAATTCTGCATTCTTCATACAAAAAAATCGTAGCCAGCTTTTTTATTGCGGTTTTTGTTTACATTGTTTCACCAGATAAAAGCAACGATTTATTGTTATTTAGTATTGCGCCTTTAACCGTTATGGCTGCAGGTCATATCGAATATATGCAGCAAAAACTTAATAACGAAATTGTTTTCTATGTCTTGATTTTATGTAGTTTATTTACGTTTTTCTCTCAATTATAATTTGCTTCCGTAAGCAAGATCACCTGCATCACCAAGACCTGGAACAATGTAGTTTTTCGCGTTTAATTTCTCGTCTCTCGAAGCAACCCATAAATGGCAGTTTTCAGGAAGGTTTTTTTCCAGATAAGCAATTCCTTCCGGTGCGGCGATAACCACCACAATATGAATCTCTTTTGGAGTAGCGTTCTGAATTAATTTTTCATGAACAGCAACAATAGACTGCCCCGTTGCCAACATGGGGTCAAGTAGCAAAACAGTTTTGTCATTAATATTCGAAACAGCTTGATATTCAACTCGAATTTCAAACTCATCGTCGTTATTTGGATGATATCGGCAAGCCGAAACAAAGCTGTTCTCAGCATGGTCAAAGTAATTCAAAAAACCATTATGAAGTGGTAATCCGGCTCTTAAAATAGAACATAAAACCAGGTCGCTTTCGATTTCGGTTGTTTTTTTAATGCCAAGCGGAGTTTGAATTTCGACGTTTTTGTAAGCCAGGTCTTTACTCAGCTCATAAGCCATAATTTCGCCAATCCGCTCTATATTTCTTCTAAAGCGCATACTGTCATTTTGAACATTTACATTTCTAATTTGACCTAAAAAATGATTTAATACGCTATTATTCTCTGAGATATAATGAATTTTCATAATGAATTTTTAATGTAATCGTTTGTTTATGATGTATAAACGAAAAAACAATGCTTTTTTTCGCACCATAAAAGTATAAAAAGTATCTTTGTGTCTCTAACAAATTAAAGACATGTTTTCAAAATTAGCATATTCGGTTTTCGAACAAAGTATCAAAGATTATCATCAATTTGATAATGTTGACCAACCTATAAGCAATCCTTATCCTAAAGATAAATTTGAGCATTTATTATATTTAAAAAACTGGATTGACACCGTTCAATGGCATTTTGAAGATATTATTCGTGATCCGCAAATTGATCCGGTAGCAGCTCTTACTTTAAAAAGAAGAATCGATGCCTCAAATCAGGAACGTACTGATATGGTTGAATATATCGATAGTTATTTTTTGCAAAAATACAGCGACGTAAAAGTAAAAGATGGCGCAAAAATCAACTCAGAAAGTCCGGCCTGGGCTTTTGACAGATTATCGATTTTGGCTTTAAAAATTTATCATATGCAGGAAGAAGCCACTCGTGCAGAGGCATCACAAGAACATAGAGATAAATGTCAGGAAAAATTAAATATCCTTTTAGAACAAAGAAGCGACTTATCAACAGCAATTGATGATTTATTGGCTGATATCGAAAACGGAGACAAATTCATGAAAGTGTACAAACAAATGAAAATGTACAATGACGATGAACTAAATCCTGTTTTATACCAAAACAAGAAATAATTTCTGGAGCTATTTCCAGCTTTCCATTTCAATTCCTCACAAAAAAATAAAGTTTCTATTGTTCAAAAAAGAGCTTCCGTTGGTCGCTTTTTTTAAACAAGAAACTTTATTTTTTTTGCTCCGGGATTTTCATTTCAATCTGGGCTAAAAAGTAAAGTGCCAGAAAACACTTGAATTTAAGGAAGTTGAAATAATTTAAAAAGTTTATTTATAATAATTTACTAGAAATGAAGTGGCCAAAGAATCACAATACTTTACAACATTTCACCACTATCTGAATTTTAAAAAATATAAAGAAATTGTCTAATAAAATCAAGCATATAGCCGTCATGAGACTTTCTGCAATGGGAGATGTTGCTATGACCGTTCCTGTTTTAAGAGCCTTTGCAAAACAATATCCCGAGGTGAAAATCACGGTAATTTCGCGTCCGTTTTTCAAGCCATTTTTTGACGGAATTCCCAATCTTGACTTTTTTGTTTTTGATGAAAAACAACGCCACAAAAGTTTTCCCGGACTTATACGTTTATTCAGAGATGTAAAAAAGCTTAAAATCGATGCTTTTGCTGATCTTCATAACGTTTTAAGATCCAAAATTGTGGGTTTTCTTTTCGCTTTAAGCGGAAAAAAAAGAGCTACAGTTGACAAAGGAAGAGAAGGCAAAAAAGAGTTAACAAGAGCCGAAAACAAAGTTTTCAAACCACTACCAACCATGTTCGAAAGACATGCAAAAGTGTTCGAAAAACTTGGTTTTTCTTTAGATTTATCGAATCCTGAATTTCCAGAAAAGGCAAACTTAAGTCCGGAAATTCTTGAGATTATTGGCAATCAAAATCAAAAATTAATAGGAATTGCACCATTTGCGCAATACGATTCTAAAGTTTATCCTCAGGATTTAATGCAGGAAGTTATTGCTAAACTAGCCGAAAATAAAACGTATAAAATTTTACTTTTTGGTGGTGGAAAGAAAGAAATCGAAATTTTGGATTCACTTTCAAAACCATTTGAAAATGTGATTAATATGGCTGGAAAAATTAAATTTCAGCAGGAACTGCAATTAATCAGTAATCTGGACATCATGCTTTCTATGGATTCCGGAAATGCGCATATTGCCGCAATGCTGGGTGTAAAAGTAATTACCCTTTGGGGAGCAACACACCCGTATGCAGGATTTTTACCGTTTAATCAAACAATGCAAAATGCTTTAACATCAGACAGACATCAATATCCAAAATTACCAACATCGGTTTATGGAAACAAAATCGTTGAAGGTTATGAAGACGCTATGAGATCTATTTCTCCAAAAAACATAGTGGAGAAAATTCAGTTAAGCATATAATCCATTTAAATCATAGAAAAAATATCCAATTGTTTTCTTTTTGTTTCTATTGGCAACAATTACAACAAAATGATTTTCTTTTTCTGTAGAAAGCAAAATGTGCTCAAAATCATCGGTTGAATTTCTATAGATTTTATGCACCAATTGAGATTCTTTAATTTTGCTTGATAGTACTTTAGCAGCTTTTAATTTACTTATATAAGGCCATATATTAAAAATATTTTTATCAGAAGCTGTTATTTCAGTCATTTTCCCAATCATTGTTGCGCTATATTTCTCTTTGGTAAGTAATTTTGGGCCTTTTTTATTTCGTTGTTTTTTAATTATAAAATAAACACAAAAAAGGGCTGTTATTACAAAAAGTGCTATAAACGATAAACGAAGTAAGTGATGTATTGTCATGATATTTAATTTTTAAACGTGTTGACAAATTTGATTTAGCTCCACAAATCTCATAAAAGCATGAGATTGCGATTACTCTAATTGCACCACTAAAATAATGAAAATTTGGCAATATTTTAGCAAAATTTTGTTTTTATTATAACCTGAACTACAACCAAATCTTTTCATCGTTACCGCTGCTGTAAATATAACTTTTAAGATTCGAAATCATGGCTTTATAATTTGTTGCTTCATAACCAAATCGTTCGTGTTCCATTTGTTCTTTTTCGACAGCATTACAGCCTTTTATAACTTCTTTGAGCATATCCAGCATGATGAGTTCTTTATTATTTGTTTTCTGAAATTTAAATGCTACAATTTCATCTTGAAGTTCTTCACAATATTCCACAAGTTTTTCAACTTCAGGTTCATCTAAAAGATATTCTTTATTTTTTAAAATTTCCCGTACAGATTTAATAAAATAAATTTCAATTTTTAAAATCCAACTTCCGATTTTAGAAAGATTACGAATAATTATAAAACAAAAAAAATCCAAATCCCAGTTGTAAATTTGGAATTTGGATTTTAAATATTTTGAAATTTTAACGACTAAACGTCATCATAATCAACATAAATAGTATCTGATGTTGGATGTGCCTGACAGGTTAAAATTAAACCATCGGCAATTTCTTTATCTGTTAAAATTGAGTTTTTAGTCATTTCGGCGCTTCCCGAAGTTACACGAGCCAGACAGCTGCTGCAAATTCCGCCTTGGCAAGAATATGGAGCATCAATTCCTTGTTTTAGAGCTGCATCTAAGATGGTTTGTTTTTGAGACATTTCGAATGAAACTTCGTCATCATCTACTAAAACAGTAATTTTTGTATGTCCTTCTAATGAAGTATTGATTTTATTTTCCTGAGATGAAGAAGTAAAAAGTTCAAACTTAATGGCTGATTCTTTTACATTTTTCTCTGTTAAAATAGAAGAAACAGTATTGATCATTTCTTCTGGTCCGCACAAGAAAAATTTATCAAACTGTAATTCTTTGTGTTTGTTATTTAAAACAAAATTCACGGCTGATTTTTCGATTCTGCCAAACAAAGCATTTTCGGCTTTAGCCTGACTAAAAACATAATGTACAAAAAAGCGACCTACATATTTCAGTTGTAAATCATGTAATTCCTGGTAAAAAATAGTTTCTTCAGGAGTTTTATTTCCGTAAACCAATACAAATGAACTTTTTGGCTCACTTTTCAAAACCGATTTTATAATAGAAAGTACAGGAGTAATTCCGCTTCCGGCAACAAAAGCGGCATAGTTTTTTTGTCTTTCGGGATCTGGTTCAAAAGTAAATTTTCCTTCCGGATGACCTACTTCGAGAACATCACCGGCTTTAAGTTTTGTATTTGCAAATTGAGAAAACAAACCATTTTTGACTGCTTTTACTGCAATTCGCAATTCACCACTTTCAGGTGCTGAGCAAATAGAATAAGCACGTCTAATTTCTTGATTATCAAGTGTTAGTTTTAAATTTATGTATTGTCCTGCAATAAATTTATAGTCTTGTTTTAGTTCTTCAGGAACATTAAAAAGTACAGAAACGGCATCGGTGGTTTCACGTTTTACCTCTTTAATTATAAGTTTTAAAAATGAAGGCATGATTGTATATTTTATGCAAAAGTAGCAAACAGAGATTAAATGAGAAGCACGAAAATATTATTTTTAACTTTTTTTGTAACGTTTTCTTACATTTGATCACTTACTACAAAACTCAAAACAAAATAACCATGATTAAAAAGTTTATTTATCTTGAATGGAAGGCCTTTACCAGATCTGCATCATTTGGTACAAATGTGGCAATGAAAATTTTAATTGGTTTTTTGATGGTTTATTTTTCGGTACTTTTTATCGGAATGGGTGTGGGATCATTTTATGTTTTAAAGAAAATGAATCTTGAACCTTTAGTAACTATCAATAAATTTTTAATTTATTATTTTCTAACAGACCTTGTTATTCGTTTATTAATGCAGGCAATACCAGTATTAAATATTAAGCCTTTATTGGTTTTACCTTTCAAAAAAACAACAATTGTTCATTTTTCGTTAGGCAAAACTGCTTTGTCATTTTTTAACTGGGTTCATGCTCTTTTCTTTGTGCCTTTTTCTATTGTGTTAGTTCTGGAAGGTTACGATATTACAGGAGTTATTTTCTGGTTTTTGGCAGTTTTTTCTCTAGTATACATCAATAATTTTTTAAATATTATTTTAAGTAATATAGATAAATTGTTTGCCCTTTTTATTGTACTGATTCTTGTTTTAGCCGGATCACAATATTATAAAGTATTTGATATTACTACGTTTACAACACCATGTTTTCAGGGGTTTTATGCTACAAAAGGAATGTTTTTGATTCCAATACTAATATTAATCGGATTGTATCAATTTACATTTAAGTACTTCAAAAACAATTTGTTTTTAGATGCCGGACTTTCTAAAAAAGAGGATGTTGCTACAACGGAGAATCTTTCATGGTTAAATCAGTTTGGAACATTGGGAACTTTTCTTAAAAATGATATTAAATTGATTAAAAGAAACAAAAGATCAAAAACAACTCTGTTTATGAGTTTTTTCTTTTTGTTTTATGGTTTCATTTTTTTCGGAAACACGCATCAGCCAGAAGTGATGTATATTTTTGCCGGAATATTTGTTTCAGGAGGATTTTTGTTTGTCTTTGGTCAGTTTGTACCAAGTTGGGATAGTTCTTATTATCAATTAATGATGACACAAAATATACCGTATCGCGGATATATTACGTCAAAATGGTGGCTGATTGTTATTGCGACTGTTATTTCGACTATAATTGCTTCGTTCTATCTTTTTTATGGATGGGAAACCTATTTAACCATTGTTGTTGGTGCGATTTATAATATTGGAGTTAATTCTCATCTGGTTCTTTTGGGCGGCGCTTTTACAAAAACACCAATCGATTTAAGTTCTGCAGGAGGGGCTTTTGGTGATAAAAAAGCATTTAATGTAAATGCTATGTTGCTAACCTTACCAAAAATATTATTACCGTTAGGACTTTATGCTATTGGTCTTTATTTAGGAAATAAAACAATAGGACTGGCATTGGTCGCCGGCGCCGGAGTTTTAGGATTTATTTTTAAAGACATAGTGTTTTCATTAATCGAAAAAAGATATAAAATCGAGAAATACAGCACAATAAGCGCTTATAAACAAAAAAATAATTAAAGAATTTTTCATTTGATAATGAGATAATTTATCAAATAGAATCGAATATTAAAAAAATGCGGAGATTTTTAAATCTATCAATCTTAAATCAGCAATATAAAATTTAAAATCATCATGATACAAGTAAATCAACTTTCAAAAAAATATAACGGAACAACAGTTTTAAACATTCATAATCTTGAAATCCCAAAAGGACAAAGTTTTGGACTGGTAGGGAACAACGGAGCAGGAAAAACAACTTTTTTCAGTTTATTATTAGATCTGATTCAGCCTTCGACAGGAAATATCATAAACCATAATATTCAGGTAAATACAAGCGAAAACTGGAAATCTTTTACAGGATCTTTTTTAGATGAAAGTTTTTTGATTGGATATTTGACGCCGGAAGAATATTTTTATTTTATTGGCGATTTGCGTCATCAGAACAAAGCAGATATCGATGCCTTGCTGGCACAACATGAAGAGTTTTTTAATGGAGAAATCCTGAACAATAAAAAATACTTAAGAGATTTATCTAAAGGAAATCAGAAGAAAGTAGGGATAATAGCAACCCTTATCGGAAATCCGGAAGTAGTTATTTTAGACGAACCTTTTGCTAATTTGGATCCAACAACAGTAAGCAGATTAAAAAAAATAATTAAAGATCTGGCCGAAAACCCCAATGTTACAGTGTTGGTTTCCAGTCATGATTTGCAGCATACAGTAGAGGTTTGTGATAGAATTGTTGCTCTTAATAAAGGCGAAGTGGTAAAAGATATCCAAACATCAAAAGAAACCTTACAAGAACTAGAATCGTTTTTTGCAGTTTAAATTTCTATATTTCAAAAAGAAGCGTATTTTTACAAGTCATTATACTAAAAATCCTTTTTAGAAGTTAATTGATTTAAACTCTTTTCTATTGAAAAAGAATACTCTTAAATATAGTTTTTTTCTTGTTTTTTTATTCCTTTTGATAGCGTGCTCTACCAAGAATAATACTTTTGTGAACAGGAATTCGCATGCATTAAGTACTAAGTACAACATTTTGTACAATGGCGGAATTGGCCTGGAGAAAGGTTTAAAATCTATTCAGGCCAATAATCAGGATAATTTCTGGAAAATGCTGCCTATAGAAAAAATGCAATTCGATGAAAATTTTTCTCAGGGTGAAAAAGCAAAAAATCCTGATTTTGAAAAGGCAGAAACAAAAGCGACAAAAGCCATTCAAAAGCACTCGATGAATATTGGTGGCCGTGAACGAAATTCACAAATCGACGAAGCTTATCTAATGCTTGGAAAAGCAAGATATTATGATCAGCGTTTTATTCCGGCACTAGAAGCATTCAATTATATTTTATATAAATATCCAAACAGCAGTAATATTTATACCGCAAAAATCTGGCGCGAAAAAACCAATATGCGTTTAGGAAATGATGCAATTGCGTTAAAAAATATTAAGCTGCTATTAAAAAATACAGATTTAAAAAAGCAGACTTTTTCCGATGCCAATGCTTTACTGGCAGAAGCATTTTTAAATATTGAAGAAAAAGACAGCGCTATTGCAAAACTTAAAATTGCCGAAAAATTTACCAGAATAAACGAAGACAGAGCAAGATATCGTTTTATTTTGGGGCAGATGTATCAGGAAGCCGGAAAAAAAGATAGCGCCCATTATTTCTATAATGGTGTAATCGACATGAATCGAAAAGCCGACCGAAAATACATGATGCATGCTTATGCCAAAAAAGCGCAGATGTTTGATTACGAAAATGGTAATCCTGAGTTGTTTTTAAAAATTTACAATAAATTAGTTACTGATCGCGAAAACCGACCTTATTACGACGTATTGTTTTATGAAATGGGAGTCTTTTTTGATAAAACAAACAAACAGGAAGATGCGTTTATTTTTTATAATAAATCATTGGCAAGAAAATCTAAAGATCCTTATTTAGTTGCATCAGCCTATAGAAATATAGGAAACATGTATTTTAAAAATACAAATTATACGATGGCGGCTAAGTATTATGACAGTACATTGGTAAAATTAGATCCTAAAACAAGAGAATTTGCTTTTATTCAAAAAAACAGAAAAAATTTAGATAATGTAATTAAATACGAAGCAGTAGCAAAACGTAATGATAGTATAATTAAGGTATACGGATTACCTCCGGCTGACCGGAAATGTTATTTTGAAGATTATATTGCTGACCTTAAAAAGAAAGATGAGGCAAAACGTATTTTAGAAGAAAAACAGAAAGAAAGATTAGCCAATATTGATCGTAATACCAATGCGAATAGCGGACCAACAGCAGTTAATCCTAATGCAATTGGGAAAAGCGATCCGGGTATAGGAGCGTTTAATCCGCCATCAGGAAATGAAACGGCCAGTGCCAGTACTTTTTACTTTTACAATCCAACAACAGTTGCTTACGGAAAACTTCAGTTTAAAAAAATGTGGGGAAACAGAACTGTAGCCGGTAACTGGAGACTTGCCGGAATAAAATCGGCTAATAATGCTGCCATGATTAATGACAGTATAATTAATAGTCAGGATGCAGCCAACCCATTAAAAGATTCTGTGGTTATTGAAAAATACACAACAGCTTTTTACGAAAAACAACTTCCTGCAACACAAACTGCAATAGACAGTATTGGTAAAGAACGCAATTTTGCTTATTACCAATTAGGACTTATTTATAAAGAGAAATTTAAAGAATACGATTTAGCAAGTAATAAACTGGAGCAGCTTTTAAAAAACAAACCCGAAGAAAAGCTGATTTTACCATCTATGTATAATTTGTATAAAATTTATCAGATAACAAATCCGGCCCGAGCCGAAAGAATAAAATCGGATATTATATCTAATTATCCAACTTCAAGATATGCACAAATTTTAAACAATACCAATTCAGAAGATCTGGCTTCGCCTGATAAAGAATATCAAAAATGGTATAAACTATATCAGGAAGAACAGTATGATACCGTTTTAGATAATATCGATAATCTGATCAACCAATATTCTGGGGATGAAATTGTTTCAAAATACGAATTGCTAAAAGCAAATACTTTAGCAAAAGTAAATGGTTTGGCAGCTTATAAAAAAGCATTAGAAACAGTTGCCGATAATTATCCAAACAGTGACGAAGGTAAAAATGCCCGAGAGATTTTAGAAAATCAAATTCCGGGTCTGGAAAAACTTGATTTTACATCAGTTGATAGCAAAAACTGGAAAATTTTATACGTAGTTCCTAATAACGATTCTAAAACACGTAAAAAAATTGAAGAAGCAATTAAAGTGTTTCTATTAGTTGAAAACTATGAGCGCCTAACAACGTCATTTGATAAATACAACAGAACAGAAAGTTTTGTAGTTATTCATGGTTTAAAATCAGAGGCTTATGCCAGAGATATTTCGGGAGTTTTTAGAGATGACAAAAAATATAAAATATCAGATCCGGCAATTATCATATCAAGTGATAATTACAAATTGATTCAAATTAAAAAAAATCTCGAAACCTACTTAGCCCCCAAAACCCCATAATATGTTTGATAAAGTTAAAAAAAACGGAACAGAACTTTTAGGAAAAACAAATAGAATAGTCGAAGGAACCTCCATAATAGGAGATATTGTATCTAAAGCCGATTTTAGATTAGATGGCGAATTAATTGGTAACTTTACTTCGCAAGGAAAATTAGTTATAGGAGCATCAGGAGTTGTAAAAGGCGAGATTGTTTGCAACAGTGCAGATATTGAAGGAGAATTTCAGGGAAAAATTAAAGTTTTGGAGATTCTTAATATAAAAGCCTCCGCACAAATTCACGGAGAAGTTGCAGTTGGAAAATTATCTATAGAACCTGGAGCCGATTTTACAGCTACCTGTACCATGCTAACTCACACTAAAGAAGTTACCCTAAAAGATGGAAAAGGAACCGAATAAAAATCAAAGAAATAAATGGATAGCACTCATTAATATTCCCATTCAAATGGGTGCTATTATTTTCTTGTTTTCCTATTTAGGAAACTGGTTAGATGAAAATCATCCTAATCCAAAAGTTTACTATAATAAAATTCTGGTGATGGTGGGCGTAGCCGTCGCATTATATAATGTAATTCGTCAGGTTAACGAAATCAACAAAACAAAGTAATTTATCTTTTAAAAATAGCTTTGAATAAATGTTGCATCTTTGCATAAAAAATATTCAAATGTTTTTAAAAAATTACAAAACTATTTTCTACTTATTTTTACTTGCACTAATATCCTATATAATTCATAAAGGTGTTTTTTTGGTTTTTGAAATTCAGGATCAGAATTTTCATTACACTATAGAATCATTGTATTTGATTTTTTTTGCATTTGCAACTGTGCTTTTCATGATATTACTGAAGTTTAAAACAACTCACTTTGATAATATCGGTATGCTTTTTATAGGCGGAACTTTTATTCAAATGTTTTTTTTATACTTCGTTTTGAGACCTGTTTTGGTCGATAAGTTTCAGAACATGGCTATTGAAAAAATGAATTTTTTTATAACATTTATTTTGTTTTTGTTATTTGAGACGCTTTTAACTATCCGATTATTAAATGAAAAGCGTTAAAATAGCAATTCTGTAAAACAAGGTTCAAAAATAATTTTTCATATCCTTTTGAATATTAATAAAAAATGTACCTTTGCACCAAATTTTAGAAACGTAAAAAATAAGATTTTTAACAGATATGGTGATTTCAAACAAACCACTCAGATTTATCCTAGTAGCTTTAGTAGCTTGTCTTCCAATAATAAGCTTTGCTAATTCAGAAAAAGACGCCGCACACAATCAAACTGAAGCAACTCATGAAGTTGCTGCTTCAGAAGGTCATCATGCAGAGCCTACTGACGTAAAATCTAAAATTAAGACTTTTATAGGTCACCACGTTTTAGATTCTCATGATTTTACTTTTACTCAGGACGATGAGACTGGAAAGTATTATGGTTTTCCATTGCCGGTTATTATCTGGGATAATGGTTTGCATATTTTCTCTTCATCAAAATTCAATCACGGTCACGCCGTAGCTGAATCAAATGGAAATTATTATGCGATCAATCATCATGATGGTAAAATTTACAGAACAGATGCCAGCGGAAAAATCAATGAAGACGAAAAAACGGGACAACCTACAAATGTTCGCCCATTAGACTTTTCAATTACAAAAACAGTACTTTCTATTTTTGTTGCTGCATTATTAATGTTATGGTTGTTTACAAGTTTAGCAAAATCGTATGCTAAAAATGGAGGAATTGCTTCTGGAGCAGGAAGATTTTTCGAGCCTCTTGTAGTTTTCATCCGCGACGAAGTAGCTATTCCAAATATTGGTGAGAAACACTATAAAAAATATATGAGTTATTTATTGACAATCTTTTTCTTTGTATTGTTTTTAAATATTTTCGGATTAACGCCACTAGGAATTAATGCTACAGGTAATTTAACAATTACATTCTCTTTAGCAATTCTTACTTTCTTAATTACAAATCTTACTGCTAATAAAAATTACTGGGGTCACATTTTCTGGATGCCGGGTGTTCCAAAACCAATGCGAATTATTTTGGCGCCAATTGAATTGTTAGGAGTTTTCATTAAGCCATTTTCATTAATGATTCGTTTGTACGCAAATATTTTTGCAGGTCACATCGTATTGATGAGTATTATCGGATTAATGTTTATCTTTAAGAGCTGGATTGGAAGCACTCTGTCTTTCGGATTATCATTTGCACTTTCTATACTAGAGATTTTAGTAGCATTTTTACAAGCCTATATTTTTACAATGCTGTCTGCACTTTATTTTGGTTCAGCAGTAGAAGAGCACCACCACGAAGAGGAGGGGCACCATTAAAATTAGATTTCAGAAATTAGATTTCAGGTTATATCAATCTAAAATCTATATTCGAAAATCTAAAATCAAATTGAATGTTTAATTTTTAATATATACATATATGAACGGTTTAAATTTCATTGGAGCAGGATTAATCGTAATCGGAGCTGCTTTAGGTATTGGTAGAATTGGTGGTTCAGCAATGGACGCAATTGCTCGTCAACCAGAAGCTTCAGGAAAAATCCAAACAGCTATGCTTATTGCTGCTGCACTTATTGAAGGTATTGGTTTCGCTGCGTTATTCGCTGCTTAATTAAAACAGAAAAAACAATAGTTGCAACGGTTGGTTGTAACTATTGTTTAAAAATTAAAACATTAAAATTGCTTTTTATATTGCAATTAAAAAAAGACATAATTTAAAATTTATAATTATATATAATGGATAAGTTAATAAATCAGTTCGAGTTCGGTTTGTTCTTTTGGCAAGTATTAATATTTGTTGGATTAATATTTTTGTTGAAAAAATTTGCCTGGAAACCAATTCTTGATGCAGTAAATGACAGAGAACAAGGTATTAAAGATGCATTACTTTCTGCTGAAAATGCAAGACAGGAAATGCAGAATTTACAAGCTGATAATCAAAGAATTTTGAACGAAGCTCGTGCAGAGCGTGACGCTATGCTTAAAGAAGCTCGTGAAATGAAAGATAAGATGATTGCTGATTCTAAAAACGAAGCACAAGCACAAGGTCAAAAAATGATCGAACAGGCTAAAGCGGCTATCGAAAGCGAAAAAAATGCTGCGATGGCTGAATTGAAATCGCAAGTTTCAACTTTATCGTTAAGCATTGCTGAAAAATTATTGAAAGAAGAATTATCTAACAAAGAAGCTCAAACTAAATTAGTAGAGAAAATGTTAGGTGACGTAAAGCTAAACTAAGATTATGGCAAGTACAAGAGCAGCAATTCGTTATGCAAAAGCAATTCTGGACTTGGCAAACTCTAGAGGTGTTGCCGAAGTTGTTAATAACGATATGAAGTCGATTGCCTCTGCGATTCAGACTAATGAAGAATTGAGTGCCTTTATTCAAAACCCAACCACAAGAGTTGAAGTGAAAGAAAGTGCTCTTTTAGAAGTTTTTGCAAATGTAAATGGTATTACTAAAGGTTTATTCCATTTATTATTTGAAAATAAAAGATTTGAAATTCTGGATGCAATTGCCGTAGAATATAGTAATGTTTTTGATGAGAGCAACGGAATCCAGGTAGCAAAAGTTACAACGGCAGTTCCAATGGATGCAGCTTTAGAAGCTAAAGTTTTAGCAAAAATTGCAACATTATCAGATAAAAAAATTACAATAGAAAATATAGTAGATCCATCAATCATTGGAGGATTTATTTTAAGAATTGGTGACAAGCAGTATAATGCTTCAGTTGCAAACAGATTACAAGTATTAAAAAGAGAGTTAAGTAATTAGTTTTATTACACATAAAAGTGTCTAAATTATAAATTAAGATGGCGGAAATCAAACCTGCTGAAATTTCAGCAATATTAAGAAAGCAAGTAGAAGGTTTTGAATCTGGTGCTACGCTAGAGGAAGTAGGAACAGTACTTCAAGTTGGAGACGGTATTGCTCGTATTTACGGGCTATCTAATGTACAATACGGTGAGTTAGTTGAATTTGAAAACGGACTTGAAGCGATTGTATTGAACCTTGAAGAAGACAATGTTGGTGTGGTACTTTTAGGACCATCAACTGGTATCAAAGAAGGATCAACAGCAAAAAGAACACAACGTATTGCTTCTCTTAAAGTAGGTGAGCAAATGGTAGGACGTGTGGTAAACACTCTTGGTTTTCCAATTGATGGAAAAGGACCAATTGGTGGAGACTTATACGAAATGCCATTAGAAAGAAAAGCACCTGGTGTTATCTTCCGTCAGCCAGTTACTGAACCATTACAAACAGGTATTAAAGCAGTTGATGCTATGATCCCGGTTGGTCGTGGACAACGTGAGCTTGTTATTGGTGACCGTCAAACAGGTAAATCTACTGTTTGTATCGATACAATCTTAAATCAAAAAGAATTTTACGATGCAGGAAAACCTGTATTCTGTATATATGTTGCAATTGGACAAAAAGCTTCAACTGTAGCAGGAATCGCAAAAATGTTAGAAGAAAAAGGTGCAATGGCTTATACAGTTATTGTTGCAGCTAATGCTTCTGACCCGGCTCCAATGCAAGTTTACGCTCCATTCGCGGGTGCTGCAATTGGAGAATACTTTAGAGATTCTGGTCGTCCTGCACTTATTGTGTATGATGATTTATCTAAACAAGCTGTTGCTTACCGTGAGGTTTCTCTTTTATTAAGAAGACCACCAGGACGTGAAGCATATCCAGGAGACGTTTTCTACCTACACTCTCGTTTATTAGAGCGTGCATGTAAAGTAATTGCTGATGATGGAATTGCTAAAAACATGAACGATTTACCAGATTCTATCAAGTCTATCGTAAAAGGTGGTGGTTCATTAACTGCATTGCCAATTATCGAGACTCAGGCTGGTGACGTTTCTGCATACATCCCAACAAACGTAATTTCGATTACAGATGGTCAGATTTTCCTTGATGGAGATTTGTTCAACTCTGGAGTTCGTCCGGCGATTAACGTAGGTATTTCTGTATCTCGTGTTGGAGGTAATGCTCAGATTAAATCAATGAAAAAAGTTTCAGGAACTTTAAAATTAGATCAGGCTCAATTCCGTGAATTAGAGGCTTTCGCTAAATTTGGTTCTGATTTGGATTCAGTTACTTTAAACGTAATTGAAAAAGGAAAAAGAAACGTTGAAATCTTAAAACAAGGTTTAAATGATCCTTATCCTGTAGAAAATCAGGTAGCTATTATTTATGCGGGTTCTAAAAACTTATTAAGAAACGTTCCTGTAAATAAAGTAAAAGAATTTGAAGCTGATTTCTTATCTTACTTAAACAGTAAACATAAAGATACGCTTAACGCGTTAAAAGCTGGTAAATTAGATGACAACATTACTGACGTTATCGAAAAAGCAGCAAAAGAAATTTCAGCAAAATATAACTAATAGATAATTGGTGAATTAGATAATTAGAAAGTGACTTAACATTCTTCTAATTATCTAATTTTCAAATTGTCACATTTTCTAATTAATAGATGGCAAATTTAAAGGAAATCCGTAATAGAATTACTTCCGTTTCATCGACGATGCAAATTACATCGGCTATGAAAATGGTTTCTGCAGCAAAGCTTAAGAAAGCACAAGATGCAATCACTGCGATGCGCCCTTATGCCGAGAAATTAACGGAATTGTTGCAAAATCTTTCGGCTACACTTGACGGTGAAGTGGGAGGAGATTACACAACACAACGTGAAGTAAAAAAAGTATTGCTTGTAGCTATAACTTCCAATAGAGGTTTATGTGGTGCATTCAATTCAAATATTATTAAAGAAGTTAAAAACCGTTCTGCTTTTTACGCCGGAAAACAAGTGGATGTTTTTCCTATTGGTAAAAAAGGAAATGACGTACTAAGTAAATCTTATAAAGTTCACGGTCATCATAATGCAATTTTTGATCATTTAACTTTTGAAAATGTTGCTGGAATTGCTGATAATTTAACTGAAAAATTCTTATCAGGAGAATATGACAGAATCGAATTGATCTACAATCAGTTTAAAAATGCAGCTACTCAAATCGTTCAGACAGAGCAATTTTTACCGTTGGCTCCAATTAAATCTGATGTACCGGTTACAGCTGGAGATTATATTTTCGAACCTTCAAAAGAAGAAATCGTGTTGACTTTGATTCCTAAATCATTAAAAACACAATTATATAAAGGTATTCGTGATTCATTTGCTTCAGAACACGGAGCGCGTATGACAGCTATGCACAAAGCAACTGACAACGCAACTGAATTAAGAAACCAATTGAAATTGACTTACAATAAAGCACGTCAGGCTGCTATTACAAACGAAATCCTAGAGATCGTTGGTGGTGCAGAAGCTTTGAACGGATAATTTATGTAAGAATAAAGAAAAAGACCCAACAAGTAATTGTTGGGTCTTTTTCTTTATATAGTAGTTTTAGTTTTTCGAAATTAAACTTATAAAATGGTGATTCTCAATTCAATCAAAAACCGAGAATCATGACCATTTTATAAAATTATTGACAGATTTATCACCTCTGTAATGCTTTGTCTTTTATGGGAACAAACTAGCTTTATCAGTCCCAATGCTCTGTTTTTTTGAGGGTTACATTTCAGCAGAATCAATCCCTGTGCTTTGTCTTTTATGGGAACAAACAAGCTTTATTAGTCCCGGTGCTTTGCTTTTTTAAGGGTTGTATTTTAGCTTTCCTCATTCCCTTTGATACAAAGTTAATAGAGAAGTGCTTAGAATTATTTACACAATTTTTATTGTTTATTATAGATTTCACATTTGTATTGTTTGGAACATTATATAATTGGGAACAAAGAAAAATTGAGTATTTTTGAAGGCTATATTCTTTATAAGATGAAATTGAAAATACAAGAGCTTACGACAATAGAAGAAATGCTGGCAGAAATTGAAACGATGAGATTTCTTTATCCAAAACTTTCTGTCGAAAAATATAAAGCATTTCTTTCTCAGATGATTCCGCACAATTATATTCAGATTGGGGTTTTTGAGAATGAAGTTTGTGTAGGTATCACAGGTTGTTGGTCATCGACTAAATTATGGACAGGAAAATATCTGGAAATAGATAATTTTGTTGTAAACCCTGAACATCGTTCTAAGGGAATTGGTAAATTACTAACAGATTATATAGAACAAAAAGCGATTAACTTAGATTGCAGCAGTATCGTTTTGGATGCTTTTACAGGAAATTTTGCTGCACATCGTTTTTACTACAATCAGGGTTACGGACCCAAAGGTTTTCATTTTGTCAAAATATTAGATGAAAATAAATTGACACAATAAGTTCAGCTACGTTTTTTTTTATTGAACCTCTAAAATCAATAATAAACCAAAGAATTGGTTATTTTTGTTCTATAAACTTTATTACACATATATTTTGGGATTATATAAAAGTCTATTCAAACAAACCGCTATTTATGGACTAGCGACAGTTCTGCCAAGAATGCTAAGTTTTTTATTAGTTAGATTGTACACCGGTATTTTGCCAACTGCAGAATATGGCGAAGTTTCGATTGTTTTGTCCTGGATGGTTTTCTTTAACGTAGTGTTGTCTTATGGAATGGAAACAGCATTTTTTAGATTCTATAGTGCCGAAGATGATAAGAAAAACGTAATTGCAACTTCGACCATTTCAATATTCTGGTCATCTATCATTTTCTTATTTGTAGCTTTGATTTTCAGAAATACATTGGCAAGCCTTGCCGAAGTAGATGTACAATATATTACCTATACCGTTTGGATTCTGGTCTTAGATGCATTAGTGTTGATACCGTTTTCTAAATTAAGAGCTAATCAGAGGCCGATGGTGTATGCAGCAATTAAAATTGGAAATGTGGTAATCAATTTATTGCTTAATATATTCTTTTTAATGTATTTACCTAAACTGGCAGCTTCACACCCTAATTCAGTTTGGGATAATTTATATGTAGAAAATTTCCAAATCGCTTATATCTTCATTGCAAACCTGCTGGCAAGTTTAGCTACATTTATTGTGCTTTCGCCAAATTATCTTTCATTAGGAAGAAAATTTGATCCGATACTTTGGAAGAAAATGATGAAATATGGTTTACCTATTTTAGTTGCCGGACTGGCATTTGCAGTTAACGAGCATTTTGATAAAATTCTGTTAGGCTATTTGTTACCTGAAAATCTTGCAAAATCTGAAGTTGGAGCATATTCTGCTTGCTATAAATTAGGTTTATTTATGGTTTTGTTCGCAACAGCCTTCAGATTAGGAATAGAGCCTTTCTTTTTTAGCCATGCTAAAAATGAAAACGCACCTCAAACCTATGCCATGATCACAAAATATTTTGTCATTTTAGGTTCACTGATTTTATTGGGAGTGATAGTTTTTGCAGATGTTTTAAAATATCTTTTGCTTGATAACAAATCGTATTGGGAAGCAATGAAAGTAGTACCGTTAATTATTCTGGCAAATTTCTTTTTAGGAATTTACAACAACTTATCGGTTTGGTATAAACTAACAGACAAAACAAAAATTGGTGCATATATTTCAATTGTTGGAGCTATTGTAACACTGCTTTTAAACTATTTTTTAATTCCAACATACAGTTATTACGGTTCAGCAATTGCAACTATTTCTGCTTACGGAAGTATGATGCTGATTTCGTATGTTCTGGGAAACAAATATTATCCAATACCTTATGATATGAACAAAATTGGGGCCTATCTGGGAATTTCAATTGTATTCTCGGCTATTTCATTTTACGGATTTAGAGAAAATTACTTTGTTGGAATTCCATTATTCTTAGCATTCATTTATTTTGTTTATCATAACGAAAAATCTACTATTAAAGGAATAATGAAAAAATAGTAATATTTAAACTTACTAATTACGCCATCTTCCTTATTAATCTTTTTACAATCAAAAATGAAAATACAAATTATCAATAAATCACAGCACGCTTTACCAAACTACGAAACAATTGCTTCGGCAGGAATGGATTTACGTGCCAATTTAACAGAATCGATTACTTTAAAACCATTAGAAAGAACCATTGTAAAAACAGGTCTTTTTATTGAATTGCCAATGGGTTATGAAGCGCAGGTTAGACCAAGAAGCGGATTGGCCGCAAAAAAAGGAGTAACGGTTTTAAATTCTCCGGGAACAGTCGATGCTGATTACAGAGGAGAAATAGGAGTAATTTTGGTAAATTTATCAAATGAAGAATTCGTAATCGAAAATGGAGAACGAATCGCACAGCTAATTATTGCCAAACACGAAAGAGCCGAATGGATTGAAGTTGAAGAACTTTCAGAAACTTCAAGAGGTGAAGGCGGTTTTGGAAGTACAGGAGTAAAATAGTTTTCAGTAATCAGTTACTGATCTCTGCAATAAAATTAAAACCAAATCAATGAAGATTTTTTAAAATCTTCCCGTAACAAATAAATAAATATGAAAATAATCGTTCCAATGGCTGGTCGGGGATCGAGACTTAGACCACATACTTTGACTATTCCAAAACCATTAATTCCTGTTGCAGGAAAATCAATCGTACACCGTTTAGTCGAAGACATTGCTAAAATATTAAAAGAACCAATTGAAGAAGTAGCTTTTATTCTTGGAGATGAAGCTTTTTTTGGAGATGATCTAGTAGCTAGTCTTCAGGATTTAGCGAAAAGTTTAGGAGCAAAAGCTTCAATCTACCGTCAGGATTTACCATTAGGAACAGGTCACGCCATTATGTGCGCAAAAGAATCTTTATCAGGTCCAGCAGTAATTGCTTATGCAGATACATTGATTAGAGCAGATTTTGAATTAGACCCTGCTGCTGATGCTGTAATTTGGGTAAAACAAGTAGAACAGCCGGAAGCTTTTGGTGTAGTAAAATTAAATGCTAATAACGAAATTATAGAACTGGTTGAAAAACCAAAAGAATTCGTGAGCGATTTAGCCGTTATCGGAATCTATTATTTCAAAGAAGTTGGAGATCTGAAAAAAGAACTTCAGGGCGTTTTGGATAATAACATTCAGAACGGAGGAGAATATCAGATTAATGACGGAATCAAAGCCATGATGGCTAACGGTAAAGTTTTTAAAACCGGTAGTGTTGATGAATGGATGGATTGCGGAAACAAAGATGTTACTGTCGAAACCAATTCCAGAATGTTAGGATTTTTGCATAATGATGGAGAACATTTAGTAGATTATGATGTAACATTAGAAAATTCAACCATTATTCCACCATGTTATATTGGCGAAAATGTAGTGTTGAAAAATGCAACAGTAGGACCAAATGTATCAATAGGAAAAGGATGTCATGTTGTCGACAGTTCGATAAAAAACAGTTTAGTGCAAACGTATTCTCAAATAAAAAACGCTAACTTAGACAATGCAATGATTGGAAATCACGTTGTTTATGATGGTAAATTTACTAGCATCAGCATTGGTGATTATTCAGTTTTAGAATAAAGTATAAGCTTAAACAGATTCGTTTTTGGTTACAAATTAAATTTTAGAGATAATGCAAAAAGGAGTTATAATCATTTTATTTTTCGTTTTGATTGGCAATCCAGTTTCGGTTATGGCTCAGACAGAACCGGAAGATATTGCTATGGCAAAAGACGATTATCAGGACTCTTTTTACGAATCTTTAAAACAAAAAGGAATCGAAAATTACGATAAAGCCATTGCATCATTAGAAAAATGTATTAAGCTGAAGCCTAATGATGCTGTAGCTTATTTTGAATTGGGGAAAAATTATTTGTCTTTAAAAGAATATCAAAACGCACAAAATTCTTTTGAAAAAGCAACTCAGTTAGATCCAAAAAACAAATGGTACTGGTTAGGAATTTATGATGTGAGTTATGAAACCAAAAACTATTCTTTGGCCATTGAAACGATTCAAAAAATAATTACTTTCGATGAAGAGTATAAAGACGATCTGATTTCGTTATATATGATTACCAATCAATTTGATAAAGCGCTTGTAACGATCAATGAAATGAACGATAAATTCGGGAAATCAGAAGAACGTGACCGTTATAAACAACAGATTTTATCTCAGGGAAAATATCAAAACGCAGAAATCGGAAATTTGATTGATCAGATTAAAAAAAATCCAAAAGAAGAATCGAATTATGTAAACCTGATTTTTCTGTATTCAAAAACAGAAGAAACAGACAAAGCACTTGATATTGCAAAACAATTAGCCAAAGAAATTCCAACTTCAGAGTGGGCGCAGGTGAGTTTGTTTAAAGTATATCTGGATGCCAACCAGGCCGATAAAGCAATTAAATCGATGAACGTGATTTTGTCAAGTACTAAAATCGATTCAAAAATAAAACACCGGACACTTAATGAGTTCCTGATTTATGTGAATAAAAACCCGCAATATGCACCGGATTTAGAAAAAGCAATTGCTTATTTCGATAATGATAAAGAAGTGGATGTTGCAAAAGAAATTGGAAAATTTTATCATAGTAAAAACCAATTTGAAAATGCTATTAAGTATTACGAAAAAGATTTAAAAACAAATTCAGATACAGATCGGGAAACCAATTTACTTTTACTGGAAGCTTATGCTCAGGCCAAACAATTTGAGGCAATGACAAAAAGAGCCATGAATATGATTGAAGTTTATCCGAGTCAGCCTCAGTTTTATTATTATGCCGGGTTAGGAAACAACCAGCTAAAACAATTTAAGAACGCAAAAACCGTTTTAGAAATGGGTCTTGATTATGTAGTAGATGATAAAACCCTCGAAGTAAATTTTAATATTCAGTTAGGAGAAGCATATAATGGTTTGGGAGATGCTAAGAAAAAAGAGGAATACTTTTTGAAAGCAAATGAATTATTGAAGAAAAAAAAGTAAATTTAGATGAAAAAATATATAGCAATAATATTGTTGTCGGTCTTTGTGATTTCTTGTAAATCAAAAGCGGTAGCAGTACAAAACAGTAACGAAATAAAAGAAATTTCGCCAAAAGAAGAAAAAAAAGTAATAGAGAATCATTATAATAATAAATTAGATTTCTCTACTTTGTACATAAAAGCCAGTGCGAGATATGTTGACGAAAAACAAAGTCAGAATGTTACCGCAGAGATTAAAATCGAAAAAGACAAACAAATTTTAGTAAGTGTTCGTTTTTTAGGAATTACCATGGCAAAAGCTTTGATCACACCAACAGCGGTAAGCTATTATGAAAAAATAAACAGCACTTACTACGATGGTGATTTTACAACTTTAAGCAAATGGTTAGGAACTGAATTAGACTATAGTAAAGTTCAGAATTTGTTAATAGGTGAAGCCTTAGACGATTTACGAAAAGGAAAATATACGCAGACAATTGTAGAGAATCTTTTCCGTTTAGAAGATGAAAAAGAAGCAGCGATCAAAAAAACATTCTTTTTAGATCCGGAAAAATATTTGGTTCAAAAAGAGGAGATTTCGCAGCCTGCAGAAAACAGAATGTTAGAAATTGTATATTCTGACAGCAAAGTTTTTAATCAGGGAACACTTCCAACAGGAATCGAAATTAATGCAATTCAGCCTAAAGGAAAAACCAATATTAATCTAAATTACAATACAATTTCATTTAATGAAGAACTTTCTTTTCCTTATAGTGTGCCAAGTGGTTATAAGAAAGTTATAATTAAGTAAATTTGCAAAAATAAAATATAAACATGCCAAAATTTCTCCTAAGCCTAATTTTAATCTGTGCCACTACTTTTGTATGGGCGCAAGATTCGCAACAAGAAAAACTTGAACAGCGTAAAGCACAAATTCAGCAGGAAATTAGAGACAACGAAAAAATGTTGCAGTCTGTAAAGAAAAAAGAAAAATCAGCAGTAAATGTTTTCATAATTCAGGCCAACAAAATTAAACTAAAGGAGAAGCTGATTAATACTACGGCAAAACAAGAAAAACTTTTAAGTAATGATATGTATATTAATCAGGTTAAGGTTAATAAACTAAAAAAAGAATTAGAAGTTTTAAAAGCAGACTATGCAAAAATGATCCTGAAATCATACAAAAGCAGATCTGAGCAAAGCAGGGCTATGTTTATATTATCTTCAGAAAGTTTTTTACAAGCATATAAAAGAGCGCAATATCTAAAACAGTATACCAATTACAGAAAAAATCAAGGTTTAGAAATTCAGTCTAAAACGGCACAGTTAGTTGATTTTAATGCAAAATTGGATGGTCAGAGACAGGTAAAGAAAAAAATTATTGCTGAAAATGAAAAAGAGAAGAAAAGCTTAGAAACAGAAAAACAGGAGCAGCAAAAATTAGTTAACTCCATCAAAAAAGATAAAAATAAAATTATTGCCGATACTAAAGCCAAACAACAGGAAGCAAAAAGAATTGACAGACAAATTGATCGTTTAATTCGTGAAGCAATTGCCGAAGCCAATAGAAAAGCTGCATTAGAACGTGCAAAAGAAAATCCGGGATCTACAGCTTCTACAGCACCGGTTTCATCTTCAAAAATTGCCTTAACGCCAGAAGGAAAAATATTGGCTGCTGATTTTAAAGCAAACAGAGGAAAACTGCCATGGCCGGTAGAAAAAGGATTTGTTTCGCTTGGTTATGGAGATCAGCCACATCCGGTTTATCCTTCATTAACGGTTCATAATTCAGGAGTCGAAATTACAACAGAACAAGGAGCTACTGCACGCGCCGTGTTTGAAGGAGTAGTATCAACTGTAATGGCTACAACTCCGGTAACAAAAGCCGTTATGATTCAGCATGGAGATTACTTTACCGTTTATCAAAATTTAAGTTCAGTATCTGTTGAAAAAGGCGATAAAGTAAATATTAAGCAAAGTATTGGAAAAGTAAGAACAAGTGGTGATACAGGAAAAACAATCATTAAGTTCTTAATACTTCAGAACACAACAAATATGAATCCGGAAGGATGGTTACAAAACAGATAATAAAAAACGGGAGCTAAATTTAGTTCCCGTTTTTTGTTGAATATAATTAATCGGATTGTACAGGAAAATATTTTATAAGATCTCTAGTTTTCAAAATTCATTTCAGTTCTTCATTCAACTACTTTTCTTAAATCGTCATTTTCGTTAGCCGTTATAATACTTTTGGTGATAATGTGACTGATTGTTCTCTCTTTTTCATGATAAGTCTGTTGTTATATTTTATCTAATTTGCATGATATTTCTGATAATTATTTGTGACTTTTATCATAGTTTAAAAAGGATATTCAATAAAGAAATGTATGTGATTTTAGCAAAAAAGAATCAAAATTTGAGCAAAAACAAAGGATAAAGCAAAATTCATTCTATTGTTCATTTGAAATTGCATCGATTGAAATTTAAAAATAGTATTTTTGCACTATGGAAACAAATAGACAGAAAAAAATAGGCGGTGTCATCCAGAAAGATCTGGTTGATATTTTGCAAGGTGAAGTGCGAAAAAACGGAATTACAAACCTGGTAATTTCAGTATCCAAAGTTAGTGTTACTACAGATTTATCTGTGGCTACAGTTTATTTAAGCATTTTTCCTCAGGATAAAGCCAAAGAAACTTTAGAAGGAATTAAGTCAAATACAACTTTAATTAAACACGACTTATCACAGCGTGTACGTTTGCAATTGCGTAGGGTACCCAATCTGGTATTTTTTATAGATGACTCTTTAGATTATATCGAAAAAATCGACAATGCATTAGCAGGAAAAGAAAATCCAATTGAAAACCGTGATCTTTTAGAAAAAAGAAGAAAATCATAAATTGAATTTCCCCCTTTACATAGCCAAACGTTATATTTTTAGCAAAAGTAAAAACAATGCTATCAATATTATTAATCGCATTGCCAGCATGGGAATCATTGTTGGTACAATGGCTTTGTTTGTGGTTTTATCTGTTTTTAGCGGATTAAAAGTTTTTAGTCTTTCGTTTACAAATGAAATAGATCCTGATTTAAAACTCACCAGCACATACGGAAAATCATTTTTGATTTCGCCGGAACAGGAAAATCAAATTAAAAATATTGCTGGTGTAGCTTCTTACTCTAAAATTATAGAAGAACGTGTTTTGTTTTTGTTTAAAGACAAGCAGCAGGTGACTTATTTAAAGGGTATCGATAAAAATTATATTGTTGTTAACGATATCAAGAAAAAACTCTTTAACGGACAATGGTTAAAACCAGATACTTATCAGGTTGTTGTTGGCTACGGAATCGCACAAAATTTCTCCATGGGAATTCTTGATTTTGAAAATGCACTGCAAATATTTGCTCCTAAACCCGGAAAAGGTGCAATTGAGAATCCGGATGAAGCCTTTAATAAAACAGACGTTTTACCAGTAGGAATTTATTCGATAAGTGAAGATTTAGACTCTAAATATGTATTTGCTGATTTAGGTTTAGTACAGGAATTATTAATGTACAAACATAATCAGGTTTCAGGAATAGAGTTTAAACTAAAAGAAAATGCAGATGAGAATGCTGTAAAAGCAAAGCTTAATACAATTTTCAATAATACAATTTTATTGAAGAACAGAGCACAGCTTAATGAGTCATTGTATAAAATGCTCAATACCGAGAATATTGTTGTTTACCTGATCTTTACTTTGGTTATTATTGTAGCACTTTTTAATTTAGTTGGTGCTTTGATTATGATGATATTAGAAAAGAAAGGAAACTTAAAAACCCTTTTTAATCTTGGAACAGAAATTAATAGCTTAAGAAAAATATTTTTGCTTCAGGGAACCTTACTCAGTATTTTTGGCGGTTTAATTGGTATATTTCTGGGTATTATTTTAGTATTATTACAACAAAAGTACTCCCTTATAATGATCACGCCAACTTTGGCATATCCCGTAGTTTTTACTTTAGAAAATGTAATCATAGTTATGGGAACTATCGTTTCACTTGGTTTTGTGGCATCTTTAATTGCCAGTAGCAGAGTAAGTAAAAAGTTATTGGACTAATATCAGTTCATAAAAAATATACTTATATTTACCGTCTTAAAAAACTACAGCATATGATTGTTTCTGCCTAATCCTAATTTTTATTTTTTTAGAATAATTAGGATACTTACGTTTATTTTTTTTTAGTTCAGATGTTTGAATCTGGGCTTATTTTATCATTTATCCTAATACATCATGACAGAAACAAACATAAAGAAAAGTTTATTTTCTAAAATTTTTACCACTTTAAAACAAGCCTTAAAAGGCGATGAATCTTTTGATTATACTTCCGGAAGTATCAAAAAAGCAGTTATTTTATTAGCCATTCCAATGGTTTTAGAAATGATGATGGAATCTGTTTTTGCCCTTGTCGATTTATATTTCGTAGGACATTTAGAACATAGCAGTTTTGCCATTCAAACAGTTGGTTTAACAGAATCTGTACTTACCATTATATATTCAGTTGCTATCGGGATGAGTATGGCAGCTACAGCAGTAGTAGCGCGACGCATTGGCGAAAAAGACCCTGTTGCTGCCGCAAAAGCAGGAATGCAGGCTATTATTGTGGCATTTGTAATTAACAGCATCATCAGCATTTTGGGAGTTATGTATGCCAGAGACATTTTAATTGTAATGGGTGCATCAGAAGCTGCTGCTGAACATGGCTATATTTTTACCCAAATTATGATTGGCGGAAGTTTGTGTATTATGCTTTTGTTTTTAATAAACGGAATATTTCGCGGAGCAGGAAATGCAGCAATTGCCATGAAAAGTTTATGGCTGGCCAATATTTGTAATATTATTTTGTGCCCTGTTTTAATTAATGGTCTTGGACCAGTTCCGGCTTTTGGATTAACAGGTGCGGCCATTGCCACTACTTCAGGAAGAAGTATTGGGGTGGTATATCAATTGTATCATTTATTCTTTGGAAAAGGTACTTTAAAAATTAAAATTCCATATTTCATACCAGATTTCCATCAGATAAAAGCATTGGTTAAAATTGCTGCTCCTGGTGTTTTACAATTTGTTATTGCATCCTGCAGCTGGATTTTTCTGGCGCAATTAGTAGCCACAACAGGCGGCGATCATGGTTCTGCAGGCTATCAGACAGCATTGAGAATAATGATGTTTTTTATTCTTCCGGCCTGGGGACTAAGTAATGCTGCCGCAACTCTGGTGGGGCAAAATTTAGGAGCCAAACAAATTGAACGTGCGGAAAAATCAGTTTATACCACAGCGAGATACAATGTTATTTTTATGGCTACCATTATGGTTGTTACATTATGTTTTGGTGAATATATTATTTCATTTTTTACCAATGATCAATTAGTAAAAACAATAGCTGTCGAAGCACTTCAAATTATGAGCATCGGATTTGTTTTTTACGGAATTGGAATGGTTTTGATCAACACATTCAATGGGGCAGGAGATACCTGGACACCAACCGGAATTAATTTTTTCGGATTTTGGCTGTTTCAGATTCCGCTGGCTTATGTATTAGCTAAACATTTTAATATGGGACCAAAGGGAGTTTTTATTGCCATTCCAATTGCTGAAACAGCGATAACATTAGCTGGAATCGTTTTCTACAAAAGAGGAAAGTGGAAGAGAGTTCAGGTTTAGTTTGTATAATATTTCTTAAGTTTTTTCGTTAAATCTATTTAACCAAAAAAAAAGATTTATGAAAACCAAAATCAAAGTTTTAGTAGTTTTTTGTTTAGCCATATTCGGATTTATGGCTTTTAAACCATTAGATAAAAAAGTGGTTTTAATTGATGCTGGTCACGGTGGTTATGATGTTGGTGCTGATATAAAAGGCTTTGAAGAAAAAACAATTACAGAAGCTGTTGCAAAAAGAATTAAAGAACTAAATAAAAACGAGAATGTTAAAATTGTTTTACTTCGTGACGGTGATGCCAGTATGGATTTAAAAGAAAGAACAGCAATTATAAACAAAATAAAACCCGATTTAGTGATTTCATTACATATTAATGCTAATATAAATGATGAGGTAAATGGAGTGGAAGCTTGTATTTCTTCAAAGAAAACATTTTATGATCAATCGAAAGAGATTGCAGAAATTGTAATAAATAAGATATCACAAACGGGAAATCTTGCAAAGAGAAATGTAAATGAAGCACCTTTTTATATTTTAAAAAATGCAGAATGTCCTATGGTACATTTAGAAATGGGATTTTTATCTAATGAAAAAGATAGAAATTATATTACCAGTGGGAAAGGAAAAACTGAAATTGCAGAGAAGATTTTAGAATCGTTATAAAAGGAAAGGCCTTCAAATTTTGAAGGCCTTTTTTATAATACAATTTTAATAAAAGTTCTTAAACAAATTCATATCCCGCATAAACTTCCTCGATTTCTTTCATAATAGCAAATAAATCTTCAGGCGCATCAGTTGTAACTAACTTTTGTTTGAATTCTTTGAATGAATGAATTCCTTTGAAATAGTTAGTATAATGACGACGCATTTCTACAATTCCCAAACGTTCCCCTTTCCATTCCATTGACCATATTAAATGATTTCTCGCAGCTTCAACACGATCAATAACCGTTGGGGCAGGTAAGTGCTCGCCTGTTTTAAAATAATGTTTAATTTCATTAAAAATCCACGGATATCCAATTGCGGCGCGACCAATCATGATGCCGTCGATACCGTATTCGTTTTTATATTTTAATGCTTTTTCAGGATTGTCGATATCGCCGTTTCCAAAAATAGGCATTGTAATTCTTGGGTTATTTTTTACGCGTGCAATATGTGACCAGTCAGAGTGGCCTTTGTACATTTGTGCACGTGTTCTGGCGTGAATAGTCAAAGCCTGAACCCCAATATCCTGAAGCCTTTCGGCAACTTCATCAATGTTGATTGAACTTTCATCCCAGCCCAAACGCGTTTTTACTGTTACCGGCAAATCGGTACTGCGAATAACTGCTTTTGTCAAACGCACCATCAAATCTACATCTTTCAAAACTCCGGCTCCGGCACCTTTACAAACCACTTTTTTTACCGGACATCCAAAATTAATATCCACTAAATCCGGTTTTACTGTAGAAACAATTTTAGACGAAAGCGCCATCGCCTCTTCATCACCACCAAAAATCTGAATCCCGACAGGACGTTCGTAATCAAAAATATCCAGCTTCATTCGACTTTTGATAGCATCACGAATCAATCCTTCCGACGAGATAAACTCAGAATACATCATGTCAGCGCCATGCGTTTTGCATAATCTGCGAAACGGCGGATCGCTCACATCTTCCATGGGTGCGAGTAATAAAGGAAATTCGGGTAATTCTATGTTGCCAATCTTGACCATCTTCAATATTTTGTGCAAAATTACAACATTTAGTTCAATTTGTACCAAATTGAGGTTCAAAGGTTCAGAGTAACAAAGGCTCAAAAGTTTTTATCAGGCTATTAAAAAAGCCTTTGTCCCTCTGAACCTTTGCTACTTTATACCTTTTTTTAAACTCTGTAATCGAAAAAACGAATAGGTTTTCGACTCATCGGATTAAAAACCAAAGGATTTAAAGTTTCTTTTGAGGCGAATTCAATCTTTGGAGTTACTCTTAATTTGGCTCTGAAATGATCTTTGATTTCCTGTAAAAATTCAGCAGATTGATTTTTTACAGCAATTTTTATTAAAATTTCGTCGGTACCTAAATCGTTAGTAGAAATTTCAATAATATGATTTTCGATATTGTCAAAACCACTTAAAACGTCATTCATCGCTGGCGGATAAAGTGTTGTACCTTTGTATTTAATCATTTGTTTTTTGCGTCCCACAACTGGTCCAACACGCAAAGTATTTCTGCCGCAGGCGCAAGGACTATTGTGTAACTGAACAATATCGCCGGTTTTAAAACGCAACAAAGGCATAGCTTCAATTCCTAAAGTAGTAAATGTTAATTCGCCAATTTCGCCGTCTTTTACCGGAATATTATTTTCGTCCAGCACTTCTACAATAATCAATTCAGGATGATGATGACCGCCAATTCCGTGTTCACATTCTGTAAAAGCAGTACTCATTTCGGTCGAGGCATAAGTCGAAAACAACTTAATATTCCACTTTTCAGTAATTTTATTTGAGAGGATATTCATCGAAAAATCCTGATTTCGCAGCGATTCTCCAATACAAATTGCCCCTTTTATGCTTGAATTATTGTAATCAATTCCGTGTGCTTCGGCGTATTCAATTAACTTTAATAAAAACGATGGAACCGTAATTAAATAAGAGGGTTTGTATTTTAAAATCGAATCCCATTGCAGTTCCGGAATTCCGGCTCCAACACGAATAACACCTACTTTTAGTTTTCTAAGACCAAGAAAATAAGCCAGGCCAGCCATAAATTTTCTGTCGATTGTAGTCATTAGTTGTACAACGTCGCCTTCTGTAATTCCGGCACAGGCAAACGAAATTGCTTCATTATATGCCAGACGATCCAAATCAGAATCGGTTAAACCAAAAGTTACCGGATCGCCCAAAGTACCAGAAGTAGAAGCATAATCGATAATTTTATTTTGAGGAACACATAAAAAATCATCGTTGTATTCTTGCAGATCTTCTTTGGTGGTTACAGGTAAATATTGTAAATCTTCGAGTGTTTTAATTTTTGAAATGTCAATATTCTGTCCTGCAAAAAGTCGTTTATAAAAAGGAGAATGCTGACCGATATAGTGTAAGAGTTCCGTTAATTTCTGCTCTTGAAAATTTTTAATTTGTTCTAAAGAATCTTTTTCTATTAATGGAATCATTGTAACTTTCTTTTGATTTTTTTTAAATATTTTTCAATTGCTGTTTTATCAGGAACTGTTGTAATTTCTTTGGTTAAAGCTTTTTCAAAATTATTCTGAGAAAGCCTGTATTCTTTTTTTTGATAAAAGTACAACCCTGCTTTGTAATACACAACCCAATAATCAGGGTTTAATGACTGATAATTCGTGATGAATTCATCGCTAATGGTTTCTTTATTTTTTAGATACAAATCGATTTTATGATCTTCGATTCTAAATTGTTTGTAGTTTTTATAGGTAATGGTTTCCAGAAAAGGATCTTTGGCCATATTTGAATTTTGCTGTTGAAAGGAACGGACAGATTTAGCTTTCATTTTGTTAAAAACCGAATCCAGATTATAGCAAACAAATTCGCCTAATTGATACGGATTTGCCGAAACCCAAACGAGTTTTTCTTTGGGTTTAAATATAATTCCGTGATGCGCCATTAATTGATTCAGTGCTTTTTCGTTGCCATAGCCCAGCGCCATATTTTGTAAGCCATCTTTATTTCGTAGAATTTGGGATGCCACTTTAGGATTGATTTTTGGATTTTCAGCAAAAAGCTCCTGCATTTTGTCAAAGCGATATTTAGAATGACTATTGGCAATTTGAGATTGATTTCGTTCTTCATTCTTAAAAGCATCACTCTGAAAATGATTAGAACAAATTAGCTGATCGCTGTTTGGAACTTCGTAAACATCCATTTTTTTTGGAGAAACTTCAATCAAAATTGCTTTGTTATCAAAGGCACTTCCTACCATTATAGATTCAGAAACAAAAACAGCTCTTTTTTTAGCAATCGCAATGGCTTCTTCAATATTTTCTGCATGCTGTAAAATTTCGCGCGTGAGAATCGAAATAGGGGTTTTGGCAATCAGAGGAATTTTAGATTTACCGGCATTAATAGTAACGGTTAAACCTTTTTCGTTCATTCCGGAAACTGCTCCAATCATTCCGGGCCAGGTCACCATCATAAACTTGTTGCCATTTTTTGGGTTTATAAACGCCACGATTTTATTTTCCGCGAAAGCGTCGTTTACATAAAAGTCAAAATTACGTCCGAGGATTAAATTTCCATCTTCCGATTTTTCTCCCCAGGCAGCAAAAGAGGAACAGCCCACTAAAGCCAGATCCTGCAAAGCGTGACCAATATCGTGAGCTCCGTGCAAATACAAACTGCGCTGATATTGTGGTGCAATGTTATCAAAATCATGCGAAGTGTATTGCGAAACGCCATAAATTTCTGTTTGATATTCTTCAGGAACATTCAAATATAACTTTCGATTGTACCATTTTAGAAATTGTCGGAGGATTTTTTGCTGAAACTCAGAAGGAATTATGTCTTTTATTTTAGAGAAAAAAATATGTTCCTGATTTTTTAAAAGAGAATCCGAAAGTGCTCCGGTATTGAGTCCAATTTCTAAAGGATCGCCTTCGACATACAATTCCCAAAGACCTTGTTTGTTTTTTAAAAATGAATTTTTTCCGGATATAAAAACACTATCAGATTGTTTGACTACGATAGGTTTTGTGGCATTAAAACTTGTAATTTCTGGCTGATGATGCATTGATTTTGATGTTCCGCACGAGGCGAACATCAATAAAAAACCGATAAAGAAAAAATATGTAATTCGGTTTTTCATTACTTTTTTATTCAGATGCCTGATTAATTTTGGTTACTAAATATTCTTTTCCCACAATCTCAGAACAGGTTACGACAGCCCCAATCGTTACACCCAAAACACCGTGCATGTTGATGCTTTGACCGGTGAGATATAAATTGTCTAATTTAGTTTTTGACGGAATGAGGGTTTTCATCGGATTGTTTGAATCTTTAACATAGCCATACATATTGCCATTGTCACCGCCAATATAATCACGATAGGATAGTGGTGTCGATGTATGCATGGATTGAATGCAGTTTCTGATTCCCGGAAATTTTATTTCAATTTCTTTTAGAAATTTTTCGGCCTTTCTCGATTTAAATTCTTCATAACTTTCTCCACGGTCATTTTCTTCGGCAGTTGTATTAAAGGTATTTTTCCACGGAGCGACATCATCGTATTTCATATAAGTGATAAACGTCATGCCTTCGGCCCATTCTTCCTGTTTTTTTGATGCATTCATTGATGCCATAAAAGCCTTTGGCCAGGAATTTTCGTCGTAATCATGAGAGGTCCAGACTTCGCTGCTTTTCTTAAAATGATAATGATTATGATTGATGTATTTAAACGTTTCCGGTTTAAAAACGATGTATAAACTAAATGCCGAAATAACGCCTTCAAGACTTTGAACCCGATTGTAAAATGCTTTTCTGAAATGTTCTTCGCCAACCATTTTCAGGGTTGTTTTGGGTTCTATATTTGAGATAAAATAAGTGCCCGAAACCCGGGTCCCGTCTTTCATTTCTACCGAAGTCACTTTTTTGTCTTCGACATTAAATTGGGTAACTTCTTTGTATTTGTAAAATTCGCCACCGTATTTTTTGAGTTGTTTTAAAAGCTGCTTCGTAATCTGACTTCCGCCATTAATACAACGCCACGAACTCTGAATATAAGAGTTTACAGAAAGCGCATGAACATAAAAAGGCGATTTATCTGCAATTCCGGCATACAAAAAATTAGAACCGGCCAAAACCGCTTTCAGTTTTTCATTTTGTGTACATTCGTCAATTGTTTGTCTGGCATTCAGAGCCAGAATTTCATTGTCATATTTTCCTTCCCATTCTAAATTATAAAGCGGAAAAGATTCGCAAATTGTCTTTATTCTTTTGCAATATTCTTCAATATGAGCTTTTTCTTCAGGAAAAAAACGAACTAACTGATGGGCAAAATTTTCATAACCCTGCGCATGAGGATATTCGTTTTCATCATCATGAAAAGAGATGATATCAAAACCATTTTCATCTAACTTTTTCAGATTAAGATGATCCATAATGCCTAAATATTTAAAATATTTATACAAATTTTGTCCCTCATCCAAACCGCCGATGTAGTGAATGCCGGTATCGAAAATGGTTCTGTCGCGAACAAAAGTTTGCAGATTTCCGCCGTATTGGTTGTTTTTTTCGAGCACACAAACGCTATAGCCTTCTTTGGCGAGAATAATTGCCGAGACCAATCCGCCTAGTCCGCTGCCAACAATTACTATATCGTATTGCTCTTTCATGCTAATTTTTCTTTAATTCGATTATAGAATTTTCACCCAAAACACATTCGAAACCAAAATTGATTAAAGCTCTTTTTAAAGCTGGACAATTAATTAAGATAACCGAAGAAGTAACAGAAATGATTTTTTCAAGCTGATCTTTATAATTTTCATCCGAAATTAAAACAGCATCGTATTGATTTTCGAAAGTCAATTCTAGCTGATCCAAATAGGATATTTTTCTTTTTCTAACAATATAATTGGTTTTTGAAACCGCTAATTTTTCTTCGTCAAAATTGTATGAAGTTACTTTTCGTTGTGGTTCCTGCAAAGTCAATAACAGATCTAACTGACCGTAATCATTCGATAAATGCAGGATTTTGGCTTTCGCCGAAAGATGTTTATTAAGGCGATAATAGGTTTCCAGATTGTTTTTTAAATCGTTTTTGACACTATCTGTAATTTCATTTTCCTTATAATCATAACTATGCAGAATCATTTTTTTGAAATAGTCAGGGCCTTCTAGTTCTTGGCGAATCTTACGATATTCTTCCTTAAAAAAGGCACTCATTTGTTTTGTTCTTTCGGCATAATTTTTTCCGAAAGAAAGATTATCAGGGGCAATTCTTTCTAAAATTGAAACCGTCAGGGCACTATGATGAATAACAAAATCGCCTTTTGGGATTGCTTCTGAAGCACCATGAATTACTACAGGAATGATATCCAGATTAAATTCTTCGGCCAGATAAAAAGCACCTTTATGAAAACGTTTAATCTGATTGCTTTCTGAACGTGTTCCTTCAGGAAAAATCATTAGTGAATAACCTTCGTTTACTTTTTGACGCAAATGTTCAACACCGCCTTCGATTCCTTCAGAAACAGGATAAAAACCTGCTTTTCTAACCGTACCGCCAAAAATAGGAGAATTGTAAACCCAGTCGCTTACCAAAAATATAATTTTCGGACTCAGCATTCCCATCGCCAGAATATCAATAAACGACGAATGATTGGCAATGATAATTGCTGGTTTTTCGAAAGTTTCCTGATATTTATTAATGACTTTTTTATGGATAAACGGATTAGAATACAATACCGATTTCATGAATTTTGAAATGAAATAACGAAATCTTCTCATTTTGGTTTTCTCATTCATCGGAAGAATCGGCATGATTGTCATACAGAAAAGCGACATCAAAATTCCGCCAAGTCCGTAATACGTAAACGAGATCACGCCATGAATAAAAGTTCGCAGTACAAATGGCGGATTCCCTTTTTTGGAACGATTTGAGATAAATATTTTAAACAGAATTGGATAAAAAATAAACGTAATAATAAGTGCCGCAAAAACCCCAATCAAAGAAACAGATGAAATAGATCTTAATGCAGGATGACTTGCAAAGATCATGGCGCCAATTCCCAGAATCGTAGTGATAACAGCCAGAATTATCGAAGTTCTGTAAATGGCAATTTCGTTCTTGCCCGAAGTATATTCTTTTTGAAGTGCACTGGTCATGAAAATACTAAAATCGACACCGTGACCAAAAATCAATGTACAAACAATCATACTGAAAATGTTCATCTGAATGCCAAAGATTCCCATAATTCCGGCTGTAACAATTCCCGTTAAAGCAATTGGAATGCAGCTTACAATAACCAATTCGACTCTTCGGAAAAAGAAAAATAAAATTAGAATTACAGCAACGAAAGAATAATTTACAAGCGAATTGAAATCGGTTTTTAAAGTACTAAAAAACGTTTCGTTCATTTGCTGACGATCAATTGCTATCAGGTTGTCTTTGGCGGAAGCCGACTTTACAAAAGCATCTCTTTGTTCAGGTGTAACTTTTACTAAAGTCGAAATCGTAAAAAAACCATTTTTTTCGGTTACGAATTCCTTCAGTTGCAAGGCCTTAATCCTGAGATAATCGTTTGCCGAAATAGGTTTGAAATTTGAGTTTAAATGATCAAAAAAAGCAGAATAAGTTGTAGGTTTAAAACCTAATTTTGAACCTTCGGCAATTAGTTCTGATTGTAAAAGCTGTTTTTTATGGGCATCCCAAAACGAATTCCATTTGCTGATTTTTTCTTTTTGTGCTTCCTGCGAAAGCATAATACCACCAACCGAACTAAAATTCAATATTTTATTAGCTTGTTTTGCTGCAGTTAAATCAGTAAAAAGTTTACTGTTGTGCTGTAAAACTTCTTGCATACTTTTTCCGTACGAAGCAACATAAATAGTTTTCGAAGTTAAACTGGTGCTTTCTTCCAGATCTTTTTCAGCAGCTTTAATTTCTTTTGGAATAAAATTCAATTGCGACAAATCATTATTAAAACCAACATTTTTATATGTAAAGCAGCAAATAATTGTAATTATAACGCAAAAAGTAATCAAAAGTTTGTTGTTATGAAAAGAGAAATGGGCCAGTTTGTCGATGGCATTTTTCTTGTGTTCGAAATTATCCTCTTTGGGTTTATATAAATGAGGAACGATAAGAAGTGAAAAAATTCCGGTTGCCATAACAATTACAGCAGCAAAAATTCCTAAGTCGTTCAACGCATCAGATTTTACAAAAAGCAAACACAAAAAAGCAACTGCAGTGGTAGAGCTGCTCATGATGACAGGCATTGTAATGTCTTTATACAGCGTTTTTATATCGCTGTTGTGCTTGTGATGAGTAAGAATGTGTATGGCGTAATCGATTGTGATTCCTAAAAGGATAGATCCAATTCCGAGTGAAATAGCCGAAATTTGTTCTTTGACAAAATATAAAAAGGCCACAGCGAAAAAAGCACCAAAAATAGTAGGAAGAAAAATGATTAACGGAATGAGTATTTTTCGATAAAATAAAATCAAAATCAGCATTAGCGTAATCATAGCGATTGTTGTCGTTAAGATAATATCGCTTTTAATTTGACTGGCATTGGCCACAGCAATCAAGGCTGAACCAAAATAACTAATCGAGGTTTTGTTTTTGAATTTCTGATTTAAATGCTCCTGAATCGATTTCAGTTTTTCGGCAAAAATGCTATTTTTATCCGTTTCGCTTGAAGAAATATCTGAGGTTATAAAAAGCAATAATTTCTTTTTGTCTTTGGTCATTACAAAACCATCACTAAGCGTAAAATCGTCACCTATATTTAATTGCTGTAATTTTTTTAAAGCGATAAAAGAAATTCCAAGCGGATCCTGTAAAATAAAATCTTTAGTAATAAATCCGGATGGAGAAATAATCGATTTATAATTTCCCTGAACGGTTGCTGCGATGCTGTCTTTTTGAAGTTTATTTTGAATAGTTTTATAATCTTTGTCTTCAAGAAAAAGAGGCAGATTATGGTAGACAAAATCGATGGTTTCCTGAATATTTCCTTCGTCGATTTTTCCCTGAATTCCGGTTATGTAAGGTTTGCAGGATTTAGAAACACTGTCTGAAAAAGCGGTTGCCATTTCTTTTAAAACTTCTTCATTTCCGTTTTTATCGAGCTTGAAAATAACGGTAGTTTTATCTGCAAAATTAAGTTGTTTCAGCACTTTTGCCGTAACATCAGATTTGTCATTTGTTGGGATAAGTTTGGTAATATCCTCTTCAAATTTAAGTTGAGAAGCAAAAAAGCCAAAGGCCAAAAGCATCAAGATGGCCAAAACAACCGATAAAGCTTTTCGTCGGTTTACAAACAAATGAATGGCGTAGAAATAGTGATGCATAATTATTTATTATTGTTTTTTGCCTACAGTTTTTCGCCACGAATTTCACGGATTTTTACCAATTAATTCGTGCCTAATTTAAAATGTTTAAATCATTTTAATTCTTTAATCTGTGACACTTTTTTAGCAATTTTTTTTAATTAATTTGTAAAAATCCGTGGCAACCCACAGATTGTAAAATCATTTTATCCTTTTAATCTGTGGCAAAACCTTACTTACTATCCGTTTTATTCTTTGTGCTAAAAGCCGCTAAAAGTAAATAACTTAACAGACCAGCTGATAGTGCTAAAACGGATGCTAAAATAAGACTTCCGACGATATATTGTGTTGCATTTTTTTGAATATCATTAAGGGTAACAGAACTATCTAAAATTAGGGGCGCATCATTGGATACAAAGAAGCTTCCCATTTTTAGAGAACCGTAGATAACAAAAGGGATGAAAGGCGGAAAACTCACATTCGAAGCCAGATAAGCAATGACTTTATTGAGCCTGAATAAAGCGGCAAAAGTAAAAAGCAAAACGGTTTGAAATCCCCAAAAAGGCGAGATTCCGATAAAAATACCCAATGCAATTGCGGCTGATTTTTTAAAATTAGAGTCGGAACTTTCTAAAATATCTTCAAGAAAGAATTTTTTAAAGCCTTTTTTTTTTGCTCTTCTAAAAAAATCTCGTGGTTTGATATACAACAAAGCGTTGATAACCAAAACGGTATTTAAAATGCTGATTCGGGTAAAATCTTTGAAAGGACGAAAATGCGATACACGTTCTACGGGATCATATAAAATCTGGATTGGAATATTTTTAACCGCAATTCCTTTCCAGGCAGATCGTACAATGACTTCAATTTCAAACTCAAATTTATTGGTATAAAATTGTTTTGGAATCAATCGTAATGGATATAATCTAAAACCGGATTGGGTGTCTTCGAGTACAATTCCGGTTTCGAACTTAAACCAGAAATTCGAAAATTTGTTTCCAAAACTACTTTTCTTCGGCACATTTTCCTGTGTCATGTTTCGGCTTCCAATCAATAAAGAATTGGGTTCGTTTTGAATTTCCTGAATAAAGTTTGGAATATCAGAAGCAAAATGCTGTCCATCAGAATCGATCGTGATAGCATATTCGAAATTCATTTCGATTGCTTTTCTAAAACCATTTCGGAGCGCTCTTCCTTTTCCTAAATTCTTAGGATGATGAATTTGAGTAAGCTCCGAATATTGTTTTAAAATTTCATTGGTTGTATCTGTCGAACCATCGTTTACGATAATGACATTTTGGGTGAAATCTAAAATAGAATCCAACACTTTTTTCAATGTTTTGTGGTTATTGTAAGTGGGAACAATAACGCAAAAAGAAGTTGAATTAAGCAAATCCTGCTTTGATAAAATAGGTTTCATGTAATTTTTTTCGTGGGCTTACTTCACAAACTGCCTCTCTTTTTCAGAGAAACTTTTTGATTGTAAGACAAAGTCTTTTAGATATTCTTTCAAAGGCGCAGTTTGCTCTGCATAATGCGTTGTGATGAATTTTTTATCTTCTTTAATATTTTTTTTATAACCTGTAATTCCGGGAACATCTTCCTGAATACTCAAACGAATCATTCTGATTTCGATGTTGTTAGGGTCGCTTTTTAGAGTCGCTTCAAGAAGTTTTGCACCTTCTTTAAAACGCGAAATTTTGCTTCCTATCAGGTTTTCAAATTTAGAATCGACCAAAATCGAAGCCGCTTTGTAAGCCACTAAAATTTTCTCATCGTTGTTTGAAATCACAGAAAGTTTTTCTGTAAATTCTTTAGCATTTGCTTCAGATTTTGCAACATCAGGATATATTTTTCGAATAGAAGCCAAATCTGGTGTGCTGGCAAAATTTATCAATAGTAGTAATGATAATAGTAATTTCATAGTTATAGTTTTTTATACACATTGCTTAATTTTAAAGCAACGGTGTCGTTAAAATATGTGGTGTTTTTCACCTTTACCAAATCATCTTCTGTGGTTGTAACGTCAAGCTCCAGACGCAATTCCGGATTTGTTTCCGGATTTATTAATGCCATAAATTTTACATTGGTCAGAGTTTGTATCATTAACGAACTTTTTGTGATAGATTCTGTAAGCTCTTTAATAATCTGAATCATGCAAACGCCCGGCATAATTGGGTTTCCTGGGAAATGACCGTTAAAAACCTCATGTTTGGCATTAACTAATATACGAATATTATATTTAGCATCTCCTGTTTTTTCTTCAGAAAGTACTTTGTAAAAGTCTTTTAAAACCATAATTTATTTTTTTCCAAATGTATATGTTGCACCAAATTGAAACACCAGGTTATTGCTGTCGCTACTTCCATTATAATAATTTGTAAAAGCATTAGTAAATCCTTTTTTTACTCTTGCTTCAAATGCAATACCGTTTTTCAGGCTGTATCCTAATCCTGCAATTATCCCTAAATCAATATCATCCCCTTTATTAAAACTGTGTTCTTTTGTTTTAGGATTTACTTTAATATTGTCAGCAATCAGGATATCAGCAAAAGGGCCGGCTAATACGTAAAAGCTTTCTGTAAAATTAAATTTATTTATAGTAAGTGCTGAAATATATTGTAATGAAGCATCTACGGTTCCGCTATCATAAGTGGTAATATATGAGTTTCTTGCCGGATTGTAAGTACTGGTAGTTCCCATATTTGCTGTACCTTTTCCTCCTTGTCTAGAATAGGTTAATTCAGGCTGTAATGTATAAACCCTGCCAAGTTTAAGGGCTCCGAAAGCACCTATATAAAAATCTGTTTTACTATCCAAATCAGTGGCTGTTAGTTTAGATATATTAATTCCGGCATGAATTCCAGGTTTAAAGGTTACCTGAGACTGAACTTTTGTAAATGCAAAAAAGACAAATGCAATAATTGCTAAATTTTTAATATTCATGTTTTATTTTACGTTAAAAGAATAAGAAACACCTATTTGAAAATTGATATTAGTATTGTAATCACCAAAAAGATAATGACCATTGGTATCGTTATGATAGTAATCGCTGTCAAGAATATCTAAGAAACCTTTTTTAAATCGCGCTTCAAAAGCAAAACCGGATGGCATACGATAACCAAGACCTACGTTAAAAGCCAAATCATTATAAGTTTTTCTACGCACTAAATTATCATTTAAAAGAACATCTAAAGAAGGTCCGAACATTACCTGAAATCCTTGTCCAAATGTAAATTTATTAATAAGAGAAAGAGATAAATAATCCAGCTTTAAATCCAGATGTTCTACTCTTTCAGTATTCGTATTAGGATCTGTAAAATTTCTTGCGACATTATTAGATCCTTGTTTGGTATAAGTTATTTCAGGCTGAAGGGCATATTTTTTTGTAATATTGATCTCTCCAAAACCACCAAAATAAAAATCAGGCCTGTAATTGGCATGCATTTCTGAAATAGTAGATAAAGATAATCCTCCTCTTAAACCCGGTTTAAAATTTATCTGAGCCTGAAGATTTGTAATGGCGAAAAAAATAAATAGAATAAAGGTATATTTTTTAGTATGCATTATTTTGTTTTAAAAGTGTAACTAATACCAATCTGGAAAACCTGGTTTAAGATGACATCGTCATAGTACGAATTATTATTATTGTTATAATCGATTCCGTCGTAACCATAAATATCAATTAATCCTTGTTTAAGTCGTGCTTCAAAAGTTAATCCGCTTGGCAGCGAATAACCTAATCCGCAAACAATAGACAAGTCAACTCCAACAGGATTAGTACCAAATTTATTAAAATTATCATCTGTCTTAAAATCTATAGATGGTCCGGCTAATACGTGAAAACCTTTTCCTTTAAAATAAAATTTACCCACCGCACCAAGCGTAAGATAATTGATTTCAGCTTTAATGTTTTTGGAATAAAACTTTGGATCTCCGGGGTTTTCAAAAGCTAAAGATGATAAACGGATATCAGTACCTTGTCTTGAATAATTTAATTCTGGCTGTAATGTAAAATATTTATTAAATTTTATAGCAACTAATGCACCAATGTAAAAATCAGATTTTGCGCTGGTATTTTCTTGCATATTGGTCAAATCTGATATGTTTAGACCTCCACGAAATCCAGGACTAAATTTTACTTGTGCCTGAGGGGTTATAATTCCGATAAATAAAACAAATGCAATTACAGTTAATTTTTTCATTTGTGGTTTGGCTTAAGTTTATGATTAGTTTAAATTTTTATTCAGATTTGAAATAATTCAGCTCAATTTTTAATTTTATATTCTGATGAAGAATCTGAATCTTTTCGGCAAAAATATTGTTTTCTGAACTAAATGTCAGCGTAAATTTTTCTTTTGTTTGAGAAGAATGAACGACTTTCTCTAATTTGTGATTCTTTTTGGAGATAAAAAGGTAGTTATCACGTTTTCCGTCTTTTGATTTATAGATGTTATCTGAATCATTTTCAAATTGTTCCTGAATGAGATATTCTTTTTTTAGCAGTAAACGAAAATCTTCTTTCAAGGTATTGATCAGGATTTTTCGATCTAATTCTGATACAATCGAGTTGACTTTGAAACTGTTATCAGAAATTTCAAAATCCATTAATTTGTTTCCAAATTCAGTCGTGAAGACGATTCGGTGTGTGGTGTCGTTTATTTTTTTGGCAATAAAAATTCCGCTTAGTTCATTTCCGTAAACCGATATGTTTGTTTTATATACATAATCTGTTTTTGAATCTGAAAAATAGGGAACTTCATAAGACGTTTTGTCTAATCTTTTAGGGGTATAATTTTTTGTGACAGAGCCACAAGAAACCAGAATAATTGCCAGAACGCAATTAATTACTAAAAACTGAATCGTCGATTTTTGCATTGATCACTTTATTTTTAAGTACAATTCGGGTATAATCTTCAGATGATTCTAATAATTTTACCTGAACTACTGTTGCTTCATCTTTATCAAAAGTCAGTTCAATTTGTTTGATGTATTTTTTTAGTGTTGCATCTTTCGGAATAAACTTTGCCAGGTTTTGACCTTTCAATTTAAAATATGAAATAGCGAATTCTTTATCGTCAAACATATTTCCGCTTACACTTCCCACAATTAATTTATTGATTCTTGCAAAGATTTTACTGTTGCCAATATCAACGGCGCTTTTTTTGCCTTCGTCGTTAATCAGGATTTTTCCGTTCTTGAAAACAATACTGTAATTGTACGGTTTTTTATATTGCCATTGCAACAAGCCTGGTTCCTTAAAAATCATTTTACCAGAAGTTTCAATGTCTTTCGATAAAAAATCCAAATGTTTGTATTGCACAAAATCAGTACTTAAAGTTTTGATTTTTTTAGAAACTACATTTACATCTTGTTTGAAAGTCGCAATTTCAGCATCCGTCATTTTTTGTTCCTGAGCAAATAAATTGCCTGAAAGAAATAGAATTAGTAGTGCTATTTTAGTTTTCATATTTTATTAAAATTGTGCTTTAAAATATTTTGCCACTTCCAGTGGCTATCTGGATAAAATGATTTACAAAGATCATTATTGAATTGAATTAAAACCCTTTGGATGTAATTATTTTAATACATAGATCATAGAACTATTGAACATTAAGAAACGAGTTTCTTTTTGATTTACTTTTCAGAAACATACAATCTATGTTTCTATGTATTTAATTAAAATTTGTTTTATCTGCGTTCAATTTCATAAGCTTTAAGATTCAAAAGTTCTTCCGTCGAAACTACTTTATAATTGTTTTGCTGCAAAAATTGCAAAAATTGTTCCAGTACTAAAACAGAATGTGTTGCGGTATCATGCAAAAGTACAATTCCGCCAGGAGAAACACGTTTTATGATTCGGTTGAAAATTAATTCCTGATTTTTTGTTCCTCCGTCTAGTGAGCGAATATTCCAGCCAATCACTTTATGCCCGGTTATTTTTAATGCTCTTCGAATTGATGGAGTCGTAACTCCGTAAGGCGGACGAAAGAAATTTATTTTTTTTGTGGTATATTTTTCCAGAAGCTCATCAGTTTTCACAATTTCTCTGGTTATTGCTGCAGCATTATAAAAATCAAAAAATTTAGAATGGCTGTAAGAATGATTTCCAACCAGATGTCCTTCGGTAATAATTTGCTTTATAATTTCAGGATGTGCTTCAATGTTTTTGCCAATACAGAAAAAAGTGGCGCTGGCATTATACTTTTTTAGAAGCTCCAAAACTTGCAAAGTAAAAACACCAGGTCCGTCATCAAAAGTAAGGGCAATTTTTTTTTCTGTTTCTAAGGGATTATCGCAGAAAGCTTTTACATGATAATTGGATGAGATTCTTGAAGAACCAATGGCATTTATTCCCAGCCAAATTAAAACAATTGCTATAAACCATACCCAATTAATTGCTGTATAGAGATTCAGAAGAAGCAGTAAAAGCAATAGAAAGATAAAGAATAACGAAATGTTTTTATGCGTTATCATTTTGAAAGTAACGTAAAGCTATGATTTTTTCCGTTTAACTGATTGTACAATAAAATGGTTTTATAAGCTGGTTTTTCAACCGAATTTACTTTGATAATTTCCGGTATTTCCTGAGTTTTTAAAATTTTAGCTGCCATCCAGAAAGCAAAAGCCGAAGCAGTATCGTATTCACCACTCAAGTGTTTGTAATATAAAACAGGAGTTTCTGCGAAAGCATTTTTAGCAAGATTTGTATAATAATTTTCAAAATTTGCATTTCCGTCAAAACCTAAAACCAAAGCATCAATAGCCGAAATATCTAAATGATTTGACTTTAAAAAAGATTCAATTGCTACTTCAATTTCGTTGTCTTCGAGTGTATTTACAATGGCAATATCCAGAAGTTCAGCATAAGTGTTCTCTTTTCTTTCATTTTCTAAAACAAAAAAAACGGCACCTTCACCATAAACAGCTCCGCTGGTTGTAGAGTTTAAAACATCATAAGGAGCATTATTATCTGCTTTGATACGTCCGTTTAATTTGAAAAGGGCTGTTGTATAATCGCCGTTTTCATCCACTCCGCCTACTAAAACGGATTGTACTTCGTCTTCTTCAATTTGCATTTTAGCATCTAAAAGAGCCGATTCAAAAGAAACAGCACCATTTACATACGTAAAATTATAGCCTTTGCATTGCTGTAACAAAGCAATTTGTGCACCAACAGTATTGTGTGTTGATTGAATAAACGAAGTAGGGGTTAAAAATTCTTCATTATTATCGAGAATGCTTTTCAGGAATTTTTCAGAATCTTCGATACATCCTAATCCGGTTCCGGTGATAATAGCATCAACCTTTTCTAAGTTTGCATCTTTCATCGCCAGGGCAGAGGCAACGATTCCGTTTTTAACACCTTTTGCCATTCGTCTGCTTGCGGCAGGCGAAATATATTCTTTGTAAACCGGCGGTACTATTGCCAATACGTTTTCATCATGATTGACAATGGCTTCTTCTAAAAAAACAGTATCAAATGTTTTTTGAGTCGAAATACAGCCTACACCATTAATATATGCCTTTTTCATTTTAGCTTTTTGAAAATATAAGGGTCGAACAATTTCCTCCAAAACCAAAAGAGTTGGATAAAACGTGTTCAATATTTTTGTTTTTTAAAGATGTTTGTGGTTGTAAATCAAATTCTTCCATTGGATTTTCGAAATTCAGATTTGGATAAACAACATTGTTCTGAATGGCCAAAACGCTGTAAACGGCTTCAATTGCTGCTGCTGCTGCTAAAGTGTGGCCGGTAAAAGGTTTGGTCGAACTAAAATCAGGAACTTTTTCATCCTGATAAATTCGCAATAAAGCTCTTCCTTCAGATAAATCATTGTTTGGAGTTGCCGTTCCGTGTACGTTGATATAGTCGATTTGAGAAGGTTTTAAACCCGAAACTTCAAAAGCTTTCTTCATGGCCAAATAAGCACCATCACCATTTTCTGAAGAAGCGGTTTGATGAAAAGCATCGTTTGCATTTCCGTAACCGGAAACACGCGCCAGCACTTTTTTATTTTGTTTTGCCACGATTTCATCCGATTCTAAAACCAAATATGCCGCAGCTTCACCAAGGTTTAATCCTTTACGTTCATTATCAAAAGGTTTGTTGAAATCGTCTGATAAAATCATTAGCGTTTTAAATCCGTTGATGGTAAATTTTGCCAAACCATCGGCTCCGCCAACAATTACCCGATCTAATTTCCCGCTCTTAATCAATCGTGCTCCCAGCATAATCGAGTTTGCTGCCGATGAGCAAGCGGTACTGATTGTGGTAACGATTCCTTTTAAACCCAATTCGTCAGCAATTTTCTCCGCAACATCTCCACCATCATGACAGGTAATATATTTTACCAATTCCGGATGTTTGAAATAGTCGTAATAATGTCTTTCGGTCATATCCATTCCGCCTACACTTGTAGCCGAAATAAGTCCGGTTCTAAATTCGTTTATCGATGTAATTCCGGCATTTTCAACAGCTTGTTTTGCTGCCAAAGTACCAATCATTGCTGTTCTCGAAAAGTTGTTTTCGTCAGTAAGGTTCAATTCGTGAATCAATTCGTCATTGGTTTTTTTAATTTCACCAACTTTGATAACATCTGCATGAACTGTCGAAATATTTGTGATACGGGAAATGCCGATTTTATTTTCGATTAATGAAATATAATTTTCTTCGACTGAATTTCCAATCGAAGAGATAATTCCCATTCCTGTTATTGCAACACCTTTTGCCATTTTAGATTTTAGATTTTTTAGATTTTAGATTTTAAGACTATTCTTGAGATTCGCAAAATTTTGAAAATCATTTTGAATCAGATTTTCGAATATTCCTGTCAAAGAAATCTAAAATCTGAAGTCTAAATCTGCAATCTATTTCGTTCTATTAGCGCTAATATAAGCAGCCATAGTTTCAATCGACTGGAAAATGTTTTTTCCTTCTTTCGGATCTACTAATTTAATTCCGTAATCTTTATCTAAAATCACGATCAATTCAAGTGCATCAATGGAGTCTAAACCTAAACCATCTCCAAACAAAGGATCGTTATCAGCAATATCTTCAACTGCGATATCTTCAAGGTTAAGAGTAGTAATGATTTTGTTTTTTAATTCTTCTTTTAATGCTTCCATGATTATTTATTATATAATGTATTGATATTTTCGTTTTTATATTTTTCGTTTTCTTCTTTGCTAATGGTGCAAAGAAAAGCTTTATAACTGTCATTAAAAAATTCTACCCAGCCACAAAGAACGATGTCTGCTTTATTCGTATTCAGAAGAATATCCGAGTAATTCGACATAAATTCAGTGTTAAAGGCTTCAAATATAAAGAAAGAATTTTCACTTTTCAGCTGATGACGTATACTTATTTCACCCAGACAAATATTTGGCAAAGTATACACAAAAACTGCCGGGCTTGGAAAGTAGTTTTCTTTGTCTGAAATAGATTCCTGATATTTTACATCAGTATCTAAACTCGATGATTTATTGGCCAAAACCAAAGCAACATTATTCTCCTGTTCAGTCGAAGTTATTGGACTCAAAAGTAATTCAGATCCTAAAAAAGCCAGTTTACTTAAAGCATCCATTTTGAAAAACTTTGGATATTGCATTTCAAAATTACGATAGGCTTGTTTTGCAAAATCAGCAAAATCGGTTGGTTCAGTTTTGAATACAGAAGTTCCGTTCAAAACAATTTCGTTGTTTTGGATGGTGATATAGGATTGTATGTTTGTTTTATTTGGAGTCATTTTTTTAATTTAAACACAGATTTCACTAATTGAAACAGATTATTTCTGACTTAAAAATTACATTAATTACTTCGTGAAAATTAGTGCAATTCGTGTTTCACTTTCTCAAAAATCACAGCCGTATTACAACCTCCAAAACCAGAAGCCGTCTTCAAAAAATACTCAATACTTGCCTCTTCATTTTTCTCAATCACATTGATGGATTCACTTACCCCAATTTCATCAAAACCTTTCGATTCAAAAAGCATATTTTGATTCGCGGATTCAATTGCAATTACGGTTTCTAATAATCCCGAAGCGCCTAATGTATGTCCGTAAAATCCTTTTAAACTATTTACAGGAACATTTTGTAAACCCAAACGGCTGAATGCAATGGCTTCCATTTCATCGTTAAAAGGTGTTGCGGTTCCGTGCGCTGAAATATAATCGATTTGATCGGAATTGATTCGCGCTTCTTTCAAAGCATTCTGAATACTTCTGAATAAACCTTCACCTGTTCTTGACGGACCCGAAATATGATTGGCATCGTTAATCGAACTGTCTCCGATCACTTTTATTTTTGCATTCTTGGCTTCAGCCGAAATTAAAACAGCTGCGGTTGCTTCACCTAAACTTACTCCGGTTCTATTTTTAGAATACGGTTTGCAAGGCAGATCGCTCATGGCTTGAAAAGCATTAAATCCAGTCTAAACAAATTCTGAAACTTCGTCGCCCGAGATTACAACAACATTGTCATAAAGTTCAAACTGAATCATTCTTTTTGCAACAGAAAT
>Ga0194135_10000075_pt1 | contig 52890 bp, 48 predicted proteins | sample LitLau_LLRF_2013_FD_134024 | JGI IMG/M metagenome (GOLD analysis project Ga0194135, IMG submission 134024) | Freshwater sediment microbial communities in response to fracking from North America - Little Laurel Run_MetaG_LLRF_2013 (version 2) | ecosystem: Environmental > Aquatic > Freshwater >...
CAAGAAGGGGTCGTGGTGCTGGTGGACGGCTTTATCTGCACGGTCGCCGCGCTGGTCGCCACGCGCCTGAATCCCGGCTGCCGCGAATGGCTGCTGTTCGGCCATCGCGGTGCCGAGCCCGGCCATCGTCACGTGCTGCAAAGCCTCAACGCCGAGCCTTTGCTGGAACTCGGGCTGCGCCTGGGCGAAGGCAGTGGCGCCGCGCTCGCTGTGCCGTTGCTGCGCCTGGCCTGCGCGCTGCACGGGCAGATGGCGACCTTCGCCGAGGCGGCGGTGGCGGATCGCCCGGCATGACCTTGCACCTGGAACTGTTGCGCCACGGGGAAACCGAACTGGGCGGCGGCTTGCGCGGCAGCCTGGATGACGCCCTGACGGAGCGTGGTTGGCAACAGATGCGTGACGGGGTCCAGGGGCGCGGGCCTTGGGATCGGATCGTCAGTTCGCCGTTGCAGCGCTGTTCGCGGTTTGCCGAGCAATTGGCCGCACAACTGCACCTGCCCCTGAGTCTGGCGCCTGACCTGCGGGAGCTGCATTTTGGCGCCTGGGAAGGACGCAGCGCGGCGGCGCTGATGGACACCGAGGCTGAGGATCTGGGGCGTTTCTGGGCCGATCCCTACAGCTTCACACCGCCTGAGGGCGAGCCGGTGGCGGACTTTTCCCGGCGGGTGCTGGCGGCCATTGATGGCCTGTACCAGTCGTGGGCCGGGCAGCGGGTGCTGTTGATCAGTCATGGTGGGGTCATGCGCCTGCTGCTGGCTCGGGCGCGGGGGCTGCCCCGGGAGCAGTTGTTGAGTGTCGAAGTCGGTCATGGCGCGTTGTTCAGCCTGAATGTCGCCTCGGGGCGGCTGAGCGAGGAGGGCTGAGATGCTGCCGTTCTGGATTGCCTTGCAGTTTCTCAGCAGCTTGCCGGTGCGCTTGCCGGGCATGCCGGAGCCCCAGGAGCTGGGGCGCTCCCTGTTGTTCTATCCGCTGGTTGGGTTGTTGTTTGGCGTGTTGCTTTGGGGGGTGAACGCTCTGCTCGGTGGTACGCCGTTGTTGGTGCACGCGGCGCTGCTGTTGGCTGCCTGGGTCCTGCTCAGCGGAGGTTTGCATCTGGATGGTTTGGCTGACAGCGCCGATGCCTGGCTGGGGGGCTTTGGCGATCGCGAGCGTACCTTGAGCATCATGAAGGACCCGCGCAGCGGACCGATCGCGGTGGTGACCCTGGTGCTGGTGCTGGTGCTCAAGTTCACCGCGTTGGTGGCGCTGATCGAGCAGCAGCAGGCTTTCGCCTTGTTGCTGGCGCCGTTGATCGGGCGTGCGGCGCTGCTCGGGTTGTTCCTCAGTACGCCCTATGTTCGCGCCGGCGGTCTGGGGCAGGCTCTGGCCGATCACCTGCCGCGGCTAGCGGGGCGGCAGGTGTTGGGAGTGAGCGTGCTCGGTTGTTTGCTGCTGGGCGGCTACAGTGGACTCTGGGCGCTGCTGCTGGCGCTGGTGCTGTTTGTCTGGCTGCGACACTTGATGATGCGGCGTTTGGGCGGCACCACTGGCGACACCGCCGGGGCGCTGCTGGAGTTGCTGGAAGTAACCGTGCTGCTGGCGGTGGTGGCATTTTGAGGCAGATCCGGATCTGCCGATTGAGTTGAAAATTCTTGCCTTGAATTAATCGCGGGTATATACACGCACCATGCTTCCCTCTCAGTGTTTGTGCACCAATCTGCGTCGTGCCGCGCGTGGCGTCAGCAGGTATTACGACGGCGCCCTCGATGGCTTCGGGATCAACGTCGCCCAGTATTCCTTGCTGAACAATCTGCTGCGTCTCGATCAGCCGAGCATTTCCAGCCTGGCGGAGGCCATGGGCCTGGATCGCAGTACCCTGGGACGTAATGTGCGGGTGCTGGAGGCGGCCGGTCTGGTCCGCTTGCTGGAAGGTGACGATCAGCGCAATCGCCTGGTGCAACTGACCGAGGCGGGGCACGAGCGACTGGCGGCGGCCTTGCCGGCCTGGGAGGCCGCTCAGCAGCGACTGATCGATCGTTTGGGTGTGCAGAAGCGTGAAACCTTGTTGGCCTTGCTGAACGAACTGGCCTGACGCCGCCTCGTTCGATTACAAGCGGGTATATACCCGTAACTGGAGAATAAAAATGTCATCGATGTGGCGCACCAGCGGTTGGGTCCTCCTCGGCAGTGCATTGATCCTGGCGCTGTCCCTGGGCGTGCGGCACGGTTTTGGCCTGTTTCTGCCGCCCATGAGCGCGCAGTTCGGTTGGGGGCGTGAAGTGTTCGCCTTTGCCATTGCCCTGCAGAACCTGATCTGGGGGCTGGCCCAGCCCTTTACCGGAGCCCTGGCCGATCGTTTTGGGGCTGCCAGGGTGGTGTTGATCGGCGGCGTGCTGTACGCGGTCGGGCTGGTGTTCATGGGGCTTTCGGATTCGGCGCTGAGCTTGTCCCTGAGTGCCGGGTTGCTGATTGGCATCGGTTTGTCCGGAACCTCCTTCTCGGTGATTCTCGGGGTGGTCGGTCGTGCCTTGCCGCCGGAAAAGCGCAGCATGGGCATGGGGATCGCCAGTGCCGCAGGCTCCTTTGGTCAATTCGCCATGCTCCCCGGAACCCTGGGGCTGATCGGCTGGCTGGGCTGGTCGACGGCATTGCTGGTGCTGGGGCTGCTGGTGGCGCTGATCGTGCCGCTGGTCAGCATGCTCAAGGACAAGCCGCTGCCGGTGCTGGGGCATGAACAGACCCTGGGCGAGGCCCTGCGTGAAGCCTGCTCTCACTCGGGGTTCTGGTTGCTGGCGTTCGGCTTCTTTGTCTGTGGTTTCCAGGTGGTGTTCATTGGCGTGCATCTGCCGGCCTATCTGGTGGATCAGCATCTACCGGCGACAGTCGGAACCACGGTGCTGGCGCTGATCGGCTTGTTCAACATCTTTGGCACTTACACGGCGGGCTGGTTGGGCGGACGGATGTCCAAGCCACGGCTGTTGACCGGTCTGTACCTGTTGCGGGCGGTGGTGATCGGTCTGTTCCTGTGGCTGCCGGTGACCCAGACCAGTGCCTACCTGTTCGGCATGGCCATGGGCTTTCTCTGGCTGTCCACCGTGCCCTTGACCAACGGCACGGTCGCCACCTTGTTCGGGGTCAGGAACCTGTCCATGCTTGGCGGCATCGTGTTTCTGTTCCATCAGTTGGGCTCGTTCCTTGGTGGTTGGCTGGGGGGCGTGGTGTATGACCGTACCGGGAGTTATGACTTGATCTGGCAGGTGGCGATTCTTCTCAGTCTGTTGGCCGCGGCTCTCAATTGGCCGGTGCGCGAGCGGCCGGTGGCGCGCTTGCAGGCGAGTGCTGCGTGAAGTCATGGCTGGGTTGGAGTGCCGGCCTGGGCGTCGGCATTGGGCTGTTGTGGCTGGCCTGGTGGGGATGGCATCGCGGCGGGCTGGCGCTGATGCAGTTGGGCATGGGTGCTTGCTAGGTGGGCAGAGGGGCGAGTAACGTCGATATCCGACGACTATTGAAGGACGCTGAACATGGCTAAGCGCTGGTTTGTGGTTCCGGCATTACTCACATTGTTTGCAGGTTCGGCCTGGGCGGCGGATTGTCCGGCGTTGCTGCAGGGATCTGTACCCAAGTTGCACGCCAAGGAGTCCATCGATCTGTGCCAGCGCTTTGCCGGCAAGCCGCTGGTGGTGGTCAATACCGCGAGCTTCTGTGGCTTTGCTCCGCAATTCAAAGGCCTTGAAGCGCTGTACCAGCGTTACAAGGAGCAGGGGCTGGAGGTGGTAGGCGTGCCGTCCAATGACTTCAAGCAGGAGTCCAAGGACGGGGCCGAGACGGCCAAGGTTTGTTACGTCAACTATGGCGTGACCTTCACCATGACCGAGCCGCAGAAGGTCCTGGGGGCGGATGCGGTGCATCTGTTCAAGGTATTGGCGCAGCAGAGCAGCGCGCCGAAGTGGAATTTCTACAAGTACGTGGTGGATCGGCAGGGCAATGTGATTGCCAGCTTTTCCAGCCTGACCAAGCCGGATAATCCGGAATTCATAGAGGCGGTGGAGAAGGCGTTGGCGTCGAAGTCTTGAGCAAGCATCCATTGACCAATAAAAAACCCGCAATTGCGGGTTTTTTATTGGCTTGAAGCTGAGCGGTCTACCGTTCGTTAGAACTTGTAGGTAGCGCCCAGGCCGTAGCCCCATGCGCTGTTCTGGTAGGTAGCGCTGTAAGCGTTGCCCTTGCCGGTTCTGTTGACGTTGACGTCTTCTTCCTTGAGGTAGGAAACCGCCAGGTCCAGAGTCAGGTCATCAGTCGGGCTGTAGCCGGCACCAAAGCTGATGGCCTTACGGTCACCAGTGGGGATACGAACCGAACGATCGGTGTTGTTGGTTGGTGCCTGGTCAACCGAGAGGCCGCTGCGCAGAACCCACTCTTTGTTGACTTTGTAGGAAACACCAATCGCCGAGGCCCAGGTGTCGTGCCAGTTTTGTGGTTCGGAAATGGTGCCGATCGGGCCGGCGGAGCCGCCGAGCAGGGCTGGAACGCCCTGGTTGTTTACGGTGATGTCTTTCAGGCGGCTCCAGCGAGTCCAGGTGCTACCTGCGTAGACGGTCCATTGGTCATCCAGTTTCTGGGTGACCGAGAAGTCGACGACTTCCGGGGTGGTGATGTCCAACGAAGCATCGTAACGGCCGCCGTTGAAAGGACCGAAGCCCGGGCCTGCGATGTCGGTGTGGCCGTCCAGCTTGTACTTGACCTTCGAGTGGTAGGTCAGGCCAAGGCGAGTGGTCTCGGTAGGCTGAACGATGATGCCGACGTTGTAGCCGATGGCGGTGTCGTCACCCTTGATCTTCACGCTGCCGTCATTGCGGCCGAAGAACGCTGGGTTTGGATTCGGTGTCGCGGAAGTCAGTTCACCGCTCAGACGGTTGATGGTCGGGCCAAAGCCGATCGACACCATATCGTTGAAGGCATAGCTGACGGTGGGTTGCAGGGTAATGACCTTGACTACGCTCTTGTCGCCGTAATAACGGCTGGCAGAGGAAGGTTCATAGTTGGTAACCAGGCCGAAGGGGGCGTAGGCGCCCAGACCCAATGCCCAGCCGTTGCCCAGTTGTTTGACGAAGAACCCCATAGGAACGCTGGTGAACGGAACCATGTCGCCATCGCTGGTGCCGCCGGGAGGGCCACCTTTGACGTTTTTCAGATTGGTCTTGGCATCGATTGCTGCTACGCCGACGGTTACTTGGTCGCGCTTCAGCAGGGACATACCCGCAGGGTTCCCGTAAACGGTGCTGGCATCTTCGGCAGAAGAGGAGCGCCCCGCGAAACCAGTACCCATGCCGCTAATGCTTTGTTCGTTAAGAGCAAAGCCGCTGGCAAATAGCTGGGTAGAGGCAAGTGCAACCGCGAGACTTATGGTGGATTTGAGCATTACTTTTTTCATTATTAGAACTCCTGGTGATCACCGAGGCGGAAATTACCAACATTTCGGCTACGGCGCTATAGGCTAAATCAGTAGATTTTCTGGGTTTTTGTAGGACAATCCGACCAGAATCGGCTTTTTTCTCCGATTTTGTAAAAGCCGGTGTCAGCAGGCGACTTGGCTCAGCGGCGAAACGCAGGTTTGCCAGGCGCAGGCGAAATCTCTCAAACGTCCTTGTGGTTGAAAGGTCTTCCTCCAGATACGGGCCATGCCGAGCAGATCGTCGGCTGCGGGGAGCGGGGTGTGTTGTTGTTCCACCAGCAGCCAGGCGATGGCGGTGGCGTAACGCAGATTGACGGTCAGTTCCAGGTGCGGTCCGGCGAGGAATGCATGCTGGCTGGCCAGTCCTCTCACCAGGCTGGCCCGTTCCGGGTCCAGCGCCAGGTAGTGATCCCAGAGGGCCTGGTGGCGCACTTCGGTGATGCGATACAGACCGTGGCCGCGGCGATCGTGCAGTGCCGAGCCCAGCGCCGATTGACTGGCGGCAATGCCCAGCAACAAGGCTTCAGCGGTTTTGCTATGACTGCCCAGGTACATCAGCGTCGGGCGAATGACATAGCGGCACAACTCGCTGGCGGCGATACCCATAATGCCCTCGAGGGGGGAGGTGGCCGGCGAAACCCGAAGGTGCTTGGCAGCGATGAAAGGATCAGGTTTGCCGGAAGCGGCACGTGCCGCCTGACTTGAAGTGTAGTGTCATATCTACGTTGTAAAGGCCTGTTTTTAAAACATTTCCAAGCTCTTGTTATAAGCCTTATACCTATTGGTGCTTTGGCTGGAGGAGTGGATTGGCAAATCACAGGCAATAAAAAGCCCCGCGATCAGGCGAGGCTCTTGGGTTTTCAGCGTTGCGGCGTATCAGGCCACCAGGGCCTGGCGTGTACGCTCGATCACGGCCTGCAGCGGTTCGGCGCTGGAGTATTGATCGGGATACAGGCGTTCGCTGTGACGGGCGATGCCGTGTTCATTCACCAGGGTGAAGCTGAAGCAGCCTTTGCGAGTGGCCATGATCAGGCAGTTCAACGGAGCAAAAGCGTGGGTTAGGGTGCGAATGGCATCCTGAGTCTGGAGTTGAGTGGACATAATTATTAGGTGTTCCTACAAATGACACGGTTAAGAGCCGTGCAGCGTTAAAACGTTCCAGTAACGTCGACCACCATTGGTCAGACGAAGAACCCGACTGGAACAAAGCAGCCAGTTGCAGCGCTTTAATAAGGTTGCGCTAGGGGCTGGCAGGTAGGTACTTAGGAGGGCAGGCAACACAACAAGGGCAAAGGTTCTGTGCCCAGGGTGGCGATCCTGATCAATTTGCAGGTTGGTTCGGTCAGAGTAAGTAACTTGGGCACGGCCTTTGATCGTTTCAAGGGCGGTGTCAGTTTGAGAATTACCTGGAAACCAGCGAGGTGGTCGGTCCTTGATATACGACGTTGTTCTCGTTTGGAGAGATGTCGGCGGGACTTGTTCGACCAGAATTGACTTTCAGCTTGGTACTAACGGGGCGGAGTCTATTGGGTTGAAGGCAGGAATGCAAGTGTGCTAGGAAAAATATGTCCTGGGCAGAGACATCGCAGGGAGGCGATTGTGTCACCTTCGACGCGCTGGGTGTACGAAAGTGGTGCATCGCCGACGTTAATGTGCGCAGGGTTGTGCACACTTGTTGTGCCACATGTCACCCGGCTGTCACCTTCCCCAGTGCGCTTCCCATAGCCTGTCTCAAGAATTTAAGTCAATGATAAATATCGTCTTTTTTTGCTGGTGAAAAAATCGTCAGTTTGACTGGAAGGCCCGTCTCATGGGGCTTTGGGAGGGTTGTGGAGGGGTTGTCCACTGAGTTATCCACAGCTTCTGTGGATTGTCCCAAGCGCTTGCTCTAGCACGGGCATGCTGGCTCTTTTGGTCTTTACCCGAGCGAAAAAAGGAGTAGAGTGGCGCGCCTTCCGATCTGCCCCACAGTGTTTTATGAAGTTTCGCTCAGTATCACCCTCTGTTACCGCCCCCCTTGCCAGTGTTACCGAACCCAAGCGCTTTTCCCTGCGGGTTGCCCTGTGGCTGCTGGACAGTCCACGCCTGGGACACAACACCAACGTCAAGTACTTTGCCGGGCGTTTGCTCAAGCAGCCTGCGCGTGATGGCGTGGTGGCTGCACAGAGTCGCCTGGGGCAGTTGATGTGTCGCGAGTGCGGCAATGCCCGGGACCGTCGTATCGGTCACGATCTGTTGCGCCAGGCTGCCCGTGCCGGCGACCGCCGTGCGCAACTTGAGCTGGGGCGGATCGAAGACTGAGCTGTCCAACCTCCGGTGGCTTGGTTAACCTTCGTTCCTTATTTCGATGACAGGAATCGTTATGGCTATGGACTTGACCAGCCTGCTGCTCGGCCTGGCGGGTGCGGCGTTGCCGTTACTGATGCTGGCCTGGCAGCTGCAGCGGCGTGCCAGTTCCAGCCAGAGCGAGCTGTCTGTGCTGGAAGAGCGTCTGGCCACTGCCCAACTGGCTCAGGAAGGCCTGGCCGCGCAGTTGGATGCCAGCCGCGATGAAGTCAGTGATCTGAGTCAGGCCAACGCCCTCAAGCAGGCCGACCTGGCCGCCTTGCGTCGTGAAGTGGAACTGCTGCAGATCGAGCGTGACAACGCCCGTGATGCGGCCCACGCCTGGAACCTGGAGCGGGCAGCCAAAGAGAACGAACTGCGTCGTCTGGATGCCCAGGCCGCCTCGTTGCACGCCGAACTGCGCGAGCAGCAGGAAAGCCACCAGCAGCGCCTGAGTGATTTGCAGGGTTCGCGGGACGAGTTGCGAGCCCAGTTTGCCGAGCTGGCGGGCAAGATTTTCGACGAGCGCGAACAGCGTTTCGCCGAAACCAGCCAGCAGCGTCTCGGGCAATTGCTGGACCCGCTCAAGGAGCGCATCCAATCGTTCGAGAAGCGGGTCGAGGAAAGCTACCAGGCCGAGGCTCGTGAGCGGTTTTCCCTGGCCAAGGAGCTGGAGCGCCTGCAGCAATTGAATTTGCGTCTGAGCGATGAGGCCACCAACCTGACTCGCGCCCTTAAGGGCCAGAAGACCCAGGGCAACTGGGGCGAGCTGATACTTGAGCGGGTCCTGGAGCACGCCGGCCTGGAAAAAGGGCGCGAATACCAGACCCAGGTCAGCCTCAAGGGGCCGGATGGCGAGCGTTTCCAGCCCGATGTACTGATCATGCTGCCGGGTGACAAGCAGGTGGTGGTGGACTCCAAAGTCAGCCTCACCGCCTATCAGCAGTATGTCGGCAGCGATGATCCACAGATGGCCCAGGCGGCCCTGAAGCAGCATGTGCTGTCTCTGCGCAATCACGTCAAAGGCCTGGCCGGCAAGGACTACAAGCGCCTTGAAGGGCTGCACAGCCTCGACTTCGTGCTGCTGTTCGTGCCCATTGAGGCGGCGTTTTCCGCTGCGCTGCAGGCCGAGCCCAATCTGTTTCAGGAAGCCTTTGACCGGCACATCGTGATTGTCAGCCCGACCACCTTGCTGGCCACGCTGCGGGTGATCGACAGCCTGTGGAAACAGGAGCGCCAGAGTCAGAATGCCCGGGAAATCGCCGAGCGCGCAGGCTGGCTGTATGACAAGTTCGTGCTGTTTATCCAGGACCTGGATGAAGTCGGCAATCGCCTGCAGCAGTTGGACAAGGCTTACTCGGCGGCGCGTAACAAGCTGACCGAGGGCCGGGGCAACCTGGTCAGCCGCAGTGAACAGCTCAAGTTGCTGGGCGCCCGTGCCAGCAAGAGCCTGCCGAGCGATTTGCTGGAGCGGGCGATGACCGATGCCCAAGGGCGCGAACTGGAGTGGCCGGAGTAATCCGGCACAGGTTCAGCCCAGCGGCAGATGCCGGCTCAGCAGGGCGCGCAAGGCGGCCGGTTTGACCGGCTTGGCCAGGTAATCCAGCCCCGCCGCGTGCACCTGGGCGATCATCTCCGGACGTCCATCGGCACTGATCACCACGCCAGGCACCGGTTCCCCCAGTTGGGTGCGGAGCCAGGCCATGACGTCGGTGCCGGTTTCGCCATCGTCCAGGTGGTAATCCACCAACGCCAATTGCGGGCGAATGCCTTCCTTGAGCAGCGCCGCGCACTCCTCGCGGTTGCGCGCGGTCCAGACCTGGCAGCCCCAGCGCGTCAACAGGCTATTCATGCCGATCAGGATGCTGTCTTCATTGTCCACGCAGAGCACTTGCCCGCCATTGAGCGACTGGCCGTTGACCTCGGCGGCCTTGCCCGGAGCAATTGCGCTGCTGCGGGCCAGGGGTACGCTGACACTGAACACGCTGCCCTGGCCGGGCCAGGAGCGTACCTGCAGAGGGTGGCCGAGCACCCGGCACAGGCCATCGGCAATCGCCAGGCCCAGGCCCAGGCCTTTTTCGGCGCGGGTCTGGTGGCTGTCCAGGCGCTTGAACTCCTCGAAGATCACCTGCTGCTTGTCCTGGGGGATGCCCGGTCCACGGTCCCAGACTTCCAGGCTCAATGAGTCGCCGCGACGACGTACTCCCAGCAGCACCGGCCCCTTGGCGTAGCGGAAGGCGTTGGTGAGGAAGTTCTGCAGGACCCGGCGCAAGAGCTTGCTGTCACTGTCGACCCGCAAGCGACTGCCGCGCACGCGAAATTGCAGGTTCTGTTCCTGGGCCAGGGCCTTGAATTCCGCTCCCAGGGTGTCAAACAGTTCGTTGAGCACGAAGGGCTTGCGCTCAGGGGTGATCTTGCCGTTCTCCAGGCGCGAGATGTCCAGCAGGTCGCTGATCAGGTCTTCCGCGGAGCGCAACGAGCTGTCCAGGTGCTGCACCAGTTGCTGGGCTTCGGGCGAGAGTCCGTCGTCCTGATGGGAGAGGGCGGCGGAAAACAGTCTTGCAGCGTTCAGGGGTTGCATCAGGTCGTGGCTGACGGCGGCAAGGAAACGGGTCTTGGACTGGTTGGCGGCTTCCGCCGTGCCCTTGGCCTCGGTCAGTGCGGCGTTGAGCTGGGACAGTTCATGGGTGCGTTCCGCCACCCGCTGCTCCAGGCCTTCGTTGGCCTCGGTGAGCGCCTGCTCGGCCTCGCGGAAGGGGGTGATGTCGGTGAAGCTCATGACGAAGCCGCCGCCGGGCATCGGATTGCCGATCAGCTCGATGACCCGGCCATTGGGGAACAGGCGCTCGGAGGTATGGGCCCGCCCCTGGCGCATCCAGTGCAGGCGCCGGGCGACATGGACTTCCGCTTCTCCCGGGCCACACAGGCCACGTTCGGCGTTGTGGCGAATGATGTCGGCAATCGGCCGGCCGACGCTGATCAGGCCGTCGGGGTAATCGAACAGCTCCAGGTAGCGACGGTTCCAGGCCACCAGTTTCAGCGACTGGTCCACCACGCTGATGCCCTGGGTGATGTTTTCGATGGCCCCTTGCAGCAGGGCGCGGTTGAACTGCAGCACCTCCGAGGCTTCGTCGGCGATGCGCACCACGTCTTCAAGCTGCATCTCCCGGCCTTCGATGGCGGCCTTGACCACGGCGCGGGTCGAGGAGGCGCCAAGGACACCGGCGAGCAGGCGTTCGGTGTGGGCGATCCATTCGCCATCGGCGTTTTGATTGGGGTTGAAGCCTTTGCCCTGGCGATAGGCGAAGCGAATGAAGCTCTGGCGGGCGCGCTCCTCGCCAACGAAGCGCGCGGCGAGTTTCAGCAGGTCGTCGATCTGCACCGCCAGCATGGAGCGCGAACTGAGGCGGCCGCTGATTTCCTGGCCGATGAAGCGTCCGGCCTGCCAGTGTTCGGAAACCCGGGTGCGTGACAGCACCGAAACCCAGGCGAACAAGGTGAAGTTACCGGCCAGGGACAGCACCACGCCCTGGGTCAGGGGCGTGATCGGCAGGTTCAGCGGGTTGCCGTGCAGCCAGGCCAGGCCGGGGAAACTGCTCAGGGACCAGCCCAGGCTGTGGGCGGCGATGGGCAGGACCAGGGTGTAGAACCAGATGAAGGTGCCGGCGGCGAGTCCGGCGAACACCCCGCGGCGGTTGGCCTGTTTCCAGTACAGCGCGCCGAGCATGGCCGGTGCCAGTTGGGTCACGGCGGCAAAGGCGATCTGGCCAATGGTCGCCAGGCTGGCGGTGGAGCCCAGCAGGCGATAGCTGACATAGGCCAGCAACAGGATGACCACGATGCTGACCCGGCGCACCGAGAGCATCCAGTGGCGGAACACTTCAAAGGGCCGCTCGGCATTCTTGTGACGCAGCAGCCAGGGCAGCAGCATGTCGTTGGACACCATGGTCGACAGCGCCACGCTGGCCACGATCACCATGCCGGTGGCGGCCGAAGCACCGCCGATGAACGCCAGCAGGGCCAGGGCCGGATGGGCCTGGGCCAGGGGCAGGCTGATGACGAACGAGTCCGGCAATACGCTGCTGGGCAGCAGCATCTGTCCGGCCAGGGCAATGGGCACCACAAACAGCGCCGCCAGGGCCAGGTAGGCCGGGAACACCCATTTGGCCAGGCGCAGGTCCTGGGGTTCGATGTTCTCCACCACGGTGACGTGGAACTGCCGTGGCAGGCAGATGATTGCCATCATCGCCACCCCGGTCTGGACCACCATCGATGGCCAGTTGATGGTTTCCTTCCAGTACTGTTCCAGGCGCGGCGCCAGCATGGCCTGGTTGAACAGGTCGTCGAAACCGTCATACAGGCCAAAGGTGACGAAGGCGCCCACGGCGAGAAAGGCGAACAGCTTGACCAGTGACTCGAAGGCAATCGCCAGCACCATGCCGCGGTGGTGCTCGGTGGCATCCAGGTTGCGGGTGCCGAAGACGATGGTGAACAGCGCCAGGATCAGCGACACGATCAGCGCCGTGTCCTGGGCCCGGGTGCCCATGGCATCGGCCCCGGCGCCGATCAGCAGGTTGACCCCGAGGACGATGCCCTTGAGCTGCAGGGCGATGTAGGGCAGCACGCCCACCAGGCAGATCAAGGCCACCACCACCGCCAGGGATTGGGATTTGCCGTAGCGCGCGGCAATGAAGTCGGCGATCGAGGTGATGTTCTCCTGCTTGCTGATCATCACCATCTTCTGCAGCACCCAGGGCGCGAATACCAGCAGCAGAATGGGCCCCAGGTAGATCGGCAAAAAGGCCCAGAGTTGCTCGGCGGCCTGGCCGACGGCGCCGAAGAAGGTCCAGCTGGTGCAATAGACGGCCAGCGACAGGCTGTATACCCAGGCCCGTACCCGTGGCGGCAGGGGTGTGCTGCGACGATCGCCGTAGAAAGCGATGGCGAACATGATGGCCATATAGGCCAGGGCAACGGCGGCAATCAGCCCGCTGGACAACGACATGGAAACTCCGGAGCAAAGACACCGGGCACCTCAGCCCGGCCAGACAGTCTGGCACGATGTGTCGTTGGCGTCAGTGTCGACCAAGGTATCAGCGCGGTCTGATGTCGCAGGGCCGGGCTGCCTTTGCAACAGGCTAGGGCAGGAGGGCGAGCTCGATCAGGGCGTGCAGTTCCGGCACCGATAGCGGGGTGGCGGAGAACAGGATGCGGAACACCGTAGGAGCCACCATCAGGTTCAGTAGGCGGTCGATGTCCGGCAGGCGTGCCTCGCTGTCCCGATAGCGCTCGAGGATCGTCTGCAATTGAGCGCTGAGGATGGTCACGCAATAGCCTGGCGTGGCGCTGCTCTGCACGTCGCGCATCATGTTGCGCCCGGGTTCCGAGCTCATTTCATCCAGGTACTGCTCGGCCCAGGCGCGCAGGTCGCCCCGCAGGCTGCCGGTGTTCGCCGGTTCGCTGTCCGGGCGCATGCGCGCCAGGGCGACATCGGCCAGCAGCGCCGAAAGGTCGCCCCAGCGCCGATAGATGGTCGAAGGCGTGACGCCGGCGCGGGTGGCAATCTGCGGCACGGTCAGGGTCGAGCGCTCCTGTTCTTCAAGGAGTTCGCGGACTGCCGTATGGATCGATTCCTGAACCCGGGCGCTGCGGCCGCCGGGGCGTAAAGCTTCTTTGATGGCCATGGGGTCGAACCTTAACACAAAGAATTTGCTTTAAGCCCCTGCCGGCAGCACACTGCGCAAAAGCAAAATATTAGCTTTAGTGGAGCGTGCTCATGTCCGGTGCAATCAATGCTTGTGGGTCCAGCCGTCGCAGTCTGGTGTTTCTGGCCGTTACCCTGCTGAGTTTCCTGGCGGCGTCCAGCGTGCCGACACCGCTGTATCACCTGTATCAGGAGTCCCTGCACTTTTCTCCGGCGGTGTTGACTCTGGTGTTCGGGGTCTACGCCCTGAGCCTGTTGGCGGCGTTGCTGACCGTGGGCTCGCTGTCGGACTACCTGGGGCGTCGGCCGGTGATTTTTCTCGCCCTGCTGCTCAATTGCCTGGCGATGCTGCTGTTCATCAATGAAAGCGGGGTGCAATGGTTGCTTGCCGCGCGCGTGATGCAGGGCTTTGCCACCGGCATGGCCACCAGCGTGCTCGGCGCCGCGCTGCTGGATGTCGATCGTCGGCAGGGCCCGTTGGTCAACAGTGTCGCGCCTCTGCTGGGCATGGCTTGCGGCGCCATGGGGGCCAGCCTGCTGGTGGAGTTCGCGCCCCTGCCGCTGCAGCTCAGTTACTGGCTGCTGTTGGGGGTGTTCGGCGTTCAGGCGCTGTATGTCTGGCGCTTACCGGAAAGTGTCAGCCCGCAACCCGGTGCCTGGGCGTCCCTGAAGCCCACGCTGCATGTGCCGCCGCAAGCACGGCGGGCGCTATGGCTGGCGTTGCCGGTGGATGTGGCGGTGTGGGCGGTGGGGGGCTTCTATCTGTCGCTGGCGCCGTCGCTGGTTCGCGCCGCCACCGGCTCCACTTCGAACCTGATCGGTGGCGGTCTGGTGGCGGTACTGACCCTCAGTGGCGCGCTGATGATCTTTTCCCTGCGCCAGCGTCCGGCCGACAAGGTCCTGCGCTTGGGGGCCGGGTTGCTGGCGCTGGGGGTGATGCTGCTGCTCGGCGCCGTGCACAGCGCCAGCCTGACAGTGTTTTTCGTCGGCACCCTGGTGCTGGGCAGTGGCTTTGGTGCGGGTTTTCTTGGCGCGTTGCGCAGCGTGGTGCCGTTGGCACTACCCCATGAGCGTGCGGGCCTGATGTCGGCGTTTTATGTCTTGAGTTATCTGGCGTTCTGCTTGCCGGCCTTGCTGGCGGGGAATCTGACCCGTCGCTTCGGTCTGATTGCCACTACCGATGGTTACGGTGCGCTGCTGATCCTGTTGTCCCTCGGCGCGCTCCTGGTGCTGGTACGGCGTCCCCTGCCGTCCTGTGCGGCGCCGGGAGCCTGAGCAGGTGCTTGATTGCCCGGCTGTGGGGTTGATGGTCCATGGGCCGGATTGCTTTGGCGACTGAGTGCACGCCTGCCGGTTGGCGAAAGCGCCGCGCATCTTCACTATGGGCGCCTGTTTCCTGCTGCCATGGAGTGCCTCATGTTCCCTGAGTCTGATCATCGTTTGTTCGATCGGCGGCCACGTCAGTGGTGTTTCAATTCCCCCACGCCGATAGCGGGCCGCCACCCGGGGCGCTCAGCCTCCTTGGGGCCAGGGAGGCGGGCATGAAGGTCATTCGCAGCGCTGACTTTACCGGCGAGCGGGCCTGGGCCGCCCTGGACATCGCCAACATGAACGGCATCACCACGCGCCTGCACTGGACTGACCAGCCTTACCGATGGCACGTCAATGACGGGCAGGAGGTGTTCGTGGTGCTGGGTGGCCAGGTGCAGATGCACTATCGCCTTGAAGGGGTCGAGCATTCGGTACTGCTGGAGGTGGGCGACATTTTTTATGCCGATCTGGGGACCGAGCATGTGGCTCATCCTCGGGGTGTTGCCAGGGTGCTGGTGATCGAATCCGCGGGCAGCGTCTAGCCTTATATCTGCTAAATAGATAACAGATAGAGAAATTACCCGTTATATAGATATTCGATTCGGTTCTACCATGGACTCCACCTCATCAGAGGACAGGAGACACGCCATGCCATGCACCCACAGCATCAAAACCGGCCGCCGGCCCTTGAGTCATCTGCAACACCCGCGCGAAGCCATTCGTCAGTTCACGCCGAACTGGTTCGCCGCCACCATGGGCACCGGGGTTCTGGCCCTGGCGCTGGCCCAATGGCCGGCCCCGGTACCGGGCCTGCATCAGGTGGCCGAAGGCTTCTGGTGGTTGACCATCATTCTGTTTTTGCTCTTTACCGCGATGTACACCGCGCGCTGGGTGCTGTTCTTCGATGAGGCGCGGCGGATTTTTGCCCATTCAACGGTATCGATGTTTTTCGGCACCATCCCCATGGGGCTGGCGACCCTCATCAACGGCTTGCTGCTGTTCGGCATGCCGCGCTGGGGTGAGGCGGCGGTGCATCTGGCGCAAGTGTTGTGGTGGCTGGACGTGGCCATGTCCCTGGCTTGCGGGGTGTTGATCCCCTACATGATGTTCACCCGGCAGGAACACAGCATCGATCAGATGACCGCCGTGTGGTTGCTGCCGGTGGTGGCGGCCGAAGTGGCGGCGGCCAGCGGTGGGTTGCTGGCGCCGCACCTGGCGGATGCCCATGCCCAGCTGGTGATGCTCAGTACCAGCTACGTGTTGTGGGCCTTTTCGCTGCCGGTGGCCTTCAGCATCCTGACCATCCTGCTGTTGCGCATGGCCTTGCACAAATTGCCCCACGAAAGCATGGCCGCCTCCAGCTGGCTGGCCTTGGGCCCGATCGGCACCGGCGCTTTGGGCATGCTGGTACTGGGAAGCGATGCGCCGGCGATCTTTGCTGCCAATGGCCTGCCCGGCGTCGGCGAGATTGCCGCCGGCCTGGGGCTGGTGGCGGGCCTGACCTTATGGGGTTTCGGCCTGTGGTGGATGTTGATGGCCGTGCTGATCACCCGCCGTTACCTGCGCGAGGGCATTCCCTTCAACCTCGGCTGGTGGGGCTTCACCTTCCCGTTGGGGGTGTATTCGCTGGCCACTCTGAAACTGGGCAGCACCTTGCACCTGGGCTTTTTCAGCGTGTTTGGCGCGGTGCTGGTGGTGGCGCTGGCGGTGATGTGGCTGATCGTGGCCAAGCGCACGCTGCAGGGCGCCTATAAAGGCGAGTTGTTTGTCTCGCCGTGCATAGCGGGGTTACGGAAATAATCGCTAAAGATAGGTAAGGTTGTGGCCTGGATCGATATTCGACATTCCAATAACAGTATCCACGCCACTCAGGGACATGGACGATGAGTCACCCTTCGCAGTTCACCTTGCTCCGCAAGCGGCGGTTCCTGCCGTTTTTCATCACGCAATCCCTCGGTGCGTTCAACGACAACATCTTCAAGCAGTCGCTGATCCTGGCCATTCTCTACAAGCTGAGCATCGAGGGTGATCGCTCGATCTGGGTCAACCTCTGTGCCTTGCTGTTCATCCTGCCGTTCTTTCTGTTTTCTGCCCTGGCCGGGCAGTTTGGCGAGAAGTTCGCCAAGGATGCGTTGATCCGCCTGATCAAGCTGGGTGAGATCGCGATCATGGTAGTGGGGGCGGTGGGCTTTGCCTTCGATCACCTGTCGCTGATACTGGTGGCGCTGTTCGCCATGGGCACTCACTCGGCGCTGTTCGGTCCGGTGAAGTACTCGATCCTGCCCCAGGCCCTGCACGAGGAGGAACTGGTGGGCGGCAACGGCCTGGTGGAAATGGGCACTTTTCTGGCGATCCTGGCAGGCACCATTGGCGCCGGGATCATGATGTCCTCGGCGCATTACGCGCCGATTGTCTCCAGTGCCATGATCGGGGTCGCGGTGCTGGGCTACCTGGCCAGCCGGGCCATTCCCCGGGCGGCCGCTGCGACCCCGGACCTGCGCTTGAACTGGAACATCTTCAGCCAGTCCTGGGCCACTCTGCGCCTGGGCCTGGGGCAGACGCCGGCTGTGTCGCGCTCCATTGTCGGTAATTCCTGGTTCTGGTTTGTCGGGGCGATCTACCTGACCCAGATCCCGGCCTATGCCAAGGAGTGGATGCACGGTGACGAGACGGTGGTGACCCTGATTCTCACTGTGTTTTCGGTGGGTATCGCGGTGGGTTCGATGCTGTGCGAGAAGCTCTCGGGGCGCAAGGTCGAGATCGGTCTGGTGCCGTTCGGCTCCTTTGGCCTGACCGTGTTCGGCCTGTTGCTGTGGTGGCATTCCGGCGGTATCCCGCAGAGTGCCAGCGGACATGGCTGGCTCGAAGTCCTGGGCTTTGCCCACGCCTGGTGGGTACTGTTCGACGTTCTGGGCCTGGGGGTGTTCGGTGGCTTCTATATAGTGCCGCTGTACGCGCTGATCCAGTCGCGCACTCCGGAGAACGAACGGGCTCGGGTGATCGCCGCCAACAACATTCTCAATGCGCTGTTCATGGTGGTGTCGGCGCTGGTTTCCATCGTCATGCTGAGCATGGTCGAGCTGACCATTCCTCATCTGTTCCTGGTGGTGTCGCTGCTCAATATCGCGGTCAACGTCTACATCTTCAAAGTGGTGCCGGAATTCAGCATGCGTTTCATGATCTGGCTGCTCAGCCATTCCATGTATCGCGTCGAGCATCGCAATCTGGAGCAGATCCCCGATGAGGGGGCGGCCTTGTTGGTGTGCAACCACGTGTCGTTCGTCGATGCCTTGTTGATTGGCGGCGCGGTGCGTCGGCCGATTCGCTTCGTGATGTATTACAAGATCTACAACCTGCCCGTGCTGAACTTTATCTTCCGCACCGCCGGGACCATTCCTATCGCTGCACGGCATGAGGACCTGGACATCTACGAAAAGGCCTTCAAACGGATTGCCCAGTACCTGCGCGATGGTGAGTTGGTGTGCATTTTCCCCGAGGGCAAGCTGACGGCCGATGGCGAGATCAATGAGTTCAAGGGCGGGCTGACGCGGATTCTCGAAGAAACCCCGGTACCGGTGATTCCCATGGCCCTGCAAGGCTTGTGGGGCAGCTTCTTCAGCCGCGATCCGAGCAAGGGCTTCTTTCATCGCATCTGGTCGCGAGTGACCCTGGTGGCCGGGCCGGCAGTGGCGGTGGAGACGGCGGAGCCGGCGTACTTGCAGACCTTGGTGGCGCAGTTGCGCGGCCCACGGCGCTAGCCTCGGCCGGATACAAAAACGCCCGCATTGCTGCGGGCGTTTTCATTGCTGCGCGGTGGCGGTCAGCTGGCGCTGACTTTCAAGCCCACCAGGCCGGCGATGATCAGCGCCACGCTGGCCAGGCGCACCAGAGCCATGGATTCGCCGAACAGGATGATCCCGGCGATCACCGTGCCGATGGCACCGACTCCGGTCCAGATGGCGTAGGCGGTGCCCAGGGGCAGTTCCTTCATGGCCAGGCCGAGCAGGCCCAGGCTGATGACCATGGCGAGGATGGTCAGGGCGGTGGGCAGCGGACGGCTGAAGCCGTCGGTGTACTTCAGGCCGACGGCCCAGCCTACTTCGAACAAACCGGCAAACAACAAAATGATCCAGGACATGCTGACCTCATCGGTGGATGGGGTCGTCCCCAGAATTGATCACCCGATCGAGTGGCGAGGTCGTCCTCGCGCTGCGCAGTATACTGCCCAACTCTGCTTGGGTGATCAGTTTTTAAGCTCGGTCGCTCGGCTGTTGTGTTTCCAGTTTTTGCTCGTTTTCGTCGTTCATGCGGCGCAAGTAGGTCGAAAGCAGCGCCCCGGAAATATTGTGCCAGACACTGAACAAGGCACTGGGCACCGCCGCCAGGGGCGAAAAATGGGCGCTGGCCAGGGCTGCCCCCAGGCCGGAATTCTGCATGCCGACCTCCAGTGCCAGGGATTTGCGCTGTGCCAGGGGCAGTTTGAAGACCCGGCCGGTGAAGTAGCCCAGCAAGTAGCCGAAGCTGTTGTGCAGCATCACCACCGCCATGATCAGCAGCCCGGATTCGGCGATTTTCCCTTGGCTGGCCGCCACCACGGCGGTGACGATGATGACGATGCTCACCACCGAAACCAGCGGCAGCACCTCCACCGCGTGTTGAACCCGCTGGCCCAGCAGTCGTTGGGCCAGGACGCCGAGCGCGATCGGTAGCAGCACCACCTGCAGGATCGACCAGAACAGCTCCATGAACGACACCGGCAGCCAGGCCGAGGCCAGCAACCAGATCAGCGCCGGGGTCAACAGCGGGGCGAGCAGGGTGGTCACCGCGGCAATCGCCACTGACAGTGCCAGGTCGCCGCGGGCCAACCAGGTCATGACGTTGGACGAGGTGCCGCTTGGGCAGCAGCCGACGAGAATCACCCCGACGGCGATTTCCGGTGGCAGGTGAAAGACCTGGCAGAGCACCCAGGCCACGCCCGGCATGATTACGAAATGCGCCACCACCCCCAGGGCCACACGCCAGGGATGACGCGCCACTTCAGCGAAGTCTTCGAGCTTCAGGGTCAGGCCCATGCCGAACATCACCAGGCCCAGCAGCGGCACGATGGCGCCCTTGAGGCCGATAAACCAGCCGGGCTGGAAGAATGCCAGGACGGCGAAGATCAGTACCCAGTAAGCGAAGGTGTTGCCGACAAAGCGGCTCAGTGCAGCCAGTGCGCGCATGACCTGTTCCTTGTTATGTGAAAACGCCACCGAAGGCGGTGGCGTCTAGTGCGGTGCGGCTTTCCGGGCAAAGCGTCAGATGCCTTGCGGAATCTCCTCGCCGCCCAGGGCTTCGAACAGCGCCGGCAGGAAGTCACCGAAGGTCAGCATCATCAGGGTGAAGCTGGCGTCCTGCTGACCGAGGGCTTCATCGCCGCCGTCCTGTTCCGCCTGGTCCTGCAGCAGGTCTTCGAATTTCAGGCGCTTGACCACCATCTTGTCGTCGAGCATGAAGGACAGCTTGTCCTGCCAGGCCAGGGACAGTTGAGTGACCACTTTGCCGGTGCTCAGGTGTAGCTGGATTTCCTCGCCGGTCAGGTCCTGGCGCTTGCAGCGCACGATGCCACCGTCCTCGTGGGTGTCGCGCAACTCGCATTCGTCGAGCACGAAGAAGTCGTCGGCGGCTTTCTGGGTCTTGACCCAGTCGGTCATGATTGCGCTCGGGGCGATCTTCACGGTCAGCGGACGTACTGGCAGGGTGCCGAGGACTTCGCGCAAGGTGGAGAGCAGGTCTTCGGCGCGTTTCGGGCTGGCCGAGTTGACCAGGATCAGGCCCTGTTTCGGGGCGATGGCGGCGAACGTCGAGGAGCGACGGATAAAGGCACGGGGCAGGAAGGCCTGGATGATTTCATCCTTGATCTGGTCGCGCTCCTTCTTGTAGACCTTGCGCATTTGTTCGGCTTCGATCTCTTCGACCTTTTCCTTCACCGCGTCGCGCACCACGCTGCCGGGCAGGATGCGTTCTTCCTTGCGTGCGGCCACCAGCATGAAGTCCTGGCTGACGTGAACCAGCGGGGCGTCTTCACCTTTGCCGAAAGGGGCGACGAAACCGTAAGTGGTCAACTCCTGGCTTGCACAGGGGCGCGCCAGTTTGGTCGCCAGTGCAGTTTCCAGCGCCTCAGCATCAAAAGGCAGATCTTGGGTCAGGCGATAGATCAGCAGGTTTTTGAACCACATGGGGTGAATCTCTCCTTTATACAAAGGAGGGCATTATTCTCTTCGCTGGTGCTCAGGCCAACCCTTCGCTAAGCCTTTGGAAGGCCTGAAAAAATTATTATAAAAAGTGCTTGCCAGAGTACGGACTGCTCCGTAGAATGCGCGCCACACCGAACGTGAAGGGTGATTAGCTCAGCTGGGAGAGCGTCTGCCTTACAAGCAGAATGTCGGCGGTTCGATCCCGTCATCACCCACCATTCGCATTCAGTGTTACGCGCAGCGGTAGTTCAGTCGGTTAGAATACCGGCCTGTCACGCCGGGGGTCGCGGGTTCGAGTCCCGTCCGCTGCGCCATATTCGGTAACCTGGAACACTGAACGCCAGGTCACCACAGGAAGCCCGCTAGCGCGGGCTTTTTGCTGTAAAGAGTTAGCGGGTCGTGCGGCAAATCATGGAAATTCAGATTTTTTGATAAATTTATCAATTAAATCAACACTTTAAGAATTTCTGTGGCATAATGCGCCCCGCAACGAAGGTAAAGGGTGATTAGCTCAGCTGGGAGAGCGTCTGCCTTACAAGCAGAATGTCGGCGGTTCGATCCCGTCATCACCCACCACTTACTTTCAACGCTACGCGCAGCGGTAGTTCAGTCGGTTAGAATACCGGCCTGTCACGCCGGGGGTCGCGGGTTCGAGTCCCGTCCGCTGCGCCATATTCGGCAACCTGGAACACTGAACGCCAGGTCACCACAGAAAGCCCGCTAACGCGGGCTTTTTGCTGTCTGGGATTTGGTTTGGCAAAGACCTTGTACGAAAAAAAGCGGCCCGTGGGCCGCTTTTCTTGTTTATGGCTTACGGCTCGGCGTTTCGACTGTGCCGATAGTCGCTGACAGCTTCGTACACCGCCTTGCGCAAGCGGTTGATGCCGCCGATGGGGCGATGGGCTTCGATGCCGAACCAGGGGTTGAAGGATTGGTTGTCGCAGGCCAGGTTCTGCGCCGGGGTGTCGAAGTCCTGGGCGGGAATGGTCAGGCGGGCCACGGTTTCGAAGGGGGCATCGCTTTCCTTCCATTCGATGCTGGTGTCTTCGATCGGCATGAACCGGCTCGGGTTCTGACGCTGGATCTGCAGGACGAAGCAGGCCGGAACCCGATCGGTGGACAGTTGTTGGGTCAGGGCGCTGCGCAGGAAGTTGGGCAGGTCCTGATTCTGCGTCGGCAGGCTGTAGGCCGGGCAGTTGCCAGGGTCCGGCATGACCCGGAACTTGGCATTGGCATTGCCGAACTTATAGGGCGAAACCGAGAAGTAAGTGCTCTGGGTCGGGCTGGCCGGTGCCGGTGACAGTGTGGCCAGGGCAATGAACAGATGGCGGATCTGCCAATGGCGAGGGTCCCAGCCAGGAAAGAAGGCCCCGACTTTTTTTCCGTCCGCCTGGGCCGCGATGTTCTGCTGGTACTCGGCCACGTCGCTGACGAAGAAGTTCGGATGGTTGAACATCACGAAATCCTGTTCGCGTCGCGCCGATTCCGCGGGTATCAGCTGTTGCCCTGGCACGTCCAGCAGTTTGATTGCCATGCCGCGGGCGTCGCGAATGCGGTCGAACTGCGGATAGGCATTGCCATTGGACAAGCGCACCGTCGCTTGCCAGGTCTGGCCGGGACTGGCGAACACGCCCTGGCGCAGCTCCGGACTCAAGTCCTCGAGTACCTGGACCTCGGCTTTCACGCAGCCATGGGCCTTGGCATGGGCATCGCGCAGGTAGCGGGTGCCTTCCCGGTGCTGGTCGACGATGCGCACGGCGGTCTGGATGATGTCCTGGGTGCGTGCGGCCTCATCGGCGGGAATCTGCTCCTGTGTCGCCACCGGACCGCGGTGCTGCCAGGCGAACCAGGCGCTGGACAGCGCCCAGGCCAGAAGGCCCATGACCAGCAGCAGTACCAGCGTCTTGCCCAGCAATGAGCCCAGGCGCAGCCAGAGCCTGGCCAGCAGCGACGGTCGTTTTCTTGCGAGATCGAGTTTCATGGCAGTTGTGACTCCAGCGGTCCGCCCAGCACTTTCAGGTATTCCAGCAATGCCCAGCGCTCCTCAGGCTGCAGCAGCGGGCCGATAACCCCGTTGCCGCGCTGGCCTGCGCGGAATTCGTGACCGCTGTTGTGGTTGCCGCTGATGCGGGTATCGAATTCAAAGCCGTTCTTGAAGGCCTCCGGACGGTAGCCCAGATGTTTGGGGTCGTACTCGAAGGTGCCGCGATAGAAGGTCGTCGAGCGCTCCGATTGCGGAGACAGCAGTTGATACAGGTTGGGCACCGAGCCGTTGTGCAGGTAGGGCGGGGTTGCCCAGACCCCGGCCAGTGGCCGGGCCTTGTAGGCGCGCAGCTCGCGTACCCCGATTGGCAGGCCGTAGCCGTCCAGTCGTGGGCGCTCCTCAGGGCTGACCTTGGCGTCACGGTAGGCGCGCTCTTCGACGAAAGCGGTGATGTAGGCCAGGCCCTTGGCCGCCGAGAGTTGACGCAGGTCCAGCGGTTCGCTGGGCGTCGGGTGCAGCTCGACATTGGATTTTGCCAGCTCGGCGGCATCCCACTGCAGGGCGCTGAGGTCATAGCGCAGGTCGGCGATATTGCTGGCGGAGTTTGGGTCGGTACCGATCACCGCTACCGGAAGCATTTTCAATTGTTGTACGGGACGGCCATTGCTTTCGCTGACCGTGGGCACATGGCAGCTCGCGCAGTGGTTGGCAAACAAGTCGCGGCCCTTGGCGGCCAGCGGCTTGTCGACAGTACCCAGCAGCGCCTCCGGCCAGGTGGGCGGTTTGAGGCGTTGCAAGGTCTCTTCTATATGGTTGAGATCGCGAACGCGCACGCTGGAAGGGTAGCGAGCGTCGCCAGTGAGAGGCTGGCCGGCGGCATCGAACAGGTTCAGCGTGGCGCCGACTCCCAGGGCTTCGCCGATATTGCGTGCCATGGGCTGCTGCGCTGACCCGTTCCACTGGACCCAGTCGAAGGTCCAGATATCCCACAGTTGCGGGTAATCGACTGGGGCGTTGGCGATCCGGTAGTTATCCGCAGATATGGCATCGCCGAAGCTGGCGTTGGCGATGCGGCCAAAGGCATCTGTGCGGCCCGGACCTTCTTCGGTGGGGTAGAGGCCGCGATGGGTGTCGTTCCAGGCCACCCGCAGGAAGTTGTCCAGCGAGACCTTGAAGTCGTGGCGCAGCTGGTCGTGTTTCGCGTCGTAATCCGCGCCCAGCACCTTGCGTGCAAAACGCTCGAATTTCCACGGGTTGTAATAGGTGGAGGCCAGGCTGGCGACCAGGGCCTGGCCGAAACTGCCGCCGCGCAGGGTTGGTACGCTGGATGGCAGAACATGCTGTGCCGAGCCACCGTCGATACGCAGGGCTTGATGGTTGAAGCGCAGTTCGCCGGTGTGGCAGGCGGCGCAAGTGATGTCCAGGTATTGCTCTGAGCTGCCCGGATTCTGATGGCGGGCGAACCCGACAGGCAGATTGCCAGGGTTTTGCGCCGTGGCTTTCTGTCCTGGCTCCACCAGGAAACCGAAGCGGGCCAAGTACTCGGGGGCGGCAAAAGGTTGTTCGGAGAACGGCAGCTCCAGTGCGCTGAACCATTCGTAACGCAGGCCTTTGACCTGAGTGCCCTGGGGGGTGAAATAGTAGGTCTGGCGGTCGCTGGCATCCCATTGATCCAGGTAATGCACCTGTTCAACGGGTACATAGTCGGGAAGTTTCGGGTTGGCGATGTAGTACAGGACCACAGCCAGGACAATGCCGATCAGCACGGCAATCAACAGCAAAACACGGTAGATGAGGCGCAAGATGTACTTCCTTGTCGAATTTCGTTTCCTTATGCCTGAGCTCCTCTGACGCGGCAAGTAGCCATTACTTGCGCTATGGTTATTCGCGCTCGTTCCAGCGCCTCATTCAGCCGCCTGGGCGGGGCGTTCCTCACAGCACAAAAACGTGTTTAAAGACGTGAACTTATCGGACATTTACTACTCTTACGCCGGTAGCCATTGGTCGTGGTCGCCTGATAAGCTCGCGGCTTTATTCGATTGCCCTTTAGGCGCATGAACAAGGAAATAGCATGAAACAGCATCGGTTGGCGGCGGCGGTGGCCCTGGTTAGCCTGGTACTTGCGGGTTGTGATTCGCAGACCAGCGTAGAGCTGAAAACCCCGGCGCAAAAAGCTTCCTACGGTATCGGCCTGAACATGGGCAAGAGCCTGGCTCAGGAAGGCATGGATGACCTGGATTCCAAAGCCGTAGCCCAGGGCATCGAAGATGCCGTCGGCAAGAAAGAACAGAAGCTGAAGGACGAAGAACTGGTCGAAGCCTTTGCCGCGCTGCAAAAGCGTGCCGAAGAGCGCATGGCCAAGATGAGCGAAGAGTCGGCGGCTGCCGGCAAGAAATTCCTCGAAGAAAACGGCAAGAAAGCCGGTGTGACCACCACCGCTTCCGGCCTGCAGTACGAAGTGTTGAAGAAGGCCGACGGCGCTCAGCCAAAGCCGACTGACGTGGTGACCGTTCACTACACCGGTACTTTGACCAACGGCACCGTGTTCGACAGCTCGGTAGAGCGTGGCAGCCCGATCGACCTGCCGGTCAGCGGCGTGATCCCGGGTTGGGTTGAAGGCCTGCAACTGATGCACGTGGGTGAGAAGTACAAGTTGTATATCCCTAGCGATCTGGCTTACGGCGCACAAAGCCCAAGTCCGTCGATCCCGGCCAACTCGGTGCTGGTATTCGAGTTGGAACTGCTGGGGATCAAGGATCCAGCCAAGCAGGACGCCGCCAAGTAACCTGTCTTTGCGCCTGAAGCGACGCCCCGTTTTTACGGGGCGTTGTCGTTTCTGCAAGGCGCATCTGGTAATCAATGCGAACCAGCGGCATGGTCAGCGGTCAGAACAGGGTGTCAGTTGCGGCTAGTCGTTGAAGACTGCCAAGTCAATGAAATTATGGGTTTTTTTATGTGAGTAAAAAACGCCCGATCTGAGCTCAGCCCTTGTGAAACGGGGCTTTCAGCCGTGAAAAATAGCTCTGTTCACAAGGTTATCCACAATTTGTGTGGATAACATTTCACTGGGAGTGATGATGAAAGCACCCTGGAACTTTGCTCGCTTCCTGCCTTTGGCTGGTCGGTTGCTGAGCCGTGGTCGGTTGCCGACGCTATTGTTTGCTGTCGCCAGCAAGGGGGCCCTTCAGGGAGGGCGCTTGGGCAAGGTCAAGGAGGACCTGCGCCTGCTCCAGGCGTTGTGTCTGGCTTACTGGCGAGGCGAATATCGAGCCATCAGCTCCAAGTCCTTGTTGTCGGTGGTGGCGGGGCTGATGTATTTCCTCAGTCCGGTGGATGCGATTCCGGATTTCATTCCGCTGTTCGGCATGCTCGACGACATTGCCGTGCTGGCCTGGCTGATGAAGACCCTGGATGACGAACTCAGCGCCTTCCGCGCTTGGCGTGGCCGTCAGCGCCCGGAAAAACTGGCGCTAGTCGAGCGGCTGCCGGCCACCCCTGAGCAATTGCTGCTAGAGGGGCCGCAGAAAAACTAGGGCATTCACCGGCTCCCACAACAATCATGCTCCTCGCGACCGCAGCCGCTGTTAGGATTACACTTCAAAGGAAAAGTCCGACTCGATAAGTGTCGTTGTCCTACGGGGTAGTAATGGATATTCAGATTATTGAACGCGATGGCGAGCCCGAATACGCGGTTCTGCCGTGGGCTCAGTATCAAGCTTTATTGACAGCCGCAGGCCTCACCGAACCACTATCACAAGCTGGCGCTACGTCTCAGGCAGCGCCGCCGGCCCAGAGTCTTCCGGGGCTGGATCAATTACGCAATCTGCGCGAAGGGAAGGGCATCGCCATCGAGGCGCTGGCCCGCAAAGTAGGTATCAGCCCGTCTTACCTGGCCCTGATTGAAAGTGGCGAGCGTCAACCCGACGCTGCGATTCGCCGCAGCTTGGCCTGGGAATTGACGGTGCCGGGGTGGAGGGAGCAATCGTGAGTGTAAGGATCAGTCGTCAGCACTGGGATGGGCTGTTGGGTGAGCTGGATCAAGCCCGTCGTCAACGTCACCTTTTAACCTATCGTGCGCTGCTGGAGCGATTGCAACTGCCCAGCCCGGCGATGCAGACCTTGACGGCCGCCCTGGAGCACCTGGCGGCCCTGGATGCCCGGGCCGAACAGCCACTGCGCAGCTCGTTGGTGATCAGCCAGGGAGCCAGTCGTTTGCCGCGTACCGGATTCTTCGAATGTGTTGAGCGCCTGGGGCGTTTTTCCGGGCCTTCCGATGGAGTGGCTGCCGCTTCATGGCACGCTTCGGAAGTGGTGCGCGTGTTCGAGTACGAGTACCCCGAATCAGCGGAGGCCTGAATGTTCCTGCCACTCAAGGTGCGACTCGGTTATTGGCTGGCGCGCCGCTTGTTCCATTGGCCCTGGTTTATCCGTCAACCCCGTATCTGGCGTTGGATGGAAGGGCAATTCGCACGTATGGCCAATCTGGGTAATGTCGGAGCGCAGAGTTTCTATGGGCACATCCTGACCTTTCGCGGGCAAGGCCTTGGCGCTCGTGAGGAAGGTCAGCGCCTGTTGCGTCTGGCGGCATTGGCGGGTGATGGCAAAGCGGCCTATCAGCTCGGTGTGATCAGCCTTGCCGGCTCGCCCAGCAAGGCTCCCGATGCGGCCGAGGCTGCCCGTTGGTGGCGGCTCTCGGCGCAGGCCGGTCATCCTCTCGCGGAGCTCAAACTGATGCAGCTCGATCAATCGGCTGATCCTGCAGCGGCTCTTTGAGAGGATGGGCTCCCAGGCTGGCTGCGGCTTCCAGGCTGTCGATCACGTGGATGCTGTAGCCCTGGACGTTCTTGGCGTGATGCTTGGCCTGGGAGGCCAGTTCCGCCAGCTGACTGGAGTCCAGTTGTCCACAGGCCTCTGAATACAGATGCACCACGCCGATGGACAGCGATAACAGGGGAAACTCCTGGCGCACGCCCTGGCGGTTGGGCGCTACAAAACAGCCGGCTTCCAGGTGTTCGCTGCGGTAGAAGCGCCGGCACTGACTGTGGAAGTCGTCCAGCAGCTGATTCAGACGCCTGCGCCAGTCTTCCGGGCCCAGCACCAGCAAGAAGTCATCGCCGCCGATATGCCCGACAAAGTCGCGGCTGGGATCGACTCGATCATTCAGGCACTGAGCCAGGCACAGCAGCACTTCATCGCCACGGCCGTAGCCGTAGATATCGTTGAAGGGCTTGAAGCTGTCGATGTCCACGTAGCAGATCACCGATTCCCGTCCCTGCTGCAGCAGGCGCGTCAGGCACTGCTGGATGGGGACGTTGCCCGGCAGCAGGGTCAGCGGGTTGGCGTAGCGCGCCTGCTGGATTTTCAGCTCGGTGATCAGCTTGAGTACGTCGATGACCCGCCCCAGTCCCAAGTACTGGCCGTTGAGGGTGATGATGAAGTCTTCCTCGATGCGTTGCCGCGCGCGACTGGTGATCAGGCGGCTGACCTGTTGCAGCGATTGGCTGAGTTCGACGGCGAGGAAATCGTCGTTCATCAGGCGACTGATGGGCTTGCGGGCAAACAGGTCGGTGGCGAAGGGTTTGAGCAGGGCGTCCGAGAGCGAGTGGCGATGAACGATCCCGCAGGGCTGGCCCTGCTCGTCAAGAACCGCCAGGGAATTGAGGTTGGCTTGCCGGCGAAAGGCTTCCAGGACGTTGGCCGTTGGCGTATTGCGAGCGACCGCCGGTTGCTCGTTGAGCAGGGCGCTGAGGTCGCTGCCTTCATCGTTGAGCGCCACGCTGGTGTTGTCGTGTTTGGGCATCATGGTCCGCGCATCGCGGGGCGGCTGCTCCTGCGGTCGGCACAGCAAGTAGCCCTGGACCAGATCGACCCCCATTTCGGTGAGCACCGCCAGTTCCTCGAGCATCTCGATGCCTTCGGCGATGACCTGGGCGCGGGAGGCCTTGGCGATCTGCAGGATCGAACCGACAAACTCGCGTTTGAGCGCGTCCTGATGGATGCCATCGATGAAGTGTCGATCGATCTTCACGTAATCCGGTCGCAACTCGGACCACAGACGCAGGCTTGAATAGCCGGCGCCAAGGTCGTCCAGGGCGATGGAAAATCCCATGTCGCGGTAGTGATGCAGAGCATTCTGCAGCAGCTGAAAGTCGTCGATGGGCGTCTGTTCGGTGAGTTCGATCACCACCTGGCTTGGCGGGATGCCGAAGTCCTGCAGCAGCTGCAGGGTGCGTCCGGGCTGGTGGGCCGCTTCCAGCAGGGATTCGGGGGAGACGTTGAGAAACAGTTTGCCGGGCAGTTGCTGCTCGCTGAAGCGTTTGCAGGCGCTGTGGCGGCAGGCGATCTCCAGTTCGCTCAGGCGGCCGGCCTGGCGCGCCACCGCGAACAGGGCGACAGGGGAGTGCAGGGGGCTGTTGGAGGGGCCGCGACTCAGGGCCTCGTAACCCAGGATGCGCCGCTCGGAAAGGCTGATGATCGGTTGGAACAGGCTGTGCAAACCGCTTTGAGCCAGGATTGAACTCAATGCACTGAGCTGTTCGGTCGTGGTCATGGCGATCTCTGTCGATAAAAAAAGGACCGGGCGCCGCTCCAGTTCAAGAGCGGCGCCCGGTCCTTTATTTCACGACAGAATGATGACTGTTTAATGACGATCCGGGGAGCGATCGAATTAAATTGCCATCATCTTCAGTGCTTGGCCACCGAGGTGTTGAGCTTCAGATAGTCCAGCAGAATGCGCCCGGTTTCACTCAGGTAGGCGTCATCTTCCGGCTTGGTCTTGTCCGGCTCGGCAGCAGCCAGTGCGTCTTCGTCCTCTTTCTTCAGCTCTTTGAGCGGCTCTTCGCCCTTGGCCTTGCGACGGGCGTTTTCCAGGGCCAGTTGCTTGGCTTCGATATCGGCATGTTGTGCGCGACGCTCGGCTTCGTTGAGGCTGACGGTCTTTTCCGCCATCAGTTTCTGTGCCAGGGCCAGTTTGTCGCGGATGAACACGAACTCCGGATCTTTCGCCGAACGGCTTTCGTGTTCGGCCTTGAGCTGGGCCAGGAACGGTTTGAACGGGTCGACGGCGGGCTTGATGGCCGGGCGAATGGTGTCCCATGGCATGGCTTCAGGCAGGGCGCTCTCGCCGATTTCCTTGGTGTCGATGATCGATGGGTAACCGATATCCGGCAGCACGCCCTGATGCTGGGTGCTCTGTCCGGAAACCCGGTAGAACTTGGCCAGGGTCAGCTTCAGCTCGCCGTGGTTCAGTGGCTGAATGGTCTGCACCGTGCCTTTGCCGAAGGTCTGGCCACCGATGATCAGCGCGCGGTGATAGTCCTGCATGGCGCCGGCGAAAATCTCCGAAGCCGAAGCCGAGAGGCGGTTGACCAACAGCGCCATCGGGCCTTTGTAGAAGGCGCCGGGGTTTTCGTCTTCCAGCACATCGACGCGGCCATCGGCGTTGCGGACCAGTACGGTCGGGCCCTTGTCGATGAACAGGCTGGTCAGTTCGGTGGCTTCCTGCAGAGAGCCGCCGCCGTTGTTGCGCAGGTCGATGACCACACCGTCGACCTTGTCTTTCTGCAACTCGGTCAGCAGTTTCTTCACGTCGCGGGTGGTGCTCTTGTAGTCCGGATCACCGGCGCGGAACGCCTTGAAGTCCAGGTAGAAGGCCGGGATCTCGATCACCCCGAGCTTGTAGTCCTTGCCGTCCTGCTTGAGGTTGAGGATCGACTTCTTCACCGCCTGGTCTTCGAGCTTCACCGCTTCGCGGGTGATGGGCACGATCTTGCTGGTCTGGTCGTTTGGCGCATTGCTCGCCGGAATCACTTCCAGGCGCACCAGGGTGCCTTTCGGCCCGCGGATCAGCTTGACCACTTCGTCCAGGCGCCAGCCCACCACGTCGACCATTTCCTTGTCGCCCTGGGCAACGCCGATGATCTTGTCCGCGGGGGCTACTTGCTTGGTCTTGTCCGCCGGGCCTGCTGGCACCAGGCGCACGACCTTGACTTGGTCGTTGTCGCTCTGCAACACGGCGCCGATGCCTTCCAGCGAAAGGCTCATGTTGATGTCGAAGTTTTCCGCATTATCCGGCGACAGATAATTGGTGTGCGGGTCGTAGGACATGGCGAAGGTGTTGATATAGGCCTGGAAGATATCTTCGGCCCGGGTCTGGTCCAGGCGCGCCAGTTGGTTCTTGTAGCGCTTGGTCAGGGTTTCCTGGATCTGCTTGGGATCCTTGCCGGCGATCTTCATCCGCAGCACTTCGTCCTTGACGCGTTTGCGCCACAGGTCGTCGAGTTCTGCGGTGGTCTTGAGCCAAGGAGCATCCTTGCGATCGATCAGCAAGGTTTCCTTGGTGGTGAAGTCGATCTTGTCGACGCCCTTGTTGAGCTCGGCCAGGGCGAAGTCCAGACGCGCTTTGACCCGGTCCAGATAACGCTTGTAGATGGTGAACCCGGCGTTCAGGTCGCCGCTCTTGAGGAAGTCGTCAAACTGGGTTTTCCATTTGTCGAATTCCGCAATATCGCTGGCCAGAAAGTAGCTGCGCGAGGGATCCAGCAGCTTCAGGTAGCTGTCATAGATGATCACCGAGCGCGCATCGTCCAGCGGCGGTTTGCTGTAATGGTGGCGTTTGAGCAGTTCTACAACATTGAGGCTGGCAATTACCTCATCGCGATCGGGCTGAAGGTTGTCCCAGCTATTGGCTGCGAACGTATTGGTCGACATCGGCAGTAAGCCGAAACCAATGAAAAGGGCGAGTGCGGTGCTGGGGAACAAATGCTTCATGCTGATTCGACGCGGGGGCAATTGATAACGCATATTAGGCCGTCTTTGAAGTCGCCGGTTCCATAAAGGCCGGTCGCATAATGCAAAAAGCCCGGTGCTACCGCTCCGGGCTCAGTCCAGACTCACTATGGAGGCACTGTGAAAGCAGTGCAAGGCGTTGAAGGTCATGTGGAGTGGGTTGAAGAGCCAAGTCCTGCCTGTGATGTAGGGCAAGTTCGCATTCGGGTGGCGGCCGCGGGGCTCAATCGTGCCGATCTGCTGCAGCGAGCCGGACTCTATCCGCCGCCTCCGGGGGCCAGCCCGATTTTGGGCCTGGAATGCTCCGGGATTATCAGCGAAGTGGGCCCGGGTTCGTCCTGGCAGGTCGGCGATCGTGTCTGCGCGCTGCTGGCCGGGGGCGGCATGGCCGAGGAAGTGGTGGTGGATGCACGCCATGTGCTGCCGGCGCCGGAAGGGCTGTCTCTGGTCGAGGCGGCGGCATTGCCCGAGGTCTATGCCACGGCCTGGCTCAACCTGTTCCAACTGGCGGCGCTCAAGCCCGGGGAGAAGGTGCTGTTGCACGCTGGGGCCAGTGGTGTCGGTTCGGCTGCCATTCAACTGTGCAAGGCGTTCGGCAATCCGTGCTGGGTCAGTGTCGGTTCCGCCGATCGCCTGGCCTATTGCGAAAGCCTGGGCGCCCAGGGCGGCGTGGTGCGTACCGATGGCCTGGAAGCGCTGCGGGACTTTGGCCCGTTCGACGTCGTCCTTGATCCGGTAGGCGCCAATTACGCGGCCAACAACCTCAAGTTGCTGGCCGTGGATGGGCGCTGGGTATTGATTGGCTTGATGGGCGGGCGCGAAGCGCAGCTGGACCTGGCCCAGGTGCTGGCCAAACGCATCCAGTTGCTGGGCTCGACCCTGCGCAGCCGCAATGAACAGTTCAAGGCCGACCTGCTGAGCGACCTCGGGCAAAATGTCTGGCCGCTGTTCACTGAAGGACGTCTGAGCCCGCAGTTGGCCAAGACCTTCCCGATTCAGGACGCAGAAGCCGCCTTTGCCGAGCTGGCGACCAATCAGGTGTCGGGCAAGCTGGTGCTGGTGATCGACCCCAGCCTGAACTGAGCCCTGTAGGAGCTGACCTGCCGGATAGGGCGATTCAGTTCGCTGGCAAGCCAGCTCCTACACAAGCCAGCTCCGGGGTGCTCGGGGACGGGTCACTTCCAGTGGTGGATCAGCCAGCCGGCCTTTTCTGCGTGTTCACGCAATACCGGGTCGGGGTTCACCACCCGCGGATGATCCACTCGCAACAGCAACGGCAGGTCGTTGCGCGAGTCGGAGTAGAAGGTCGCGCCCTCCAGGTTTTCTTCCTCGGCATCCAGCCATTCCAGCAGACGGGTGATCTTGCCTTCACGGTAGGTCAGGGTGCCAACGGTGCGGCCGCTGTAGACCCCATGCTGCACCTCCAGCTCGATGCCCAGCACTTCGTCGATGCCCAGGCGGGCCGCAATCGGTTTCACCAGATGGGTGCCCGAGGCCGAGATCACCAGGATCCGGTCGCCGGCCTGGCGATGGGCGGCAATGGCCTTGCAGGCATCACTGAAGATGATCGGCTCGATCACCTCTTCGACCCAGGGCTCGACCAGGTGCGCGACTTCTTCCGGGGTACGTCCGGTCATGGGCTCCAGGCTGAAGTCCATGAACTCCTCCATGGCCAGCTTGCCGTGGCTATAGGCGTCCATCAGTTCATGGTTGCGACGCATGAACGACTCGCTGTCGACCCAGCCCAGGCGGCCCATCTGTTCGCTCCAGAGGGTGGCGCAGTCGCCGTGAATCAGGGTTTCGTCCAGATCAAAAATTGCCAAGGCCATCAGTGCCGCTCTCTCTTGAGGATCAATTGCGTGAATGCCATCAGGCTACCTCACACAGGGCTGTCGGATCGATGCTCAATGCCAGACGCTGGCCGTCTGCATGAAGGTCATCGGCCGAACGATTGAGTACATCCACCACCAGTTCCACGCCACGGGCTTCGATCCGATAGCGGATCACGTTGCCCAGCAGGCTGTGGCTGCGTACCAGGGCCTCCAGTTGCCCTTCCTTGCGCAGCTCGATGGCTTCCGGACGAATGGCGATGCGCCCGTTGACCGGCCGTTGCAGCAGCTTGCTGGCGCTCTCGGCGGACAGCAGGTTGTAGTTGCCGATAAAGCCCGCGGCGAAGGCATCCACGGGAGCGGTGTAGAGGGTTTCGGCGTCGCCGCTCTGGACGATCTTGCCCTGGTTCATCAGGAAGATCCGGTCGGACAGGGTCAGCGCTTCTTCCTGGTCATGGGTGACGAAGATGGTCGTCAGGCCCAGTTCCCGCTGAATATTGCGGATCTGTTCGCGCAGGTGCTTGCGGATCCGCGCATCCAGGGCCGACAGCGGTTCGTCCAGCAACAGCAGGCGCGGCCGGGTCACCAGGGAGCGGGCCAGGGCCACGCGCTGGCACTGGCCGCCGGATAGCTGGTGCGGGTAGCGGCTGGCGTAGTCGTTGAGCTCCACCAGTTGCAGGGCCTCCTGCACGCGCTTGTGGCTGTCGTCGGCGTTGACCTTCTGCATGCGCAGGCCGAAGGCGACGTTCTGTTCCACCGTCATATTGGGAAACAGCGCATAGCTCTGGAACACCATGCCGATCCCGCGTTTCTGCGGGCTCAGGGGCACGATGTCCTGGCCGTCGAGGAGGATCTTGCCGCCGTCCACCGGGGTCAGTCCGGCGATGCAGCGCAGCAGGGTGGACTTGCCGCAGCCGGACGGGCCGAGCAGGGTGACGAACTCGCCTTTCTGGATTTCGCAATTGATGTCGCTGAACACCGTGGTGCCGGCGTAGTGCTTTTGCAGGTGTTGGACGCTGACGAAGCTCATTGGCTTTTGTCCTTGTTCAAGATGTTGGCGGCCCAGGTCAGAACCAGCACAAAGAAGAAGTAGGAAATCACCAGGGCGCTGGTGAAGTGGCCGCTGCTGTTGCGCATGTTGTTCAGGTAGACCTGCAGGGTTTCATAGCGGGTGCCCACCAGGATGTTGGCGAACACGAACTCGCCGAACAGGAACGAAAACGACAGCAACAGTGCCACCATCAGGCCCTTGCGCAGGTTCGGCAGGACCACCAGGAAGGCCGCCTGCCAGGTGCTGGCGCCGAGCAGTTGGGCGGCGTCCATCAGGTCGCGCAGGTTGATCGCCTGCAAATTGTTGGTGATGGCCCGGTACATGAACGGCAGCGCCACGGTGAAGTAGCAGCCGATCAGGATCCAGGGCGTGCCGACCATGGCCAAGGGGCCCGAGCCATAGAGTTGCAGCAGGCCCACCGAAGACACCACCGGCGGCACCGCGAAGGGCAGCAGGATCAGGATGTTCATCAGCGCATCGAGCCTGGGAAAGTGGTAGTGCACCACGAACAGCAACGGCAGGATCAGCACCACCGACAGCACCAGCGCGCCGACGCACACCAGCAGCGACTGGCCGAAGGCATTGAGAAAGCGCGGGTCGCTCCACAGCTGCAGGTACCACTTGAAGGTCAAGCCGCTGGGCAGGATGGTGGCCGACCAGCTGCTGGCGATGGAATAGACAAAGGTCCCCAGCAGCGGCAGCAGCAGGATGGCGAACAACAGGTAGACCACCACCCGGTGGTAGAGCGCGGCGGAGCCGGGTTCAGCGCGAGACATGGTAGCTCCTCTTCAACAGCAGCTGATGGACGATGGTCACCAGGGTCATCAGGGCCACCAGCACCACGGCCAGGGCGCTGGCCATGTTCGGATCCAGGGAGATGTCCCCGGAAACCATGGCGGCGATACGGATCGGCAACACGTTGAAGTTGCCGGTGGTCAGGGCATAGACCGTGGCATAGGCGCCCAGGGCATTGGCCAGCAGGATGACGAAGGTGCCGAGCAATGCCGGGGTCAGCACCGGCAGGCCGATATGCCGCCAGAACTGCCAGCCGTTGGCCCCCAGCAGCGCGGCGGATTCACGCCAGTCTTCGCGCAGGGCATCGAAGGCCGGGTACAGCAACAGCACCCCCAGGGGGATCTGGAAATAGGTGTAGAGAATGATCAGCCCGGTCTTGGAGTACAGGTTGAAGTCCTGAATGATCCCCGACTGCTTGAGCATGATGGTGATGGTGCCGTTGAAGCCCAAGAGGATGATGAAGGCAAAGGCCAGGGGCACGCCGGCGAAGTTGCTGGTCATGTTGGCGAAGGCGTTGACGAAGTTGCGCAGCTTGGAGTCCACCCGGCGCAAGGAGTAACTGCCCAGCACCGCAATGATGATGCCGAATACGCTGGACCAGAAACTGATCTCCAGGCTGTATTGAATGGCCTGCAGGTAGAACTTCGAACTGAAGATCTTGCTGAAGTTGGCCAGGCCCCAGCCGAACTCTTCCGACTGCAGGCTGTTGATCAGCACCCACGCCAGCGGGGCGATCTGGAACACGATGAAAAACAGGGCAAAGGGCACTAGGCACAGGGCCGCCAGCCATTTGCCGCGGGTGACTGAATTCACTGCAGCAGCTCCCGGCAGAAAGGTTTGTCATGGGCCACGCCCAGCAGTTGGCAGACCGTGCCGCACAGCTCGGTCTGTTTCGGCATGGCACCCGGATCGAGACTGAAGGCATCGCCGAGCACGAACAACGGGACTTCCCGCTCCTCGGCCAGCAGGCCGTTGTGCGAGCGGTCGTTGTTCATGCCGTGGTCGGCCGTCACCAGCACCTGATAGCCGGCGTCGAGCCAGCCTTGCAGGTAGTCGGCGAGGATGATGTCCGCCGAGCGCGCGCTGTTGCGGTACTGCGAACTGTCCAGGCCGTGCTTGTGCCCGGCATCGTCGATATTCATCGGGTGCACCAGGAGCAGGTTCGGCTGGTAGCTCAGCCGCAGGTGCTCCGCATCGGCGAACAGGTGAGAGTCGGGGTAGTGATCGTTCCAGTAGAAGTGGCCGTACTGGATCGGCAGGTCCGGGTTGGCGGTATGGCGGTCCCGCGGAGCGTTGAACGGCGAGCGGTTGTACAGCTCGCTGACCCAGTGATAGGCCGCGGCGGCTGTGGTCAGGCCAGCATCGCGGGCGTAGTGGAACAGGCTGCGCTGGGTGGACAGGCGCGACACCTGGTTGTGCACGATGCCGCTGTCGATCGGTGCCACACCGGTGAGGATGCATTCGTACAGGGGGCGGGACAGGGCCGGCAACTCGCATTGCAACTTGTACAGGGCGGCGCGGCCTGCGCCGACGTAGGCCTGCAAGTGCCCCATGGCGTGGCGGGCTACTTCGTGGTTGAGGCCGTCGAGCACCACAAGGATGACGTTGTGCTTCATGAACGGGGAAACTCCGGGATCAGGCAGCGCATGGAACCTGCAGGAGCGGCCGGGCGGCACTGCGTTTGCCGGCGAAGGCGTCTGCACCTTGGTACAGGCCTGCGCCGGCAAGCCGGCTCCTACGACTGATGCAGCGTTACGGCATGTTGATGATCACTTCTTCCTGCCACTTCTGCGGCAGGGCCTTGGAGGTTTTCTCCCAGGCGTCGGCGTCCTTGATCGGAGTCACGTGCTTGTACTGCTCGTTGGGCAGCAGGTTGGCCTGCACGTCCGCCGGCAGGGTCAGGTGCTCGGCGCGGATCGGCCGCGCGTTGCCGCGGGCCAGGTTGGTCTGGCCGGCATCGCTGAAGATGTATTCGCGGGTCAGCTTGGCGGCGTTGGGGTGCTTGGCGTACTTGTTGATGATGGTGGTGTAACCGGAAATCACCGAGCCATCGGACGGGATCAGCACTTCGTAGTCGTCCTTGTTGACCATCTTGTTGCGGTAGCTCAGGCCGTTGAAGTCCCAGACCACGCCGACTTCCACTTCACCCTTTTCCATGGTGGCGATGGTCGGGTTGGCCAGGGACAGGCGACCCTGCTTGGCGATCTCGGCGAACATCAGCAGCGCCGGCTGGATGTTCTTCTCGTCGCCACCCTTGGCGATGGCGGCGGCCAGTACGCCGTTGGCGGCCTGGGCTGCGGTGCTCACGTCACCGATGGACACCTTGTACTTGCCCTTTTCCAGGTCGGCCCAGCTCTTGGGGGCTTCGGAACCGTGCAGCAGCTTCTTGTTGATGATGAAGGCGATGGTGCCGGTATAGGCCAGCGCCCAGTTGCCGTCCTTGTCCTTGGCCCAATCCGGGACCTGGGCCCAGGTGCTTGGTTTGTAAGGCTGGGCCACGCCCTGCTTGACCGCGATCGGGCCGAAGGCTGCGCCAACGTCGCCGATGTCGGCGCTGGCGTTGTCTTTCTCGGCAGCGAACTTGGCGATCTCCTGGGCCGAGCTCATGTCGGTGTCGATGTGCTTGAGGCCGTAGGTTTTCGCCAGGTCCTCCCAGGTGCCTTTCCAGTTGGCCCAGTCATCGGGCATGCCGACGCTGTTGACCGCGCCTTCTGCTTTCGCAGCGGCTTCCAGGGTTTTCAAATCGTTGTCAGCAGCCATGGCGGCGGTGCACAGGGCAATGGTCGAGCCTAACAGTGATGCCAGGAAAAGCTGTTTCATCCGAAGCTCCTTTGGGCGTGTTCAACGCTGCGTTGTTATCGACGGTCTTGCGGTGGGTTGGTCTAGGTCAGCAATACCTGAGCCAATTTAGGCGTGTTGGATGACACTTTGATGTCGGTGCCAACGGTCGGCGCATGGATTCGGGCGCAGGTCCGGCGCTGCGAAATAAGCGTAGACCATGGCCAAACACCCGTTCTGCAAGGTTCTGGCGGGCAATTTGCAGGTTCGCCGAGGGCCCGCTCGGCGGCTTTGTCATCTCTCAGTCATATGCATTGCCTAGGCTTTGGACACGGCTGCAGAGCGCTGTCCCGACCACTGCGCTGCCCTGAAACAGTGCTGGTCTAGTCCAGATAGGTAACGTTGATGCGTATTGATGCAACCAAAGCGGTGACAGCCATCGGCCAGGTCCTGCAGGAGCAGATCGCCCACGGTCTGTTGGCCCCCGGCAGCAAGCTGCCGGCCGAGCGCAAGCTCAGCGAGTTGTTCGCCACCACCCGCATCACCGTGCGCGAGGCCTTGCTGCAATTGGAGGCCCAGGGGCAGATCTACCGCGAGGAGCGCCGGGGCTGGTTCGTTTCACCGCCGCGGCTGGCCTACAACCTGATGCAGCGCAGTCACTTCCACGCCATGGTCAGTGCCCAGGGGCGAGTGCCTTCCACTGAGGTGATCTCGGCGCGCCTGCAACCGGCGTCGGCGGCGGTCTGCGCCTGGCTGCAATTACCGGCGCTGTCCAGCGTGATCCAGATCTGCCGGGCGCGGCGCATCGATGAGCGGCTGGTGCTGTATGTGGAGCACTACCTGAACCCCAAGTACTTTCCACACATTCTCGACCTGGATTTGAACCAGTCGATCACCGAGCTCTATGCCCGGCATTACGACCTGCATTACGGGCGGGTGCGCTTCGAGATCGTGCCCACCTCATTGCAGCCGGAAGCGGCGGCGGCCTTGAAGGTGTCGGTGGGCAGCCCCGGGCTGCGCATCGCCCGGGTCAACTATGACCAGCACGAGCGGCTGATCGATTGTGATCTGGAGTTCTGGCGGCATGATGCGATTCATGTCGGTGTCGACGTTCTTTAGAGGCCAATGCCGTTCGCCGGCACGCCGGCTCCTACCGGGTCATTGTTTTTCCGGGGCGCTGCCGGGGGTGATCACCTGGATGCTCATGCGCGGGGTGGCCAGGTCCAGTCCGGCTTCGTCCAGGTGACGCTTGAGGGACAGGTTGAAGGCTCGGGACACTTCCCACTGTTTGATCGGTGCGGTCTTGAAGCGGGCCCGGAGGATGGCGCTGCCGGACTCGAAGCTTTCCACGCCCTGAATCTCCAGCGGTGACCAGATATTGCGCCGTTGCAACGGGTCGGTGCGCATCTTCTGGCCGACATCGCGCATCAGCTTGATCGCGTCGTCGATCTCCATGTTGTAGGGGATCGCCACGCGGAAGATCGCGTAGCCGAACTCCCGGGAGTAGTTCTTGATGCTCTTGATCTCGCTGAACGGGATGGTGTGCACGATGCCGTCGATGTCCCGCAGGCGCACGGTGCGGATGGTCAGGCCCTCGACGGTGCCGAGGTGGCCGCCGACATCCACGTAGTCGTCGATGGCCAGGGAGTCCTCGATGATGATGAACAGGCCGGTGATCAGGTCCGCCACCAGCGACTGGGCGCCGAAACCGATGGCCAGGCCGATGACGCCGGCACCGGCCAGCAGCGGCGTGACGTTCATGCCCATGTTGGCCAGGGCGACGATGGTGGCAATGATGAAGATCGCCACGAACAGCACGTTGCGGATCAGCGGCATCATGGTTTGCGCGCGGGCATTGGCCAGGCCCTTGCGCGAGCGGGTCAGGGCGTGATGCACCGCGGTGTCGCTCAAGATCCAGATCAGCCAGGCGAAGATCAGGGTGCCGGCGAGGCTGAACAGCTTGACGCTGACTTCATGGCCGTCGCCTTCGGTGAAGCGGATCAGCGACATGCCCCAGACCCGCAGGCCCAGTTCGATGAACGCCAGCCATACCGCCAGGTGGGCCAGGGTATAGAAGAAGCTTTTCAGTCGTTCGGAATACAGCGCATGGCGTTTGTGTCCGCGTTGCGGCTTGAGCGCATGGCGCCGCACCAGGCCGTTGATCACCATGCACAGCACCAGCAGCACCGTGCACAGCAGCGACTGACGCAGGGCGGTGCTGGTGTCGCCGGCGGAGACGAAGGTGGCGAACAGTGAAATGCCCACCAGCACCAGGGCCGGCAGATACCAGAAGGTGCCGATGATTTCGATGGTGTCGCTCAGGGCCCGGCGCGTCAGGCGCCGGGACAGTGGCTGGTTGCGGATCAGGTGGGCGATTGGCCGGCGGAAGCGCAGGATGAACACCCCGGTGGACAGTGCCGCCATCACATTGGCGAAGGTTGCCGCGGTATGGGCCAGGTGCTGGCCGAGGCTGGCCACCATGCGCGGGTCGCTCAGGGCCTCGCCGAAAGCGGCGAAGCTGCCGATCCACCACAGCGGGCGGAAGGCCTGGCGGCGCAGGATGTACAGTGCGCGATGGCGGTGCGGGCCATCGAGCACGGAAAACGCCACCACACAGATCGCCGAGAAGCAGGTGCCCACCACCAGCGCGTAGGCCAGGACCATGGCCAGGTCCTTGCCCAGCGAGGAGGGCAGGGAATAGGTCAGGTACACGGTGATCAGCAGGGCGATCAGCCAGGGGCCGAGCTTGCGCAGGGCGAAACGCAGCAAGTCCCAGGTCTTGGGGTGCTGGGGCAGTTCGTCGGTGAGGCCAAAACGCAGGCGCACCCGGTGGCTGAGCCAGATCAAGGCCGCCGCCAACAGGCTCCAGACCATGAGGATCAAGGCAAAGGCAAAGATGATCGGCAGCCATTGGCTGGCCGGCAGCATCAGTGCCGAAAGCTCCTCCTTGGCCTGGTCGAACTCGTCGGACCAGCGGGTCACCGGGCTGTCGGCGCCGGAGAATTGCTTTTCCAGGTTCGACAAGGTGCCGCCGATCAGACCGAGCACGCCTTCTTCGGGAGTGGGTTGGGCTTTTTTCGTGGCGTCCCGCAGCTTCTTCAGGTCCGCCAGCAGCTTGGCTCGCTGCTGGTCGTTCTCCAGGGACTTGATCACCTCATCCAGGGATTGCCCCAAGGGTTCCTCGGCCTGGGGCTGCGCCTTGGTCTGGTTGCCCAGCAGGCCGGGCAGGCCCACCGCCTGAGCGCTGCTCAGCGGCAGCAGGGTCAGCAGGCAGACAAGTACATAGCAGGGCAGGGCGAAAAGACGAGCAAACACTGGGCGGTCAACCTCGCAGACAAACGGATCGACCGAGTGTACGAGGCCACCAAATTCAATGCGAGGGCAGGCGCTGCATTTATTCCGCGAGCTTGGCCAGGATCTTGTAGACCACGGTGCCGAGAATCAGCAGCATGCCGACCCACATGCTGAACACCCCGAGGTTCTTGTCCCGGAAGTTGAAGCCGATGGCCAACAGGATCATGCCCGTGAGAATCGGGATGAGCATGGAATGGAACGAAGACATCGAGATCATGGCGACGGCCTTGTCAGAAAAGGTACTCATGAGTCTAGGTCGCTTTGTCGCGACCTGGGTTGATGTGCATCAGAAGCCGGCGGGCGTGGAGGTCCACGCCCGCCGCTTGCCTCATGGCAGTTCGCGGCTGGCGTAGAAGGCGCTCAGCACCTTCACCAGGTGGGCCAGGTCATGGCTGCCGCACAGTTCGCGGATCGAATGCATGGCGAAGGTCGGCAGGCCGATATCCACGGTGCGCACCCCCAGGTGGCTGGCGGTGATCGGGCCGATGGTCGAGCCGCAGCCCATGTCGCTGCGCACCACGAAGCTCTGCACCGGCACTTCTTCGGCCATACACAGGTGACGGAAGAAACCGGCGGTTTCGCTGTTGGTGGCGTAACGCTGATTGCTGTTGACCTTGATCACGGGGCCGGCATTGAGTTTCGGGCCGTGGTTGGCGTCGTGCTTGTCGGCGTAGTTGGGGTGCACGCCGTGGGCGTTGTCGGCGGACACCAGCAGCGATTTCTGGATGGTGCGCACGAACTCGTCGCCTTCGGGCAGCAGGCGGCGCAGGGTCTGTTCGAGCATCGGACCGTCGGCGCCGCAGGCCGAGCAGGAGCCGACTTCCTCGTGGTCGTTGCACACCAGCACGCAGGTTTCTTCGCTGTCGGCGTTCAACAGGGCCTGCAATCCGGCGTAGCAGGACAGCAGGTTGTCCAGGCGCGCACCGGCAATGAAATCACCGTGCAGGCCGATCACCGCAGCGCTCTGGGTGTCGTAGAAACTCAACTCGTAGTCCAGCACCACGTCGGCGTTCAGGCCGTGTTCCCGAGCCAGCTGGTCGGTGAGTACCGCACGGAAATCCACGCGCTCGTCGCCAGCGAACTGGGCCAGGATCGGCGGCAGTTCATTCTGCGCATTGATCGCCCAGCCTTGATTGGCTTCGCGGTTGAGGTGAATGGCCAGGTTGGGAATGATCGCGATCGGCGCCTTGAAATCGATCAGTTGGCTTTCCACCTTGCCGTCGCGGCGGAAGGTCACGCGGCCGGCCAGGGACAGATCACGATCGAACCAGGGAGCCAGCAGCGCACCGCCATAGACTTCCACTCCCAGCTGCCAGAAGCCCTGGCGCTGCAGCTCCGGCTGGGGCTTGACCCGCAGGCACGGACTGTCGGTGTGCGCGCCCACCAGGCGGATGCCGCCTTGCAACGGCGAGTGCCGCCCCAGCTTGAAGGCGACGATGGAGGAGTCGTTACGGGTGACGTAGTAGCGACCGTTGGCCTCGGTGGTCCATGGCTCGCGCTCGTCGAGGCGTTGATAACCGGCCGCTTCCAGACGTTGAACAAGGCTGGCAGTGGCATGGAAAGGGGTAGGGGAGGCCTTGAGGAAGTCGATCAGGCCTTGGTTCAACTCTTCGCGCATAAATAGCTCCAGACAGCAGTGGCGCGAGTTTAACGTATAGCCGGACGCTGTAGGAGCCGGCTTGCCAGCGAAGCGGCTGTCGATCCAGGGATCGCTTCAGAGTGCTTTTGCCAGCAAGCCGGTTCCTACAAGAAAACAGAGGTATCAAAACGGCGCAGGGCATTCGAAGCGCAGGCGCTCACCGGTCTGGGGGTGGGTGAAGCTGAGCATGCTGGCGTGCAGGCACAGGCGTGGCCAGGCAGCCAGGGCTTGCGGGTGGGCGTAGAGGCCGTCGCCCAGCAGCGGATGGCCGATGGACAGCATGTGCACCCGCAGTTGGTGGGAGCGTCCGGTGATCGGCGTCAGTTCGACCCGGCACCAGTCGCCGCAACGCTCCAGCACGCGCCAGAAGGTCAGGGCGCGTTTGCCGAATTCGTGATCCACCACGTGCCGGGGCTTGGTTGGCGGGTCATAGCGCAAGGGCAGGTCGATGCTGCCGCTGTCCAGTTCCGGCTGGCCCCAGCACAGGGCGGTGTAGGCTTTTTCGGTTTCACGGTCATGAAACTGCCGCGACAGCTCGCGATGAGTGTCCGGGTCCCGGGCCAGGAGAATGATGCCTGAGGTTTCCCAATCCAGTCGGTGGACGATCCGAGCTTCGGGGTAGCCGTTTTCCTGCAGGCGGGTGATCAGGCAGTCCTTGTTGTCATCGGCGCGACCAGGGACTGAAAGCAGCAGGGTGGGTTTGTTCACCACCAGGACGGCGGCGTCCTGATGCAGGATGTGGATATTCGACAACGGCATTAAAACAGCCTCGTAACAAACGCCAACGGCGGCTCGCCGACCCCATTCAATGCATGAGGCCTGCGAGCCGCCGTGGCTCCTGGCGGATCAATCAGCGATCAGGCAGGGTGATATTGAGTTCCAGGATCGAGCAACTGCCCTGGTTTTCCAGAGCGACGTGCACGTCGTCGGACCCGATATTGACGTACTTGCGGATCACTTCCACCAGTTCCTTCTGCAAGGCGGGCAAGTAATCAGGGGTGCTGCGCTGGCCGCGTTCATGCGCCACGATGATCTGTAGACGCTCTTTCGCTACCGACGCGGTGCTGACCTTTTTGCTGGCACGAAAGAAGTCAAAAAGATTCATTATCTACCTCCAAACAGGCGCTCGAAGAATCCCTTCTTCTCGACATCAAGGAACCGATGTTCCACGGTTTTGCCCAGCAGACGATCGACCGCGTCGCTGTAGGCCTGGCCCGCATCGCTCTGGTCGTCGAGAATGACCGGCACGCCCTGGTTGGAAGCCTTGAGCACCGCCTGGGATTCGGGAATCACGCCCAGCAGGGTTACTGCGAGAATTTCTTTGACGTCTTCAACGCCGAGCATTTCGCCATTGCTGACGCGCTCCGGGTTGTAACGGGTCAGCAGCAGGTGCTCCTTGATCGCATCTTCGCCCTTCTCGGCGCGACGGGACTTGCTGGCCAGCAGGCCGAGCATACGGTCGGAGTCACGCACCGAAGACACTTCAGGGTTGGTCACGACAATCGCTTCGTCGGCGAAGTACATGGCCAGGTGCGCGCCTTTCTCGATACCGGCAGGCGAGTCACAGACCACGAACTCGAAGGTTTCCTTGAGTTCCATCAGGACTTTTTCCACGCCTTCGAGGGTCAGTGCGTCCTTGTCGCGGGTCTGGCTGGCGGCCAGCACGTAGAGGTTTTCCAGGCGCTTGTCTTTGATCAGGGCTTGCTGCAGGTTGGCTTCGCCGTTCACCACGTTGACGAAGTCATACACCACGCGACGCTCGCAGCCCATGATCAGGTCGAGGTTACGCAGGCCGACGTCGAAGTCGACGATGACTGTTTTGTGACCACGCAGAGCGAGGCCGGTACCGATAGCGGCGCTGGTGGTGGTTTTACCCACGCCACCCTTGCCGGATGTAACCACGAGAATCTTGGCCAAGGTGTTTCACCCCTAAGGAAAAAGGACTTTTAGCCCCTGAAAAACATCTCTTGAAAACTACTGCAGTCGGACAGCCTTGGCTGGAGTTCGGTCAGCGGCAGGATTTATCGTCGATAAACACTGCTGATTGCCAATTTCCTACTTCGTTTGAGCCGTAATCGCTACGTTTTAGAGATGCTTGGAAAATGCGGCAGTATCCGTTAAAGACGTGTGATGTTCAACACGTCACCCGACAGGCTGACCTGGACTCCAGAGCCCCACAGAGGGTCGCGTCGCAGGTCCTCGGAAACCTTGTACTGACCGGCGATGGAGATCAGTTCAGCGCTCAATTGCTGACAGAAAATCCGTGCCTTGGTATCACCTTTGACGCCTGCCAGGGCCCGGCCGCGCATCGGGCCGTATACATGGATATTGCCATCGGCGAGAAGTTCCGCTCCGGGGCTGACCGAGGACACCACCACCAGATCGCCACCCTGGGCATAAATCTGCTGCCCGCCGCGTACTGGCGAAGTGATGATGCGGGTCGGTTTGACCGTGGGCTCCGGCGGCTTTTCCGGCACTTTCTTGATTTCGCTCTCGGGCGGTTCCAGTGGCCGTTCCCGGGCACCTGAAGGTGGCAGCACCGGCAGGTCGACGGCAATCGCCGCGGCAATGTCTTCGATGCGACTGGCACGAATGGCCAGGGTGCGCAGGCCGTGGTGGCGGCAGACGCGCATCAGCCCGGACAGATCCACCGAGCCCTCGGCGGCAGGCAGCTTGTCCAGCGCCAGCACCAGTGGCGCATTGCTGAAGAAGTTCGGGGCCTGGGCGACTTTCGCGGCCAGTTGGCGATCAAGGCCTTCAAGGTCGTTGCGGGCCAGTTCCAGCACCGTGATGGCGAGCATGCTGCCCTTTAACTGGAACACAGGATCTTGGTCTAGCGATTCGGTTTGGCTCATGGTCTGCAGAAGGCGGCTTGTCACTAAAAGTGCCGAGACTTATAACGAGATCGCCCGCGCCCCGCAAGCCAGGTCGAACCGATGTAGAATGCGCGGCCTTGTTGTCTGTCCCGGAATCTGTAATGGATCGCCCGCGTTTTCGAGCTGCATTCTTGTCTCCACGTTTCTGGCCGCTGTGGCTGGGACTTGGCGTGTTATGGCTGGTCGTCCAGCTGCCCTATCCCGTGCTCCTGCAAATCGGTCGCGCCCTGGGGGCGTTGATGTACCGGGTGGCCGGTGACCGGCGGGCGATCGCCCAGCGCAACCTGGAGCTGTGCTTCCCAGAAAAGTCCGCCGCAGAGCGCAAGCGCCTGCTCAAGGAGAACTTCGCATCCACCGGGATCGCCTTCTTCGAAATGGCGATGAGCTGGTGGTGGTCCAAGCCGCGCCTGGCGCGCCTGGCCCATGTCGAAGGGCTGGAATATCTCAAACAGGCCCAGCGTGACGGTCATGGGGTGATTCTCATGGCCCTGCACTTCACCACGCTGGAGATCGGCGCGGCGCTGCTGGGCCAGCAGCACACCATCGATGGCATGTACCGCGAACACAAAAACCCGTTGTTCGACTTCATTCAGCGCCGTGGTCGTGAACGGCATAACCTGGACTCGCTGGCCGTCGAGCGTGAAGACGTGCGGGGCATGCTCAAGCTGCTGCGGGCCGGCCGGGCGATCTGGTACGCGCCGGATCAGGACTATGGCGTCAAGCAGAGCCTGTTTGTGCCGTTGTTCGGCATCCAGGCCGCGACCGTTACCGCCACCAGCAAGTTCGCGCGCCTGGGCAAGGCCCTGGTGGTGCCTTTCACCCAGGAGCGCCTGGCCGACGGCAGTGGCTACCGCCTGGTGATTCATGCGCCGCTGACGGATTTCCCTGGCGCCACGGAAGAAGAGGATTGCCTGCGGATCAATCAGTGGGTGGAAACGGCCTTGCGCGCCTGCCCCGAGCAGTACCTCTGGGCCCATCGGCGCTTCAAGAGCCGGCCGCCGGGCGAGCCCAAGCTCTACACGAAGCGCCGTTGAGCTTACGGGTACTGATCGGAGTCTTGTGCGCCATGGATGGAGTGAATTGATGAGTGCGGCGGAACCGGTCACCGGTTTGATTCTTTCTGGTGGTGGCGCCCGGGCGGCCTATCAGGTGGGCGTGCTGGCGGCGATTGCCGAATTGATCGGGCCGGGGGCGCGCAATCCGTTTCCGGTGATTGTCGGCACCTCGGCCGGGGCCATCAATGCGGTCAGCCTGGCCAGCGGCGCCACGGATTTTTCCGCGGCCATCAAGCGTCTCACGGCGTTCTGGAGCAGCTTTCGCAGTGATCAGGTGATGCGCAGCGATTGGCCCGGGGTGATTCGTCAGGCCAGTCGCTTTGTCGGTCACAGTCTGCTGGGGCTTGGCGCTCAGGTGCCGGTGGCGCTGATAAACAATTCGCCGTTGCGTGAGCTGCTCAACCAGCACATGCACCTTTCGGGCATCCATCAGGCGATTGCCCAGGGGCAGTTGCACGCGGTGGCGGTAACGGCTTTCGGTTATGAATCCGGACAGGCGGTGACCTTCTATCAAGGGGGCGGAGTCATCAATCCCTGGTTGCGCCACCGGCGGATCGGCATTCCCACCCAGCTTACGGTGGATCACCTGCTGGCCAGTGCGGCCATTCCCCTGCTGTTCGCTCCAGTCAAGCTCGACCAGGAGTACTTCGGCGATGGCGCCGTGCGCCAGTCGGCGCCCATCAGTCCGGCCTTGCACCTGGGAGCCAGTCGCGTACTGGTGGTGGGGGTCAGTGGCAACCCGCGGGGCAACGATCCGGACACTTCACAGCAGCGCACTTACACCGGGCAGCAGCCGACCCTGGCGCAGATCGGCGGTCATATGCTCAACAGCACCTTCATTGACAGCCTGGAAAGCGATATCGAACTGCTGGAGCGACTCAATCATTTCAGTCGCCTGTTGCCGGGCAGCGCGGCGGATCGCGGCCTGGGCATTGCGCCTGTGGAAGTGCTGGTGATTGCCCCCAGCCAACCGATCGACGAAATCGCGGCGCGGCACCGGCAGGAGTTGCCGGCGGCGTTGCGCCTGTTCTTGCGCGGGCCGGGGGCGACCCGCACCAGCGGTGCCGGGGTCCTGAGCTATTTGTTGTTCGAGGCGGCGTATTGCAGCGAGCTGATCGAGCTGGGGCGCAGCGATGCCTTGGCCAAAGGGGAGGAGTTGGCGCGGTTTCTGGGGCTCAATGGCCTCGCGGGCCAGCCCGCTCCTACAGAACCTGCGCCGTAGGAGCGGGCCAGCCCGCGAAGAGCGATGCACGCCGTCAACCGAACGCCCCCTAAGGCTGCGTACGGCGTCGGCAGCTTGTCCTGCGATCAGAAGTGGTACTTGACCAACAGGCTGGCGGTGTCCTGGTTGGTCTCGAAGTTGCGCGAATCCTCGATACCGTACTTGTTCTTCCAGTAGTCGTACTCGAAACCGACGTACAACTGCTTGGCGCCCCAGTTCAGCGCCTTGCCCAGGTCGTACTTGACCTGCGGGTTGAAGTGCAGGTTGGCGTGGTAGGTGCCTTTGGCGTTCTGGTCGTTATCGACCACCCAGTCCATGTAGCCGTCGATCAGGATGTCCGAGCGGCCCACGGGAATGGTGTACGACCAGACCGGGGTGATCTGCCAGACGTTGTCGCCCGGGCGGCTGCCTTCGGTGTGGCGCTGATAGAAGTTCAGCTGGAAGTAGTCGAAGCCGGGCACGGCCAGGTCGAAACCGGGACCGATCAGGTAAGACTCGTTATCGCCCTCGCCGAACTCGTAGGTGAAGGCCAGCAGCACGTCCTTGATCGGGCCGAACTCCAGTTTCTGATCAAAGATCTTGCCGAACGACAGGCGCGGGCTGAATTCGCCGTAGTAAGTGTCCGGGCCGACGTTGCCGTCTTCCTTGCCGTTGTAGAAGATCCGGTCGAGGAAGAAGAAGTTGTCGCCGTATTTCCAGGCGTCGGCATGTTCGAAGGTCACCGTCTGTTGAATCTGCGGGTTGACCTCGAAGTTCTTGCCGTACAGGTAAGTCAGGCTGTTGTTCTGCCACTGCAACAGGTCGCCAGCCACGGCCTGTCCCCCCACCAGCGCGCTGGCGGCCAACATCAGGCTCTTGCACATCGGTTTCATTCGGTTGCTCCCAAAGTAGGTAGTTCCACGTTTTTTTATGGCTCGGCGCTCTGGTATGGCGCCTTTTATCGTTACTGTAAAAAACCATCCGATCGGTCAGCTTTGTTGCTTTTAGCAAGAGCTGAGCCAAGGCCGAAAAAAAGCAAAAAACTCCCGTCCAGCTGTAGCGATACAGCCGGGCGAGAGTGTTTTCGCGATATTTTCGGGCGCCTTGTTACCTGTCCAGGCCGGGATAAGTTGGCTCTTGGGTCAGGTTTTTCATCCGGGCTTTTTTTTAGACCAGATTTGCGCGGCCGCGGAGAATACTGGCTCTCACGGCAGGGCTCAAGTGCGCCGCAACGGCGCACTTGCAACCACTTTGGGGCAGGCATGGCGCTCATCTCAGCGAGGTGCCCGTGATGAGAGGTGAAGCAGCAACCCATACGCCCCGCCCTCAGGGGCACAACTGATGGCCACGAGTGGTTTTGCGGCGGACGTGATTCGGGCCGGTGCAGGCTGCATGGCGGGCTCCCTGTTTATTTTTATTTTCAAGGCGCGGCGTTGTTGGGTGGTTGGGCAGTGCTCGGTGCATGGCTGACGATCACTGCGCTCATGCCTGAGCGGTGACCCACGAATGGGAGGGGGGCGCCGATGCGGCGCCCAAGCCAGGCCTTAATGCTGATGAGCTTGTTCAGCGGTGCTGATGGCTCGCTCGGTGCCGCCTAGGATGTTGAACAGCAGGTTCAGCAGCAGCGCGCTCAAGGTCGCCATGGCGATGCCGCTGTGGGTGATGGGGCTCATCCACAGTGGCAGGTGGGCAAAGAACTCTGGACGCACCACGGGAATCAGGCCCATGCCGATGCTCACCGCCACCAGCAGTTGATTGCGCCGGTCACCAATATCGGCTTCCTGGAGGATCTTGATCCCGGTGGCGGCCACCATGCCGAACATGGCGATGGCCGCCCCACCCAGGACCGCCGGTGGAATCGAGGCCACCAGGAAGGCGGCCTTGGGCAGCAGGCTGAGAACGATCAGCAGAGCGCCGGCGACAATGGTCACCGAGCGGCAGCGCACCCCGGTCATCTGCACCAGGCCGATGTTCTGGGCGAACGAGGAGTGGGTGAAGGTGTTGAGGAAACCGGCGAAGAACGAGGCGCCGGCATCACACAGAAGTCCACGACGCAGCATGCGCGGGCTGACTTCCTGGCCGGTGATCTTGCCCAGGGCCAGGAACATCCCGGTGGATTCGACAAAGATGATCACCACCACCAGGCACATCGACAGGATGGGCGCCAGATGGAACTGCGGCATGCCGAAGTGCAGCGGGGTGACGACCTGCAGCCAGGGCGCCTGGGCCATGCCGCTGAGGTCGACCATGCCGATCATGCCGCACAGCACGTAGCCCAGGCCCATGCCGATCAGCACGGAAATGTTCACCCAGAATCCACGCATGAAGCGATGAATCAGCAGGATGGTGCCCAGCACCAGTGCGGCGATGGTCAGGTAGATGGGCGAACCGAATTGCGCGGTACTGCTGCCACCGCCGGCCCAGTTCACAGCCACCGGAAACAGTGACAAGCCGATCGAGGTGATCACCGTGCCGGTGACCAGGGGTGGGAAGAAGCGCACCACCTTGGACATGAAGGGCGCAATCAGCATGCCGAAGAAGCCTGCGGCAATGGTGGCGCCAAAGATGCCCTGCATGCCGATGCCGGGCATCCCGGCCATGGCCACCATGCTGCCCACGGCGGCGAAACTGGCGCCCATCATCACTGGCATGCGAATGCCCATGGGGCCGATGCCCATCGACTGGACGATGGTGGCGATTCCGGCGACCAGCAGGTCGGCGTTGATCAGGAAGGCGATTTCTTCACGACTCAGGCCGGCGGCTTGTCCGATGATCAGCGGTACCGCAATTGCACCGCCATACATCAGCAGAACGTGTTGCAGACCCACCAGGATCAGTTGCAGGAAGGGCAAGCGCACAATGGCGGGCGCAGCGGGGACGCACTGTTCGGATGAATCGGACATGCAACACCTCGAATCTTTTTATTCTTGTGATTTAACCGCTGCGTCTTGGCGCGCAGCGGGTTTGTAGCAGACGAATCCTGGACGGCTGACGGCAATCAAGCCCGCCCCTACAGAAAAATCCGGTTCTGTAGGAGCGAGCTTGCTCGCGAAGCAGCCTGGGTGCAGGCACTGATCAGTGGGTCTGGGCCCCCTGGGCAATCCAGGCGCCGATCAGTTCACGTTCCTGCTGGGTCATCTGGGTGATGTTGCCCAGCGGCATGATCTGGCTGGTCACCGCCTGGGCCTGGATACGCGCGGCTTGCAGACGGATCTGCTCCGGCGTGTCGAACATCACCCCGGCCGGCGCGGCGCTGAACAGCGGGCTGGTGGGCTTGGCCGAATGGCAGACCGCGCAACGCTCCTGAATCACGCTGTGCACCTTGTCGAAGGCCGGGCCGGCATTCGACGCCTGCGCCGGGGCACTGGCCGCAGCGGGCGCCGCTGGCGCTGGTGCAGGCTGAGCTTCGGCCGAGGTGGCCGGTTTGCCACCCAGGGCGGTTTCCGGCAATGGCTGGAACTGGGTCTGGGCAGGGGCCTTGGCCACGTCCGCAGCACTGGGCGCTGGCGTCGGACCGGTCACATAAGCCAGGCAGATCATGCCCAGCGCCGCCACGGGCAGGGTCCAGGCGAACTTGTGGCTGTCATGCCGGGTGTTGAAGTAGTGCCGCACCAGCACTGCCAGGACCGCGATTCCGGCCAGGATCAACCAGTTGTACTGGCTGCCGTAGGTGCTCGGGAAGTGGTTGCTGATCATGATGAACAGCACGGGCAGGGTGAAGTAGTTGTTGTGACGCGAGCGCAACAGGCCCTTGGCCGGCAGGGTCGGATCCGGGGTGCGGTTTTCCGCGATCGCTGCTACCAGCGCACGCTGGGCCGGCATGATGATGCGGAACACGTTGCCCACCATGATGGTGCCGATGATGGCGCCCACGTGCAGATACGCACCACGGCCGCTGAACACCTTGCTGAAGCCGTAGGCCGCGCCGATCAGCAGGAGGAACAGGATGAAGCCGAGCAGGGCGGGTTTCTTGCCCAGTGGCGAATCGCAGAGGAAGTCGTAGATGAACCAGCCGGCGATCAACGCGCCGATACCGATGGCCACGCCTTCAGGGCCGGTCAGGCCACTGCCGGGAGCCACCAGGTAGAGCATCGGGTTGTAGTAGAACACCAGGCACAGCAGGGCAATCCCCGACATCCAGGTGAAGTAGGCTTCCCACTTGAACCAGTGCAGGTTCTCCGGCATCGAGGGAGGGGCCAGCTTGTATTTTTCCAGGTGATAGATACCGCCGCCGTGAATCGCCCAGAGGTCGCCGGACAGGCCGTCCTTGGGGTTGACGCGATTGAGGTTGTTCTCCAGCCAGACAAAGTAGAACGATGCGCCGATCCAGGCCACACCAGTGATCATATGTACCCAACGCACGCTCAGGTTGAGCCATTCCAACAGATGTGCTTCCACAGTCTTTACCTCTTGCCTGTCACCCTTAGTTGTTGGGTGATCAGACCTTCTCTTATTGGTGGGGGGCGAGGATCAAACGCTCATCCTCTTTGAAGAAATGCTCATCGCAGTTATTGCCATTGCCACTGCGATCAAC
>Ga0194135_10000076_pt1 | contig 52697 bp, 32 predicted proteins | sample LitLau_LLRF_2013_FD_134024 | JGI IMG/M metagenome (GOLD analysis project Ga0194135, IMG submission 134024) | Freshwater sediment microbial communities in response to fracking from North America - Little Laurel Run_MetaG_LLRF_2013 (version 2) | ecosystem: Environmental > Aquatic > Freshwater >...
AGCATTAGATATGAAATAGTTTCAGTTCTGTACCTTTCTCAGGGGTAACGTCAGCTTTCTCAGTTTTTTCAGCGAGGATTCTGTCAATCCCAAAGGAAAGTCTTTGGATCACAGCAGGCGACTCGTCAGAAGTAGATTGGGATCGCAATGATTTGTCATTAGGTTCTTCCTTATCGTTAGCATTATTGTGCACCCTTTCTTCATCCTCGTGAGTTTCTTTTGATCGCTTCTTATCATTTCCTTCCTTTTCCCCGGTCTCATGTTCATCACCACCATTGTTATTATTATTACACTTGACAGACTTAAACCCACTTCCAACCGAATTGAAATTGTGATCTGCACAAAACTCTCTGAACCTTTGCATTCCCACATCAACCGTTTTGAAACACAAGGGGTTGATTTTACTCATCAGAGTCGACTGGTGGTGATGAAACATTTGAAAAGGTGGAGGAGGGTGATTAATATGAAGATGTGGATGGAGATTGTGCGGATGTGGATGATGAGACATCATTAAGGAAGAGGAAGGTGACGAGGGATTAAATAATGGTCCATTGTGGTGATTGAATAACATGGAATGATTTATATTAGGCGAAAGTACAATGCACGGGGCAGTACGAGGCACATTATCGGATGCGTAAGATGATGATAAATAACGATTGTTGTTATTATTGTTCCGTGGGGAGTAAAGATAAGCCACGGGACTTTCTTTACTTTCTTGATGGTCTTTTTGGTTATTGTTATGCGAGGTAGGAGAAAGTGTCGGTTCTGGAGAAGAAGGCACACTTAGGGATGAAGATAACGATTCTGGTTTATCATTTGTGCGGGCTGGGATTTTACCAGTAGAAGAGTTTTGGAGGAAAGTCACCTCGTGCTTTCTCTTCATGGAATTTCTTTCATTGGTAAGAGTGTGGTTATCACAATAAGAAACTGAAGACATGGGAGATATTGATGAAGAACTTGATGGGGGTGAAATTACTTCTGTTGTGTTGGCAGATGATGAGCCGGTAGATCGGGGAATAATCATTTCCTCTTCCATTCCTTCTTCACTTGGTTGACTTTCATCGGAAGAATAATCCGAATTCTTGGGAGTCATTTTAATCGTTCACAATCCGTATTTTTACAATAATGAACAAGATCACAATGCGGAAGTTTCGGTTTTGTTTCTTGGAAGATATAAATGTTACACAATTAACACAAAAAAAGTTGACTGCACCCACACTTGAAATTTGCTGAAGATTAACAGAGACGATGATGATTCATTCAACTTGCTCTGTGTCAGATAAGCCTGAATGATAATTGTTAACGACACGCGTTGAGTTTGAAGACTTGAAATTTACTGAGACGTTTTAGTTTTATGATTGTGTAATATATATCAGATTATCTGTGTGTGTATGCAGTTGGACTGTAGTTTTAACTTTTAGTAGGAGTAGAAAATAGATGTTAGATGTTAATCCAAGAAGCTATGAAGAAGGAGGAGGAGGAGGTTGAGACAGTTATTGTTTATGAAAGATTCCTTTAAATAAGGATATTTAAGTGATAAGTATGTGTACAAATGTGTGTCTATATATTGGTAAGAGACAAGGCTTAAAGAAATAATAAATCTGTGAAAGGTATATTGCATATGGGTACAGTGGTGGATCTCAAGTCTAAGAAGGTTCCTTAAGAAATGAAACACTTGTATGTAGTTAAATAGACAAACATACACCACAAAGTATACACTTTCCTATCTGTTCATATGTATGTGTACCTAAACCTAATAGAACATGATTTGTTTAGTTTAACTAACTCGCTCTGAGCATATCACACACTCTCATCAGTGTGTAATAATAATCATATTATACCCTCCTAAGACTTTTGTACAAAAGGGAAGAGAAGGTGAAGAAAATAAAAAAATAGTGGGCGGAGTTGTAGACCACACGTTTTCACACCCAATCACAAATCCTTACTATCAATTAATCTTTGGCTTTTTAACCAAATAAATCCACAACCATATATACACACACCGTGGTCCTTGTTATTTTGTTCGTAAGTCTTTTTTAATATGTCCATTTATGATCTTTCTCTCTCTTGGGAATGAATGATGAATCAAACCCAAATAGTGGTTATATGGTCATACTTATATATTAAAGTTCCTCTTTCATTCAAATCATTGAGTTTTATTATGTGCGCAATATGCTTTCATATAAAAAGTAATAAATGTTTCTAATCAATAAAAACCGAGGCGTGATTTTAATCACCAATATAATATGGGATTTTCTGCCTAAAGCAAATACTTAAAATCATTATTCATTTGGTGTGGATTGCTTCATATATACATAAATATTAATCTCATGGGGTAGACTTTCTCCTAAAGACACGTGTTTAAAGCCATTTTAAGTATGATTTCATGATTTGTTTTCCTTAATTCCAACTGTTTTATTGTTTAACTCGTTTATCCTTCACCCAAAAGAATTTATGGACAGTGGGGCTTTCAATATTTCACGTAGGCAATATATTTTAACTTTAACAAAATCACACTTTGAATTAAATTCTGTAAGTGCTACACATCAGACGTCAGCAAAAATAACTTTAAATTCCTTATCACACGAAGAGAAAGATGCTTCGTGCGATCCGGCGATCATGATCCCCCACGGAGGATCTACCTGATTCAATTACCCTCAATAATACTGGTAAGCAGAGATCATTTACGGAACTCTCCTGTATTGTTCGTGGTTTAACTTTGATCCTTGAAATCACAAGACAGTTTTGATGTTGTTTTGAAAGAATCTTTCGAACTCATTTATCAAACTATATGAGACGTAGAGACCCTCGAAGAAAAAACACATTCACGCAGAGAGACTGGTTAAACTCTTGTGGCTTCTAAGAGATCTTTCTCTGTGTAGATTCAGGTGAAATGCTAAATGCTTATGTACAGTTTTATTGTGTCTTATTACACAACACAAAACTTGTGATATGATTCTATATAACGCAATAAATCGTTCTTGTTTTGTGAGATGAAATTCAACATTAGCTTATATATTTAATGAATTACAGGAAAGGAGCAGGTTAATGAATGAAATATCTCTTGAAAATCTTGAGAGACAAGGTGTTTGACAATTATAAATTACTCTAATTAACTTTTTGATTAAATGTATTATGAACCATTTTGTTTTGTTTATTAGGAGAGATGTATCATATCCACTTTATTCCTCACACTTCTTTCGACAAGTTTTTTTCATTGAAGATATAAAACGATTTAATCAATCAAATGAATCAAAAATAGAAAAATAGAAAAACTTGTGAGAGGAATAAATGACAGAAAGTAAAACAAAAATCTCATTATACCCCAATTTAAACTTTAAACTTTTACAAAGACATTGAAGGATAAAAAATGCTATTTACTCTGAAATGAATATTTATTCTACACAAACGAAATCTTATGATTTGTGGAACGATCTTCATAAATCATTTTAAATGCTTGTTAATACACAAATAAACTTAAAAATAGATGATCCACCTGTCCCTCTCTTTTACACGGATATAATATTGTGATTCCCTTCCGAGAGAGCAGAGCAGTCAACAAGAAGATTAAACGCTTAGAAAAGCAGCTTACAAACCATACAACCTTCACCACAAACATATACACACACACAATGACGAGTACACTTTAAGCCACACTTTAAGGTGTTTGAAATCAAACATTAAAACCTCATATAATTAAAAATGGTAAGATAAAAAGAGATAAATTATGCTAAATAGAGAAAGAAAAGGCAGTTTGAAATGATATAAAACATTCAAAGCATTACGAATGCGATTTCCCATTTGTCTCTCAACAAGAGAGAGAGAGGACTATTTGTTTTTATGGAGAGCGACCTCCCTCCAAGTCCACTTGGTCCTGCGAGAGAGTGTCAGGGCACAAACTTACGTATATGTATATTATATTATTATATATTTTTGACGACCTGTTGGCAGGAATGTAAAACAGTCCATAACACGCTAAGGGGTCTTTTTCCAACAACCATTTCCATCACTTTAGCCAACCATAACTATCATCATTCAGCATTTTTATATCCATTTGTGTAAATGCCCATATGTTTTATTGCTCTTCATCACAATGCGCACAAACCCTCAAGTGTCTCTGTATTAAATATGCCTTTATAATAATATTCTTTGCCATTCACAGTTTTTTTTATTTACTTAGCATCACCCGCAATGAGAAGATGAAAGCCTATCCCACTTTTAGCTTATTAGCAATTAGATTATTACAATAATTATCTTGCTAAATCTCCATTTATTTGCATTCGGATTGTTGGGGGGCCTACTCAATATTATGAGATAGAATTTATTGGATTTCATCTCCATTTCTTAAATGATAAACACAACAAGGAGCCTTAGTGTAACAGTTACCCTTAATCATTTTTTTATGTTGAGACTAGGTCTGTAAGCGATTGCACGATTGTATGTGATTCATACTCAGCTCGGTATTAAAATTAGTTCGCTTCGGATCTTAAACTAATGATACTCCCACCGTGCAGGAAATTAAGGAAGAACAATATATTTCAAATTCAAATGCGATATGTGTATATAAATACTTTTGGCTTAATGTTTGTGTAAAAGAAGGCAAACTGTGGGTGGGTAAAGACTCGGTAGACTTGGTAGGGCAGGCGGATATGATGATGAATATAAAAACAACTTTCCGAAGTGTATCTCATGACAAGATTAACACCCAGGAACATCAAAGAAGGTTAGAAATATAGGAAAGAAGCTTCTGCTGTGTTAAGTGTTAAGATATGACGCATCATTCTCTATATCTCCCATGAGTTGTACGAGTCCTGCTGATCTTAGTTTTTTGATTTATTTCCTCAAAAGAATTCTTTTACGTGCCCCTCTTACTAATTGGACAAGTGTGGCCTTTCAAATTAATTATCATCAACCATTTTGACAACATTTCTTCTGATTCCTATTATTCTTTTCTATGATTCTTTTTTGCCGTATTGCCCTTAGCCAGTTCTTTTCTTTCTTTCACTTGCCTCTCTTTACCGTTCAATATGATTCAATGGGCTATATGTTTTATCATGAAAAAACTAAAATATTCATAGTCCATTGTTGTACTCAATCATTTAGTATATACTCAGGATTTTAATATGCAGCACAATCTCCGTGTAAAAAGTTATATTACACACATGAATCCAACATTATTATTTGATATTCATGGAGTAAGTCAAATAAAATATGATACAGTGATTACCATACATTTTCCCATTAATCTTCCCTTCTAACGAGATTCCTGTGGAATTGTGAGTTGTGATACAAACAGTTAAATTCCGAAATTCGTGTGGAATTCGAATTTGAATTTAACAACAATATGAAAGTTGGGATTTTGGGAAACGCGTCTTGAGACGCCTTCACGGGAGAGAGAGACAAAGCGAGACTTGTCAATTTGCCCCGGGAGAAATCGAGACTGAGCGAAATTCAAAACTGACAGGTAACTTTTGCACACACACACGAATGAATCCGAATTCGAATTCAAATTATTTTCTGAATTTAGTTTTGATTTCCTGAACTCTGACCTTTTGATCGGAGGATTTGAAACTTTCAAAACTTCAAAGTGTAAAAGAGTAGTTTAATGGTTCAAGATCGTTCTATTGACTATTTAGTTCTCACGAGTTCGAGTACTTGCGGATTTGATTGAAGATTGACAGCTGCCAGCTCTATTCTTCAGTGTATTTTGGGTGAGTTGGTATTTCAATTCAGTCGAACTTTTTTCCAAATAATCTGTCTGGTTTCGAGAAGTCAATTAAGATGCGTTGCATATGTCACTTTAAAAAATGTAGTACTAAAACTATAAGGAGCAATAAGTGATTGATTAAGTTATTATTCGAATACAGAGACCTAGTATACTACAAAGTACAAAGCTACTGTTTGTTTTGCTTTTTTAGTTGTGTATGAAATTGTCAATAGCATGTTTATATTTCCTAGAATGGATAAAAGGTAATTAATAGTGACAGGAGTTGTCAGTTTGACGATATAATGTATTATGTATTATTAGTAAATGGATACGATTACTAAATGTACAGCCAGTATGTAAACGATGAGGAGTAATCAAATAAGCAGTCGTAAATCTATAATAAATAAGCATTAGTAATAATACGTTTCATATGTGGTGGAGTGTGGGTGGAGGAAATGATATTTGGTCTGTGTGATTGATATGAATTGATACTTAAGAGATTATGAATGAAGATTTGCTTTTAAGAGAGAGAGAGAGAGAGATGAATTCATCAGAATGACAAATGGAGACATTGTTTTGTGATAAATATATTTGTGGGCTCGTCTTTGTACAGCGTATTTCGAAATCTGTAGGAAAAAGAGTAAGAGATGATGTAAAGATGTAAAACAATTGAGTTTAGTAAGTGAGACGTGTATATTTAGGAGACACACCTCAGGGAAAAGATGAAATAAAGATGACGAGGAAGGAGCAGGCTTAATCACACGGAGTATGTATTAATGTTGAAAAAAGTTTCCGATGTTTAGGGAGATATCATTGTTGAAAGGGATCGGAGAGATCTCCTAAGTGTCCAAAGACAATGGGATGGATAAAGGCGGTAGCGAAGATGAGTATCTTGGTTTTATTCTTAGTCGCAGCAAAGCAGCCCTTAAGTCTCCTTCCTACAGTGAGGCTGAGTATTAAAAGCCCAGTGAAGAAATATATACATAGAAGATGAGATGACTAGATGAAGGCAATAAAAAGTACTTGTTAGAGTTCATTTCAGATTCAATAAACCACCTTATTGGCCATGATTCAAATCATTTTTATATTGGTTGTTAGTAAACAGTGGTAGGGTAAATATAATGCTTGATAACATCGGCTATATAATAATAAAGTTCAAAGAAGGCTGACTGTAAGACTGGATAAACCTGTCATCTTTTGTTTTAAACATTTTAAGTAATAGAGAATAGTCATTTGTAGCAAAACCTTTCACAAATCGCTCTTTTTATTGAGATTTGAGATAAGAAAAAACAGACACTGATATTTGACAACTCCGTGAAACTTGCATGTTAAAAAACAATTCGATTTTAAGATCAATTAGAGAAATACTTTCGATTAAGATTACGCTGTAACTGCGAAGAGGTTATAGTGGGGCAATGCGACACATGATCGTTTGTATGGACTTTTCTTTCAGACACTAGACCAGAAATGGAACAGAAAAAGAAATCACATGAGATGGAATCAACAGGTCGTACAGGAATCTTCAGATACTACCCGAACAAAATTCCAGTGCGATAGGAGACAGGAAGAAATATCTAAAACAAATACGGCTCATTAGATCTCTACATTGGTGATGGCTGATGGCCAAGAGGATACCACTTTATCATATAGGATGATATTTCATCTGTCGTTGCTGTGAAAGCTGGTTTGATATTGCTGGTGCGGGAGGGGTGAGTATTTCGGACGTAGTAAGCTGTATAAAATAGATTTATTATCATATATAACAAATGAATTACTGTTCACTGATCGTAATATCAATTTTTTAGATTCACAATGGGGCTGTCTTATCGTACAACGAAGCAAGAGGTGCCAGGAGTTCTATAATAATGACGGAACCAGAGACAGGAAATATAAAATTATCTGCCAACTCACCTGCGTGTAACTGAAGTGTCATTTCTTTAATCCTAATTCGGTTATTATTTTATGGTTCATCGTACATCGGACTAGGAACTCCATAAAAGACTGAAAAATCTCTTCACTTTGGAAAGGAAAGAAAAAATGCTGTAAATTTAGTGAAAAATGACATCAAACCTTCTTGTGTGTGTGATGTGATAACTCAAAGTCTGATCCCAAAGTATAACCTTATCAAAGTCCTGTACAACTTTTATAGAACATTAAGCGCAAAATGTTAACAACCATAATACATTATAGCATTGATAGCCTTTGTACCTAACTAAAATTGTACATGTGTTTCTTTTACACTAATCTATTGGAAGTGAAACTAAAAACTTATTTGAGTACAAAAATAAATAAATCCATCAGGTTAAGCGATACTTAACTTATATACCAAAGAAGATGACTGGAACTTTCAATGTTTGTTTACACCATGAAGATGTGAAGATATTTATGTTCCTATATTCATTGCTATTACATACCGATTGCGATATATGTATTTCCCCTTCAGTGTATTTAAAATGTATTGTGAACAGCTTGACCATTTAATCAGTCACAGTTTTTATTGTTTTTCCTTCTAAAAGAACACACATAGTTATTGTTGAATGTGAATTAACGTAACGTCTCGCTTCATTACAACTCTTATGACTAAGATTATCTTAATGTTTGTGCGTTCTCAAGTATCACGAAATTCTACATTATAAATGTGCTCAAAGATAAAAATTGTACTTGTATATTATCGTTACGTTCAGTTTTGGTGAATGTTTTATATTATTGAATATTTTAATGGAATGATTTCGAGCACTTTGTACCCAATCTCATCTCATATCCTTAGTACTTAAAACGCAAACGAAGCTACTTTTGTCAGTCTTTAATCTATTTTCTCGAGTAATCCCTAAAAGTTACATTCTGCTCAACTTTCGACCTTTGTTTATTATTCCTGAGACTTTTGTGCGTATTATGATTATTATGAGTAGATCGAATGTAACACAGTCCAAAGTGGAAGAGATGAAAATAAAAGTACCATTTAAAATTAGAAATGGTATGTGTGTGTACTTTAAAATATTGTGGTTACGTGTTGGTCATGGTTGTTGAAATGTCACTGGGTGATATGAATACAATAATAGTTCCTCATAATTCGTATACACTAAACTCTGAGCATATACTTACATTCACCCGGAGTCTTTCTCACTATGAACATGACCTTTGTATATTGTAATTCTACTTGTATTCGAATCTCATAATCGTTATAAAAAACTTAGGGATAGAAAGGGTTGTATTATTTCTTTGCATTTGTTTAAAAAACGAAGGAGTTTCACAAGTGTTGAAAAGATTTGGTTAATGGGAGACAAATTGGAGCCCACAGATCAGCAGTATACAGTCATACTCATAAATGCTTAAATATGCTGGATAGCCCAAAATAAAATCGTATTGAGCTAGTGAAGACCCTCGTGTGGTGTGATTATACAAAAAACTGAGCCTGCTAGATATGTTTATAATAAATTAACGATGAGAGATGAGTTCAAGAATCAATAAAACGTATGAACCATCTGCCTATATGCACTTGTGGTGACTCTTCCCAATTATTACTCACACTTTTGTATCTATAGGAGGTCCTTTGAGCCCCCCACAGGGGGGCATTCTCTCAATCACAAGCGGAGTTTCCGTATATACTACACCATTTGTAGATATATATTACACAGTCTCAGTTTCACCCATTGCATTGATTCTTACCATCCATTTCATAGGGATCAATTATGAATTCTGCGTCATTTCAGGAACCTGGAACTACGAAAACGTGCGCTGTAGACTTAAATTATGAAATGAAGTCAAGAAGAAGACAAGAGAGCCGGAGTTCTTCAACTGCGATTCATTTAAAGTATATTATTGTTCCATATGCATATCATTCAATACATGAGCAATGCTAATGGAAGTGCATTTGGTGCATACATGCAATAAATCTAGATCCGAGCGATGATGTATAATCTTGTTGAGTTAGTTTTTTACACTCTAGTTGCTCACACCTCCGTTACGTAACTAAAGAGCACTTCTCAATGTAAAACTAGACTGAACTCGAGAGCAGAATGATTTTGTTAGAGAGGAGTAGGAGAAGGATTTCTGCTTAATCATCGTCCGGACTCCGTGGCGCAACGGTAGCGCGTCTGACTCCAGATCAGAAGGCTGCGTGTTCGAATCACGTCGGGGTCATTTAATTTTTGCATCCCCGGCTTTTGACAGCTTATCATTTTAAGTAAACGAGAGGGACATTGCAGCATTTAAACATTAAAACTGCAATGGGCATCTTTGCCTTCCCTCCTTCCATTCACGACAATAGTTTTGTAGCCAGTCAATATTTGTATTTGTTTTGTTTTGATTTCTGCGACTTGAATATGAACCCGACTGCCATTATAATAACTGCAGCAATTAAAAGCAATGCTCAAGTTATCTCTCACACGAAGTAGTTAGTAGGTGGATGATGGATTTGAATGAAAATACTCTTAATATGATGAAAGAACGGGTGACAAAAGTTAGGCTTCGGAGATATAGACGGAAATAAAAGACTTCTATCGACGACAGTTACTGTTCGGACAGTGACACTCTTCAATGGAGAGGCGATTGGAGACGGTCCACTTCGGAATTACAAGTGTCCTCCTCATTCAAGGCACGTGGAAGGCTGCAAAGGGGGAAAGTGAGAAATTGTCAGAATTCTTGTTGGGTTTTGGTTTGTGCATTGAGCCGTTGAGCTACATTGCATGTATGCATAATTAGTATTAATAACTAGCAGATCTGCTACCAGTCGACTTCAAAATGTTCGAAAAGACTTTCATTGACATTGTGTTAGTATAGGTTTGCATTTGTATGGGTAGATTTATGGTATAGTGTCTTAGAGTCCTACAAATTAATTCCTGTATGAAAAGTCCATGACATGACTGGCAGTCTTCGTGTGTTAATCTATCAATTTAAGACAGAGGAACTACAACAGCTTATAATCAGTATCTTTCAATAAACCATACAACATTTTTAGAATATTGTGAAGTTTTATATCACCTTAAAAATACAAAGTTGGTATAAAACTTCATTTATATTACGAATATTACGATGCAAGGGGCTTGTCTTTTGAAATTCATATCACTTCTCGAATCTAATTGTAAGTAAAGTATGTATAACTTGGTATCTTGTGAGTTTAATATTAGACTCGAATAAAAATCCAATTGACTTTTGCCACTCGGCCTGTATGAGTGATACTCCCCAGAGTTATAATCTCACATCGAACGCCAATAATAATAAAAGTGTAATTGGTTTTACTCAATTGACATCAACTTAACCTTTCGATGATCAGCATGAGATTATTATACAGAGTGCACGCCACAGGCTCAGTAATAAATTTTCCATATCATTTGACGCTTTGAAGAGAGTCTTGGCTTGTTGAAGACGTGATTAAAGCTGATTTATTGTGTTTTATGAATTTATAATGTGTTAATGGACAGGACACATGTAAACTCGCACAGACTGCATAAGTGCATATAGACTTTATTTTGTGTGATGAGGGGTTGATGATAAGTTTTAAAATGGATTTCTCGCAAGGATCTGTTTTTGAGAGCTCCTTCGTCGTCGGAGGGAGTCCTGGGTGGGCTTCTTCGGTTTTTATGGGTGTCAATTCGAATCATAGTTGGGCGTTATTGCACTCAAAAAGTACTCATTATATTATTGTTCCGATATGTGAATGGGTAAGCCTTTTCTTTATTCATTTAAGACGAGTACATACGTGTTTTATGTTTTACATCTAAATGAAAAAAAAACTGTTAAGTCTCTTTACACAATTGTATTTGCATTTAATCACTCTCCTGAGTTCTTTTTAACTGTACTGATAGCATCTTCCGTTAGAGAGGAGGAAATGATGAAAACGGAATCGTGTGGAATGAAAAGTATATAATATGTAGTAAATGATATGAGATTCTGGAAATAGTTCTGTAGAAAGGATGCAAAAGCAAATATGAATTATAAAGGTAAAGTGCCGGATTACTCAAGACTAAATTGTGATTAATATAGTTAGATTTAAGTGGTAAAAATAACAAGCCGAGTTAATTATTATGTAGGGAATAAGGATAAAGTAACTCGTAGGTTCGAAGGCTCCTAAAAATATATGTAATGGATTCATTTTTAGATTAATTTAAGTGAACGATTTTTTACAAAATGTCGTAGACTGTAGATGAACTAATTAATCTGAAGATCCGCATACAGTATGATAGCTTGAGACAAAAAACAAATAAATACTTTGTAAATAAGAATAAACCGTGGGTATAACGAGGGATTGAAACTCAATCGTTTGCGTCGTTATTTATCAATTTTAATTGATGAATAAAACATTTACGTAAGCAGTGTAACGTTCTGTCTGTGACAATCTATGGAACGAAATTATCACTCAAATCCATAATTGAAATAACTGTTTCATAGTAAAACGATGATTTACATGTTTGAGGGGTCTCTGGTAAGCTGCAAGAAGAACAATTTCGAAATTCTTTTAAAGTCATAAGAACCCATTTGGACCCTCGAGGGGCTCACCGATATTCGCAGTATTCAACAGTGATCCTCTCCGACGGGTCCCTGATAAGTTGCTAAAAGAACAATTTAAAAGTTCTCATAATTTAATCTTAATCCTAAGGGTCCTACCGATACTCGTAGTATTCAATAACAAGGATTTCCAAAGGGCCCTAGTGAATGTGTGAAAAGACCGCGTTTCAAAATTGTAACTGGTTGACGAGATAATTATAATAATTAACTTGTTGCACATACATTAGCAAGTTAGCCAGAGCTGCCAGCTAGTTACATACAGACAGAGCATGCATTTGCATAAGGAATTTTCAATCCCTAATACAATCCTTTTGGAAATTTTAAACTCAAAGTTGCAAGATTCAAAGCTACCAATAATGAACCTCTCATAATTAGATGATGCTTAGAATAATGATTTAAGATTAAATATACGAAAAGTAATGAGGAATTGGAAGGAAGATCTTTAAAGTGTTATTAAATTTTGGGTTGAATGGTTTGTCTGTTATTTTTGGAAGCTAACGGATGCATGCAAGTTCCTTCCTGTAATAAACTGTGGTACCGTAATCCACTAGACAGATGAACAACAAGTGGACAAGTGATATGGATGGAAATTGCTTTTAGTTCATAATTTTGAATTCATACTTCGGCTACTTACATTATCGTATATATTTTTAGCACGTTGGTACGTCTTATTGATGTAAAACTGAATGTCACATTAATACTATAAATGAATAAATTAAAAACTCTGATTTATATGATTTATGATTTCATTCATTTAAATGGATTTGAGACCATTTAAATCTTGAAGTATTGAACGAACAAAAAGCTACTGAAATTATTGAGAATAATAATAATGTACTCAATCTTAATCCCATTAAAGAGAAATGCACAAAACAGAATGATTCGGCGAAAAATTCACAAATATCATACGCTTTATTTACTCCTTCCTGTGATGTTTCGTTTGTACACCCGGATCTGGAATTGTTTTCAAACACTTCTGACTTTCAACCACGTAAGTTCATTGAAATTAGAAGACAATTAGAGAGGTTCCGGCTTTCTATTTACCATTTACCAAGTACAACGTATAGTAGGCCTTAACAGCTCTCTTCGTCTTCAATTTACATCTCTGTGGCTTCTCTTATACGGCTGAAAGTGACTGACGCATATACAAACTCCTTTCTTACAACTTAATTTATTGCACTCAAGCTTACGGACACGTATTTTACATTAGCTGATTGCATGTATATGCATTGCAATGCAATTTGTGCAAATACAATCGATCGTTTAATTAGATAAATCAGCACAATAAGTGTGATATGGCCATAAAAATAATTTGTAAGACCGTGTGAAGACGAGTTATTTTCAAACGGTCCTGAGTAAGAATTTTCTTGGCATACTTGCCCAGATTGTCATTAAACTGAAGAATTGTATAAGTGATGATGAGGCTGTTCTAAAGCTCAACAAAGTTTAGATTACTGTAGAATTGATGGCACAACATCTGCTTTGATACTTTGATAGTCAATTGGCCATTAAGTTGATTGCAAGGAATAAAATGTATTTTGCAAGCAGCTGAAGAAACACACAGGAGTTCTCTAAGGACGCAAGAGAGGCTTTGATGATGATGCTACCTAATACGAATCTCACACCTTTATATTCATCCTTACTAATTACTCCTTGTCATCCGGCCCATTGTGTCCCAATTTAGCTTCGCATATCCTTCTTCTATCACTTACACTTAATCTTTAGATGCAACAACTACCGTTATTCAATATCTTTCCCTGGTGTCATTTATTTACGACTCAGTCAATCTCCTTGAGAGTGCTAAAAGTAAACCTGAAAAAGATGGAAAAAGGTTCGTTCTACATTTTACGCTTAATTAGCTCACCTCGATTTTCAACCCATTTCAAAATTCCAATTAGGCATGCACTTCTTATTTCCACAGCTCAGAAGAGCTAAGGAATATATGTGCAACGACTGTAGAATTCAAAGTCCAGGAGTAATATTCCATACTAACACAATAGTATAAATCATAATTTAATATTGATTCATCACAAGTTGAAACTGTGAGTTCAGAAATCATACATTGTCAGTGGGTCATCTCTTAACTGAATCTAAAGCATTTCCCTGTCATGAAACACGCTTACGAATTTAGAACTAAAGTAAATAATAAGTCTTATTATTTGCAGAATACAATGAACAAAGTTATCTTCAAGCTCAGATCGTCTTAAACAATACTATGAAAAATCAGAAAGCTATTTCCACACTAACTGATTCAGAATATATATCGCATGGATATGACTCATGATTTTATGCATCTTATTAATTTTCTCATTTACCAGTAACGCAAAGACTGTGATTTCTTTCTTAAACTTTCTGTCAAATACTCCACACTCTACACTAAATGAATCCGTCTCAAGAAGATGTAAGAGCATATATTCCCATCTTAGAATTTAGAAATGCACACACGTATAAAGTCCCTTGAAGCTGAATAATGCACAATATATTGAGCCCTGAATAATGCACTTATTCGTAGTATAACCCTCTCTGCAATAATGCAATTGTAAATGTACTACACCCACAACCACCTCAATTGAAAACGGCGTGTAGATATATTGTTAAGGGTATAAGTAAAAGGTAGTTTGTTCATCTTATCTTGGTGTGAGCATATTGTTGTAGGTGAAAGAAACTCGGCCAACACATAAAATAGCAAGTTCATGGGCGACCAAGCACACAGTGTGCAAAGCAAAGTTAGGAACTCATCATCTGAACACGAAGAAGATCTTCTCAACATAAACTACCTGTAGTACCTTCATACTTGTCAGACGAAGCTCAATAAATACAACCCAAATATAGTTAATAAACCTTGCTGAGGAACTTTTAGTTAGCAGAAAAACCTTAAAGATTAAACATCACAAACACAAGTTTATTGGTAAACATCTCTGAACGAGCCACCTACTCACTCAGCTTTACCTTCTACTAACCTACCTGCTCGCTCTCTTGAACTTTGCAAGACATTTGCTATTTAATATTCAACGAATATTAACTGTGGTTCTTTTTGTCTTCCCAAGAACTCACCGGCCAAACGACTTATAAGGTTTATTCCAATCTTCATCTTCAGTCTTCGCTTAAAGTCTTCTCTACTACTGCTACTACAAAGTCCATAAGTTCAACTGAAAAACTTAAGGTAAGTGGGAGAAGTTTTTTTATCTTCTGCTCTTTGTCCATTCACAGTTTCATAGTTGTTGGAAAGAGTCTGGAGTTCTGGAGAGACAGTTCAATACTAAAACTTCATTCATTCATTTTTATTCGGGCATTCATTTCTTGTGAATCAGCTTATGCTATGTATAGGGTTCGTTTATAGGTTTCATTTGTTTTCTCGACTTTTCTTAACGGAAATCCGAATCTTTCACACTTAATTATGAAAATATTTTAAGCTTCTTTCCACTTGGGAAGTCTTTTACGTGGAGTTTCAATCAATTCATTAAAAATGGGTTCATTGATAAAACGAGAAGTAGGGGAGAAGTTAAGAATTTTCATGTGTTAATATTTATTATTGAATTTCATACACTTATTAATCCTTTTGGAATATGAGGCAATAAATTTCCTCGAAGGAAATAAACAAATATTCTCATAGTCTCGTTCATTCCAAACACTTCATATAAAATAAACTTGGACGAAAAGTATTTTTTATCCAAACAGGATCTAAGGAAGAAGTGAGAAACTAAGCACATGTTCATATAGGGAGAATTTAAATGAATACGAAAAGTTTACTCGTCTCATGTCACGGATATGAGACAATATGGTTAGGATTTTTACGATTGTTGAAAACATCTTGTGCTTGCCACAAAATCCAAACACAGCTTCTCCTCCTTGTGTGACGGATAGGCTAAAACGGTGTTGGTGAAGTTTCATGAGCCGGGTTTAGTTTTATATTGAAGTGAGGTGAATAACAAGTTGGGAAGAATGATAATAAAACCTTATGAGGATGACAAGAGCCAGATTTGCTTTTTGAGTGAGTCCACACTCGATATGATTATGTTCTAGAGTAGAGTCTGAACAGAATAAGCTGAAGAATATTTCTTCTGCTCCTGTTTACAATCTTTACAAGATTCCAAATTCTTGTTTGCTCGTCGGGAAGTTGTTAAACTGTCATATAATGTATATAGACAGAGCGAGTGCCAAATGTCTGCCAACTCTTTACTTTGATTTCTTACCTGCACCGGTAATCATAAAAGAGTTTCTAACCTCGATACACTTCTGGGAAAATAAACTCGGAATTCTCCTGAAGGTGATGATATGAGGAGGAAAAAGCGAGGTTGAAGTATAATAAACATATGGACTGACAATATGTGTGAGTGAGAACATTAATAATATATAGATCAATACAGGAGCAATTTAAAACTGAGAAGAGTTAGTCATCTCACTCAATCAATAATATTTAGAGTAATTCTACCAAATCATCATTTCTTACGGAGGAATCTCTCTCAAGATAATAAACACTGGCTCGTTTTCATGTGTATAGGTTTTGATTCAGACGGAAGTAATAGTTTTGATTTCTAACATTCTAACTCATTCTTTAAAAATAAATCCAACTTGTAATCCAATTACTACTACTCGTCATCTCCTGTCAATCTTGAATTATCATGTGCAAAAGATTTCTCTTTAGTGTCACACATGCACTTCGCATTCATTTTGTATAGGTTCTTGCTGGTAGGTATAATGTGCACTGAAGTGTTTCTATAAACTTTTGCCAAAGCTCGTTTATGTCTTTCATGTCAAACTAATTGTCATTTTGACACATAACAAAGCGAATAAAAGTTTCATTTTTTAATTTCATTTGCCTGTTCATCCAAATTTGGATATAAGTTGTACTTACATATTGTTATTGAGACTTATTTAAATGGTCGGTTTACTTTTGACTTTTGTTATTCGTTCGACTTGGGTTACTTGCTTGCCAAGCGAAGTGTCAAAAACTTCAAAAGACAAAGCACAATTGAAATATGTAGTGCATGCGAGCAGTGTACAATATAATCATCTAAGGAAAAATATATAATCTACGCACAGCGGGTTTAGTCACACACACACCTTCTTCTTTATAAAGGAATTTGATGATTCGATGTGTCACAGAACAAAATGGCAAAACTTTAACCTTAAAAATTCATCAAAGAACGACGACGACGACGACGGAGCTTAAGAAGAAACGAAAGTTGTGGTGGATAAGACGCAGTGGAAGAAGGAACAAAAGATATTGTAGGAATAAGAAAGAAAGTAATTGGGAAATTGGGATGTCGTTTAAAAAAGCTCAAATACACTTACACTGAAGAGCTGCTGTGACCTATTAGATATCTACGCGTTGCATTTACAATTCTTACAATACAATGAGATATATTATTTGAACTTTCCATATTGCAATTGAAACACCTGGTCATTCAAACTCTTTTGACGATTTTACTCACAATCTCATTCACTTACGATGGATGGTGTGTGTATAAATTTCAGTGTGTCATAATTTCAAAAGTCGATAGTCCACCAATGAAAGTGTGTACCTCGTAGTAAGGTAATCTCACTAGAAGAAGAAGCTTACGACGAATCTTTCGAGAACTTTATCTTTGTACATGGTACACTAGAAAGTCAGGTTTGGTTACATTTGTAAAATAATTTATGCGAATTGCAGAAGGTGGTAATTTTTAAAAACAAATCGAAAAAATGCAACTTATTAAATGCACTTTTGCGAGAGAGAGAAGCGTACACTAAACCAACAAGATTCGCAGATTAGTTTCTGCGTTAGATATATATTACACGTTAATTTTATCATGTCAGATCTGTCTAAATAAATTTCTTATCGATCGTATGTATGATAATATCATCGTTATTAGTAAATTAATGATATTTAGCTCATCCTCATTCAATTCATACGAAGAAGAAGAAGAAGAGGTGAATTATTCTATTTCTAAATACATATGAAATACTCGGCTAACCTTATTACACAAAACACCTTTAACAAGAAACATTTATTCTCGTTCTATTTCTTCGTGTCTAAAGATAAACCTCAATACACGCGTGTGTGTATTTCGACTTTAATTACATATAATACGCGTACACTTGAGTTTTAAAAAGATGCAGCATACATAAACTTTTGAAAAGAAGAGAGGCCTTTGCGAATAAACCACTTGATCTTTTGATGATGATCATACTCGCACGCACACCTGTGTATATAATTAAGTGAATGAACAGTAGCTCATATCTCTCTAAACTACTGAACATGATCAACACAACCCAACTAGTTATTTATTTTCAAGTATCGACATCTCTTCTACATAACTTCTCTTTCATTTATTTACACGAAACCTGTCTAAAACATAATAAATCTCAGCTTTCAGCCTTCCGGCTCCCTACACAAAATATGTATAAAGAGTTTTTGTACGTGTCCAAGTCTGTAGATAAATGTTTTATTAAAGTCTTTCTCTTTTCCTAGTGCATAATTAAAATTTTAGTAAAATTACTTTTACATCCATCTTCTCACATTTTTACACTTGTTAAGTCTATCTCCATTTCTGTTTCAAACTCAATATGGCTGTAACGTACAATTAGATTTAAATTCTTAACAATGATTATCTTAATGGGCATAATAATAAATACATGCGCTTACTTCGTTTGTTAGTCGAAATAATTACAATTTTAAACTGATAATCATCACTTGAATAATCATATAATTTTGGGATGAGCAAGCGTGAAAGCATATCAACAAAAAAGTTTTCACAAGAACATGAGATTTTGATCGTAATAATTTAATGATAATGATATGGAGCTTTTTAACTTAAGTATGATCATGCGAAAATTATATACACATATGGGACAACCGGAAGGGTGCGTACTTTCATTTAATACGGTTCTTCATGCAGAAACCTGTAAACAGTTGATCAGGAGAAAAAGCAGATCTTGCAAATCCATCTTTTAAGCATTACATACTACTTAAGAAGTTAATTCACACACACATGGAGCTAGATATCTCTCCTTTGGTTAATTGCATACGTGACTCTGAACTATTTATTATTAAAGACGAGAGTGTATCAAAATGGAAAGTGGTTCGTGTATTCATTCTAGTTATGTTGCATTAATTTAAAGAACCGCGTATGCAAATGACGGAGACAAATGGAAGATGAATGAATACATCAACTAATACACGTCATCATCATCATCATCATCTCGCTTTTTCTCAAGACGTATTATTATATATTGCGATGCATACTTCACATCATACATTGGTGGGGCATTAAAGTAAAAGTTGCATTAATGAGTGTGTTTTGCTTTTCGGAAGATTCACTTGTACAATAACGGCATAAGCGATTTAATACACACCTTATTGAGTTCGAGTAACAAAAAACACAGCGAAAGAGTCCACGCGATATAATCTCCTTCCTCTTCACCCGTCTGGGTTTACTTTAAAGTTTAAAGTAAAAGGTTTATTTGCTGCATGCAACATAGTTTATATTATGACAATAAGGACGGATATTCCCACATGAAATAGGTTAGTTGTACACTAGCTACTTCGTTTTAACAAAGCTTTTCACTACAAAACAATATGCGTACGTAAATATATTTATGGTGAGTTGAATTCATAAATAAAAGCTCATATTAAAATAGTAGGTTGATAGGGATAGAGCTTTTCGTATTGAAAGTATTCTAACATTTTAGAAAGATTGAGGGAACTCGCATCATCTTAGATCTCACTAAGAAAAGAATTTACAAAACTGTTTTTAAGTTTGCTCACTCAAGATGAAATGTACGATGATAAAGCTGCACATGCATAGGAAGAAAGTGCAAAATACGAAGGAAAAAACGCAGTTACATTCACAACGGTTTTTTATTTTGTTTTTCAACTTCAAGGAAGTCTATAGAACAGATTTACAGATATTTTTTTATTATCCTTCTGGTTTAAAGAAAGAGAATCTCCACAAGACAGATAAATATCATTAGTTTCCGTTTCACAGCTTACAATCATAATCCACACAAAATATATACCGTTGGAATTTGAGTAACCAATCCCAAATAATGTGAAGAACCTGCCTGCACTGCCTTATTTCAATGTATTCACAGATTCACGTGCTCAATTCTTGGCTGTAAAACTATAATTTTCCACCCTTTAATTTTTTACTTTCTGAAATTGAAAAAGCGAAAGGAAATATATATAATACCATATAAATATACTGCAATGTATGTACATAGCGGCACTTTCCTTGTGGGATTATAATAAACCACTGTGGGAACTGAAAGCAACACTATAAATATAAATATAAATAGAACACAATGTACTCAAGGTTAGAATTGAGCTTGTGAGCTACATTCCGTTTTGCAACAAAGATGATCCGGAAACAAATAATAATGTACATGCTGTGTGTGTGGATTGATATGTATAACTTTCATTTCGATTAATCGCAACACTTTCAGTACATGCTATGTACATACATAGATTTAGTTTCATTCATCAAGGTTTTCACCACTTACCACTTCGTATCTTCTATCGCAATCTCATCTTGTATACATAAAACCTAATGAGAATACATAAAAGCTCAAGACTCAATAATAAGAGTCACCCAAAACTTTTTTGTTTCGTGCTTAGTTAAACTTCATCCGATAAGATCGTCATCATTGCTGCATTGCGTTATTTTCTCCATTTATATATCTGATGATTTTGCGAAAAAGCTAGAAGAGAGTTTGAATTGAAAAAAGTTAGAAACTCGCTTCTTGTCCGTAAAAGTCTCTTGTGTGCTAATTGTATGTGTGTCAAGAAATATTATGTTTATCACAAGGAAGCATGAAAGACAATAAATCTCTTATTGAGTTTCAAATGTCATCCAAAACCATAATCATAAACTTTTATAACTACAAGACGAATCACAGAGAGAGAGAGGATCAGATATGTAGTCAACAACTTTCAATAATACAATAATATGGCAGAGTTGTATCTGATTAGCAAGAGATTAGTCACAGGTCTGAGGTCTCCTCCATTCATCTTTGGATGAAAAATTCAATTAGAAGCTTTACAAATCATAATCATATTCTGATACAAAAGAATTAGAGAAGAACAGCCGCGTTGATTTAGTTTAATGAACCGTAATAAGGGAAATGATCGTTATAATCTTTTATACATTGATCTAGATCATTTGTGCACTTTATGCAGAGAGCTCACACACAGGTAGATTCCCTGATGCTCATTAAATTGATTTCAACGTTTTTTCATGCAGTACAGAGTACTACAGAGGACAAAGCAATGAAAGATTTCAATTTCAGGTGATCACACAGAGCAAAAGATTCACCAACAGTTTTGGTTTTTTGTATAAGAATTTATGCGAGAACCCCCAGGAGCTAAAGACAAAACCATATTTATTATATCCTTAATCAACAAACGATAAAAAGGACGAGAGATGATTCAGTGGTGGTGGGCTCAATTTTATTTTTTAGCTGAGAACTCATGTGGAGTTTTCGTGAAAACTTTCGCTCTCTCAAAATATACAACTACTTGGTAAAATGAAATGATACGGACTAGAAGAAGAAATGTGCGTTTTTAGGATTGACGAGTGTGCGTTTAAATGGGGCATTGCTGAAAATGTGGGTTATTATTTCTCACGTTGAAATACCAAGTGTCATTTAACGTGGATGTGGTTCCTTTGATTGTTATTTTGCCAGATCTTTTAGGATCATTAACTTCTTTCGTGATGATCGTGAAGCTTAAACTATATAATAATATATTTAGGTTGCATGAACGACGAAACTAAATACTTTCGCTTTCTGAAAACATATCATGGAGGAAAAGAAGAGTAAACAGTAATTGAACACTATGAGTTTTATTGTTTGGTTGAACTAGTAATTTTTTCCAGAAGTGCTTAAGTCAGGGTTATTTGTAGGGGAGGAATTAATACCATGATTCTTAATACTATAAAATCTATCGATTAACTACTTGAGTCAGATTGATCCTAAAGAAGCAATTGTTCTTTTTAATTATTACAGATATCAGGAAGATGGGTCACCACAAGGAAATCAAAGCCTGTCTTTTACTGGTTATCGTGAGCATGTCTACAATCATTAGTACTTTTGCAGCTCCGCCAAACCAAGCGAGGAAATTTGCAGTCAAAAGCAACAATCCTAAGAAAGTTCATCACAGTAATAAGTCTGTAATTCCTGCTAAGGAAATCTCCGAGAGGATTGAACGAGAGAGAGATACATCTCCAGTTGCAAATGTATGTTACCTTAATTCACGATTCTCATGATTCCCATAGTATAGCACAATTGCTTCCTTAATTATAACAGAAGGAGATGGAACAAGGAATGCCAGCGGACTTTATGTCAGGAGGTCCACAGGGATCACCAGCCCAACTAATCAAAGTATTTGGAGCTCCTATTCTCCAACTCCTTAAAATGATCTTTGCAGGAAGACAAGGAAATGGGGAAATGGGAAATGGACTCACTGAAGGAGCTGACAAAATGGACTCACCTATGCTGGTTAGTTTGGAAAACACTTAAAACTTCAAGATTTTAAAGCAGTGTTGATTTATGGAAGCATATTTATTTAACCCTTTTTCGTAAATTAGGGTCAGGGATTCTCATGGGGTCAAGTTATTGGATATGGTCTCAAACTTTTACTCGCAGCAATGGGTGGAGGAAGCGGAAGCGGTAACAATCACGATGGAATCGATAAGATTGGACAGGCTGAAAGCACTCACCCAATTCAGGTAAGAAGAAGATGTGATATGCCCGCCTGTAAGCTAAAACAATTAGAAGAAGCATATCTCTATGAACTCTATGAATTAAGTCAAAGTTGTAAACATGAATACAAAAGCTTGTTAGCACTCTTGTTTAAATTGTAGACATGAAGTCTAAATACATTAAGAGAATTAGAACACAAAATGCCTAAAATTAATCTGTGTGAATCTCAATAGCGGAGAATGAAAGCAACAAATAGACGAGAGCGAGTTGAAGAAAAGGTTAATATAGTATATAGTGAATAGTTTAAAGATGCAATAGAGCACGCAGATAGGGGAGAGTGTCAAAGAGAGATGAATAAACTAAAGACATTTGAATAAGGCCATGTACAGAGTTGGTGTACGGTGTGGGAGATTAAGATCATCCTGATTTGGATAGAAAAGAAAGGTGCAATAAGGCAGTGACAAAGATTGACCTCGTGATCTACTGTCCGATTTTCAGACAACCACAAAACTATATTATACGAGTCACTCTCCAATATATTTATTTATAACTCACCTTGTATGTCTAAACGTCTACAGATAATGATCAAGTGCTAATAACGATAATTTTTGTTGAACAGGTCATGTTGGAAAAAGTAATTGAAAACTTGATTCCTGGAACTGAGAAGGATAACAATGCTTTCCTTATGCAGCAAACTAAAGAGGTATAAGAAGGCATATCCTTTTATTAATTTAAATCCTTTTTTAATCTGTCACGATCACGTTTTATTTAATATTATTAACACCCCCTTTAAATATTTTACTTTATTGGGTTACCAGTCAGAGAAGCGTGCCCTCCCCTTAATTACAATACTTAACGTGTCCAATTAATGCATATCTTTATATTTTATAGCTCATCCAATTGGCAATGTCTCTTATTTCTGCTATGCAAGCTTCATTCAACCAGCGAGCTATGAAAGCTCGTTCTATTGGAGAAAAGGATCGAATGACGGATGTCGCTTTGGCTTCTCTCTTCATGAGCAAGGTAATAATTCAGAGATTTTTAGATTTAGAACAACCGCAGAATTGTAATAAATATTATATATGTTCATCTTACACGATACACGATTGAAAGTAGAATTTTTCTATTGTACGAGTTCATCTTCACACACAACAGCACACGAGTAATTAATTTGCATGAATCAACCGAGAGAACGGAAATTCTCACGGCACAAATACACCTTTAAATGTTCCACGTGTGTTGTTAAATACTTTCACGCGTTTTCGTGTCTTACTTCTCTTTCAGTTAGATTTTCTTTCTACGTGAATTTTGCAGAGCTTTCTGTGAGTACATGCAAAAAATCTTTTACAAAAAGTTTGCTGTATAATATAAATAGACACACACATGTTTGATTTCATTACTCGTGTTTTCCTTTAGAATTAAAAATCAAGTTCAAGATCGCACGACTTGTAATGGAATTTTATGAGTCAAGATTTCGTGATTATATTTATTAGTTCACAAGTCCAATAAGCTTTGTTGTATATAACTTGACCTGGTTCAACACTTTTTTAATATTGTATCCTGCTGTAAAGAGTTAGCATTTTTTATCGCACACACACCTTCGCATGTTGAGATTATTATTATGGATCACAGGCAGACAGGAAATATTAGCATAATTGCAAATTAGAATACATAAAACTCACATGCAAAGAATAAAAGGTGTTTGAAACTAAATATTCAGTGGATTTGCGAATTCTGAAGCAAATCTTGGTCACATGTACTTTCGTTGTATAAAGTGTTAGTGGTAAATGTGTGAGGAATATTGATCTTATGCGGTGATATTTCATTTTATCACTTGAGAATGGGTTTAATAACAATTTTGGTTGGGATGAATGGCCATAAATAATGAAGAGATTTGCATATTACTCTGATCTATACAGGGATTCGTGAAGTCGTTCAACACGACTAATGACGCTTGCCGAGAGCAATATCTTTGCGAATCTGCTAGAGACTGTGCCCAAGGAATTGGCTCATCCAGCAACTTTGGATTCTGCCATCTCACTTCGTAAGTCTCTTCTTTCTTAATCTCTATTATCAGTGTAACGATCATGAAACCGATATAGAGAACTCACTAGACAAAGCTATTAAGAATTGCTCTGTAGCATTTTTCAAACTTCAAAAGCCCTCAAGCCGTCTTTTTAACAAGATAAAAAGAGGCGCATTTCAGTGGATGTCAAGAATAACACATTCCTCATTTCACGCTCTCTTTGTTACTTGATTACATTTGCTAATTACATTAAATATGAGAGATGAATCTCAAATTCGTAAATAGCTCACATGATTCACTAACTCGCAAACACGCCGACATAAACAAGAAGGTCTCTATACAATTTCCTAGTAAAAATGCAACACGATGCTTTGTAGAGTTCAGGGTGAATGTGATGTGTGGTTTGTTTGCAAATATTAAAGTTGTTGTTGAATTCGTTACAGATTCGCGACAGCTAATTTAATGTACTACACTCACTCAAGCCCAAGCGACATGACGAAGTCTTACATGGAAGCAACGAAACGAGGACGATCTCTTGAGAACTGCAGAGCTCATTATCACTGCAATGAAGTTATCTCTTAAATATTATCGGAAATTACGAAAAATGTAATTTAGACACGATTTAATACAAATGATATGACGATGAGGATGTATTAGTGTAGAGTGAGCGAGCGTTTCCAGTTTAGATAAGTCTTATATTCCCCATTATGTTACTATTGTACCTTCAACAAACACTTAATTTTTTATACTTAATCAATATTAATCATGTTCGCACTCGCGAATGAGAGAAGAAAGCACAAGAGGACTAATAATTTTGTATAAAAATTAAATAGTTTAATTAAATTAAGCAAGTATATATATACGTAGTTAGTATATATATATATAAATATATATGTAAAAGTCGGCTAGTAATTGAGTTGTTTTCAACTGTTGGAATTTGATTTTTTTAAGATTCGGACTTAGTTGATTTTAAAGAATTGTTTTTGATTTCGTGTTAATCAGGATTTGGCACAAGAATGCAAGAACCAGAGAGAGAAGTTTCTGGCGTAAATGTTGATTCTTAATTATGATCTGTTTTCCGTGATTTCATGTCTTACAACAATAAGGTTCATGATTTCATGTTTGTTTGTTACTATATTTATTTGTAATGACCTTGTTTTAAATTATTTTTTATAGATTTGTAAAGCACAATATATGTATTATGAACAAATAAATTGTTACGGAGTATGTGAAATGTATTTCAATTGTTTCTTAAAGGATTATTTCATTTGTGCATCTCGTATCAATTCATGAGGCCTGAGGCAGTTTTTTTATATGCGACATATAATATGTAAATCATAAGTAGTCCAGAGTGGGTTTGTGTGCAGGTCAAAGGGTTTTTAAGTCAACGAGCACAAATTAATATAATTACACAAGGAACTTCAGCAGGAGGTCTTGAACCGAAAAATTAGTTTCAATTTACACGCCTTTATAGCCACCCAGGTACACGGTTATACTGGGAAAACACACACGGGTAGTTTTGAAATAGTTATCTATGAAGATGTCATATATATAACATGACTAGAATTCCATCCTTCATTTCTCATGCATGCAAAAAACAAGTGACCATGCAGTACTTATGCAGTAGTATAGCCGGTGTGACCGAAATTTAGGATAGATTGCTCCCAGTTTTCATTGAGAAGTGTCACTTACAAGTTATAACTTGTGGAGTTCTTAAATTATTTAAAATTGTTAAAAGTTTTTAAATAAAATACATTATGGCATTGAATTTCTTATCACATCCTGCTGGAGTTCCATACGGAGTAATTCCTGTCATGAATATTTCTTCAAGTCCAGTTTTCGACGTGTATCAAACGATTCATCCTCACCTGAATAATAACTACCAACCATTAATTAATAAGCCTTCGTTAAGTGGTGGATACACCCAAGGTTTTAACTATCCTGCACAACTACAAAGAAATTCGGTTTACTTACCTGGAATCAACGGAAGTCCACCTGGTCCATTCTACGAAAGTTCTAATAATCCTCCAGTGTCTTCGGTTAGACGAGATGATAATCCGAAACCAGTTAATAGCCAAGGGAAAGGACATTTTGGCCACAATTTTAGTAAACGAGATGGATGGAGTTCAGGGTAAGTTAAAGGGTAAATTATTAACAAGAAAAATAATTGTGTAGGGTTTAAAACTGATTTGGAAATCCAGATGGGGATCATCGGGAAGTGTATCAAAATCTCCAGCAATTTCTGCTTTAGCTTTGCTAGGCTTTCTGTTTTTTCTCAATCTCATCCAGGTAAAGTCTACGTGAAATGAAATTTTTCCAATTTACAATTCAGGCTAAAGAATCATATATTATCCTTCTTTGGAACCTCCGAAACAGAACTCTCTGCAGAACAACCGACTAATGCTAACGAACACTTTGGTATCAAATAACATGACAAGTACCACAGGGACATCTGCTGCTGTAGTTGGTCGAAACGGTAGAGTAAGACGGAAACGAGGTTTTGGTTATGAAGAACACAATGTAACCCCAGAATCCATCCCCACCCATCCAAATCGACAAATCCAAACTTTTCTCCAGCACAAGGATGATTATGACCAGGAAGCGGATTTCCATGTTAGGTTAAATGGGAAACCATTTCCAGAAACAAATCTAGTTCCACTTCGATTGATTCTTGAACCTAAAGTGGAATCTCGAGTGGATGGTTCCAAAATAAATAACGAACAAACGAATAGAAGAATGCAAAGACAGCAGCCACCCGGAGTCCCCTTAGTGAATTCAACTGGAACTGGAGTAGGAGCAACGTCTTCGCTATTTCAAAAGATCAAGAGAGCATCTCTAGGATGTATACAACTTGCAGCGTGCAATGTTGGGAGGAGTTTGCATTCACAAATTGGACCTAGAGCTGGGCTTTTCATGAGAATGTTGCGGTGAGCAAATTGCCAGTACTGAACAACCCAACTATTTGGTTAACCTAGGATAATTGAATGAAAAATTCCCATTCTCTAGACAAAGCTTTCCTTCCTCAAAGCGAAATAGAAACAACTGGACAACCCGAATGGCAAAAGCGTTAACTTATGGTTGGACAACTAAACGAGATTGCTTCCGTCTATTTAGAAACTGCTTTTGGAATCCACAATACAAACACGAGATATTTTCCCAAGGAACATCTAATAGGAGAAATCCCTAACCAATATTAGCCCATAATCAATAACTTTACAAGTAACAGGAAATCTTAAAAGGTACAAGATTAATCACAATTAGGAATTAAGTGTTTGAAACACAATCATGTACGTTTAATTTAACAATATGAACGACTCATTACGCGAGATAGTTACTTTTCAGTAGTTCAAGCTTTTCATAGACTCTTAACAATTTAACTAGCATAATTTAGAATAACTTCTATCTGCGTAGAGAGAAGGGCGGGTATAAAATATGATAAATACATTGTGCAAAGGGGTAGATAAAGAGCTAATGCCAATTGGAGTTTAAATTAATAATATCGTTCCACTCCTTGTTGTTGTTGTTGGTGCAAAACGATGAATTTAGAAAACTTAAATGTACTTCGTTGAGGTGAGTGCGCCACTTCCGAAGGTTGGATCAGTCATCCTTTGCCAATCTGTCTGCCCGACTACGAATCCCAGTTGACGCATTCGTTGCTGAGCTCTCATTTCCTCAAGATCCGCCCACCGAACCTTTAATATTCAATATGAGTATTGAATTAAGAGATTTCAAGCAAGTTTTTAAGCTTAATTCAGTACACAAACTTACGCGCTTTTGACCTGGAGGAGCTTTATCCCGAGTCAAATAGTCAGCAGGAACGAGCGAACTCAACCAAGATACCCAACTCGAGTTATCTTGAGACTCAATTTTCTCCACTTCGTCAGTATTCTTTTTTCGAGCGTTCAGTCCATCAAGCTTGTCTAATTTTACAGAAGAATATTGGTTACATATCTGGACAGAGTGATTTAAAATTATTATGATTACTTACTGAGCTTCTCCTCTGACTGTTCCACAATCTCCCACTTGCTCTTAGCGGGCATTTGACTTGACTGTTGTTCTTCGTCCTAAAAATAATTAAAGGTTATTTGAAGCTGTTCCTAAGCTTATGTAATAATAAAATAGCTCTTACCTCCCACGATTGAGTCGAAGGAGTAGAGATTGGAGCCTTGGCCTTAGAAGCTACTGGTTCGGAAGCGATCTCGTTATCTGAGACATCTTCCATTTCAACCTACACAGAGCGGTAAGAGTAAAATCCGCTCTTGTAAAATGCATCTTATCATAATCTTACATCTTGCACCGCCTCATCCTGGAGAAGCTGTCGGACGTCTAACTTAACGAAGTGCGGGGGAGTCCGCTCCCAATTCTTCTGGAGCTTCAGAATCTGATCTTTGGTTCTGTTGTGAATGTTCCTTTTCACACAAGTCTCGACAGATTCATCAACCTCAGCCACGTAAACCTAAAGAATTTAATTAAGTTCTTGTTAAGATATTCTACACAGTTGGAAATAGAAAGATATAGTTTGATAACTTTTTTTATCTTACCTGGAACCGTTTCATAATGGCGTAAGAAGCCATGTCCTCGATATGCTTCACAACAGAATTAACGCAGTCGACGATAATAAACTGAAAAAAGCCGTTCTCAATGGTTTTCTTGAAAGCTTTCAATAAATCATTTCTGTACTTCGGCTCCAGATCCTCCTCATATTCGTAGCGCAGCAATGTTTCCTTCGATTCAGCTCCAGTTACAGGATCTTTTACAATCGTCTCAGACTCCACCATGAAATAGTCATCTAAGGACAAGATTCTCGGGGCACTTCCACCCATCTCAACCTCCCTGTCCTAGAAGATAAGATAATGTTAGATAATGTTGGAAGGGCATTTAAGAAAGAAATAATTTTAAGTTCAAAGTAAAGAGAGATGCTACAATATCAACGATGTAGCTGCCACAGAAGTTCTCGCATAACCCGCAGTGAAAATCACCTGTTGCAAATATTCCAGGTCATATGTTTTGAAAATTGCAGCCCTAATTGGTGGTCTTTTTTGTAGGTGCATTTTGAATTCGTTTTTTCCTGATGCTGAATGAAATATAATATTATGCGATTATGCTACTTCAACTTTAATACTCTATCGCTCCGTCACCCACACTCTCTCTAGCTTTCTAGTGATATCTGTCTAAAATATACATCCTCTCCGCAGTTTGTTACCAAATTGAGCCCTAGTAAAATCTTCCTTAACTGCATTTAAGAGACTGATCTAATGACCATGAAACAGTACTGATGAGGAAAAGGGGGATGGGGTGTCGGGGGGTAGCCCCAAATCTTTAAGAAAATGTCTCTGATAGTTTTGGTGCGGAAATACGGGTTATGCTTGGAAGATGCAGTTTTCTGACTAAAAAACCGAGAATATGACTCTATGAATGGTAAATATAGAATCGCATTACTTACTTTAATTAATTTAGCCACATGCGTCTTCCCTGACCCTGCACATACACAAGAGAAAATTATTAGTCAGGGCTCACAAAAGATTTCACAGTAGGTAGGAGGATATTTCAAAACTGAAGATTTTTCTTACCAGGAAGACCTCGAAGGATCACGACAATTTGAATTGGACGCTTCAGACGTCCGGGCCGATTTAGAATATCTTCAATCATAACAGTTTGAAACCGTGGGGGAGGGGGATTCATTCCCGAAGAGTTATTATGATCCATTGGAGTCAACAAAGTCGATCCGAACGGTGTCACAGCAGAAGTCACACTGCAAAGTCACGGAGTGGTGTATAAGAAAATTTTGCTCTTGCCTTCACTTTTCTCGGAACCTCGGTCATTGCCTCTTCTCGAGTTCAGAAGATGCTTTTCAACTCAGAGGTCATGTGACTGTTCTGGGCATTTTTGGCATTTTAGCCCAGGTAATTTGGGCTAATTCGAGGAAAATACAGGGAAATCACGGATTGTACGTGGTGGTGGTGGTGGTGGCGGTGGTGGTGGTTGAAATCAAATGCATTTCTCATGAGTTATCAATTCAGTCATGATGTCAGTATGTTTGTGACCTTTATGAATAGGGGCCATGTGGGGGAATAGGTGCAATTCAATGATATGCATGTTTTAACGCACGTCCATGAATTTCCGTCAGAAAACGGGTTCTAACAATTAGTAAACGAAGGCGGTATATGCAATCGTAGAATCCCTCATGAATTTTCATCATTGTATGATAATAGCGCTCATGGTTTTAAAAATGGTTTTTCCTCAAGCTGAGAAAAAGAAGGTCATAGGTCATTGAAAATAATAATAAGTAAGGCAATATGCGGCCTTGTTAGCGCTTGCTGCAGAGTTAAAGTATAATAAGATGAAGCAAATAAATGAAGAATTTAAAGTATTTTTAAGTCCAGTCCAAAGCTCTCCAGTAGGGTTATTTATAATTACAACAAAACAGTTTAAACAGTTACAAAAATATAGTCTAGCAAAATAGTCTCTTGATTTACAAATGTCAGCATAAACCAAAGCTCACAACAAGCTTAAAAGTCATTACATTACAAAGAGATAGGTAGAAGCATAACGTCATCTAGGTCAATCCGGAACACCAGCATCGCTTGTCTTTCGTTAAGAAGTACTTGAAATCAAAGTATGCCCTGTTTTACGAGTGAACATAGAAAATTCCGCGTTATACCTTTCAACGACCAAAGTTGAAATTGCATAGCAAAGAATCCTTTAAAAAAAGCGTTCAAGAAAAAATGAACTTGAAGTGACTTACGAAGAATTCATAATTCGAGACTCCATTCCTCCGCCTTCGCCGCTACTTCGACTGAATGGACTTCTACTTCGTCTGCTTCTGGATCGCGAACTGGATTGGTGGCCATGTCTGTCTCTATTATCTCTACTTTCTCTTTCTCTGTCAATTCGGACTCCACGATCTCTAGAGCGATCTCTAGAACGGTCTCTTCTAACAGGGGGACTGATGTCTCGTCTAACTCGACGCGGTTCCTCATTTCTATCGTCTCTTCTGGAAGTGGATGATCTCTCAGTTGGTGGGGGAGGTGGCTTATTTTCTGGTTGGTCTTCAGGTTCCCATGATTCATCGAGAAATGCGCTAACTCTGAAGTCTTCTTTGGATCGAGATCTTTTGCGGAAATCATTACGATCATTACGTTCATTACGACGAGAATTATTGTTATCTCGTCTTGAATCTCTATCACGGGAAATTCTATCTGATCCTGATCTCTCATCTCTAAAAGGAGCTCTACGAACTCCTCCGCCTTCACGACGAGGAGATTCTGAAGGGATTATCATAATCTCAGGTGAGTCTACTCTCTCTGTGCCGAGGTCTTCATTATTATCATGATCGTTATATCCTCGGCTGCGCTCGAATTGTACTTGGTCAATTGGAGATCTATTTACTAACACTCCACGGCCATGACCAGGAGAAGAAATACTTGTTAAAGATGTCTCAGGTTCTCCTGAATACACTGGAAGTTGAATGGGAACTCCTCGTCCACTTCCACGATTGGGCATTGGTCTGTTCATACCACGAGATGAGGATAAGGAGTCTGGGTTAAGGAGGCCTTCGTTATTCCGACGTGGAGGGAGTTCCCTATTGTAACCTAAGTCGGGCGGCCGTCGAGTCATTGATGAAGGAGGTAATGGCGTTCCAACGAGTAGGCCGCGTCCTCTGCCACGGGAAATAGGTTGGATACTTCCCCTGCCTAAGGAACCCAAGTCGGGGTTTATTCCTTGGCCACGGGAGGGAGGATAGTTTTGGAATGGATCGTCTCTATACGCTTCATTGTATGCTTCTTCTTGTTCGTAATATTCATCTAAACAAGAACAAGTATTAATTATTAGCTTTGGTATGATGAGAATTTATTATACTGCATATTATCATATGTATGCATGCTGTTCCAAAATTAGAGCGCTAGCACATAACACTTTCAAAAATAATGATAAGCAGCTTGAATTAAAACAGATTCAAATCCACGAATATTAAATAAAGGAATGTATGTTAGAAATGCATGAGCTCTTGGCTAAGTTGAAGGAGGCGACAAACATAAACGTATTTCCTATGTAATTAGTTTCGAAATCCAAGAAGAATTTAAAGTCCAATTCGAAATTTATCGTTAAAATTCCATTAAGATAATCATTATGCATGTAAATAAAGTTAGAAGTACGGAGTGAGTAAAGTATCTGCATCCATCCTCACGTTACTATTATACATGACATTAGTGTCATCGCCATCACCACTCGTCGTACACGACAATCACGACTACCAACCATAATTTTATATCGAAAAATCCTAAATATCATAACCATAATAAATAGATGAATTGAAATAATTAATTACCATCGACAGGAATCCTCCTATCAAATCCTCTTCGAGACCTTTCATGCTCTCGCTCTCTTGTGAACGCATTTGTAACATTAGGAATATCTCCGCCGCCTCCACCGCCATGTCCATAATCAATAGTGACTACTTCTCTATCTCTTTCTTCGTCCGTTTCATCATCGTCAAGACGTTCCCCTTTAGGTAAATCATATTCATCTCTCTCGTCCGTGTCCTTCGATCCATGTCCATAATCTATCACAGCTGGCGCATCAGGTTCCCATTCGTAATCATTTGAATTTGGAATATTCTCTTGGGGTTCTACTTCTTGGAAAGTCTCCTCTTCTTCGTAATCGAAAGCTGTACTTCGATCTCTTGTAAACCATTCAATAGTTCCTTGTTGTCTTGATAAAGAACTATCTTGATCTTCTTCATAATCTTCTTCTGCGGGGTTTAGTAACGTGTGGAAAGGTCTAGAGCCGGGGTTTAGCGAAATGGAGTCCTTTCCCTTCCCAGGACCTTGCATTGAAGGAAGTCGTCGATTGAACTCGTTGTATTGCTGGTCAGGATATCGGTTTGCGTTGTATTGGATAGGGTTTGGATTACTTAACATGCCACGATTAGTCATTATTCCTTGAGCGACATTAGGAACTGGAACTGAAGTGTCTCGTTGGAGGAAATCAGATAGTTTGGGTAAATTATCTTCACTTGTTCGTCCCCAGCCACCGGCTGTTGCTGGCGCTGCTGAAGGAGGAGCATTTCGACTGTTTGCTAAAGCCTCACTAAATGGGTTAGTGTCTGGTCTATTCATTGCTGCCCAAGGATCCGGATCCATTAAGTCTTGGTTAACACGATTTCTCAAGCCATGGTTTCCTCCAGCAGGATCTCTTGCTACTCTGTCAACTGAAGAAGAAGAGTTGTTTTTATTCCATGACTCAGGACCTTTGGAACCTGGTGGACGGGTGCCCAGAATGCCATGTGGTCTCTGCAATAAATAAAAAAATATTCGAATGATTAAAATAATGCAAAATTCACACAATTTAAATCAAAGTTAATTCTTGCTTACGTCTTTGTCTCTTGGAATTCTTTCGACTGTTCTATCATCTCCTGAAATTTTATTAGCTTGACTTGCTAACTGATCTGGACTTTGTGATTTACTACCTCCTCCAAGATGTGCGCTAGAATGAAATGGATTTGGAACGAATGTATCATTATTATTCTGAAGTGATGGGGGTGGTTCAACATTAATTGCCATAAGTGGTGTAGGACCAGAAGAAGAAGCCTCTTGTGGGGGCAGAGCATGCTGAATTTCAGTTGGTCCACGGAAGTGAGGATTCTTCAAAAGTTTATCGTTACAATCAATGTCTGAAGTGAAGTCTTCATTTCTGTACCAAGGAGGGGTTCCTTGATCGTCGTTTGTAAATTGTTCTTCAGACTCTTCTTTGTCTGTCCACCTGCTGCCACCACCACCACCTCTTTTACCACGGGAGTCAAAATGGTCTTGGTCTCTTGGTTCTGGTTTTCTAGCTGGATCAGTTTGATTTCCGAATCTGGAACCAGGACCGGGTCCTTTATTATCAGGACAATCTAAAACAAAGTAAAAAAAAGATGGTTAGTTTTTCTATTTTTTTACTACGAGAAAGGTTCTTATTATTTACCTCCTCTGCCTCCTTTTCTATCAGGGGCTTTAGAAACATTTTCAGAATCAAAAACTCCTTCTTTAATTTCCTTCTCCAGCTTCTGCATTGCTAATTCAACACCTTCGAGTTTAGCTTGGTTCATACTGTCTATTATAAACCTACGTTGATCTATAAGCTGCTGACGCCATCGGTTCCATTGTTCCAGGTATTTGTTATAAGCATTCCTATCAGGGTGGTTTTGGTTAGATTCCTTCCAATTCTCGAATTGCTGTTCCCATTCACGAAATTTCTTATCGAATGCTCGTAAAGTTCGCTTGTCATATTCAATTGGTTTACCGTCGGTGGATTCTAAAGGGATTTTTGCAGTTGCTCCTCCTTCGTCTTCTTCAACGACACTGTCGCCCGACGAAACTCGCTGTTTTGAGGAGGACTTGGAATCATCTTTTGTTTCATCGAGAGATGGATTGTTAGAACTAGAATTCATCGCTGGAACTTGATCTCTAGATTCATTTCCTTCATTACGAGCGGAAGATATTTCATTCTGAACTTCTGGTCTAAGTTCCCAAACTATTTCAGGTGATTTATTACACTCATCTCGATTGGTAGTCTTGTTAGAATCTTCTTTAGCAGTTGCAGATTCACCTCCAACAGCATTCCATCTCGTTTTATGGTCATCTTTATCTTTAATAGGTTTGCTACTGTTGGTTGAATCTTGATTAGTTTTATCACAAGGCTCACTCTTACTTATATTATTGCTGCTATTTTTTTTATTTGAATTCCCTCCAGTAAGAAAACTACTTCTATTTTCCATCAAGTCGTTCTGGACATCGTCAAAATCTAATCCAGGAATTGAGTCGTTTTTTGGATCTTTGTCAGTCTTTTTAACTCCAAATAATTCTTGAGATACGTTTAATGATGACATTGGAGTAACATTTGCTATTGCTTCAGCTGCTTGTTGAAGTTGCCTTGCACTTTCTGCATTTTGGAGTAATTTTAATACTTGGTCCGGAATTACGGGTTCGGTTGGTTTTCTTCCTGAATCCGATGCATTTTCAAATCTCCTTTGACTTTGAGCATTATTAGAGTAATTTCCAGCTCCGGGACTTTGTTGCGAGAATGAAGCAGCGAAAGAGCCCTTGGGTAAAGGAGGAGGTGGAGGTTTTTCCCCATAATTATTACTGTTATTTGATGGAGGTAACGGCGGAGGACTTGGCCTGCCACTATTTAAAGTAGATTTGGAATTATTAGATCCTTGAGGAGGCGGAGGTCCTGGAGGCAACGGTGGTTGTTGCTGTTGCTGAACTTGCACTGGTCTAGGATATCCTGTTTGAGTTTGAAACAAACTCTGCTGATTTTGTTGTTGGATGTTTTGCATTTTCTGTTGCTGTTGCAAGTACTGATTATTAATTGGTTGTTGCTGTTGTTGTTGGAAAGGATTTCCGTATATATTTCCAGCAGCCATTGAAGAATTCATTCCCGTGGACATTCCTCCTACATAAGGATTCATTCCCATTCCTGTCATTAAGTTGGTTCCTCCACCCCCTGCGCCGTAATTCATGACTCCTCCAATTGGAATCATATTTGGGTTTAGTGAACCAGCCCCACCGCCGGTTCCAGCAAATCCACCTTGTTGATTTAGCATACCTTGACGAAGGAGATTTTGCTGCATCTAAAAAAAGCAATAAAATAATTGTTACGTGGTATTTGTAGCCTGGAATAAACTTAAAATTGCATGTAAAAATATATACCAATTGATTGTTATTAGCTCCTCCAGTACTTGGACCTGCACCTGCCCATGGAGTCCAACCTCCTCCCCCTCCTCCAAACGATCCGCCACCACCTCCTCCGTACATGTTTAAACTATGAACACAACCAAATCATTGTCGATGAATTATAACTCTGAATTTAAATTAGTCAATCCACTTATCTTTAGAACATACGAACAAAACGTAACTTTATTACCTTCTATTATTTATAACCACGATTATACACGTTGCTTAATTATTAATTTATTGTAATCTAATTTCGAGCAATAGTTTTTCTCTAATTTCCATTCGATCAGAATTTATGCACTTTTAAATTATAAACTTATATATATATGCAATGGATCGAACTTTAACACGATTTTATTTAAAATTATTTATAATATTATAATAATAATAATTTAACATGCAACTTAAATACACACTTTGAATTATTCAGTTTACAGATTTACTTTTGGCACAACGTACACAAGACATGATTAGTGTTTATTTACATTAAAAAAGAGTCTGAGAAGAAGCGACCCGGAAGGAGAGACAGTCAATCAAAAGTATAACAATAACAAGGTGACACATGTGATGGACTTTTGGTGTTGTACGAGTAGCCACTGCCACGGCAGGTGATGGTAAGGCGAAGGGATATTTATTTGTAATATGACCAAACCACACTTGCCTCCATGAAATCTACACGACTATGTATAGCAAATGGCGGAATTACGAGGGGAAAGACAACTCAAACACCACCACTTCTTCTGTCATGTAGAGCCGTAATAGTATTCATTTTATATTTTATTCATGGCATCATCATGGTTGGTGTCCTGTCTCATCAAGTGCTTACTGGCCCTTACGTGAGTTCGATATTTGTCAAAAAATGTCAACATGGCCAATAATTTTAAAGTCTGTTTTACATTTTGCATGGTTAGAGAGGCCGAGGCCCCTTACACGGGCTTCGAAGACAAATATTGATGGGACTATAAGAGAAACTCATTGAGTGGATTTTTTACCATGTTCTCCCGTGTAATATTCAGTCATTTTTTAGTAGTAACAATGTTTCATATTATGAGATTTGATATTTGAAGCCGGTCAAATGAGACACACGTACACACGCATACATGATCCCTTTGACAACAAATTTGCTAAGGGATAGATAGTAACAAGTTCTTTAAGGGGGAAATGGAGGACCTCTTATAAGTAAAAGGTCTCTTTGTAAGCATAAGAGATCTATGCATGAGGCTGCAATGAGCACTAATGATAATTGCAATGCCTCCCTCTCGGGAAGTAGTCCTCCTCCTCATCAGGAGCCTTTGGAATTCAAATTCAAATGCAGTTTTTCTGGAACAGTGTCGGATGTGATGAAGCGTCGGGGCTGGACTCATACTACAGATGCCTCGGACTGGAACATCTTCTGGTGTGATATGAATCAAGCTAGGGAACTATTCTCGAGTTATTCAAAAGCTCTTCAGGATCATCAGAGGGTGGGGCATTTTAGGAATGTCCAGGAACTTTCGAGAAAAAACATGCTCGTGAGGAATCTTCAGAAGTTTAAGTATAAACTGTTGAGGTCGTATGGAAGAACTGAGGCGAATAAGATGAACTTTCTTCCTTTGACTTATATTCTACCTGTAGGTTAATCTAGTTGAGCATTATTGAATTGCTAATTAGCAATCTAATTGATTGATTTAAATTTATCCCAGATGATTTGATTTGAAGGTTATGATTTGTATTACAGGCAGAACACCAGGCATTCGTAGCAGAACAATTCAGCCCCCCGTCAGAGGAATCGAATCTATGGATCATTAAACCCGCTGCAGGTGCTCAAGGAAGGGGAATCTTCATCTTTAAGAAATACGAAGAATACAATGAATGGAGACAAAACTTTGAGCCACATTCTCCACTTAATCCTAATTATAACCCTAACAATCCGAACAACCTGAATTATAATCCGAACAACCTGAATTATAATCCTAACAACCTGAATTATAATCCGAACAACCCGAATTATAATCCGAACAACCCGAATTATAATCCGAACAACCCAAATTATAACCCGAACAACCCAAATTATAACCCGAACAACCCAAATTATAACCCGAACAACCCAAATTACCCAAGTCCACCCCCAGAGAAGGATTTTCCTGGAAGTCCATTGTTAGCCGCAGCTGCAGAAACTATTAATGCTATGAAATGTCCCGATATTTCATTCAACAGAAAGCTCCAAGAAGGGCTGGAATCATCTAGAAGTGAGTCTCATCAAGGTCGTCCGAGAACTCCAAGGGCACCAAAAAACCCGTATGGCTCAAAATCAGAAGATGTATTAAGTAAGGCGACAAAAAGTATATCTGAACACAAAAAGACAAAGACACCTGATAAGAAGCAACAAAGACGACGGGATGATTCAAACAATTCAAGAAATTCAACTTCCCCAGATTTACTTATGGATTCTCTAGAAAACTCAGACAACGATGATTACATGGACTCTTCAATGTCAGATGGTGACAATGATCTTAACAACATTGATGATGATGATGATATTCTCCACGTTGACGATTATTCAGACGATCCAACTAAACCGAAAGAACTCCGACATGAAATGAGACAAGATGCTTATGTCGTGCAGAAATACATTTCAAATCCATACTTAATCGGCGGAAGAAAATTTGACATTAGATTTTACGTCTTGGTGACATCATACAATCCTCTGGTCGTTTGGGTGTACAGGGAAGGCTTTGCAAGATTCTCTGCAGGACAATTCTCATTGGATGCTCTTCAAGATGTTTACATACACTTGACTAACGTAGCAATTCAAAAGACTTCAGAAGGATACAATGCTGAGAAAGGGTCAAAGTGGTCACTAAAAAGTCTAAGGGAATATTTGACAGCGAGACATGGACCAGGAAAAGTTCAAAAGATGTTCAATCTTATTGATGTAATTGTAATTAGGACACTGCAAAGTGTGTGCAAGAGTGTTATCCATGATAAGCATTGCTTTGAAATATATGGATTTGATGTGCTAATTGACAAGTCTCTTGTTCCGTGGCTTCTGGAAGTAAATGCGTGTCCTTCGTTTACTCCGTCGAATGAAGAGGACTATGTATTAAAGTGTGGATTGATTGATGACACAGCAAGTATTCTGGATATTGAAGGGAGACTCACGGGACTGGAGAAGAGAGTTGGGGGATATGATTTGATCTGGAAGGATGGACCGATCTACGCCAATCCTGGGGATTGTGGGTATGCAAGAGGAGTTGATGGCGGACCGAAATTAAATACTTTCTTGGGGTGTAGAAACGATAGAGTTCAACAATTGAGGGAGTTGTATAAAACGGCTTATTTCTTGAAAGGAGCTAATAAGACTTTTAGGAATGGGAGGAGTTGGGTGGAAGGAGGTGGCGAGTTGAATTTGGAGAAGTTTGGGGGGATTGAGAAAAATATGGGGAAGGATAAGAGGTTCCGATTTCCGAAGAGGTGGAGTCGATGGAGTTGCAATAGATAATGGTTATAAAGAATATATGAATGAAATGATATTATCTAAATTTTGTTACGTGTGAATGAAAGAGAGAATTAAATAATTGGAGCAAGTGAACATTTAGTGTTCATGGTAGTTGTTTTATTCCTAGCGTTAGATAAGTCTTGGGAGGCTTGTTTGCTATTAAGTATTAATTAACACCTCTGCATTCATTCATTATCAAATCGTAAGCTAAAAGAGAAGCAGCGTTTACTGGAAATGCTCTTGCAGATGCTGACCAGAAACCTCGATAGAATCCGATTATTCCTTTTTCCTTCCATACTTCTGATGTACAGTGCATTATTCCTCGGAATTGAGGCTTATCTAGACTGTCCGCTTGAAGCTTTGACTTCACTACGTCCAATGGCATTATAGCGGACCAGCACAGGATTCCTAATTATTACCACTGTTCATTTTCAATTATTCTCAAATATAGACATAAGTAATTATTAAATGATTACTGAACCTGCCAAACCTCCAGAAATCAAGTTCTTAAAATTCTCACTGCACCCCGAAGGACATGGAATCTCTTTCTTCAGAATTTCATAAGATGTTATCCATACTGCACAGCCAGGGATTTCTCTTTATGAATTCAGACAATATTAATGAAAAATTATTGGAAATGCGAATGCGACCTTTGTTATTTAAATAGGAATTGTGTTGTGAATACCGATAGAGCATTGTCCAGAAACCTTGAAAGAACCCTTTGAACCCTGCAGTTTTGTAAATCCCTCGAACAGCGTCAAAAGGGCCTACGTAGTAATTGATGTCGCTTTTTCTAGCTGCTTGTAACTTTATCTTGATAAGATCTATGGGTGTGGCTATGAAGGTCTGGAAGACTCCGCTTATCGCTCCGGCCAAGAATATCTCTGGATAAGTACTCGTGAAACTTCCTGCTTCTGCCTGTTGTATTGTACGTGCAAAAGTCATGTAAAGTAATGTGAACTCATGTGAGATTAAGTGATGTGTGTAACTTTAGTTTGAACCTTTAACAAGCCAGATTTATTTTCATTTGCGTGACGAGCAGCTATTCGAGAGTATGCAAAGGATTCTGTGAGTGGTCCGTAAACTGCGAAGAAAGCTGAGTTCAATATGCCATTTGCTATTAGTGGAAATAGCAGTCCTCTGTAAAATCCTGAATGAAGTTTACTTATTTATTGTTGTCAGTATAAAGACTTTTTTATGTATGCATTAGTTTGATAAGTATTGTGTGTCTACCCTTGAGCCCTCCGTCTTGGATTAAACCTCTACACGCCTTTGGAGCCGATATATTTAGAACTTGTTGGCGAACTTTTATCGTGTCGAAAGGATGGCCAACTATAACTGCCACCATTCCTATATATAAGGATTATTCAGACGGGTTAATCATATTTATAATTCAGAAATGCTTTTTAATCCACATTTTTATACCAGAAAACCATCCTGCACCAATGTCACACAGAAGCAACGACATCTAAGAAAGGTAGCAATTGAAAGAGCAAAGAAATGTATTTGTTGCTAAAAAAATTATTTTACTGAACGGAAAGGATTTTAATGTGGCAGTTTAGAATTAAATTATGTATGCATGATTCATGTAGAGAGAGAGAAATACAATTTTATTGTCACTGCTTCAAAGATTGAAGTTATGTTACCATGCAATCTTAGTTATAGATATTGGAAAAGAAATAATGCAATTAATTTATTTCACTGCCAACTGTGTATATAGCATTTATATTTCTAGTCATTTTTATCTGATTCCATTTCATCTCTTATAGCTTTAAACTCTCCCAAGAAAAAATTGTAGGCTGTAAATGCAGATGCGCTAACGGGAAAATTTCGACAAGATGTAAGAACAACTCCTTTATAGAATCCACGAATCTTGTGTCGTCTGTAGATATCTTTCCCGCACACCCAAATGTTCTTGTACTTAGGACTCTGAGGGTTGTCCGCTTGCATCTTTGACTTTATCACATCAAAAGGCATGACAAACCACCACGCTACCATTCCTGAACACAAAACATTCGCTTGTAAGTTTTCTTGTGAATAAAAGCATACGAAAATATAAATTTCACCTGAACAACCTGCAGCTGGTAATACTTCCAACCAGAAGTCTAAATCCCTATGCTTGAAGTTCTTTGGTTCAGTTATGTACTGCAGAACGTGGTATAGAAAAGTAAATCTCAATGCAGCTCCAACAACATTCCTAAAGATGCATTTAACATTGCTCTTGGAAATGAACAGATTAATTTTAGAGCATTCTTTTAGAGTAGTTGACTTTGACCCAACCGTATGATCATAGCGTGGACTCCCCTGTAAAATCCGGTAAGTCCACCTCTTTTGTAGATCCTTTTGCAGATATCCGCAGCGCCCACTGACTTTTGCATAGCTACAGACTTCTGAAGTTGAACTTTTATTCGATCGACAGGACCTGCGATTGCTATTTGAGCCACTCCTGCTATAGATCCGGAAAGAATCATATCATTATATTCAGAGTCGACATGTTCTGATTTAACCTGATAGGCAATAAAGGATCGAGATTTTTGAATTGTGACACGTTAGATAATTTAAAATTAATTAAATGGTATAATAACTCAAGAGGAGATACCAATGGTGATTGTAATCCTATAGCCATTCCATTCGCTTTGAAATATGCATCTCTATGCATAGGTTTATCACGAACTGCTGCAGTATCCTTCACTTTGATGCCTTTCTCAGCTCCTAATCGACTGTGTGTGAGGTGATCTAAAACTGTTCCATATACTCCGAAGAAAACAGCGTTAACTATTCCGTTTGCGAAGACGGGGAAGGAGATTCCTCGGTAGAAGCCTAAATATTAGCGTAATGTAGGACTGTGGAATAATAATTATTATTAACAATTTTTGTAAAAGCTTCAAATTCTGATGTTACCCCGAATACCTCCGACTCTGTAAACGTAACTTGTCGCTTGGATAGCTCTGATGTTTTGGATCTGCTGTGTTACTTTGATTGTGTCTAGAGGATGACCCACAGCGAAACCAATCATTCCTTAATAAATTCGTTAATTTAGTCACAGTTATGTCGAAATAAATCCCAGTGTAATTGTACCTGACATCCATCCTGCCGCAATTTCACACCACATAACTTATTAAGCCATAAAATTTGAAGTCATTGCAAGTACAACTGTTAGTGTACATTGCAATGAACATGGCAATTTTAATAATTCTAAAAGTTAAATCTCGATTTAAAATGAAGATTATTATGGTGCTAGAAAGTGTCATGTTTCTCCATAGCTGCTCACTATTGAAAAACTGAACACACACTAAAAATAAATCTTGATCTGAAATCAGGGTCTATAAACAATCTACAACACCGGTTTATAGATCCTGATCTGAAATGCTCAATAAACAATTCAACCAAGAATGTATAGTTGTGATACATCATACGTATTTATTACAGAAGCTGTTCGCAGCCAACTATAATTTTTTGTTACATCAAAAGACGCGAGTAATAATCAAAGATTTCCTTACAAGATTCCCAATGCATTTCAAAAGTACACTACTATTAGTATAGCTTGTTGTTGTATTCAGGACAGTAAGTACGATGACGAACAATAAATAATTGGTACAAAGTTTTCTCCTGCCCAGCTGTAAGCAATTAATCCTGAATATCAAGCATAGGGATCTATGCCTTACTAACAATAAGAGAAATATGCTTAATCCGAGAGGCTCTGCATGTTAATTTCACAGAGATATCAATTTGACAACTTATAAAACACTTATTAATCATGCAGGCACTTTTAAGGTTCACCTACTCATTTCCCATCAAACAACTTTACAAATTGCGCCCACTTTCAGATTCTTTTCAATTCAATAAATTAGTAAATCTATTATTGTTAGGTCTTAAGTACATCTAAATTTTTGCATAAAGCCTCACAGACATTATACACATGAGCACAATATTCATTAATTCTGCAAAAAGGTTCAGTTGCATTCTTCAAGTTCCAAAAGTACTCTCTTTCTTGTTATTTTCAAAATACACGTGAGTTATCAATTTCAGTCCACAGTCCAAAGTGTGTCATTCACATCCTTAATATTGAGACAAGCCTCGATCATCTTCAATAATACCATACACAGCATATAATATCTATATAATATTGCAAACAGTAGGTTTATATGAATTGTGTGTACTCAATTTTTAACGCAGGAAATCAAACTTCAAAACCTTTCTTAAATAATTATCAATTATAGGGATTACACTCTCCAATCTTACAAAAGTAGTGTATTTTGGTTTACAGTATAACGTAGCATATCTAGCAAGTTAATGTTGTACTTGCAAACAACACGATGACCCACACGTACACATGCTTTTAAAATTGGTTTTAAAGTTTGTATTACATTAGGCATAATAATAATCTTAATAAATAGACTAGGTGACCCTCGGAATGTGCCGTTGTTAGTTTCACTAAAAGTTGAGTTACAAATACAAATTGAACTTTTTAGTTTAACTACTGCCTGCGTTAAAGTCATTTTTAATACCATTGCTTATTTAATAAAAGAATAATACATCATAGTCAGTTAAATGGTAACCGCATAAATAATACTTTTAAAACATAGATAACAAATAATACGCGAGACCTTACACTATATTCTTGCTTGGTTGTGACTTGCCTTGTGTGTGCTATTTGGTTGTATGCCTAAATTTAACAGTTTAATACGTTGAATTATAAATTGCCTAATATTTTTGTAAGTTGCCAGTAAAACATTCGCACCATTAATCATCCAAAAATTAATAAATAAAACGCGATTACGCATAACAAGAAACAAATGGAAAGGATGAGGAAAACAAAATTTTTGCCAGAATACTATTTCCACCGATTCTGTCAATCTTTTCCTTGCCATTCGGAGCTGACTGTGCGTAGATGCATTGCTGCTTGAGAAGGTGGCTATAAATAACAATAAAAAATGTTTTAAATTCTTGAGTAACAAAAGTATAATATTTGTAATTAATTATATTTCCTTACCAGATCCGCACTAAGGACCGACATTGAGCTTGCTCTTTTCATGCTGAAATCAAATGATTTGCATCAAATCGATTAATAAAAATAACACCTCACATTTGGAATTAATTTGAAAAAACGATTAATACATATAATAGCTTTGAATACAGAGGACGTGTTATAAAAGGAATCAATAATCAAGGCGAGACAGCCAATTCAATGGCAGCTGCGGATAATACCTTGCAAAGGGTGCAAATAAAACCTTGCAGTGATATAAAATTGCAAAATGCACCATCCATAACCCAGAATCAAATGAGAGCAGAACAAAATACGAAGCGTCTGCTGAATCAAAGAGAAATTTTTGTGGCCAATTTATCACAGAGCGACAGACACTTTGAAGTAGTATAATATCAGATAGCAGACAATTATTAAACCATTTCCGACACCAAAAATACCTTCAACTTGTACAAAACTACGGGAATCAATAAATACTTATAATACACAACTTGTTCAAAAGGCCAAATATATTACAATACAAATTAGCGTGTAAAGCACAATAGTTTTATCTGACTTGTCCTTTAATGATTTAAAACTGCCAATTGTTATCTAAACCTTACTCTTGCTGCTCTCATTATGATCCGTTATAGATGGGTTCTCGTCTTCATAGAAGTGAATCCTTTCGTATATATTAATCTCACCTTGCAGCATAATCCAGGTTATCACGGCGTGTAAGCATTTCCATCACCTTTGGTACAGAGCTTCGTATGCACGCTCTCAACTTGGAGAAGGAACCTGACCGTCTTAATCTTCCATACTGTTTTACCCAGGAGCAAATAACAATAATTCGAGTTACCTAACTTAATTTCTCGGTTGGGTTAGATAACTAGAGACATACTAACTACTTGTCAATATAAAATCTAAAACTGATATTGACCACTAGAAACTTTGCACGCAATAACATGAAATTCATTACTATACTGCACAGAGGTATGTGTATAATATATAGAAAGGGATAACTACCCTAGTTAATTAAAGCACATTTCTGTACACAAAGATGGGTTATGGAAGACGAAGACAAACGCTGATATTACGCAAGCAATAGCAAACTATATTCATCCTACACGGTTATATCATATTTCTTTGAATTCCAAGCATAGCGTTATTATATTGCTAAGTAGTTAAGTAGGTCTGGATCAATACAAATTGTACAGAGAACCACTGCGATCTGCGATCAATTGTTTTATTCTGCTTATTTTTGAGATTTCTCATTAAGAACTTTCTCACAAAGCAGTTTTAACAAATACCCGAACTAAAAAAAGATGCTTGCTGGTATACTGTTTATAATAATGCGTCAAAAAGTGTTTCTCAATTTAAAAGTTACTTTTTAAATCTATATTTATTCCGTCAACCATCTTATAAGCGTTATTAAATAAACGGAAGACTTACAAAAACAATCTAGTGATATTAATAGAGTAGAAGTTATGTAAGCGCTTTGGAGTTATACTCTAGATTTTAAAATCACAAAATTACAATTTCCAACTGGGTAATTAAAGTTTTAATAAGCAAAGAGACGTGTACAGCGTCAAGTGTCAAACATAAAACAACCCAATACAATTAAAAGATCACAATTAACGTTTACAGTTGAGTACATCCGCATTTTAATCATATAATCATCACCCATGCTGACTTATTATTCCCTGAACATCCGAACAGCTTACTCCTTAGTTCAATACGTATTTCTACATTTATTTTTAAAGCGATTTTAAACTGTTGAAATCCCTATAATCATAGTAAGGAACCCTTCTATTAGCAAGGAAGCATTGTTAAAAAGCACTGATGTATGTATACGCCTGTGTATTACAGGAGTACAAGGCAAAAGTTGTCTTTGTACAGTCTACAACTAATCGAAAAACTTACGAGGAATATATAAGGATTATCGCGCACAGTCTCTTGTAGCTTTTGGTAAGGCAAATATATCGACTTAAAGTTATCATTGATATGATATTAGTATACTTAACGAACGTCTATAGTGTTTATTACGCGCATAAGTCAACAGTTCAATACTTCCATTCAATAAAATTGCCTACCTAATAAAACAGCACCGACACAGTCAGCATATTAGTGTAATGTTAAATGCAATGGAAGATATACAACTTTTTAAAACTGTTAAAGTGATGATGATGTACTTGAGCCATTTTAGTTTTCAAGACTTTCTTTTTCCCATAATCACAATTTTACTCGAAGCGTCTTCTCTTAGAAATGTTTCAGAGGAAACAAAATTAATTTTTTACACTACTTTTACATTTTTATATAATACACAAATGCTTACGTATACGATGTTATATAAAATCATAAATTACATTGAACAAAATGAAATAGTGGTATTGATATAAATAAAATGTTTAGACTCATCACGAAGACTGAAACCCGAATGCGTTCAAGAGTTTGCTTTTGAGACCCGTCGTTGATCGTTGTAACTCCGAAGTCGAATTGTCTCCTGTGGGATTACCAGTGGTTCTCTGTACAATGATACCTGGGTCCCCTGCCCCTTTCCCTAACGACGCCAAGGGCTGTAATTTTAATTTACATACCATTTAGTTCCTCATTTATATGCAACTCTGTACTTTCATTTTTAAACCTGCCCTTGAAATTGAACTACATTTTTAAATAATGAAACTAATGAAAGTGAATCCTAAACCTCCACACACAACACGTTAGTATTTTTTCTAACCCTAATATAGTCTGGTTTAACTCTATTACCTTATAAATTGTTAGAACTGCCAAACTATTAATCAACGGATGCATTTCAATCACAACTCTGGTGCACATCGATCTGAACGATAAGTTTTAGGTTAGTATGATCATTAAAAGGAGATATAAAACAGTTAATTGGGAGTGCGTATATCCAAGTATGCTTGAAAAACTTGCAAGTGCTTTAGAAAGCAATTACCATTCACATAAGAGTTCTTACATTGAAATATATTTAAGTGTTGTAGCCGCATTTAGCAGGCAGTCGTTTACAGCAGGGGGAATAAAAATCGAGCTAATCAAAATTAAGTGCACTACAGTGTGACTGTCTAAGATACAAAAATATTTTGTTTAAGTAAATTTACAGTGTGCTGATGATAAGACGGTCTACTTGCTGATTGATAAATTGTAAGCTCCGTTAAGTAGTAGAATGCATTTGGTTTCTCTATCCTTCTTAAGTGTATAGTATCGTCGACCAGTTGACCAAAGCATAACAAAGGGTAAACTACAAACTTTTAAAAAATGTGCATCTACAACAGAATGACTAACTACAGCTGGTTTAAAATAAAGTTATACTGTGCCCGAAAAAATGCAAGCCAACTAAACAATCAATGTAAGTTAAATAGTAAGAACTGACCTCATCGCCAACTTCATACTGACATGAGTCAAGGGATTCTCGAGATCCTCGTCTACTTCTGTCTCGTGAAGCTTGAGCCGGCAAACTTCTACGCTTTTCTTGGGGAGTTAAGACACCACCGCCTTCTGGTCCAAGGATTTGAGCCATCTTTGCTTGTTTTATTACGTCCAGTGCCTGTGTGCAAGGAAATAATATAGTAAGTTATTATAACGTTATATTGATAGGGTATTGCAAAACTATTTAGAAGTGGAGAAAATAGACCACGCCCACTTTAGTTCACAATGATAGTTCGGACTAAACATTGTGGTAATTAGAGCTAGAAGTTAACAAGTAATACTATAGACGATGAATGTATTTGATGGTGGTGGAGGCGATGATGGTGACGGAGCCGGAAGTGATTCTGTAGTTTTGGAAGAAGGATTGTTTTTACTAAATTCAGGTTCGGTGTCCTCGAACAGTCCAACTGAAACAGTCTTCGGTCTCCACCGTCACCTTTATTGCCGCCACCACCATCAAATAATTCACCATCAGCATTATTGTAGTACAGCGCCTAAATACCAGGATCCGGGCAGAAATCCGGATGAAAGCAATTTCCAAATTTCGGTTTCTCCATTTTTTTGTTAGTTTTATTCTACTCAATACTATAAAATTTTGAATTTATTGTGAGCAACATACCTCTTTTCTTGAACGCATTGCACATTCTTCAACTGTCTCGGCGGCTTCATATTTTCCTTGTCGACGGTATAAAAATCCCAGGTTCTTCAGTGTAGTTGTAACAGTGGGGGAATCTACCTTTGCGGTCTTGTGCCAAGCACCATAGTCATCTTTGTTTTTCAGTTTGTTTTCCTCTCGCTCCTCAGCTACTTGCCAGATTGGCTTGTTATCACCTACAAATAATGTAATTTGCTAGATTACACACAGTTTAATTCATTTTGCAGATAAATAATAATGTTCAATAGATTATTAGGTGGGTGTAATTGTAATTAGATTGTATACTCTGAGGTTCAAGAATACAGCAAGGGAAGTGTACAATTGAAAATAATAATACGAGATAGTATAAATCGTCATAGGCAAAAGATTTCAATTTACTATTTAGTGCTATTCATTGCTGCCTTCAAAATTAAACACAAATGATCATGATGCAGCATACAACACAATAATTCAACTACATAAATAATAAAACTGCATGTGGATAATTATGGGACTCGAAAAATGAACAAGCAATTGTCTCTTCATTTGTCCAGAGACCCGGCATAATTTATCACAAAGTTAATCCTTGTTTATTGTTACCGTCTATAGCCCCGTATTCTTTCTCATGGGCCCTGGTCAACACTTGCTTGTATAGAATTTCAGCCTCCTTGTATTTCCCTTGCTTTAGGTAACATGAGGCGAGATTGTTTTTCGTCTTGGCCACGTTCGGATCATCAGGCCCAAGTTTGGACTCGTATATTTCCAACGCACGTCTATAATATCTTTCAACTTCTTCATATTTACCCTGAAATGAATATATTACAACATATGAGATTAAATACTTCAAAGCATATCTTGTAATTTTAAAAATTACCTGGTTTTGACACAATAAGGCAAGATTGTTTAACTGCTTTGCCACGTCAGGATGGTCTTTTCCAAGTACTTTCTCTCGTATTTCCAAAGCCCGTTTGCAAAGAGGTTCCGCGTCTTTATATTTGCCCCTTTTTCCGTACAGCACAGCGAGATTGTTCAGAGTTGCAGCCACCTTGAATAAAAATAACCCATATAATAGTTATTAATTTTCTCCGAAAAATAAATAGTGTTGCATGTAATTGTTAACATACAGCTGGATGATTTTCTCCCAATGTTTTCTCTCTAATAGCTAACGCGTCGTTTAACAACTTGGCTGCTTCTTTATATTTATTTTGATCCCTGTAGACCAAGGCTAGGATGTTAAGCATTGTAGCCACATCAGGGTGATCTCTGCCAGACGTTCGTTCCAAGTCTTCTAAGGCTTGCTTGCACAGAGGAACTGCCACTTCATACCGACCTTGTGAAGCATATTGAATCACAAGATTGTGGAGTGTTCGCAAACGGGCAGGAATTTCATATCCCGCACTGGCTTGTTGGACAAATTGACTTGGAGGAGTTGGAGACATTGCTAAAAATAATTACATTCGTTGTTAAAAACCAGCCATAAGTTCCCAGCCAGCGTAATAATTAAGTTTCTAGTAGCGTGCAGGTAGGCAAGTGCAATAATTCGATACTCACTCGTACTTCTTTCTTCATTGTCATCGTCGGGGAACAAGTCCATAACGGGATCTGATTCGGATTTGTTTTCCGAACGAGAGGAGGTCTCCATCGTACTTTCTTCATTCTATAAAATATTGACGACAATGTATTTTCATATAAAGCTTAGAATGTCTGATATAGTCAACCCAACAGAACTTACATCCTGGTCATATTTTTTAATGGAATTGAAAAATTCCAGTTGTTTCTTCTCTTCTTCTAACTGTGCTACCAATTGTTCGGAGGCTTGCAGTCGTTGCTGAGTAGTAGCCAACTCATCTCGAAGCCATGCATTTTCTTGACAAAGTCTCTTAACTTGCGTCCGCAACTTTTGTTTCTCAGCTTCCGTTATTTGCATGTGTGTAGCAAGTGCCACCATAACCTATACATATACATTATAGTGATTTAACAAATTAAATTGTAATGAATATTTTTGTACATAAATTGTGCTTCCAAAATTAGTAGATACCTTAGCTTCTTCAATTCCTATATCAATCATGTCTAAGGACTTGCGGAGAATATCGGACTTTTCAGAAGATAATACGGTGTCTCCACTGGAATCTTGGTTCCCGGATTTAATATTGGTCTCCACAGCTTGAAGACCTGCATGATGTTCAATCTTCAGTGACTCTAATCCAGAGATCACTGTCTTTGTGCTGCTCACAATTTCATCTTGAGTTAGTTGCGTCATTTTTTCAGCAAAGGACTTCCTAAAAGAAGAAAATGAAATTGACATGAGTCCATTAAAGGTTTTTTTCTCAATAAGACAAAAATATTTAGCTATAACTGTTCACAGGAAACTAGCTCTTCTTAAATATGCTAAGAAATCCACCACATGGCTGTTTGAATTCGTGGCCACGTTTAACGGCAACATTTCTACTTGAAAACAGTGCAACTAAATTCACAATTGACACTGAAATAATTTCAAGCTAAATGTGTCTTAACTATGTTTGTTTATATTATGCACAACAAGGAATTTTTTTAAACTCTATTCAACACCAAGCAATCGGTAAATTGCTTTGATTCTGACACATAACAATCAACGCAATCAAGAAACTAAACCGAATAGCTAGCAAACGATCTAGAAATGCACTTGATTTAACTCAAAAAATTAGTACCTCGCTCGAATGAAATCTAGTGTGCTTACTACTACAAGCGTCTGTCTATTGTACTTTGTGTAATCCATCATTATTTCAAACAATCTTGACGAAGCAACAAATCATGCACAAGGAGGAGCTTACACTCATGAGGAGTCTGTTCTTTTGCTTTTAGTAGGCCATGAGGTAAATTGTATTTTAAGTCTTTTAAGTTTAATATACAAACCTACCATCAGTGCATCATCATCATGTAGTAACCTTTCCTTATCTTTACAACTGCCCCACTTCTGCCACTTTCTGCACTTCAAAACTTTATAAAAGATTAAAAATATAAGGGCCCAATTATATCTCATTCTTTGTAGATGCCACTTTTACCATTTCATATCCGCTTATTCTAATATTTACCTGATGTGAGAGGGCAATTTTTAAACCCACACGATAAATAATAGTTCACACTCTAGAGCAGATTTGGAGACTTTCACCAAATAATATTTGACTTGAGTAAATAACTTATTACTAGAATCAATAATTTTTGAATTCTGAAGTACTTTGCAATGTTCTTGACTGTGCATTAAGCTTTACAATTATTTTTTTTATATTTGAGAATACAGAGTTTCAACTCGTTTTAGGCTAGACAGTCAAGAAACTAATAGGTAGCGTTTTTACTTCAGGAATAAATGAATTTATCCATCTTACCCAAAGCAATACAACCTCATGGTTGCAATGATTTCTGAACGAGACGATTAATTGATCTAGCTAATATAATTACCGGCTATGCGATTTCTTTATTTATTTTAAAATCTTCCCGTAGGTTTTACTATAATTTTATAATCAATCCAGTGTAATCAACTGACTAATCTAATCTACTG
>Ga0194135_10000077_pt1 | contig 52662 bp, 49 predicted proteins | sample LitLau_LLRF_2013_FD_134024 | JGI IMG/M metagenome (GOLD analysis project Ga0194135, IMG submission 134024) | Freshwater sediment microbial communities in response to fracking from North America - Little Laurel Run_MetaG_LLRF_2013 (version 2) | ecosystem: Environmental > Aquatic > Freshwater >...
CGACTACAAGACAAGGAGCTTTTTCTGACAGGGAGTAGAATTTGATATTACTATGCTCATTTTTCGAGAGTTCAGTTGAATTCTTCAAAAACTTTTGTAACCGCAACCGTGTACTTTGGGATTTGATTAGTAGGAATATGAATGATATTATTTATGCAATTATGCATACTCAAGTGGGATCTTAACGCATGAAAATATTGAAAATTGGATTTATTTCTGAAGAGATTCGTAGATTTATGGTAGTAGCATCGTAAGATTTTTATTATCATCATTCCATGTAACTTTTTGCCGTACGCTGTTGTACTGTGTTGAATTATATCATTAATAGTGTACACTCTTCATTAATTGGCTGATTAAGTCCTGATTCAGTAGTTTCAGAATCAGAACTTTCAGAACTATTTAAGTTGTGACAGCTGAGTCGCGGAGTAGTAGTCAGCAAATGACTTAAACTGTGTTGTGAAATGAATGTGACTAATTGCGAGACTCATAAATGTCATATACATATTTAATTGCATGCATATTTATCATAAAATTAAATAGTTTTTAAATAGAATAGTATGACATGTACACAAGCATTAATCTTTATTAGAGTTTTTACGGCTCTTCCCTCCCCTTCATGCTAAAATTTTGGTTTATGGTTTAAATAACTATTCTTTTTATAAACTACAACTCCATTCACTCTACGACTTTTGAATCTGGACTCTATACACATGTCACAAGCTATGCTGACATCATCAGTTTCCATATTTTAATTAAGGTGAGTCGACATTGCAATCAACGGAAGGTTCTAAATCTAAAACTCGTGTGACAACGACAACGTAAATGCATTTTGATTCATGCAATCTCACATGGGGAACTTGAGATTTGTATGAGACCTGTGAAGGCAGGGCAGACATTTATTTCCTGACTTTTGGCCACCTCTTGCTCATGCAGTTTTAAAATTGTTTTGTTAGTCTGTTCCTAAGTATAAAGCATTTTGTAATCTTTCATAATCCGTTTTTTTATTTCATGTGTGATCAAATCGTAAAGTAAAAAAGTAAGTCAAGAGTAGAGTACAGGAGTAGTAATAGCGTGGGTTAGATGAATTCATGGAGAGTTGGAGTGTTGGACATGATCGAGATAGTAGAAGGAATGGAATTCGGAGAATGCTATAATATAATGTGACAAGCAAAGCACTATTAACTCATTCTGCTTAAGTCTCTGGTTCTGAAGTCTGAAGACTGTGAAGACTCTCTGTAGCCGTAGCTCAAGCGTCAAGGCCTTTCTATCAAAAGCTGTTTCATACGGCTCAAACTTGCACTTGCTTTGTGTGGAGCGTCATTCTATTGAGCAATATTATTCGTGCTGATTTGATCTCTCTGTGTATGTATTGCACAAATAATTAGTAATATTAGTGCTTGTGATTCATGACACAATTTGTTCTCATAATTTCGTTATGGACGGTGGTTGTATCTGGTAGTTACATATGTGCGATTCTACACAGTGAAATGTACCATATGAAATGTCAAGGTCATGATGCAAACATTAAATCACACAAATGAGACATTATGGTGGTGGAGCATAAAGATGAAACAATTGGTCAGTTTAATTCATGAATAAGAGTCTAGCCTACGGTTAAAATACTTTAGAAAATTTAAATAATACGAAAGTCCGATGATGAGACTCTTGAACGGGCGAATGAATTTGTGAGATCGGATATATATAAATGGAGAGGGATGAATAGAGCGATTGTGATTAGCCTATGGACATAATGCATATGAATTTCTTATATGGTGAATGAAATGAATCTCATTAAATTGAGCCCACACAGAGTAGGTTTCCTAGTTTAGAAAGAAGGAGGATGAGCAACAATGTAAAGATGGAAGAAGGGGAAGAAAGTGAAGATTCCTCATTGCAACAACACAACATCATCCCCCACAGAAATGCCATAATCTCTATAGATTCTCTTACACACCCGTTCGTTTCCTTTAAATTCAAGTAAACTACTGCCAATGAGATGGGTGGGATAGGAGATGGGCAGGTAGGTTGGTATAATATCATCTCTGTACAGTCTGTTGGGTAGTTGTTGTTAGTAATATATAAAGCAACTTGTACGACCGACCAGCAATCCTCTCTGATGATGAGGTGAGAATGTATAAAACTATGTGAATTCCTTTAGGTGACTCGCCTATCCATTTAACAGTGGCCTTAATGAATAACTTTTTATCCCTATATACACACACAAATATGTCCATTACAACATCTTCGTCTGTCCATTTTTTACAGCCCCTCTCTCTGTTTGTTGTGCTCAACTATTTTTTCACTTATCCGCACATTTATCCAGAGATCAAACATCAGAAGAACCAGAAGAAGGGTTCAATATGAACTCATCTCTGGCAAACATTATCACATTACTCACTTCATCATTTACGAGAATTCCAGTCGCCCATACTTAACTCACATAACACTAGTGACTCATTATTCATCCAATAAATCCGTCACAGCCAAACGGAAACTTCTTTTTATGATCTACAAAATGTCACGGTTTCACTTGAGCTCCTAACCTCATTCAAAGTTTCAAACACATAATACCCTACTGAGATTTTTCCTCTATCCACACACATAATAATAAACACAATTACATTTACATCCGGAATCTAAATTCATTCCTTCATATTGTGAATTTAACAGTACTGTGGACAGTATTTTGTTCAACTGGACAATCAAATATCTACTAATCACCGCAGATCATCTCTAGTGTAATTTCATCAAAATCCTCGAGATCAAGATATATATAAATTAAAAAAGTTAACTACCTCATCTGCTCAGTCTCTGAAGTGTTCGCGTAGAGCTTAACGCAAAATTTCTGATTTTGTGACCACTTCGTGATCTACAGGATAGAATCAAATTCTGTGATACAGTTGCAATAACTACAAATGTTCATACAATCAAGGTAGTGTTGAGTGGAATGTGACAAATTGTGACTTGAGACAACTACGAATCCTCGTTTAATACTCATTCAGCTACCATCAAATAATTCATTTGCAAAATGAATGGATTTTAAAGTTCCTAATGGGAAATGTGTAATATAATTGTTTCCTATTAACTGGACTTCACTTCAACAGGTAAGACGTAATCTCAAGCTTGTACTTCATTCTTGTGGTTGTATAATTTAATGAAGACTTGGGTGTAAGAATCATTCATTAACTTAAATGTTGGCAATGTGAACAGAAAGCCATATTGCTATAAAATGCTGAGAGAAGGCAGTTTTGTTCAAAATTGATCTTTTTAATCCATCGGTGATTTCATTTTAGCAGTTAGCAACAGGTGGTTTTAGTTTCCGTGTTCTTTCTCGCAGATCTTTCGATTGAGTAAAATGATACGCATTCATGAGAATGTAATGCAATACGCAGAAATGTGAAGAGAGACATATTGAAAGGGTGAATTATTTTGAGCTGAGCAGCATCTTTTATTACAGGCAATGACTCATACAAGAAATTTAAGAATTCGTCTGTTTAACATATACTAAAACATTGAATGATGATGGGCATGATGGATGATGTTTTGAAATATACTACTATATAAAGTGAAGATTGTTATTTCAGTCGCTTGCGTAGTGTATGTAACATGAAAATCAGAATCTTATGAAGAGCACAATTATCATGTTTAAATTGAGTGCATCTCGCGTTAATCACTTACTTAGCTCTTTATAAATAACTTATAACTAGTATGCCTGATTTTATAATACAGTAAAGTTATTTGCGCAGTTCTCTGAAGCCGTTTTTACAGTTTTGAATTGATAGAATAACCTTCTGCAGATATGAGCTGAAGATTTCAGATTGATTACCAAAGTTTTCAAATGTTGTAAGAGATACGTGATTGCACACATTCTGACATTCTGCTGATATCAAAGTTTTTAGTTGGATGTACAGTACTTGATTCTCATTATTATGCACGCAATGGTCAAAATAGTAAGTCTTATCAATGATCAAGTATATGACAGTTGAGACTACAGTTCAATCTACCAGTCAACACTGATTCTGGAAAATTGCTTATTTCGCACGCATGGCAAACGGGTCATTGTATCAAACAAAATAGTTATCAATCTCATGATGATAACTATAAACTATAGTTCTGGTTTACCTCCACCTCACCCTTTGCTGGTATTATTGATACTCAATTCAGAGCAAACAAATGATATGCAGGAATCTTCTTGTTTGTTATAAATAAACCGTAAGAACATTGAGATCATTTTACGCCTTTTGTACTTGAAGTACCCTAAATAGTTGGTTTAATCATTGAAGAGCATTTGGCATCGAAATAGAGTTTAAACTCTAATTTATCCTAAGGTTACTCATTTTCAGAGAAAACGTCATTTTTTATTCAATTGTAATTAGCCAGTTTCTCAGATAAGATAGGAAGACGTTACATAGTTAAGGACAGTACAAATGAGACAATTTAAAGCACACATAAAAGCTTCTAGACGTGAATGTAATTGGAGAATTGAGATGAGGATAATGAGTTGAGATGATCAATTTAGTGTCCAATGATCTATTATGTAGAACATGAAGAATGATTAAAAGAAAAGACTGTCACAGCAGGAAATTTTTCTGGTCTGATTACGATTCAAGTTGAATTCAAGAACCTTTTGGTGCTAGATGTTCGTCTTAGTGAATGATCATTTCCTGTCTTTTCTTCATCTTACAGTGTAATTGCTTGGTCATGTAGTGTCATTCTCCTAAAACGCTAATTACCACTCGTACAAATTTGTTAAAACTTTTTTTTACAAAGTAACAAAGTGCATCTGTCAATCTTGTCATGGAGTTGATTTTGATATTGTTACAGGTTAATGAAGACCCGGAAGAGCTTTTAGTAACTTCTAATCGTCCGAGTGAATCTGAATCATTCCAATCTGAGATTCAATCTGAGCAAGTTGTATCAGGAAGTACAGGAAAATAACCCTATGACATGACCTGCTATGAGAGGAAACACAGACTTAAATCAAGGAGTTGTTCCGCTCCGAACAATCCTCAGAAATTTCCTCAATCTGGTTGATAACTGTGAAGCTAGTGCTAAAGACGGTCATGATTTATACGAGAAGGAGTTCCAAGTGAGACCAACTTTGTTTGTTTTAATCATGCGTTAATCTTTCCAACATATTCAATTTACAATTTTTCAATTCGTCTTTAGGAGCTAAAACAATTTAGTGAATCCTTAAAATCCGATCCAGCGTACTTCTGCAAAGAAGGAGAGAAAAATGTGAACAGAAAAAAGAACCGGTACAAAGATATTCTTCCATGTGAGTCTATCATTTCATTAATAATCAAATTGCATGCAAAGTGAGCGACTCACGTTTTACGAACAAATCTAATCAAGAACTATGATTGCAGATGACTACACCCGAGTGATACTAGGAGACTATGGCGATGTTCCAGGGAGCGACTACATCAATGCCAACTTTATTAAAGGGGCGAGTGGATCCTCAGCTTATATTGCTTGCCAAGGTCCACTTCCGCACACCGTCAATGACTTTTGGCGGATGGTTGTGGAATGTGAAGTCCAAGTTATCGTTATGGCATGCAATGAGCAAGAATCTGGCAAGGTCAGCCAACAATCACTCAAGTAGAACTTATTCGACAATTTGCCAACTTACTAATTGTTTTATGTTTGTTTTATGGTACAGCATAAATGTGAAAACTATTGGGTGGAAGAAGAAGCGGTGGAAAAGGAGTTTGGACAAGTGACCATTTGGCTGAAGAAATGTCGCCAAGTGTGTCCAGACTTTTTAGTACGTACTATGAGAATAAGATACGTTAATGCTAAAGGAGAGACTGGTTAGTCACGCTACACATTTTACTAATAATAGTTATACATATATTGTGTTTGGGTTTACAAGAATTTGCTTTCTAACTGTTACAGAAGAACGAAATGTTTGTCAGTTCCATTATTCGGCTTGGCCGGATCATGGGGTGCCTACTAAAGTTCGTCCTTTGTTAGACATGGTTAGATTAATAAGAGATTGTCAGACGTCGGAAACACTTCCAGTATTGGTGCACTGTTCGGCAGGATGTGGCAGAACAGGCACAATTTGTGCAATAGACTATGTATGGGGATTACTGCGACTTGGAGTAAGCTAACAAGTCTTAACCTTCGATGGGAATGCAATCATATAATGTGGCTTGTTATTAAGCTGCTGTAAATAAAGATCTTGAATCTAAAGCTTCCTCTTTTTTCCAGAAATTGACTCCTGACTTCAGCCTATTCTGTATGGTTCGGGAGATGCGGAGGCAGCGGATTGCAATGGTGCAAACGAAAGATCAGTATGTCCTTGTCCACCGGGCTGTAAAAGAGCTTTTCGAAGAGCAATTGAGAATCATTGACTCACATCCTTACGCTAACGTCGATCATAATGGGCTTCCATTGGATATTAAGTCAGACTTGGAAGAGCCAACTTACGAGACTGTAGACTTTCAAATGCGTGACACCTCCCGTCCTTCCTCGGTGCCCCCTTCACTTCCACCGGCTAATCAAGCTTTTAAATCTATAAACGCAAAGATGGAGAAAGAAGTAGAGAATCACAATAAGTATCAAGAACAAGAGAAACATGAACTGGATCAGTCGATGAAAAATAAAATCCATGAAATAAAATCTAGACCTGAGAGCGCTCAAGCTGACCATGAAGAAATCCAAGCAGTGTCTAGCGACATTGACGAAAAGGCTGAAAAAGAAAAGGAGGTTGGTGAAGAGAAACGTGTCACCAAAGTTAGTCCAATAAGAAACGCTCTCTTAAGGAAACCTAGTATTGTTAAGTTAAAAGCTTTTTTTGAGAAATCGAAAGACGAAAAGAAATCCGGTTCGACACAACTGAGTCGAGCCAAGTCAGACGTGTCGTCGAGATTCCACTCGTTCAATAGCTTTGCATCTTCATTTGCTTCACGTGGACTGACTAAAGCATCTTCTTCGTCGAATTCTCCTTCATCTAGCACAGCTGTACTTAATGACGTTGAAGTCCCGGTGGTGTCTGCAGAAAAGACCAGAATGAAGCCGGCTCTTCTTGCTAAACCAGCATTGGCTGTGAAGCGTAGTAAATCTTTAAAACTCACTTTAGGAGACTCGTCCTCTGACAAGTTCCAGAAAAATAGTTCCTCCAAACACCAAATCAGGAAAAACGAAGAAGATTGCAAAGGCGACGTGGTAGATAGTGGCAAAAGTAAAAATTCTACAACTACTTCTATTTCATTGATATCGAACAATCCTACAAAGGTATTTGTGAAACATGTAGAGATTCCAAAGTTGCAAAAGGCAGTATCTAAAAGTGTGAAAGCTGAATCTCTCAAGGCAAAAACTTACGAACAACCAAGCTCGTCAGACAACGGGTCGAGTTATGAAATCGTACAAGTTAAGAAGCCAGCGATTCCTCCCAAAATGTTGGTTTCTAAAGAATCCCTTAAAGTTCCAGTGAGTTCCACATCTCCGCGAATAAAAATGGGAGTAGCTAAAGAAATGGAAGACGTCCATCAGATAAGAAACCAATCTTTTAAAAACATCAAACTGAAGAAGTACGATACGGTTACTCCGAAAAGTATTGCTGCAGCTAACTCCGGAACAACTTTAACTAGAAGTCAAAGCCACGTGTGGCAGTCATCGAAGACTCCAATGCCCATGAGGATTTTCTCCGACGAGAACATCTACCAGTCTGAGGAAAAGGGTAACAGCTATTCAAAAGGCGAGGGATCTTCTAAAAATCTTAATTCTTTTAGTATAGGTTTGCCTCCGCCTCCGTCTAGTAATAAAAAGTCTACGACCCACGATTCTCATCAAAGAAGTAGCAGTCTAGAAAGTTCAGTTAGCTTTAGTTTCAAATATCCGAAAGTCGACTTGGAGCTGCCAAGAGAGAAACCTGTCGTACGTAAGAGAGTTCCTAAGACAAACCCGTACACTAATTATTCCCCCGTTGTAGGAAATACAAGACACTCTCCTACTCCTCAAAGAAGCTATGACTATGCTGAAATTCAAGATAAGCATATTGGAGGAGTTCAATCAATGAACGAAAATGTCCCTAAGGATTTACCACTCCTGAAATTAAGTTTGGAAAGCCAAAGGAGCAGAGAGAACTCTTCTGAAAGTTCGAGCAATACTGGAACTCCCAGAAATTCTTTACCAGGAACACCCACCCGTACTATTGATTCATCTTACACTCAAATTTTGAAAACTAATTTACAAGAATTGAATTCTAACGCACCATCCAAAGGGAACGGTTACATGCCTCCTCGCTCAATCCTGAAAGGATCCTTATCAAGCACTCCATCAGAGTCAGACGAGCGACTTGACTCTCGAACTAATCCTATGCAGAACATTCCACATCAGAAATCCGTACTTACTGGGGCTAATCAGCCTAAACTGAATTCCATTAGAGTTACAGTGGGCGTTCGAGAACGCCGCAATAGCTTTAGACAGGCAGTATGGAAAGAAGAACAGCCGTCAAATACACACAACGGTGATGTTCAGGAAAGCCCGTCAAATAATTTGATTTTTAAGGCAGTTGCAAATGGGAACAGTCGAAGTTTCATTACACCAGCCGCAAGTGCTGCAACTGCGAATGGACGCCCTGGAGTAAGAAATCACAAGGACTACGAACCGATATGGCCAGAATACAGGCGTGACGGTGTGTCACTCGTGAAAAATAACTCAAATCATTCCATGAACGGTGCATCTACCTATATGAATGAGATTAGATCCCACATTCCTATAAGCAATAGCAGATCTTTCGACTTATCTTCGAGCTCTGACCGAAATAATGACAGATTAAGAACGCAACCTGAGTTCCAAAGTAGATTCGATGAGATTAATAGTCTCCTGGAGGAATTAAAAGCTCCTTCTGTACACCCCAGTATTCCATACCAATCTAGTTCTGCCCGAGACAGGGACACATCGCCAAAATTTGCAGAAACCAAGCCCAAACTTACAGAAGGTCAAGATGACCAGGTTGTTTCTAGAGCACCTGGATTGTCTGCAGCTCCCAATCTTAGACACAATAGGTCTTTGCGAACCCAAAGGCCTCAGTACCAGCAAGGACTCTCATGTTTTGCGTTCAGAAAACCATCATCCTTTGAATCCATCACAGACCAATTGACATCCGAAGAGTACGCGATTCACAGTCCTCCAGGATCTTCTAGAATGGACCAAGAGCGACGCTTTGTGGTAGAGCCAAATGAAAGCAGAATAGATGGACGAGGCAGAATAGCAAACGACTATGTATCCCTTCGTCAATGTCACACAAGTTCGTCGGAACCCAATGGAACTTCTAAATTATCAGGATTCACTCAAAGTACAGACATGCCTATTCCTCCACCACGAACGAAGAACAAACGTCGTCAGAGCGTGAACAAGGAACATGACAGAAACGTTCATCAAACTAACGGACAGCCCTTGGACGCTCCAGCATTTCACCAAGGTCGAAACAATAACCCTCATGGAGAGTCTGAGATCTCCGTAAATCTTCCCGAAATAGTGAGATGCTCTTCTAATCATACTGAAGACAGTCAGCCGTCATTAGCAGTTCCAGAGAACAGAGGAATGCAACCCACGTCTCCCAAGTCTATATTTAAGGCTCTGGGAATCGTTCAAGCCAAAGCAGCAAACATGCGTTCCAGATTCAACCACTGGACTGAAAGTAAAGAGAAAAGCAATGGAAAACGCAGCGAACTTTTGCTCGCCAGAGATAGTGAACAAACTGAGTACAGCAATAACGAAGGAGGTTAGCAAACGTTAAGCCAAAATTTTAATGCCATTATAAACTCATCCCTGTAAAATGATAAAATCTTTCGTTCCAGGGTTTTCTCAATCAGTTGTTACCAGTGCAAATCAAACCACACACCAGCAGCCTTCTAAACCAAAACACCAATATTTGTGATTCTAATGTTTCATAGGTTAAAATGGTAATTTAGAAAGTAGAATTACTGTTTTATCGTAAAAAATCAATTTGTTGAGTTCGGAAAAATAAGAAAATGATTTTCCTGTGGATGTATTTCTAATGATTGTAATTTGTAATGTAACCACAAGATGAGTGTGAATGAGTAGACTTAAAAAGAATGGACTGGATGTAACAATCCCTATAGCCAACTATCCCAATATTATAGTTTAGCTCGTAAAATTAAGTCCTCTGCTTAATGTAGTATTTAACTTACTGTTGTTAACTTACTTTCCGTCCAAACTTATAACACAAACTTTACTTAAGAAACTCACGTACTCAATTTAGTAGTCTAATATTTCTTGTTCTCGAAAAAAAACTGATGAAACAACACACGAAACAAATTTTTAAACATGGAATAAAATTCCACAATGCTAATACTACTTTCTTTTATTCAGTTTTACACTTCGACATGCTTATTTATGGTGTTACATCAACACTCGATGAATTTTAATTGAACTTGAACTCAATATCAAAGGATTGCAAAGCAAGCCTATGAAATAACGTTTGGACTTAGGCCAAACCATAAATAATTTTTATGAAAATAACAAAATAAGGTTTGTTCCAACATAACAACGAAGAACATTTAAAATTTCAATTGAAGAATCGAAGTCTTCATTAAATCTAAAACTTCTATTCAAAATACTATGATTCGTATAACTAATGAGTATCTCCTCCTAAACATTTAATAATTTTAATATGGGAACATCAATTGTGGACTGACACTGACAATTTAATTTAATAATTATTTTGGAATCATGGTTGTATGGTCATATGCGTCAGGAAACCAAGTAGAGGAGTCAAAAAACATATCACTAGCATCAAACGGTTTCTCTACAATTGATTTTAAAGTGCGAACAGCTAATGCTTGGGTCGCACTGTGAACCTCAGTCTGAGCTCTCTCATCCGGTAAAAAAACTCTTGATGTTGCCCAACCTTCTCTAGCAGAACTTTCTTGGTTCAAGTCCTGAAATGGGTTACTAGCGTACAAAACATCACAGTACTCCGGGAAGGTAGCAGTGATATTTATTACGGGATTTCTCTCCCTGCCAAACTCGTTCTGCAAAGAAAAGTTGTCAAAATCGAAATTAGATGAGATACACAAAGGTTTCTTCTAGTCTGATTACCTCATTTACAAGCGTTTCTGGTTGAGGTACATTAAATAGTTCAACTTTGTTGTCCTTGGAATTTTCTATACGTCTTATCATATGTTGGTATGAGAAGCAGTTGGGTTTAAGATCAGCCAGACTCTGCAGATTATAAATCTCAGGTTATATGATATTACTATATTACATGATCTCGTGATCTTTTCCCGCAATCAACCTAGCACTTACCTCAGAAGTGTCGACTGGATCATCCAATAAGGAGCTTAGAAATTCCAATATAGCTCCATTATGTGAATTGGTCCCTGAGAAGAAATTGGTATCTCTGTTATCATCCTGGAAAGAGACAGACACAACAATTACACATTGTCATTATACAGAAGTTCCAAGCACCATCTCCTGAAGATTTTCTTACCAGACAGGGAGGATCGGTGGACGTTTCTGACTTAGAATTAGACACGATTGAACCAGACTCTGTTCGTGAAATCTGATCAAATTCATCTGCTTGAACCTGTCTTAAAGTTTGTTGCTTGTTCAGAAACAGTAAACCATCTCCAGGAATATTTTTTAGATTATTGTTGACTGCCGTATTGGATACAGTTGGAATGTCTTGGAAGTTTTGCATCTGAAGCGGAACTGTTGCAACTGAATCCGGCCGCTTGTCCAGAGGATGTTTTGGATCATTCTGTATCATGTCGCCAATTCGCAATGTTAGAATAATAAACGAACCAATTGCATAATGCTAAGTTCAGTGATAGTAAAACTTACATTTGGACGCTTAGTTGGTACAGGGAAAGTGGCAGTTTGAGGCGGCCGTTTTCGACTTGTTGCGGTTGAATTTAAATTGTTGATATCTGTTGTATTACCGTCCTAAATGCACAAGTTATTACCATAGGACAGTTTAAAAGTCGTCAAATCAATACTCAAAAGTCGACATAATTATTTACCACATAAGGCGATACTCGCAGATCAACAAACAGTGTTTCATTTCCAGTCTCTTCCGGTTTTTTATCGTAGACCAAATCGATTGTAGATTTTTTTGTCCCTTCTTGGTTCACATCACATTCAGAATTATGTTGTCCAAGCTGTAAATTATCAACATTGAAACTTATTTGAATCATGCCAGATTATCACAAAAACTATTGAATCGGAGAATTTCGGAGTATATTTTAATTTATGAGAGACAAGACTCTATCTTGCCAAACATAATAAACTCTATCAAGTTTAATGTCTAATTTAAATTTTTCAAATGTGTAACAAGGACTAAAGCTTCCCACTAATGAAAGGTACAAGGTATAAAAAATGAAATTCGAACCGTATTTCGCCGTCGGCGAAGGAGGCCAATATTCGTTCCACGTCTTGGTGGTGAATAGTGTGGTATATACTCCAGCGCATTTTCTGTACTTTCCATCGGTAGATCAAATAGACACTCCCCGTCTGTTGGAGTGCCCAGGTGAATATCGGTTAGTACATTAGTGAATAAAGACGGGTCAGGGTCCTGTCCTGGATAGCAACCGCAAGTTCTGGCGAATTCTGCCAGCTGGTCACGTAAATGTGTAACATTCTGATCATAAATGGATGCCCAATTTGCATGCCCAATGGTACAAGCTGGAGTTAGGTATTTAAAAACGGGAGTAGTCTTGTCCCGGTTACTTCCAAAATTACTAGAGGAGCTTCCCAGTGTACGAGAATTCTGCTTGTATCTCGCCTGAAATAACTCTGATGCAGTTCGTGGTTCTTTTTCAGTTGCTGGTGGGACTGACCTACGCCAAGTTTCTTCCAGATTGTTAGAAATCTGAGTGCTTATAATTTCAACATCTGAGTCGTGATCAGGAGGATTGTCCCAAACTGCTTCCGACCATCCAACATTAGTATTCTCGGGATTTGCCAACCTCCTGACAGTATCCGTCTGTCCAACTATATTATTCTGACTATTTGGTTCACTAGAACCTTCTGGCCAACTGGAGTTGGTTTCGAGAAAGTGTTTCAGAGTTGAATTATTTGTGCAAGAGCTTTGTTGGACGACAGAATTAGTTATCTGAGGGTTTACTCCAGCTATTAAATCTTGAGATGGCTGAATTCCTGCATATTTAGATCTTCCCAATGAAAATGTCTGACTATTGACATCGTCAACTTTCGCGTCAACTCTGTGGGTTAGCAGTCGCGGCATCCCATCTGAATTGGCCATTGCAGGCATAGACAATGATGAAGACATTTTAATTTTATCAGCAGAACTAAGAACCGAATTGTTGTTGGAAGTTTCCCGTACAACTTCGATAGTGGAATTCGTAAGCACAGAATCAGCACCGTTCGAAATCACCTTCTTAAATTTAATTTTCTAAAAAGAAAATGCGTGAATTAATATTTTCAATTTACATTTCAACCATTTTAGCTACAATAATTAGATAACTCACGTCTTCGATGGTTTCTGATTTTGCATTCTTTTCTTCATCTCTGGCCTTTCTATGAGCTTGAAGAAGAGTATCAAATGGATTACTTCGACCCACTACCGCTCGACGGAGAGCAATGGAATGTGTCTTGCATGTCAATGATCTTGTGCATGGTCTAGAGTCTCCAGCGACATGAACTCCACAATGAAGGTCCGGATTGAAAGATCGTTCTTTAAGGGGTATTATCTTTCTGGGTACATCTTTTTCCTTTTTCTTTTTCTTCTTTTTAAGATGCGTTACTGTAGCAGGTTTGGGGGCAGCATTTTGTTTTTGTAATTCGTCAGTTTCAGTTAGTCCTATAGTTTTAACTTCAACTGGCGTAATAGACGTGCTTGACTTAAAAGGTGGTTTGACTGGCGCTTTTTCACTTGGTTTCGATAAGCTCTTAATCTTTTTGGTGCTATCATAACTCTGAGTAACAGTCGAGCTACCTGATTTTCCTTGTAACAGTACCTTAAAATTACTGGTAGATGCAGGAGACGGGACAGATGCTAATTTAGATTTGGAGTCATGCAATTTTCCATCAGGTATATCTGAGCCGTTTGTTGCAGCAGTTAATGAACTTGATCTACTATTTTCCACCCCGGATACCCGGATAGAATTGCCAGTTGGAGATTTGCTTGGTGGTTTTACGCTTACACATATCTCAAGAGGTTTTAAAGACGGCTTTCCCTTACTCAAACTTGAGGTATTAGTCTTACTTTTCAGAGGAATTTTAAAATTTGGCGAATTTCCTGTTCCAGTAGAGGTATCATGGCGTTCAGTATCGGTTCCTGATTTTGAACGTCGGTCAGTCGAGTCGGCATAAAACTTCAGTTGCTCGTATTCAGTCTTGTCTCCTTTACTCTTATCACTTCCTGTTGAAGTGGCGATTATTTTCATTACTTGGCTCTGAGGGCCTCCGATAACAGAGTTTGAAAACAGTATGCTTTCTACGGTTTCATTTTGTCCTGTGTCAAAGCTTGGTATGGACAAAGTATAAGAACCCTGGCTAGGATTCACTTTCGTTCCCGATTTGGATGATTTGGATGACCACGATGACGAAGATTTCTCCGATCTATCTCTGGAGGAATGCTTATCAGACTTGTCCTTGGAAGATGACTTTTCAGATCGATCTTTAGACGAAGACGACTTTTCACTTCTGTCTTTTGAAGACTTATCTGACCTGTCCTTGGAGGATGATTTATCAGATCGACTTTTAGATGATGTTCTGTCGTGTTTATCCTTGCTAGATGACGATTTGCTTTTTGAAGATGACCCATCTACTTCCCCAGAGCTTTTCTCGTCCCTTCTTTTGCTATGACTTGAAGAGGACCCACTACTCGACTTATGCTTATCTTTCTTATGGCTATGCCCCGATCTTGATTTGCTACTCGAACTACTACTCTTGTGCGTTGATGAAGATTTGCTACTCTTGTCCCTATCTCGGCTAGATGAACTAGAATGACTGCTCGATTTGTTTTTAGAATGCGAGTTTCTTTCGGTGTCTACATATGTACCATGATATCTGCTATTGTGACTCTTTGTTTCCTTTTCTTTCGGTATGTGAGTGATTTTTGATTGTTCTGCCACATGTGTTATTTTGGCGAGAGGCCTCTCCCAAATTATTTCATAAAACGGACCCAACGCTTTATCTTTAGGTTCTCCATTTATAAGTATGAGGTCCGAAGTCCGACATACGATGTTGTTATTCCGATCACCTAATGATACAAGCAATCTAGTTGCAAAGCCTACTTGTATTATCAATTATTCTACAAATGAATGTTTAGTTTTACATTTATAATGAGATGGCAAGCACTGAGCTTTGCAGATGTACGAACAAGCAGGACACCTTGCCACTGCCAGCGTTTCCAGTGCGGGCATTATACCATACAAATGTCTCACTATAAATAAACACCACATTAACATGATAACGATAAACCAAATCCTCACAAACATTTTTATTTGACTTACTGGAGCTCGGTAATAGATTCTCCATGTATTCCTTGGAGCTTTTCTTGCTCTCATAGCCTGAATCGCAATTTCATGCAATTAACCATTGAGATTCATTCATATAATTAACCTGCGAATTAAAAATGTCCACGCAAACAATTTACCGATATCAGGAGGCGATCGCTCTGATTCATAACTTGGCCAGTCGATTATACTCCACGGCTTTCCCTTAAGCTTGTAGAACTTCTGTTCGCTTATATTACAATCCATATTTTGACACACCGCCAATGCGTGTTGTGTTGTGTGATAAATCCCTTAGAAATCTAGAAATTAAAATGCTGTCACGAGGCGATGCACTCGATTTGTAATATGCCCAGCAGGACTCACTCTTGTAAAGGATAAATAATGATTCCGCCTAGTATATCTCCAGAAATCTAGGAAAACATAAGTACCAGTTTTGTATTACATCGTCCACTAGAATTCCAACTTTTCGAACTGTTACGAAACGCGAACTACTACCACAATTTGGAAATGTAACAATGAATAAAAACCATCTACGACACTATCCCATATAATAACAATGATACTCTTCCATCCGCCTAATAAAAATGACCTAACAACAAACCGAATAACATACACAGATAAAAGTGCTTACAGTAATTAATTATATAAGTAGTGCAAGGTGATGATGATGATGATGATGATAGGGAAGCACTTTATGCGAATGTATTATACAGAAGAGGCGACAAGGCTACTCGAGTCAGCTGGCTGTGTTGAGAAATCACTGAACTCTTCTTCTTCCTCCTTATACTCTCTGCTGTAGGTTATTATATAGAACTGCTTTCCCCATACTATGCCTCTCTCACCTCACTCGTCACAACAACATTAAGGTGTTCAAGCTGCGTGTGTATGATATATTAGTAAGAAACAATTGACCGGAGAGACTATTATTATGTCGACGTGAGAAATTCGACTGAGAGGACGACGTGTCGGTTCTTCAGAGGAGATGAGAGAGTCGACAGGGATTTTCGGCAGATTCCAGGAACAGAGATCGAGTGAGTGTGAGCAATAATGGCCTCATATAGTGTAGAGTAGGCAGGAGGACACGGAGGGAGGCAGAGGTGGCAGGCGGAGGGTTTCTCCTCGAGACTCACTCACAGAGTCCCGTCGTCGTTCTTCTCTTTTATTCTTTCTTCGTCTTCTTGTGCTTGTTGTACTTTGTTGCCACTAATTCATTTCCCATACACTACACACAATACATGTTTGATTTACTAGTACTACTACACATGTTCGAGCGACATGTACATGATGATGATGTAGTGCAAGATGATGATGCCTTTTAAACCGTAGTTGTAGTAATCTAAGGACATCATCGTCGTCGGGAAATGGAGATCATGGTGAATTTGAATACGACATGCGTCCAATTGATGATCAGAATAATATTGGTGTATTTGCATGATCTATAATGTCTACGAATATCTGATCTTAGTGTACTCGACTCAAACTACTACTACGTAGTTGAAAAAGTGTTTCTCGAAAATGTCACTTGAAATATGAAATTGGAAATGCATGTATGTATATGTATGCAGTAGCATTTGCATTAGCTAAGATACTGATTTTTATTGATTTTAGTTAATTGAAGAGCAATTTAGTAGCAAGCAGGAAGCAACCTCGTTTATATGAATTCAATTAGTACAGTGTGTATTATATAATACTGCACAAATGATGATATAAGTGTATGCTCTCTCTCTCTGCGAAACAATTGACCATTATTATTATGAAATACTATGAGAATATAAGCTATACGAACTAAGCATTTCGCTTAAACAATAGATTGATGAGTACGAATACTTACTTAGAGCATCAAAGTTCTTATCTCCATCTACAACAGTGCTTGCTTGCAAATTCAACTGATGATCTTTATGAAATATGGACTGGAGCAAGCAACTTTATGAATTTTACCTATTCAAACTATTCAACTAAAGCTACTACGTATCTCCTATTTGAAATCTCAACTAATAACAAAGATTACGTAACATCTCTTTACTATGACGTAGTTTCAAAAAGCCAACGCATCTTATTCTTAACCACCCTCCTCTGAACGTTTTATCAAGAGATGAATTATGCAACCTTTTTATGCCACACACTTAACTGCAATTAGCAAAAACTGCCAACTGAACTACTTTACCTTTGGCCAATGCCAATGAAGAAGACTGCTTATCTTCTAGTGTAGTAGAAAGCAATTGAGATTATCACTTTGAAGTATAAGGAGGTCCCACGCTCAGAAGGGTCCTATTCCCGAATGAGCGTCGGACGGGGAGGATACGCAACAGGCGACCTTCTCCTTCGTCGTCATGAGAATGCAGACTCTGCACATAAAGAGAGACGACTCCCTTGTTGTGCTCCTCTCACTCGTGTGAGTGTCAATGTGACTCGAGCGATGAAGCGGAGGTTTTCCCTCGTTGCCCCGGCCACGGAGAGTCTTCTTCGTCTTCGTCCTACACACACACGATAGTGCACGGAGAGTATTCACACCCCGGCGCGATCCTCCGGCTTCTTCTCCGTCAGAGATCAAAACAAACTCTCCGCCGCCTCCGCTTCTCCGTTGACGTCGACAATGTCGGAACTTCAGAAAAAATTGCCGTACCTCCTTCTCCGGAGACCTAATAATATCGCCGAGGATGAATGGCTGAAACGAAGGTATAATAATAATAATGGGTAATGTAGTTGAGTATTTGCTGCTTATAGGCTTAATAATTATGTGATGTCCAAGTGAGATGTAAAATGTAATGACTTGTGACTGTGTGTTAATGTATGGAAATGTTTCTGTTAATTTGTAGGGATAAAAATCGAAAGAGCTACACTCCTGCTAAGTGGACGACATATTTTCGGAAAGGATTCGAAGTAGGGATTCGGAATGGCGATAAACTAGGATTGTGGACTAGCCATAGTTTAGTTGAAGGTGAAGACACGAAGGAAGTTCCTTATATACTTCTGCTCCACGGAGGAGGATATTCGGGTCTCACTTGGGGTCCACTTGTCGATGAACTTAGTCGGGTAATTGTCGCAGAGTATGGAGCCTTAGATCTCAGGGGTCATGGAGAGTCGGAGTGTGCTGACGAGACTGAGATGTCTCTGGAATCTCTAACGCAGTAAGTGACATGGGTGATGGCATTTTAATGCATTGGAGTTGTCGATTATCATCAGGATGAAAATTTAGTCCTTCGCTAATGTAGACTTTGGTGTACTTTAACATTGATTTGGGTTTTTCTTTGTTAATTTTTAAAGGGACGTTGTTGAAGCTATACTATGGATGAAGGAGAGTCCAGTTAAACTTGGAAAACGCCCCCTAGTACTTGTTGGTCATTCTATGGGAGGGGCTTTGGGAGTCAATGTTGCGTTACAGTTGCAAGACCGCTCAGACGTTAACTTGGTTGGATTGGTTGTTTTGGATGTAGTCGAAGGCAGTGCGATTGCTGCTCTAGCGTCGATGAAGTCGGTTTTAAGGGGCCGACCAATTTCATTTCCATCAATTTCCGAAGGAATTCAGTGGTGGTAAGTAATTCTTATTATTGGTATCATGCTTGCTTTTAAATGTTTGAAATGTTTTAGTAGACATTTTTGAAATGTATTTTTAGCGTCAGAAGTGGACTAACGAAAAACATAGATTCGGCCAGGATCTCAATGCTTGGGCAACTTACCCCTTATAAACCTGCTAATGGAGAATCTTCACCGGTTCGCAAGAAGCTTTGGGAGAATGCTGAGGGCGAAGGCCTTACGGAACAGGATTCGGAGCCTGATACAACTAATGTGAGTTTACAAGAAGGAGGCTTTAATTTCACAAGTTGTAAATAACCTTACAATATTGGACTTTTTCCAGAATGTCTTCGTTTGGAGAACTAACCTGTTTAAGACTGAATGTTACTGGCGAGGGTGGTTTCAAGGACTTTCGAAAAAGTAATCCTTTGATTAGTCACTTGAGGTTACGCAGTTTCATGATTTATGAATGGTTTTAAAAATCTTTTAGATTTTTGGGAGTGAAATGTCCAAAACTACTGATGCTAGCTGGTGTTGATCGCCTGGATAAAGACATGATGGTTGGTCAAATGCAGGGGAAATTTCAAATGCAAGTTTTCCATCAAGTTGGGCATGCGGTTCATGAAGATGCGCCTGATAAAGCTGCTGAATCAATTGCTGGATTTTTAAGTAGACAGAAACTTGTACAAACGAAAACCAAATTGACTCCACATCTACCTGGGTGTTAATTTTTCAACCATTCTTGTTAATTGAAACGTCAGAACACAACTTAAGTTGCGAAAACACAATGGAATGCTATAAGTATTCTTTTATCGGGAAAATAAACCAAATTGTATTTTAACTTAAAAACGAGACTGGAGATTTATTTGTGATCGTCGCTTACAAAAGTAGCTATTAGTTTCAAAGCTTTCATAGCACCAACACCGAAGAAAAAGGCACCATTTCCAATATACTAATTACAAGTACACACTAAACGGAAGACTCATAGAATATAATATCACCAGAGCGTATCTTATGGCAGTTTATAAAGCATTTGTTTCAATTTTCAGAAATTTCAATACACATAGCAATTCCCATGCCACCTCCGATGCACAGTGCTGCCACCCCCTTTTTCAAATCTCGCTGCTTGAGAGCGTAGATGAGTGTAACCAAAATTCGAGCACCGGACGCTCCAATAGGATGACCCAAAGCGATTGCTCCTCCATTGACATTAACTTTTTCTGGGCCAATTCCTAATTCTTTGACCACTGCTAGAGCCTGAGCAGCAAAGGCCTCGTTTAGCTCAAACAAGTCAACGTCATCCAAAGACCATCCAGCCTTCTTAACCTTTGTAAGACCAATATAAATATATACTCATTTAAAAGAATAGAGCATACTATATTCAACTAATTTTTTAACGTACAGCCATTCGAACAGCTTCGACAGGTCCGATTCCCATGATCTGTGGATCGCATCCACTTTGTGCATGGCTGACAATTTCTGCAAGACCTTTGCCGTGGACTGATCTTCTGCCCAACACCAAAACCGCAGCCCCGTCGTTAATACCTGACGCATTTCCAGCGGTAACGGTGCCACTTCCGTCGCGAATGAACGCTGGCTTGAGCTTTTGGAGCTGGTCCAAGGTAGCCTCGAGCTTAATGTACTCATCTTTTCCCACCTCCACACTCCCATTCCTTGTCGAAACTTGAATCGGGACAATTTCTTCATTGAAAATTCCACCCTTTGCAGCCCATCCTGCCTTTTTCTGTGACATCAAAGCGAATTTGTCTTGGTCATCTCTTTCGATCTGATACTTAGCAGCAACGTTTTCCGCTGAAATTGACATCATATTTTAAATTTTACCTACATACATAGAGTGCAGCCTGAATTATGTGTCTTATAATATGGGCATACCCGTGATTCCCATATGCATGTCTTGAAAAGCATCGGTCAATCCATCAGTTAACATGGTATCAACTAGTGATCCATTCCCCATTTTAATGCCACTCCTCAAATGCATCGAATGATGAGCTTGACTCATTGACTCTTGACCTCCGACAACAACGATTTCGGCATCCAACAGTTGTATAGCTTGAGCCCCTAATACAACCGCTCTATACAAATCAAGGTATAATGTAAGGATTAATTTATGTTTAAGACCGATTTCTGTAACTATTATAATACAAACTGCCCTAACCTGAGACCGGAACCGCAAAGCATTCCTACATTAGCCGCTGGGACATCAAAAGGCAAACCTGCTCCGATCGCAGCTTGTCTTGCAGGGTTCTGCCCTTGCCCTGCAGTGAGCACCTATTACGTGTCAACAACGAGCAACAACCAATTTCAATTAAATCCCCCATTTAAATTCTATGAATACCCAACTCTCAACTTATCAAACTACATTTATACCTGCCCCAAAAGCACATCTGAAACTTGTGACGGCTCCACACTCGCTCGTCGTAACGCTTGAGCAATAACTTGAGCTCCAATCTCATGAGCTTTCATATTACTCAAAGCTCCATTGAATGATCCTGCAATCACATCACACCATCACACAATTAACCCTGTGTAATCTTCTTTCATTCTCAACTCAATTTTACATACAAGAAATTAACTAAACCATACCAATAGGGCTTCGGACAGCAGACAGAATCACAACTCTCTCCTTCTTAAAAGTATTCGACTCCATTGTTGTTGTAGTTCCTTCCATGATGATAATGACCAGCTGACTACTACTCTGATATTCTGATGAGTACCCGCACCCGCACTGACTTATTTGTACTTTGTACTACTAATCAATCTCCAATCAGTTATTAAAGTTATTAAAGTTAATTATACGACCAATTTTGAAAATGAATTGAAAATGAAAAATTTGGAAAATTTCTCCTCTCAGCGAAGCGAATTCGGTGGGGACGAAGGCTGAAAGAAGACTGACGACGGTGACTGGAGGACGACGACGAGAGAAGTTCGTGGTGGTGGTGGTGGTGGTGGTCGGGTCAAAGACTGTCAGAGTGTCAGAACAAGACGAGATTCTCCCTCCACTCTCGCTCTCTCTCTCTCTCTCTCTCTCCTTTTCCTCGTGTTCGTCTTTTCCTCTTGAGCAATTCCTTTCGCAATTTCAGGTCTTTCCTCATTGTTCTCTTGCAACAGCAGAGTCTTCCAGAAGAGGAGCATTCCATCAAAACATGCCCTACTTTCAACAGAATTAATTATGCTTAAAAACACCTTGTTCATAATAAACATGAGGATGTATGACGCATGAGGATCAAGGTGTGCATGTGGGGTTAAGCGAAGACTGTTGTTGTTGCGTGTGATCTGATCTGAGATTGAGATGATAATATGTGAATGAATGCGGCGTGTATTATAAATGTTCATTTTGCAATGAAGTTTCGAAGTTTGTATGAGTTTTCGTGAAGGTTGAAGGTGGAATGAGGATGTTTAATGGAATAATAATAAAATAATAGCTGAATTGCTGAATATTTAATTACAGACAGCAGCTAGCAGCGAGGCATTATTTTCATGTTGAGCTTATTATGAGAACAGGATGTCATTATTTAGTGTCAGCTCTCAGAAGTTAATCCTGGGGATATGGAGTTGGTTTTGGATTTTGGAATTATATGACATAAGTTATACTGTGTGTAGGTATATATACAGGGGGAAGTGGACATGATGGAGACATCAGGAGGCCAGGTTGTGGTTTGATGGTAATTGATAATTTTTAAGGAGAGAATGGGACTGGAAAGATTTAAGAAAGGTATTAATTGGTCTAGGCTTCAGGTGTTTGCTTTAAGGTGACAAGGATTGTGAATGTCTATGTGGGTAATAATAATAATAATAATAATATGGTGGTGGTGGTGGCGAGGTGGAGGAGGAAGCTAATTGTTAATCTGAGGTAGCGTCTTCATAAAGCAGTCTCAACTTGACAGGGAAAGGTGAGTTATTTTGTTATCATAGGAGGCTGACTGAGTTGGGTCCGGTGTGGAAGACAGATGGTCTTATAATATTAATAATAGAAATGAAGCACAAAGGAATTGAAAGATGCTCCATTATTCATTCATGGCTCTCTGAGTGGGAATCAACATAATGGATTTAGTGAATACGATTGACACTGGTGATTGTATAGGAGAGCTGGAAGGAAAAGTAACACTTGCGCAAACAATGACGATGTCATCCTGCTCGGATCTATTCTCTCCGTTTCCATCATTAAAACCAAACACGTCAGAAAGTAAGAAATAAATATTGACTCCTTGAATTTGATGCCTGTCGAGTCGAAATGTTCTAGTCCTGCATAATTTAGTGCCTTGACTTACTACTATGAGGGCTAAGGAGAGTCGTCGCTTTTGATGGAATCAAGTCCACTTCTTAAAAAGACTTCATGTGTGTGTATATATGTGTGTCTCTGTGGCTCGCATCATCCTCAGATATCCCCTGATGTGCAGACTTTCTGCTTTTTATGTTCTACCTGAGAAAATGAATCAGGGTCACGTAATTCTGATGCTCAAGGAATGCTAGAAACCAATCATGTAAGGCAGAAAAAATCCATGTTCATTTATTTAAAAGGTGGTGGAGATAATTATTTACCGAGTCGCTTAAAACCTGAATCCATTTGTTTTAAAGTGTCAAGCAGAGTCAATTTAATGATGTCGTCTGGAAGACTGTCAAAAGGTAATCTGCCTTATATATTCTGAAGGAAGAGAGAGTCGATCGTACAAATAGGCTTGATGAATGGACGTCCTAACGCAGTAAAATAAGCGTATGGAGCAATGAAGCGAAGGTGTCATAAAAGTGTTGGAACAGAGTAGTAAATCTTAGGAATTGAAACAACAGAAGTGGCCTTCTTGGGAGATCTGACAGACAAGAATGACGAAGAAAATATCGAGTGTGAGGATGGAGACTGAGCAGATTTGTATAGAAGACTTTTGTGATGATAACGGATTGTGTCCTTCTTTCGAGCAGATAAATCTTGAGGCAGTCAAATAAATTGAGAATCATGGGTCGGAGTGCTCAAGTGGAGCAAGAGATCTCTCTAGTCAGCTTGTGTGTGTTATCTTGGACAGGGAAAATTTTTATGTCCTCAGAAGGTCTCCCCTCATCGTTACACAAAGTTATGTTTGTCAAAGACATAAGGTTATCGCATAGGAAGAAGGGTACACATTTATTCAATTGACGATAAATTCCTCGAAAAAATGGTTTAAGTGGATAGTTGAGTCTGAAAGTGTCTCAGAGCCACGATGATGTCGTCCCTTGTCACACAAGGCAAGTGGGCAATAGCTGAAGACAAGCAGAAAGGCCAATATCTTGACGACTGTCTATTATTCCTGAAGGATATTTCTCTCTCTGTGTGTGACAACCAATTACTAAGTCGACTCTTAACGTGAGCCACAAGCTCTTCCTTATACTCTCTTTATAGAACCCCACAGAGCTTGGGTCGTTACAAATCTATACATCATCTCCACTAGGACACTATGGCTGTTTTGATCTGTTGTCACAAAGAGTGAGCATTTCAGTCTCGCTTCGAAGCAGCCCTTTGAATTTTCTCTAACCATTCATTTCCACATTAAGAAGGTATAAACAGGGAGGGTAATAGCTACAGATTAGTAAGACCCACTCAGTTGTAGGCTTTTCTTCCCTCTGGAAGTCTTAGGAGAGGATTAGAAACTCTCATCGTACGAATGAGACACATCGCCACACTCCAACATTCAGTCGACTCTCAGATCCCTCCGAGACTTCATCTCCAGCAGATTCATTCTCATTTTTCCTCAGGACTTGACCAGCATCTCACAACAACGCTGCTCATTACTTATCTCTACAAATAACATTGTGGACACACGAGTCATTAAAATATCACGGGGTATCGAATAGTGTCTCACGCATCGTACTCACAATTTCACGGAGAAAACTGATTTTCATGGCTTGTTAGCTAGAGCGTTAATTAAAGTGTCGTGATAATGTGTGTGCCTCGGAAATTGCAGAAGTGTATTCTGCTGTCAAAGTGAGCATATATATTGTATGTATATATATATACGAATCAACTTTCTGTCCTAAATTATAAACGAGGCTTGAAAAACTTGCTAAGAACTGTGGTGAATTACTTTATGATAAATATGTTTCATGGCGTTGGGGATGATACTATGTTCCATTCCATGAAAACTTCATGGAAGGAATTAGTTGGCTGTTTATTTACTAAGGAGTTTTATTGATTCCAAAATCCAGAAGGAGGAAATAATCGTTACACTCGGTGAGAACATATGAATATATTTAGATCTATCGTTGTCATAATCTCATAATTCTATCGTCTCTCATGTCAAATCTCAAAGGTTTACTATCTCCTTACTGTCACAATGAATGTTTTGAATGTAGTTTATTTTTAACTATGGCTGAATTTTGCATAACATGTGTTATACATGTAGTTTTACATCTTTTTTTGTTATCAGTCATCCTCATGCATATACTTGTAAGATAAGTTAGTACAAGTAGCAAAACTAGTAGTTAGATGTGTTTAGAATTGTATTCCCACTTATAGGTTAAAAAATTGAAACTCTCTTATTCGCTCTTTATAATGAGATCAGTTTATTATTGGATATTTATTAGTTCATTTGTGTTTTTCGCAGAAAAATTATTCTCATAGCTGTCATGATAAAAAAATGTCACATTTATCAATATCCGGGCTGTGATCTGATATAAACCACACAAAACCAACGGTTTATCATATTGAAGATACTCCTGTCCTGATATGAAAAGTTGTAGAGAGAAAGGTGTTGTGAATTGCTATGCATCTCGTATTTCTATTCAAAAAATCTGAGAGGGTGCCAAAGAACATTTTCTGAATTCGAGAGGAGGATGGTCTGTGATCAAAATAAATCTTTTCATATGTTCACGTTGATTGATGGATGTGGTGAACTGAAATGAATTACACAAAATGCAGACATTCAACATTTAGAGAAGCTCGTGTTTCGTATAGAAAAGGTCCTACCCATCTTGCAATTCACACAAGACGCATCGTTATAATATGTATCTACTATTTACACATATAGTACGCAATTAGTATATGAGGAAAGTTATTTAATTCCTTTCATACTGTACGCGTCATTATTATTTTCATACTTTATTTGAGCCCAACCTTACCATAGTGAATCGAAGGCTACTCATTTATTAGATATGAATTGGCAGATGATATTAAAGCTTCACTAAAAGGCATGCACAGGCCAAACATGGAAGATTTTGAAGAACACTTTTGATTCTTACCAGAACTGTTTGTCTAATTCATTATCATAATTTTCGTTAACATTGTAGACACATACATAACATGTCTCACAGTATGATGAACACTCATGATCACAAGGAAAATTTTAGAACAATCATATAATTGCCTGAGACTTGAGACTTTATTTTGTACTTGATGGTAAAATGTCCTCCCATGGGGACTCATGAGAAGTGGTGAATAGATTAAATCATCTTTATTTTATATTTGTATGGTCAACTTTACACAAAAAAGCATTATAAATTTGAGTTTACTGATTTGATTTTAATTCCATATTTTTCAGATACTTGTTAGTGATTAAGAGAAATGACCAGGAGAAGAATCGCTCTACTAGCCCTTCTGTGGCTAACACATCACGCTCTCGCGACAACTATCAGAGGTAATTTATTTATTCTTTGCAAACAGTCATGAATTTACTCAAGTAATCATGGACAATCAATTCACACTGCTTAAGCCAAGTGGGCTTACAGTAATTACATAGTAATCCTTGAATATAACTCGTGTTTTCATACTATTGACAATAAGCGCTTTGTTCTAAATTGCTCTCGAGAGTACATATATATCGCTACGCATGGATCACACATGGTTTGATGATACGCAAATGCTTACAATTGACACAGCAGATTTCTTCCCGTAGCGTTTAATAGCATGAAATACAATGAAAGCTTGGAGAATGATAAGCCAGCAAGTGTGAAGGAGTTGAACATTCAGAGTGACTTTTGGATGATTTTGAGTGCGAGTGAGCTGAAGGATCAACATCAACAATCTATACACCTCAGAGAGATAACAATTGATGGTGTTGGTTGTTTTACTTGCCTTGTCATCCTGACAAGCAAGAATAATCTTCGAATAAAAACAACTTGCGTTTCACATAGATCAGAGAGAGAGAGAGAGAGAGAGAGAGAGAGAGCAAGAATATTTTATAATGTTACTCTGAAAAAATCAAATTTATTGTGTTTTGAAATGGGAATATCATTATCATTACGCATTATTGAATTATTCTCTGTATGACAAATAAAGAACTTGAAGGAGCCACTGTTCCATAACTTGACTCCACTTACATTTCTCCTGATATTGTTTACGATGGTAGAGATCATGCTCATGAAATAAAGAAAGATAAGTCAGGATGAAACTGACGTGAAGAGCTAAGTGATACGATCCCGATTATACAATCTCACGCACCACAACCTTCGTATTTGTCTCTGCTTCTCTCTTCCTGTATAAGTAAGCCACATGTATGCTGCCATCAATCCGATTCCTCGAAGTCCTTTCTTATAGTAAAGAAATACGGTTTCATGCAGCATCATTTCCCAGTTGGAAGACGTAGTAAACCAAGATCACTCCATGGAGTCAAGCTCTTGTTCATGTTGGATATAATGTCTGAACTGAATGCAGGAGTCGAAAAAGTGCCACCATCAAGTATTAGTATTGTTAGTTCATCCCAGGAGAGAGACACTCTCCACTGATTGTTATCATTTAACTAGCAACAGCCCTTCTTCTTAGTCCATTACTCATTATTCTCTTATTGTTGCTCATCCAACACTCACTCGTTTACTCTAATTGTCTCCCGTCATAAAAGTTAATCCCTCTTTGACATTCTACTTGGGGACAATATCTAAGGAATTTAGAAACTGTGTCCTTTAAACAAAATATAGATTAATTACCCTCTATCCAAATTAGCAGGAAGGATTAATATATGTCTCGTGCTTTGCAGGTGATGTAGGTGGAAGGAAAAAAGAAAAATCCCTAAATATAATCAATGCATACAGCGTATAAAACAAACCATAGTTCATGGGACATCTATTTAAGTATGGTATCAACCATTAAGTATTATCTGTACTTAATACTTTTTAATAAGCGGAGCACAATACTCGGACCTGTACTAGCCTGCTTTCATATGCGAGAATAAATTAATACATGATGAGTTTTACGGAGAGGGAGGATATCATGGATCTCGATTTCTGACTTGACATACACGAGGAGACAATAAGATTGGGGAGATAAGTAAAGGCAACTTGAAGATGTTTTTATTTTGTCTAATTGAATTACTCGCACTTCCCTGGTTAGACAGAAGGAAGGAAAGGGAGTTTATGTGGTTAAGAAGAATCGTGAGGGATTAGATGCATCTCCATGAATTCAGTAAGAGATACTCTATCAAGTGAAGAAGCAGGACTTGAATTATGTACATGATCCTTATTTTACAATCTCCATATTATGATTTGTAAGCCCACAAGTTGTAAAACAATACCAGATGGCTCGGTTCTTGTGGTAGTTGAAAAAATAATTTGAAACAATATACTTTAGTCTTGGTGTGTTTTTTGGTGTATTTTAGGGTCCCCTAAAGATCAGTTACATGTCAGATTCAAGTTTTAATTTATTACTGGTGGACGCAGGACCATGCTCACCACAAAATAACTGCATTTCATTAATTCAATCAACTGTCATTCGATTATCTCAGTGTGTGTACTTTAATCATTCAGTTGTGAACTCAATCAAGGAAGTAGAGTGAGTAAAAATAATTGTGTGCAAGTACACTTCTTGGAGTTTCATTCAGGGAGGACATTGATACCCCAAGACTTAAGACATGACAGTAATATATGCGTATTGATGACTGCATGCGTGTACATATATAAATCGATGCGTAGAGTATTTAAGGAGCTTTCTTGGCTAGTTAGTGTTGATACTACTATGTGCGTATGTGTGTTTTCGATACCACAAAAGGTGGAATATGTATCAGGCAGGGAGTATATACGCACATCAATGTATTTTGCTTCATCGTCAGTGAATATCTTTTATTAGTTTAGTCTACATCATGAACAGTGGTCTCGTAGGATGTCTGTGTTTGTAAGGGAAAAAGAAGAACATTAAAGACTGATCTTGAGCTTCTTTTTGGTTAGAAATAATGGAGTGAAATGAAAAAAGAACAACATAGGGTGGAAAGTAGATGAAACCTAAAACGCGAGCAAGGCTGTGTGACTGCACACATATTGAATGTCTCTTCACAGATTTTGAAATAATGGGCGTGATAGGTGTTTGTGTAACTTGAGCAGTTTCCACCCTATGACAGCAGGATATTTGGATTGAAAGACAAGATTGAGAAAGAATTACAGGAGTGTGAGTCAAAAAAGGTCTTGTATACTTTCTGCTGGAGTCTTGAGAGGGAAAGAAAATGTTTGTCACTATTTCATTAAATCAGATCCTAATTTAACACTTTGAGTGAATGCAAGTCATTGTATAGTTTCCTGGACCGTTTTTATTTCCATCGTTTTGGCAATGGGCATTTTGCTATGAATCCCTCAAAAAAGTAGAAGGCTTTGCAGTTATCTGGATGCAGCGAAAGCGTGCAAAATAGAGTTGTGTCGTTGTGTGTACTAAAATAAGGGTGGTGTGGCAAATACGGGTTTCGTACTTCAAGATCACAGTTATTGTAAAGTATTGGAGAGTATATAAACTTCGGGGCAGTACATGTGAAGGCCTTAATGAAGTAAATGATTATGAGGTGATTAATGTGTTTGAAATGTCTCTGAGCTAGTTTTGTTCACAGTATATACAATACGGAGTTGTGATGGTTTGACAGAGTATCAATCTGCACTTTGCAGGCTCATCATGAGAGACAGGACATGTGTTCTTCAGAGTATGAGAACTAATGGGCTGCTGGGTGATTTGAAAGGGTGATGAAGGGAAGCATCTTTTGGTTTTAATAGTTCGGGAATAAAATGTTTTCACATTTAGCCTCAGAGTAGTCAAATAAGTGGTGGTGATGGTGGTAACAGACCATTCAGAAGCTAACGACATGAAAAACACTTTGTTTTTCTAACGAACTGAAACATTGGGCGTCTGGAGTGTCTCAAGTCATCTTGCAGTGAAAGCTTCTCTTGTATGACATGAACTGACTGACTGATTGAGGGAATACGAATAAGCAGAGACAAGACAACAAACGACCTCATGAAAACTTCTCCAGATTATCAGTGACTCTGTGAATAACTTTTTATGGCTCCTCACAATTCATTCATTATCTATAAATTAATCACAGCTTAGCCACAGCACCCATCTAAGTGTTGCTTTCAATTAACTGGTCCAGATCACCACTCGTTTTAAAGATACTCTGCTGCATAATACTCGCCATGTACCATCAATGCAGAAGCCCTCCACGGTTTGTTCCATTTTAACATTCTAAAAACACCAGTTGATCTTTGTTCGTTTGGTCTACTTTGGTTTTAGTGGGTTGTGGAGACTTTTCTCCTCTCTCTCTCTCTGTGCTGGGCTCTTTACTTAAATTTAAATATTAGTAAAATTGTTGTTTACTTATCTCATCGATGAGTGAAATATGATGGCTATAGGATTATCATCATGCACTCTTTATTATTCCCTCACAGCCAGTCTTAACTTTCGAAGATGAAGGAAGAGCGCAATTATATTGAGCCCAAAAACATCTCGAATGCAGTTTACGAATCATGATTGAGGAAAGATTGAAACTTTAAAAGTAGAAAGTATACAAACTATACAAACTCAATCTCAAACTTTTTAGCTTGCTTGAAACTCAAGTCTTGGTCTGTCCAACAATGTATGTACATATGACACGGCCAGCAGATGATTAAACTGCATTTCTTCAAGTGGTGTGGGCAGAGCGTGAATGTAAAGGTGTGAATCCAGATGTGCATGACAAGCATTTATGTGTTCTTAAATGTATTTACCTAGCTTTGTTATGAATTGACATTAATTTCTATACTTCCAGGACCACCAAAGATATTAGGACGTGATTTCAAGCCACTTCAAGTAGTTCGAGTTGGCCAGGAGTTTCGAGTATCCTGTCCAGTTGAAGGAGAGCCCTCACCCATAATTGACTGGTACAAGGTAAACCAACAATCCTTTTCTAAATATTTAACTCCTTTGGAACGTGGAGTGTCACCTCATAAGATTTCTATTTAGACTCAAGGATTTATATAGATAGATAAATAGATTCATGCCATGTAGAGTAACTATACTCTGTTGGTCGCGTATGTATCTTCAAAGTTCATCTACTAGCTGTCATGAACCTTGAACTTATGTCAATGCGTCATGCATTGCATCATTTTACTTAATTCATCTTTTAAGCTTCAACAATGATCTTCTTTGGTTTTGCAATAGCTTTTTCCAATCCGTTTTGTTTTATTTCATTTTCCTACTCAATTTATACTGTTTCTTCTTATGAGTTCTCTAGAAGAAAAACTTCCTCACGTAGCCTTAAAAAAATTATTTTATTTTGAGAGAACCAGCTTTTGGTCAAAATTTTAGTGTAACCTGAGATATGGTAGACTTGCCTTCTGTTGCTTCAAGCAGCCCAAAGTTGTACTGTAAGGGAGACCCCTGCAGAGTTGTAACTGAAGGAAAAAACACATTTTCTCAGAGTTTAACCCCGTCAGGGAAGGGAAGTTGAGGAAAACACAGGGTCCCAGAGGAGTTCAAGATACGATATGTGTGTTTGTGTGTTATGCAATACAAGTCATTTTAAATTTTAAGTGCACATTCGATTCTACTTCACTGAATCCTTATGGACAACAGGATATTTATTATTGCTGCACTATAAAGTATAATATTGTAGTCTCTCCTGCCTCCTCATTGATATGCTCTCCTTCGAAATCTTTTTACGTATGCATTCACACTAATACATGGCAATAAACTGATCAAACAAATCATTAGTCATTTTGGAGGAGAGAACTACTTTTACATATATTCCCCACTATTGGCATTATTGTTTACAAGCTTATTGTCTTTTTGAAGTCAATCTGATTTGTCTCAAAGACGCAGAGACAAAGTAAATATGTGTGTTAGTCTGGCTGTCAGTAGGTTCTTCGTTTCATGCAGAGTGATCCCTGCTGATAATTTGCATTGAGGAAGAGTGAAATTAATGATTACGAATTTAATTTACACGCTGCGATCCAAGAAAACATGAATGCATCCGTGTATGTGCATTAGAAGTTAGTGGAAAGCCAAGTAATCGAAATATTATGATGGTATTTATTATGAAATTTATGGGAAAGGCTTGTATGTTTTATAAATTCTCCATATGAGATACCCCATGGGTGCATGTTCCATTCGTAACTAATTTCTATGTGGTTTGTGTGCTTGTAGGATGGAGAACCCATCACCACAGCGTGGTCTCGATTTCGAATAAGCTCGAAAGCCCTTCGAATTCGCCCTGTCCTCGCTAAAGACTCGGGCATTTATGAGTGCAAAGGAGTGAATGGATTCGGTTCACAAATTGCACGGACTCGTCTTGTCGTCGCAGGTAATTTCATTCATTTTTGTATATTTGGAATGGTGAGCTTTATGCCGAGTGTGTTTATGTATTCAATGCAAATATAAAAAAGCCTTTGTGTAACCTTTTCGGTCTCGTCATTATTGCTCTGAGGAGAAAAATAGGAAATCACACAATAACACTAAACTGTAAATTCCGAAAATGGGAATTCTTATTCTTTCTCGTTTCTAGCCTCATCTCATTCTGAATATTTGCTACTGATCCATAATACTTTCTTACGAGTTGTGTAATGTGCAGCAGCAACGTTGAGAAGAATGAGTCATTCTGTATGATCACTTTTATGATTCTGAGATTCCCATTTCCTCCCTAGAATTCATTGCTCATTAAATAAGCAAATGCTTCCTTTGTGGTTGGAAGGGAATTTTTGTGTTTATCCTTGACTTGTTTGACTTGGTGCGATGTCATATAAAGATAAGCTACCTGCATAAATCTCATGGAAAAATAGAAAAGGGCAGAGAAAGGACCTTTTGTGAAAGATTTGAATGAGACTATTGAAATGACGAGGAACTCTCATCTCATGGTGTGAAAGGTAATTTATCGAATACCCCACACTGAAGGAACCCAAGAGATGCAAGCCTCTTTTCATGGTTCCCTTCAGTGCCTATCCATTCCCTTATTTGTCTCATACTGACTTTCATCCATCTCTGAAAAAGGATACAGACTGACTGCTGACTTTTAGCTTACATTTCACCTCGGGCCTCAAAAATCCGAGGAATTCTCTCCCGAAATCGTCAAGAAGGGCCACAAAATCACCTCATCACGATCGCGCCCCTTGATTTTCAGTTTAGAACATTATTTGAACCTGAAATGTCCTCTTTCTTCAGTTTCCCCCATCTCAAAGAGGGTGACAATTCTTAAGATGAATCTGTAGATTTTATCTGCCTAGACTTTAAAACTTGAGACATGTTGAGATTTTACACGACTAAAACAAACCATGTAAACTTTTGGAGAGAGAAAGAGAGAGCGACCCTTGGCCGAAGATAAAAAATAATTGGTGTTTACCAGTGTGCTTCGTGTGTGCTGTATGGACTTGACATCCCTAGTACATTGTTCAAAGGTCTAAACTTGCATTATGTTTGTTTCTCATTGTTCTTTTGTTTTCTTTGACAATGATGATTCAATAATTTAAGAGCTTGCTAGAATATTTACTTGATATCTGCTTTTACAAACGACGTTGGCGACTTGACATTTCTTCCTTCAAAGATATTGTAAGCAGTGCCTTAAAACCAGTGTAGTTTCAGTTTCATTAGACGGTTCGAAATGTCGAATTAGGTTTCACTACATTGTTTCATAATGAAAGTATAAAGTCTCATCATATAAACACAATGTAGTCTGCCATATCGCACATGATGTTGTAGAAGCCTTTCTAAGTTAAAATTAAATCTGCCAGTTGTACTCTTAAATTTCATTAAAGTTTTCCTAATGTTCCGAAATGAGCCTTTTAAAACTTAATGTGACCTATGAGGGTCGATTGTACACTAAAACTCGTACTTCACCATTAGTTTGTCTCACAATCAAATAATCCTCTGTTTGAAAGGCTACGTCGATACAAAAAATAAACAATGGAAGAAATTCACTCAACTTTTTCGTATCGATGCAGGTGGTCACTTATGTCATCGGATATCAGCTCACAGAAAGTGATCACATTGACTAAAGCATTATGATTAATAGTCGATCATGCGGTGATGTAGAATTCTTAATCAAATCGGGATATGTGGGATTTCGAGATTCATTCAAGCCAAACTACAATCGTCGCCACACGTCAGATTATATTAATGTATTTGACAAGTGACAGCTAAAGAATTAACGAACAAGAGTATATGGAAAAATTCCATTCTCAAGCTGAAAAATAATTATCAAAAACCTTATGAATTTCTATTTCCAGATGACATGACAGCTTATTCTGACAATGGAGATCCCCAATATCCCAATGGATGGATGTCTCAAAGAACAGCAGATTCGTTCCATGTCGAAAAGCGTACTGGTCCAGCTTTCACCCAAGAAACTCTAGGTCAAGTAGGGCCACTACAACTTTCATCGGGAAATTCTATTCGTTTCATGTGTGAAACTCAAAACACTCCAGGATATCCCACATCGAAGGTGAACTGGCTCAAGGTAAGCAAAAACGAGAAAGCATATTATTACTGTGTTTGATGCAACCAAGCAGGCTATACTTTATTTTTCTAAAATGTTTCTGTATTGATTAAAATCAATGTTTTTTGCAGGATGGAAAATCCGTGAATGACGAAATGTGGAGGTGGTCAACATGGCCTTTAGTTCTTACCAAGTTGACATCAGAAGACTCAGGCACTTACACATGCAGTGCCACTAATAGCTTTGGGAAGAGCGAGTTCAGTATTCAACTTGAGATTACAGGTGATTTATCAAAAAAAGTAATGGTTCGTCATCATCAGCTCGCAAGCTTACTTGTCAAGTAATTCCCCAATGCTTTTACTCGCTAGTTTTCTTCAAGAGGAAACTATAAAACTTTAATACATTATTTCGTCGGAACTCTAGGATAAGATATTTCTGTCGCATCATCATTGATAATAGGACAAGAATAGTTGAATTGATTGGACACGAATTTTATGTACAGAAATGGTGGAGAGACGTAAGCCTGTGTTTGTCCTGGGATATCCAACTAATGCAACCGTTCTGTCGGGAAAAGAAGGTTTTCTGGAGTGTGCCATCAGGCCTGGAGTCACTTCTATACCACCGCACATAAAATGGTTGAAGCGTGTTTCTCCAAATGAGCTCACGAATTCACCTCGGCTGCTTCCTTTCGAAAATCAACACGTCTTAGTTATTCAGGTATACTAATAAAATTCTCAAATTGTGCGGAAAATTTTACAAAGAAAATTGAGCCTAACAAACTCATTATCAGTAAACATGAATTACATAACACTTGTGATTTATTTTGACTTGACTTGGAATAGGACAACGAAGATGAAGGAATTCATGTGAATGAAACTCAGGTTAATGGAACTTTCGTCAGCAGACTTATATTTAAAAGACCTGAACTTGGAGTCCATGATGGCGTGTATGTATGCTTAGCTACCAACAGTGTTGGATTTACTTTTAAAGATGCTCGTCTTACAATTCTAGTCGGTGAGCCCTAATAAAACTTGTCAAAGTAAATGCAAGAAAATTCAAAATCGAAACTTTTTGTCACCACAATTTGTTTTTTGTCTTTAACAGGTGCTCAGATAGTGGAGAACTCTTCTGTGATTCCGTTTCCGTTGATTGTCTTTGGCATGTCCACTGCCCTTTCAATTTTGGTGATCGGATCTGCGTGTTTTCTACGAAGGTACCAGAAAGCGCAAAGCAAACAAGCCAAAGCAATTAGTGTGAGACAATTATCCACACCTTCGATGGGATCCGGAGCTTCCTCATCATTGCAGCAACATAGTTCAAAAGGAATAATCGAACACAAGAGACTTTTAGTGGCTCCTCCAATTCACCATGCGTCTACGGGGACTATGATGTGTCCTGGAAATCTAAGAGTCTCTGAGCCAGCCATAGAAATAGCTTTATCTCGGTGTTCTTATTGCGATGACCAGTTTTCAGACATTTCTGCCGTGAGAACTTACGAACACTGTTATAACGGAAGTTATGTCAGCTCAACAAGTCATTCTCTCCACTGTGGACATTACACTTGAGAAGTACAATATCTTATTAATGTACTCAGGTAGTCGCTCTCTACACATTCGCGTGTAAATTATCTTGTAAGTTTCATATCCGCTCGCCCGCTTCGTATTTCTGAAAGCATCGTTCTGATATATTTTGAAAATCAAATGTGTATTTCTAGTTCTGATGCAAAGTCATCACTTTAAATAAACCTATATATGTATGATACACCGGTGGTTAATAAATTATTTTGTGTGTTTGGTATCCATGTTTTATAACTATTATAGCACTTTGAATCTGTACTATAGGGACTAAATCAAAATTGAACCATCTGCTAAACTTTCATACAAACCTTTAATACAAAATAGTGAAATACTTTGAATCTGCTGAATCTATCACGTGTATCCGCTATTTTAGTCCTGGTGGTTCCTATATATAGATAGCTGATTGTACACGAAGACAAAACAATAGGTTTTCTTGTCGGAATGATTTATTATTAATACCTCTAATTCGTAAGTTCAATCCCAAATCTCAATGCCTCAAGCACTTGTGCCATAACTTAATTACATGGAGCTCAGGAAAGTATATCCACTCACAATAGATTCGTCGGAACTCACACGCAAACCCTTCAAGCTCTCGAGATAATTTAGACATACAACTCATCGGGCTTCATCTCATTTTTTTACTTTCGTATATCATGTACTTCCGACAGGTCTGAATTTGATAAAGTTATTTCATTCAATCGGCTCGCTCGTGATCATGAAATTATTCAATTATACGTTGAACCAATTAAGAACGCGTTTCTCCAATACTTCATGCTTGCACTTGACGGGTATCATAGGTAAAAGTCATGCGATCTATTCTCTTATAATCCCTATTTAATGATTGGAAACATGAATATGTACTTGTACTTGTACATACACTAAAGAAATATTTGGGCTACATAAAACTAAAACATGTAATTTAAGGAACCTCCACAGAGATTATTTCACATAAAAAATGTATATTGTTTTAATTTGGATGAAGAAGGTCTGTGTGTATGAAAAGAGTAGGTACTTCATTTATAATGCAGTCGTCAAAACCGAATTTTGACACACTGACAGAAATAAGAATCCAAAGTAAACAGAAAAGAAGTATTTTGATATTTCTATATCTTGCAAAAACTAAACGAATGATAATGAGTTAGACAAAATATGTGTAGACTTAAAGTAATATTGGTTTATTATGTAACCACCAATAATGATTTATGTTTACAAAAATAGCTGTTTAAAATACGCAAAAATTAAAATTGCAGGACTAAACATTCAAAATAGAAAACAACGTGGTAACGTAAAAACAATAATTTGCTGATTAATTGCTAGTAATAAATTAAAATTAAACAATATATGATACATATATAGGTAGTTAAGACTGCAGCTCTGTTAGATTAGAGAAGAACGACACAATAAGACTACATGATTAAGTTTATGGACGCACATGGCTCCGATGACTTCGCTGCTCTTTTCTATGAGATTGATAAACGTTCGGCTTAAGTTGCAAGGTAGAATTTGGATAGCGAAAGAAGTAATCGCGGTCATCTAAGCTACTTGCAGAGCTTAAACTGCAAGGGGAGTTTAAAGGAACACTCGAGATCGGTATGGAACGGTGATGGCGATAATTTTCTCTAGGCTTTCGGAGTTTACGATTGTTGTACAAGCCATTGGCACTGCAGTAGCCGAAACTGCTACTGTTGCTCTCATGTTCGATGGCTGATCCTGAACAGCCACTGCAGTAACTGATATTACAATAACTTCTGGCAGCTTCAAGCTCAGCTAATAATGTGCTGTTTCTACTGATTTGACTTCCACCAAATGAATCGCGATCTTCAGGGACACCTTCTAAGGACTGCCATTGAGAAAGTGATCCATCAGTGGTAGAACCTCTACAGTCTTCACAATGAGATGAGAGGCTGCAACTGCCTGATTGCAGCATTAGCGGGGAAAATGCATTTTGACTATTGTTATCGTAAGGTCCCGAAGTATTATTTCGGGTACAATGAGTACTCATTGTTTGAGGGGACCTCTCAGGCTCAGGTATTTTTTTCATAAACGACGACCGGGATTTGACCGATCCTCGAGACTTGTGACTCCGGCATCCATAGATCCGGGCAAATATGAGAACAATTATAATGACTAAGAAGATAAAAGCAGTTGTCCACAAGATAGCCCATGAGAAATTGTAAATTTCCATGTGAGACGGATCTAAAAACACACAAGCATTACTTTACTCCTTCGATTGCCTTCGATTTTATTCTCAAGTCAAAGACAAATATTATTATTATGTGTTTACCACTCTCCACAATCACAGTAGTTTCAGTAAAGTTGTATCCTTGCAGTCCTGCCACAGCACAGAGATAAATTCCAGTATCATTACGTGTGACATTAGTAAGTACAAGTTCCGTCGAAAAAATTTGCTCGCCCCTTCCCTTTACGGAAGTATTTCGGAGTACCTAAAATAGTACATTTGGAACATGTGTTAGTAGTTTGATAATTTATTTATCAGTATCTACATAAATAAAATGAGGCATATGCAGCCTGCTGCATACTTCGTAGTAAGAAGAAGTGTCTGAGTGAAAAAATACTCTGTCACTCTCAGTCTTGTTATTTGTCAACTTTTTTAGCCAGAAGAAGAACCACGGATCCGTTTCAAACCTTGCGATACAAGAAATATTGACTGAATTTCCTTCAAGCACAGTTGAGTTAGGAGGACTCAGCTCGAGAATTTCAGTGGAACCATGCCAGACATCTGAAATGTTGGTTTATCGTTTGAACACGAAACTCAGAGACATTCCGGCAATTTAGTAACTAACTTACCCGTCACTTGTACTGTGAGTTCATAAGCAGCAACACCAAATATATTCCAAGATTCACATTTATAGACTCCACTATCGAATTTAGATAGATTCATTAATTTCAAAGGTGATATATTCCCTTTTGATGAAGATAAGATCTTATCATCCTAAAGAATAACACAGACCAGACTTAATATTAATCCTTTTTATAGAGGCAAATATTTTTATGGTACGCTCCATGAACTTTCATTGCGAATATACGAATTGACACTAACCTTATACCATGTTATCTTTGGCTTTGGATTTCCTTTCGACTCGCATTTCAAGTGGAGAACAGGGTTTCCTTTGTTAACTATGTATATCTTATCATTCGGTGGTAGATGATCTCGTAGAATGTACGGCTCCGAAAATTGCTCATCCAGAATCATCTTTCGGGGCGGTTTTATGAGGTTATTATTACTGTACCCGTCTTTAGCTGCAAATGTCATGCAATGAGAGTTATTAACGATTACTGACAATGACAATATATAAGTCATAATTGGACATTTTGCGACACTTGGATTTTGGGTCATCACTTCCAAGGAATCATAAAACAGACAGTTTTTCATTTGGAATTTGTGTGGTCTAAAGTCTAAAGTATGAAGTTGTATGATATTGAATACATATTCCCATCATTAGTATGTGGTTTGATTACAATGAATGCATAACCAATGTTTGTTATTCGAGCACAACTCACAACTCTGACATTATCGTTTCAGAAGCAGGACAAGTAATTTTGATGAGGTATACATGTGTCATACATAACAAGACGAAGATAAACAAGAGTTCGAGATAATCACTAGACAAACAAGATTGAGTAAAACTGTACATGCTCGTTCACACAAATCCTGTCTCATTATCCCAGCTTTCCTCCTTCTCATCTTCCCAAATGTGAAAAATGTATGACACACTAAAAATTTATCTATCCACACCTGGTTGCTTGCTACACATATTACTAACTGCAAATGATCACTTGTGGTGACAATGTATTATGAGCATGTTTCAGACAATTAACAATGCTTATAGCTGAAAATACACACTCATCTATCAGCAGGTTCAGATAAAAATACTTTGTAATCGTTGACTTGTCAAGCACGGTCCTTCAAATGTGCATGTTTTTGTTTCGTAATGAGTGATCTACCTAAATAAATGTACTACTTTAATTTAACAACAATACTGCTCTCACGAATGATAAATTTTGAAATTCGTATTCCGTATCGACTGCAAAAAGTGCATTTGCAATAATTTGCACGCACGACTTTTGGGATCAAAATTATTTAACCACATATAGTTGGAAGTAATGAATTAATGTAGGTAATTAGGAGAGGTTGGATTATTTTGTGCAGATGAAATATCAAAGTAAGAAAGAAGGCTTACCTGCAACTACGATTTCGAATTCGTATGTTTCTGGGTTATTTGTAACTTTGCAAACGTAAACTCCAGAATCTTCTCCAGTTATAGAACGGATTCGTACATGACCTTGACTTGAAAGCTCGTATCGCCCACGAAATTGGGTCATCCGGTTCCTTCCAAGACCATTTGGATTGACCTTGAAGTGCAAAATTTTACTTTTTAACACTGAAGTCGATGAGGTGTCATGACTTTTCATTGTCTCTACAGCATTGTGGGCTTCACAATTGAACCCTTACCTTGTACCACTCATATTGAGTAAGTGACACCTGCTCAACCGGACATTCCATTTCAACATCAGAATTTAAATCCGCATAAATCTTGCAAACTAATCTCCCAACATCCCTCACATCCTCATCTGCATTATTCAAACAATAGCTAGAGGTGATTGTTGCTCTTGCAGTGAGATTATTGTCAAACTCCCATATAATTCCATAATGTAACTTACCAACTGTTGTAGAATTAGGTTTCAAGATGCACATATTCTTGGCAGCTTGAAAAGCCTTACCATAAGCCATGTCAGTAGTTACGATAAAAGTGAATGTGCAGATTAAGAAAATATTTGAGATTCTTAGCTTCTTCATCATTCATCTGAAAAAGTTTTTATAGCATGTACTTCAATCATAAAACAAGTAAATGAGCATTTATCACACATGTCGCATTACATGCATTTAATATCCTCTGATAACATGACTAAACAAATGTAATATGATGACATTATACACATATGGATTACACTATTGCACTATAGCCAACACCCTTTGGATTTATCTGAAGAATATAACGCTACCGGATATGTACAATAAAAACTGATAAAATTATCTTAATTGTATGATTGATGTAGATTTTGTCTGCGAGTAATAAGTTGAGACTGCTAAAGCCCTAGCAGCTGAGAGTTGTTTTTATTGCATGAGATATAAAATTTGAGCTGGCACACAAGTTTGTAATAAAGGAATATAAGGTTTTGATTTTGAGAAGAGAAATGCCTATCACTTTTTGTAGTTTTATGGTAAAGGTGAATATATTTTAATCTCAAGCTTCAAGCAGTCGTTCTACATTTGGAAACTTTCAAAAGCTCCGTGAAGATTTTTCAAGCTGAAAAAAGACATCACAAAAGCAGAGAACAGGATGGAGATGATGAGTGAATTATCTTAAAGCTGTTTCTCATAAATCTGTCTAAGCTTTGGATTTATTGATTCTGCTTCCCTGCCGAAAATTCAGAGTTTGTAGTTTGTACTCAGGTTGTCATTAAATACAGTTTTATGTCTAAGCAAGTTGACTTGATTCAATCCATGCTCTACTTCTAACTAAGCACAATTTGGATCCATTGTGCGGTTTCAGTACTTCATCTGGAATTTCACACTTGAAAAATCTATATATACCTAATATAAGTCAGAAAATAAAATAGAAGCTAGATGACCTGCTTGAAACCTTCAAGTATTTTAAACTGTTCACCTAACATTTCATCGATATGCCGATTTGGCTGTCAATGAATGAATCGATTAGCCACCTCAAATAAACAGCCATCTTATTTTTATCTTGGTGTTCAATGGTGTAGTGTGTATTAGTTCTTAAATTTAGTCGCGAATTTCGTAAGCCTACCCTGAGAAAATATTTTGCTAGATTTCCCATAGTTTTAGGTTTCGATTATGATAAAAAAACCAAGCTAGCTCTTCATTGGGCAAGAAGAATGACTGCATGATCTCATAGCTTGTTGCTGAACTCATAATTTTAAGTGTGGAATAGCTCCCCTACTAAATACGAATATCTACCAATAGCATTTAATCAGATCTTAATGGTAAGTAATGTAAGTATGTTATATGTATAGCATAGCATATACTTTATACATTAATGAAACAACAAAGAGATACAATAACTCGCATGCTCGTAAAAACTCTCGATCAGTTTTAAATTACCTTAAAAAGTTCGAAAGTACGATTTTAAAACAAAATAAACAAAAGAATTTTTTTGGTTATTCACAAGATAATGTATGACAAATTTTATTTCTTACCATTTAGTTGTGTCAACTGATTTTTCAGCTTGTTTCTTCACGATTTGGACAAATTAGCAGTTCATGACAAAGACAGTTTACGTGTATTTATGTTAATTGAACTTGGAAGTTTCGACTGCTTGAAAATGAACATTTTAGTTGACAATTCGTAGTAATGTTGATATAATTCACTCGCTTCTGCACACTGAATGGTGAATAATGAGTGTTTACTGAACATAGGAAAACTTCATGTCTGAGCGTCTCGACTCAAGACTATGAATAATCTAAAAACTGAGTATTTCAGAGGAAAGTCTCGAAAGGTTTGTCTCCAGGCCAAGTTGGCTAATTGGCTGCACTTGAGGGATTAAGGAGCTTTACCTTTTGTAGCTAAATATATATATTAAGGTGATCAGTGTTTAATTATTTTTGTGTGCCTTATACATTAGTGTGAATGGAAGGTGTCAAATGTATAGACTGTAATGTGTGATAGTGAAGTGATTACTGACTTTCATACTCATGAAGATAGTTGGAGTCAATGGAATACACGATATGTGGAGACAGTGAGCAGCAGGACATATGAGACAGAATAAGATAGGTATATTGGATTCTTTTTAGTTGAGAGAAATCCTTTAGAAAGCACTTATCCGTGTATCATACTTATCCGTGTTGAAGTCAGTCAGTGTGGGTGATTTGCGTGGAATTCAGAGCTGTTGGCTCTTCAAACTTATTTCTTTGGCTAGGGACAATGCAAGTGATGTTTGGGAAGCAGCCAAAAACTGATATCAAAAACTGAGCAATCATTTTTGAAAATTTCTAAACCAATAAAAAAACAGAATTCTTACATTCAGTCTTTCGTTACTTTACTTTTACTAGTCTATTTGGAATAATAGAACGATTATGTAACGAGTATGACAGTGTATAGCCATATGAATGGGAATACTTTATGGGATTGTTATAACTAGGCACATGCATGTTTTTGGATATTGTTGGGATTGTGACTTGGGATTGGGATGTGCTTTTGCAACGTTATCTCCAATAGTTCGACGAGTCAAGATGAGATCTGACAACAGATTTGTCATTTTGTCACATATATCTGAATTGTGTAATGAAGGAATTAGGATGATTTCACTACAAAACGCGATTAACTTATATACGATCAGTTCACAAAAAGATCCCAGTAAACAAACAGAAGTCCGTATTTATGACGAGATTCGTGTAAAAGCAGCAGAGACTTACAACTTTGGTAATACTACTGGAAAATATTGGTGATTGAAACTTATCTTATCCACTTGCACATTCTCGTAATCTCATCTATAGTCCTGTCAGCCAACTGTCACTTTATATCAACATCAATAATGTAGGGCTATCATTCACCTTAGCAAGAATCATTGTTAATCAGTCCTGGATTTCCGTATCATTCAGTAAACTCTGTAGACATTTTTGACTTTTCACAATGACACGTTCACGCCACTGATCGAAGCATTGTTAATGTAAAGCACGATGACAATTTTTTTTACAATGTGATGGTAATAGTAATTATTCATGCACCCGATTCAATCATTGAATAACTTAACCTTGCATTGCATGCCCCAAAAAGCTTAGACTGAAAATACCATAATGCAAAAATAAGTAGGTATTGTATGTTTGTATACGCGTATGTTCCCTTCATCACGTAGCCGTCAGCCGTAGATGAGTTCGACCGCTCTTGAAATGCAGAGTAACTCTGAACCTCTGAATAACTGCATATTGCATTGATCTTTTACTTGACACTCGACAAAGTTTGAAATGAAAAGTGCATAATTGAATGTTCAGTTATTCGGCATAGTGAAATTAAAACAATTCTCAAGTGTATTAATTTTTCATACACAGAAAAGTTATAGAGAAGGATGCACATGCATTCGTTGCATAGTTAGTAGCACGGAAATTTAAGAGCTGATCTTGATTAAATTCTTCCACACGCATTACTACTGAGAGAGCGCTAAAAACCCCTTAAGAGGGTCTCCCCCTCCGAGTCCCTGCAACGCTAATGATTACGGCGCGGTCCTTCTTCTCGATCCTACAGGGCCCCAATTCATTTCAACATGGAAAGGACATCAGACCCTTGTTCTACACATCATCCTAAAGATTTTATATAGGTATCAACACACCCCTGAACTCGACCGGCACTCTCCGAGTAAGATCAATTAATTCTGCATTCTTCATCAAGACATCACTTGCATGTTGTAGATAATTATGGTAATTCCTTCAACACTGTTCTGCATCAAGCACTCCTTAAAAAGCATTTCTGATCACGACAACTATGCTACATTAGCACATGGTAACTTCATTGCGTTTGTGTAATAAAATGACAAATAATCCGAAATCCGAAATAGGTAATCAAATAAATATATCAATAGGTGTCCCTACGCAGTTCTGTTTCTATTATAAATACAAATGCTCTAAATACTAGTTACGCCCTTCGTAACGGCTTATTTTGCGAAAAACAAGGTCTTATACAATTCCAAGACAAGCAGGGCTTTCGGCTTTCCAGGCTGTCGTAGCGAGGCTCAGGTGAATTGACTGCAAACTGATATTAGTTAGCTGATTTACATCTTCATATGAGCGTTATTTTAAAATTTCTACTCTGAGTCAACCCAGAAATCATTCACGAGTTAATTTTGTAAACTTTTATTTACTCTTTAACTGGGGTATCCACTCAAGATGCAGTAAGGTTTCTAATCATTATTACTTGTTATTAATCCAAAGTAAATTCCAAGAGTCCAACTTACTGTGCATGGAATTTTGCAAAAATGGATCATCAATATTGTTACTTTGTTGCGAAATTAATAATAAATAACAATAATATTCTAACTCTTTGTTTACAGTTCACATTACCCCAAGTTTTGTTTTCTCCCCACTTTCTCTATTCAAAAAAAACATTCCGTTATGGAAAAATGACAGGATCTCATAAAATTTTAAACCTATGCAATAGGTATGAACGGGATGTAAATGTCAGCTTATGAATCATGATTATGAATCCCGTATGAATTGACTTGGTTTGAATATCTGTGCAAATGCAGTAAAATGTAGACGGCAGTGAAAAATATTTTGGAATGTGCAATCCATTATTATACTTCAAGAATGATTTTATTGAACAATTAGGGATATAGTTAAGTATATTTATACGTTTATAGTAAAAAATTAAGTGTCCGAGTTCTTGAAAGTGGAAGTCAGATTGAAGAAGTTTCGGAGCAGATCACGAGGGAGAGTAGAGGGGTATGAAGGGAATAAATTAATCTTGTACACATCCCCAGTCTTCACTCCCTCGTTACGTACTCCTTGAATTATCCACCGTTTTTCAGAAAATCCACAGAAAACACGATTTGAAATTTCCTAAAATTTCACGCAAAGCGAAGAACAATCACTGGCAAGAGTCACAAGGCAACTAATGAAAGAATGGATTACGAGAATTCGCTTAAATATTAGGCCAAGATGTGACAGTTAAGTAAAACCAGTATGGGATGGGGGGCATCAATAGATGCTTTCTTCGTCTGAAATCTGCAAAAATTTAGCCACACTGACTCTTTCAAACAATGAGGAGATCAGTCTCATCTCACGGGTCATTGGCAATAATGGCCAAGTTTTACTGAAGGCACAACTCTGTTAACCTCTGTATGGTTGTGGGTGTCCGTCAAATGGATACATGGATTTCATATAATATACAGTTCGTTTCGTTGGTCTATAAAATGCTGAGATTGTTGCTACAAAACATAAAGTTCGTATTGCCATTACCTCAAATCAAACGGTCCTTTCTGCATGTAGCAAAAAGTCGTTTGACCAGACTTTCAGACTGGTTGAAATACGCAAAACACTTCTTCGGGTTGAAAAAAATCTTTTGAACTCGCAGGTCTGTACATGTATTAGATAATAGTAATGATGAGGATCAATTTTGAACACGGAAATTGTAGTAGCTTAGTGAAGGCTGGCATCTGAGGTTCATCTCATGAGAGATCTTTTGTAGTGAATCTGGAATTGACTGTGGCCTCTGGGGCTCTTATGTACACATACTGCATGCCCAACATTTTGCAATTACTTAACTATATAAGTGGAACAGGTTATCATCTTTTTTCTCAATCTCTCATATTGATAATTTTGTATCACGATTACCACAAAAATCCACCTTAAGAGGCCACAAGTCCAGTTAGTCAACCTTTGAAATATCTGAGCGTTGTTCCCAACAGCTATTTAAACGGATCTCTCACAACTTCAGCTTGCCTCAGTTTGCCCTCATTTGTCCAGATTGATCCATCTCTCCCAGGAGCTCTGCTCTCTGCGGACAACCTCATTAATGTACGACTCCTTCAGTAAAGCCAACTAAATAAGACACTTACAACTAAAGAGTCACATTTTCGAAGAATTCTCGATTTAAAACATAATGATAGTGAGTCAGATTTAGCGTAGTGAAATGTCAAAAAATTGAATATTTATTATTTCCTTTTCTTTTAAATAAAACAAGTAATATTTCCCAGTTGACTAATCAAATAATCCGATTATTAGTATCAAAAGCTTTCAGCTCAACGAGCATTTGAAGTAAAGCGTAAATTTTTGATGCTTCAATGCTTTTAATATCAGTTACAAGTAGGGAAAACATATTTCAAAACTTCAGCTGAATTTTCTATCGATGTTCTAAAAGATACACATCTTCCTATTTCAAATGCGTGTTTCTCAAACTTATTTTCCATCTATGATCCTCTAAACTGTATATGAAGAGGATATAAATAATATCATTATTGCCATCTAATATTTAATATATGAAGGTATTTCATTTACAAAATGAAGCAGAAGAATCTATGCTCTTTGAACTTTCGCATCCAATTCTTCGTGAATATATTTCAGGCGAAATAATCTATCCCTATATTACTTATTTCAATTATGGATTACAGTAATGAATGCAGTGCATTGTAGTTGTATGCAACTGATTTGCAGATGTGAATCTTTGAGTAAAAAGTGACCAGGTCGTTACTCTCAAAGAAAGTGGTCCAGCAAGTTGCGACGCGATGTACCGTTAATGGGTCCGCCCTCTGTACCTGTTCCAATTTGAGAAAGGTTACCTAACATATTTCACGAAGGAGGAAGGCCACTAGGTAAAGATCAAATCTTCAAATTGTGTGTTGCCTCATGGACATTAAAAACTTGTGGCATCGCCGGTGAATAATAATCCAATTACCCTACATTCTGCTTACCTATTACCCTCTAGATATTGATCTGCAATCTGTTCTTATAATTACAATATTTTCTAGGTGTAATCATAATGTCTACTGCACAATATAAGTCAGCCCGAGTTTTTCTCAATAATTTTTTACTTTGTTCGTGAAAAGCCTACCGCCGCTTAATAATCTGAAAAGTTGCAACCAGCATTGGTTTAAAGTTTAAGCTACAATAATTGACATTCATACATACATACATCGACATTCTTAGGGTAAAAATTCAAGCTTAATAGTTACGAACTTGTGATTTGTGAATTTCGTGTTACTAAAACCATTACTTAAATTAGGTCTCTCAAATAAATAAACTGAATTCCTCGTTCATTTTAATATTACTTTATATAAGTACATAACAGCTACCACAAGCTACATTTACAAATCAAATCATTGTGCATTTACAAATCATTTATTTTATTTAAGAACACGCTGTTTAATAGTCAATACTGAATCATCCTTTAATTGTGCGTATCATTTACCACACAATCCATGATCAACATAATACATAATTACCAATGCGACGTCAACATCACCGGAAAAAAATATAACTTGCTATTCATTTGATTGCACTTCTCTTCACTAAATAAGTTAAAAACCCGACCTTCAATCCCATAAATCTGATAAATTGTGGTAATGCGAGGACATAATATGTATTTTTTCTTGCAAATCTTCATGAATCAACTTATCACCCATTGCACTTCGACGCATCAGTAGAAAAGTCAGTCTCATCAAAATTGTCTCATTTTAAATCCATGCAGATGCCTTACGCCTTACACTCACATACACTAGAAAAATTGAGACTCTTTTAACAGATTGAGATTTTGAGGTGTTCAGAATTGAGAATATTACAGAGATTTGACTTCATTCTTTATCATAATTATTGCTTTATGTTTCTACGCTGGTGTCAATCTGAAAGTGGAGACGCAGACGCCGCCGCGAGGGACAGACTGGAACTCTCCTTGGGAAAGGTGGGAATTCTACGCACGTTGACGAGACCTTCCTCAGCTCCTGATGATCTCTCAAGAAGATTTCGTCAGCTGAACATTTCTTCTCGCACGAGTTAATACTACACTTTTTAAAAGTTAACCTAGTCTTGCTTATCTGTTGTTGTTATACCTCTGACCTATTGCTAGAAAAACAAAAAATTCCTCTATTATATATAGCCAGACTCGAGAGATACCTTCTAACTCGTATTTTTAAATTTCAAGTTTGTCGTTTCCGAATTATCAAGTTATGTTGCTTAATACCTTAAGCACGAGTGGCGGCCGGTTGGTGAGTAAAATTCTGACCAAGGGACTCTTGTCAGGGGAGCATTTTACTGGAAGTGTCATTGGAACGAACGCGCGAGGGATAAGTCTCTTCAGCACTAGCAACAATAACAAAAAGCCTGCACCGAACGCTGAGCCGCATATCAATGACGCAAAAGCTCGTCCAGCGGAACAAGGACTGCGGTTGGACGATGACGTAAACAATGTCAACCATAGCCATCCTAGCACCGAGACTGACACGGAAAAGCAATTGCGAGTCGAACTGAACAAAGCTGTCTCCGAGAATGCAGCACTTCTGGGCAAGTCTCGTGATTTCGAGGTAAGACATTAAAAGTTATCGAAGAAGAAAAGGTGAATTTTTAGGTGTTGCGTAACTTTGCGTTGGATTAGATAAGAACTAAAAACATGATTTTCAATTTTTTCAGGACAAGTACCTTCGTGCACTTGCAGAGACTGAAAATGTGAGGACTCGCTTGACGAAACAAGTTGCAGATGCTAAGCTCTTTGCGGTTCAAGGATTTTGTAAAGATATGACGGATGTAAGTTTCTGCGATGATAGAATTTTCTTAAAATGAAATTCTGTTCCTACTTAACTATATTCTGTTCTTGAAATAGATTGCAGATATTTTGCGCATGGCAATAGAAAGTGTTCCAAAAAATGAAGTAACTGATGATAACAAGCATTTAAAGCAGCTTTACGAAGGATTACAAATGACAGATGCCCGTTTGTTGCAGGTATGTAATGAATTGTTGTGGTTATAGATTGCTTGGGATAAAAATCGGTTTTAATTCCGAACGAATCCACATGTTGTGCTTTATGTCAAATTTGAAGGTGTTTGCAAGACACGGCCTTACACAAATTAATCCTATTGATACGAAATTCAACCCAAATGAGCACGAAGCTGTAGTACAACAGGTAATTGATTACAAGTTATGAAACTGATCCTAGTAGTATGAAGTTGTTAAAAATTTCATAATTTACTAAATAGGAGGTTGCTGGGAAGGAGTCTGGAACAGTCATTTTTGTTTCTAAAATTGGATACAAGTTGAATGAAAGAGTAATTCGACCTGCAGTTGTAGGGGTAGCCAAGTAATGTAAAAGTTTCGGATTACGTAACTAGATTCTAGCTCTAGCACCTTTTTCTTAGGCAGATCTTACTATTTCTTATTTTTCGTTGAAGCGTTCTTTGATATGATTACAAAATAAATACAAAAAACTAACTCATAAATATTTCATAGGTGAGCTTCTTTGGGACTGCTTTTATTTTTAAGCCACAATGATTATAATTTACGCATTACATTGCATGGGATGAGGAATCGACGAATTATCCATCTTAGGTGGTTTTTGAATTACTTTCCACTCTCCAGTGTTGTAATTCATTTGGAAGTGGGTTTCAACAGATAAAGGAATGATACTTCCATCTTGTTGTCTTATCTGTTCTTCGTGTTCACTTAGCTTTATAGTGACAATGCTTCCTAGTTCCGGGCAAGGGTTTTCTACAGTAAGTTTACAAAGATAAATAAAATATATTGGATATTTTGATATTTTACACTATCCAACTTCATTATTTTACCTCTTGTCCCGGCCATAAACTTCAGTATGTGTTCTTTCTCGGGACGAGTGGCTTTATTAGCTGTTCTAAATATTTCTTGCGCTTTCTCCATGAGTTCTTTCTGTATTTTTAAAAACACATTTTGTTGTTAGGTTCAATAAATAGATACTTAGCTGATTCAAAAACGAATGATAAGTTAGGACTTACGGAAAGTGTAACAATTTGCTGGGGCTGATTTGTAGGGACTTGCAAAATTACTGTCTTTGTCATCGGCTGCACAGGAGGTCTGATCTATGAGTTTATAATAGATTACAAGTTAAATGTCAGCACTAACAATGAGTCAAGGAGAATCTTACATTTCTTGGTGCTACACCAGCATGTGGATTATTCACTGTGATTGGCAAATAATTGCTGGGAATTGCCATAGGCAGATCCGAATTAGGAATATGAGGATTCGGTGTTGGTGGAGGCCCTTCAAGTAGTTTGTTACTAGTGTATGATGTATGACTTGGTATAGGGACTTGTAAAGGCGTGGGTGGTGCAACAATAGGTTGTGGAGTAGGTGGTTGATAGGGCGATGGGGTTGCCGGGGCCATAAGAGGAGTTGGCGGGGGTGGCGTCGGTGGACGGATACTGCTGGATGTTGCTGCCAGACCTGCTGCATAATCAGGCGTATCTGCATTCTGCGATAATTCGTCTGCACTTCCCGATTTCGAGCTATCTGCCGTGTCTGCAAGTCATGATCCGTTAAGTTTAGCATTCTAACTAACTTGTAGTAGGCTATGATTTTACCACTCATCTTCTTCCTCCTCTTAGCTAGTGCGTATCCAACAGGTTGCTCAGTTATGTCGAGTAATTTCACACCGCCTTCCTTTTTGCCAGCTGAAGTCCGTGATAATGTTCTTGATGCCAGTGCTGGTGAAACAATTGGTCCTCTCGCAGCTGGAGTCTGGCTGGGGATGCCCTTAAGAGGAGCTACAGGTTCAAAAATTGCAACTTTTTAAAACTTATCACTTATATTATTTATATGTAAATATCTGTAGATTGTTTACTTGTATCAGTCATTTTCCTAGGCATGCCCCTTGTTCTTAATGGTATAGTAGGTGCAGGTATTTTCCTCTGACTCTGTTTGACTGCATCATGTGCTTTTTGAAGTAACTCAGATCTTGTCAAAAACGATTTAGGTTTTCTTCTAATATTGAAATGTTTTGCGGGTGTTTTCTATTAAAAACACAAAAAGTCGAGTCATAAATACAAAATTATTTCTATTTTGAATACTTGAAATCCCATTAATATAAACCACACACTTGAGGACCAACAACCGTGAGCAAGGCGTTTTTGTTCAAGTAAAGACACTCCAATGGAAGCAAATTGAGATCTTTGAGATGTTTCTTAACTGTTAGTTCAACAACAAAAAACATTTTGCATAAATACATCAATTCAAAATTCAATGTGGCTAGTTTAACAGATCTTACGATCGTCTCCAACATCATCCACAAGATCCAAAAAGATTCTGCGATTTTCTTCTGGATTTTCTATTTCATAATTTAAGACTGCGGAAGACGGGAAAGTCTTCATAATTTCTGCCAACATCGCCACCCATTGTTCACTATCTGACAAAGCAACTTCGATGATATCTTCTAATTCCCCTCTCCACTGAGAATAAGCCAAGGCAAGTACATAAACTAAACTTATCTGAATCTGACGACAATCATAGAAAATTATAAATTATCCGTACTTCATACCTCATCAATATTTCTCCTGGGGATGTGGAAGAAGGACAACAGTAATTTGAGCTTAACTTGAGTCTGAAGGTCCATAAAGCAATCTTTAATGTTACGAAGTACTTCCGGATTGAGTTGGGAACTTATCGAGCCTCCGGACCAAGACTCATTCGACCCCAACTTATTATGTAACCACAAGGAAGTGTCACTATCTCTAACATTAGACATCTTTGTAACCTCTCCCAAAACCCAAGGCCGATAGTAATTATCTTCAAGAAGAGCTTGTGATATTTACAACATGTAAACAACAACACCAGCTCGACTATTATCCATCATCAACTACCAGCAAACCTGTTTGTCTGAATAAATGCAAGACATACTGTTATCGAACTTACACCTCCACAATTGGAGTTATATGTATCAGTAATTCCTGCACTAATTAAATTTTAAAAAGAATAAAATATCTCTAATC
>Ga0194135_10000078_pt1 | contig 52660 bp, 46 predicted proteins | sample LitLau_LLRF_2013_FD_134024 | JGI IMG/M metagenome (GOLD analysis project Ga0194135, IMG submission 134024) | Freshwater sediment microbial communities in response to fracking from North America - Little Laurel Run_MetaG_LLRF_2013 (version 2) | ecosystem: Environmental > Aquatic > Freshwater >...
ACAAAACACCTCGTTCTTTTAGATTAGGATCGGCATTATATGTTAAAAAATTCAATTTTGATCTTCAATCGAGCTATACGGCTGATGAAATTCATAAAATTGAAGTTAATCATAAAAAAGACTTGCACGATAAAATGTTTGTTCTGGCCGAAAAACTCTGGACGAAATACAAAGGAAATGAGCCAAAACCAGCCAATAAACTGGATTTAATCAAACAAGTAATTGATAAAATTTCTTTGCAACACACAACTCCTGAGAAATTTCAATCTGAAATTGAGAAACAAATTCCGGAATTAACAGCCTATGTAAAAGCTAAGGATTTGTTATACATCGATCCTTCAAAACCACTTGTTGTTCGCAAAGAACCAGCTTATATGGCAGGAGTAGCAGGAGCATCAATCTCTGCACCCGGACCGTATGATAAAAACGGAAATACGTATTATAATGTAGGAAGCATGTCGGGCTGGACGGCTGAAAATGCAGAAAGCTACTTACGTGAATACAACGATTATATTCTTCAGATTTTAAATATTCACGAAGCAATTCCGGGACATTACACGCAATTGGTTTACAGCAATCAATCTCCAAGTATAATTAAATCTATTTTAGGAAATGGTGCTATGGTAGAAGGCTGGGCTGTTTATGCCGAAAAAATGATGCTGGAAAGCGGTTATAAAAATTCGGATGAAATGTGGTTGATGTATTACAAATGGAATTTAAGAACTACTTGCAATACTATTTTGGATATTAGTGTTCATACTAAAAACATGTCTAAAGAAGCTGCTATCGATTTATTGACCAAAGAAGCTTTTCAACAACAAGCGGAAGCAGATGGAAAATGGAAACGTGTAACTTTATCACAAGTTCAATTGTGTTCTTATTTTACAGGATATACCGAGATTTACAACCTAAGAGAAGAACTTAAAAAACAAGAAGGAGAAAAATTCAACCTGAAAAAATTCCACGAAAAATTCTTAAGTTTTGGAAGCGCTCCGGTAAAATACATCAAAGAATTAATGCTGTCTAAAGAGTAATTTTTAATATTAAACAGTAAAAGAAAAAAGGATTGATAATAAGTTTATCAATCCTTTTTTTATTTTAAATCAGAACAACCAGTCGTTTGCCGTCTGGAACTTCTCTGGCCCACATTTCTTCAATATCGGCCAGATTTCCTGTTTCAATAGCAACTTTCAGTTTGTCCTGAGCTGCCAAAAGAAACATTTCGGGAAGTATTTCAGAAAATAACAATCTCACTTCGGCTTTTGTCCAGCTTCCCAAACCAGAACCAGATAGTTGCAAATCTACACTTCTTAAAATTCCCGAAGATAATTCTATCCTGTCGCCAGACATAGCACCAATAGAAACATAGCGCACTTTATTTGTAAAAGATCCGTTTCCTTTTAAAGAAGCTAAAATTAACTCGGCCGAATGTCCCCATAAATAATCCAGAACAATATCAATTGGTGTGTTTTGCCGAATTGCCTTAAGCTGATTTAGAACTTCCTGATCATTTTGTTTTAAAGAAATAATTTCATCCACACCTAATGCTAAAAGGTTTTGAAATGCTTTTTCATTTCTAGCCGTTGCAATAATCTTTTTTGCTCCGTAATGTTTTGCAATCTGAATTGCCATTTGACCTGTAAAACCGGCCGCTCCGTTTATCAAAACTGTATCTCCGGGTTTTATTCCGGCTCTAAATCGAAGCGCCATTGCAGAACCTGCGACCGCATTGGGCAATGAAGCTGCAACTGCATCACTGATTCCGTCAGGCAACGGAACCCATATATTTTTGTCGATAATTGCTTTCTCAGCAATTGTACCGCTATTTCCACGGGCATAAACCCGCGTTCCGTCTTCAAGTAAACCAACACCATCACTTCCAATCACAAACCCTTTTTGGTTATTATCTTCAGAAGAATAATGTTTACCACTTGCTTTTCCTTTATCCAGATTTGTAATCGCTACCGCTTTTACCGAAAATAAAATTTCGTTTTCGGCACTTACAATGGGCTCTGCAAATTCTGCATATTTTGGCAATTCGCCTTTTTTATAAACTACTGCTGCTTTCATAATATTAAATTTTATGATGCAAAGTTCAATATTGGGCAATAAACAAACGATAACATTTGTTATCAAATACAGTATTGTTATTTTTTCTGAATTAATTTACTTTTAATTCGGCTTAAATGAACTGTACTAACTCCTAAATATGAAGCAATGTAATGTTGCGGAACACGCTGAACAATTTGAGATCTTTCTTCAATTAAATTAAGATAACGCTGAGCAGGAGAGTCTTTTATGAAAGAAACAAAATATTTCATATAATCGAAAGTACGCTGAAATAACATACTGATTAAGCGGTCTCTTAATTCCGGAATTTCTTTGATTTCTTCCAAAATATTATCCAGATCATGTTTATGAATCCACCAAATAACAGAAGGCTCGATTGTTTCGACAACAACCTGACTTGGATTTTTTTTCATGAAACTTTCTATTGAAGCCACACTTTCATTTTCAAAAAAGAATTGAGTTGTAAGATCTTTTCCGTTATTATTAAACCAAACCCGAATACAGCCTTTTTCGATTATAAAAAGCTTCTTTGAAATTTCGCCTTCCTCTAAAAGTATTGTTTTTGATGAAACTTCTATCCGATTGAAATAGCTTATATATTCGATCCATTTTACATCGGTTAAGGGGAATTTATTTCGGAATTGGTCAAACATATTCTTTTAATTATAAAAGCATCTGAAGAATAACACTTTATTTTTTGAGAGTAATTATTTTAACGCTGGTTATTCTATAAATGTGTCTCCTGAAGCTTTATCAAAAAATACAAACAAGTCAAAACCCATAATATAATTTTTTAAATTAGAATCGCTTATGGTTATTTTGTCTCTTTTTATTAAACGCCTGATAGACCTAACATCAAAAACCGCCCATTCATCTTTCCCAACTTTTTCAAAAAAAGGTATAAATTCCTTAAAATCCTTAAAACCATCATAAACTATAACTGCTTTGCTGTTATCGACAGGAGCCATTGCATTAATAGTACCCTGCTTTCCGATTATTAAAATATGTAATGACTTTTTACCTGCAGCATCCACAAGATTATCAGCAAGCTCACTTATTTCAAATTCTCCACGACTTGCATGATTTCCTCCCAGCTTAAAAAGTAATTTGGGAATTGTAATCTCATCTGCCGTAATATATGAATGAAGATAATTGAGGAGATTTTTTTTCATTAGGCTTACGCGTGTCTTATAGCTTGTATTTGAAAATATGGGTAAACTCAGCTTAAGATCTCTTAACATTTTCTGACTTATTGCACTTTCATTTCTAAAGTCATACAGTAATGAATCAACTTCTGAGTTCTTAATCTTATACGCTATAAAATCGCTATACCTATTGCTATCTCCGTAGAGCGGAAAATCATTCTTAGCATAAGCTACCGCTTTTTTCAAGGCTATTTTTTTATTGGAAGTCTCTTTAGCAGTTGCAGCCAATGTTTCAAAAAAAGTAGGAATGGACAGAAAATTAATTTCATTGATTCCCCAAATCTCTACTTTAGAAAGTGTCATTTTGCGAATTAAAGCCATTTCTGACTGCCAACTGTAAAAAGCAAAATCATAAGGCTTATGCTTAAAATAATCCGAATATCCCGCCGGATTTTTCGCTACTTCTTCCAATTTAGTTGCAGTATAAGGATCAACTTCAACTACTAAAGCTTTTGGTTGAATTATTTCAGCAATTTTTCCTGTAAAAACAGGAACTTCGGCCACACCATGCTGTTCACCAATACAAACAAGATGCGAATTAGTCAATTCTTTTTTTAGTAAATCCCAGCCTTTTCCTTCAAAGTTTCCATTTTTATAAGCAAATACGTTTTTAATAATGAGACTGTCGGGTAACTGATTTACAATTTGCGAAAATCCCGAAGTTGTAAATATTGTAATAACGAGAATAGGTAAAATAGTTTTTAGGTTCATTTGGAAGTTTTAAAATAAGACTCCTCTTATCACTATTTGTTACAGTTATATGAGTTAAATAGAAAAGTAAATTCTAATTGGTTTCCAATTCAAACAACTGTACCTGACTTTTCAAGCGATCAATTAGTAAATTCATCATTCGTTTGTTTAAACTTGAAGAGTTCTGGATATAAGCATTATACTCTTCAATGGTAAAAAGAGCCATTACGATTCCTTTTAACGAATTTCTGAATTTAATATCTTTTTGAATGGAATTTTCAATCGTTTGGAGTTTCTTTTCTACAGTATACGAATAAAAATCGGCTTTGTTTTTATTGACGTAATTGATAAAAACCGCAATGAACAAATCATTTTGAAGTTTTAAAATAGGTCTAATTGTCTGATTTTGAAACAACTCATCTGGTGAAGATTGAGCACTTACAGTTCCTAAAGTTTCGCCTCTGAATTCTCTTAAAAAAGCATCTCTATCTTCCATGTTTTTTCTTTAAATTTAGAAAAAAATCCAACACAAAAATTATTTTTGCCTGATAAGTTATGCGAGAAAATTTAATTTTTTTTTAAATAAACTCACATTACTTCAATTATTAAAAAAATCCAATCAATGAATATTAAATCTTTGCTTTTACTTCCAGTAATTTTAATCACAATAGGTTCTTGCAATTCTAAAGATGAAAAAAGCAAGTACAATCACATTGTTTATCGTGCTGTAAACAATAAAGACACAGCAATTTTAGCCATAAACATCAACGACAAACGGTTTTATGGCCGCTACGAAATATTCTATAATAAAATTGGGAAAGATTCCGGAGATGTAAGGGGAGATATAAAAGGAGACACCTTAAGAGGCGATTTTCATTTTATTTCTAATGGAGGAAGCTGGAAAAGAATTCCGCTGGCTTTACTGAAGAAAGAAGATAAACTTTATTTAGGAAGCGGCATAATTACCACTTATTTTAATCTTCCGTGTTTTATGCCCGGAACTCCAATAGAATATGATCATTCGAAATTTGTCTTTGAAGAAAAAAACAAAACAAAAAAATAACCATATAAGGTATATAAAAAATTATAAGCTTTGCCTAAAATAATCTTATATAACTTATATGGTTTTAAAATTTTTAACTTAACGGACCAATTTGCGAAGGCAACTCGAATATCTCAAGATCAAAATAAATAACCGAAGCCATTACATGATCAAAAATATCAGACATAATATATTCATAGTTTGCCCAACGTTTGTCACTCGAAAATGCATAAATTTCAAGGGGAACTCCATGTGCAGTCGATTGTAACTGTCGGCACATAATATGCATATTTTTATTCAGTCCGGGATGATCTAATAAATATTGCATAATGTATTTTCTAAACAAACCTAAATTGGTCATATTACGGCCATTAAGTGCAAGAGACTTATCTATACCGCGTAAATCATTATACTTTTCGATTTCGGCCTGTCTGGTGTCAATATAAGAAGCAACCAGTTGAACTCTCTTCATATGATTTAAGTCATCATTATTCAGAAAACGAATACTGCTGCTCTTTATTAAAATATGTCTTTTGATGCGTCTCCCATCAGATTTTTGCATACCACGCCAGTTCTGAAACGAATCTGAACTCAAAGCATAAGTTGGGATTGTAGTTATCGTATTATCGAAATTTCGAACCTTTACAGTCGTCAAATTAATCTCAATAACATCACCATCGGCACCAAATTTATCCATTGTAATCCAGTCGCCAATACGAACCATATCGTTTATCGCCACCTGAACACTCGAGACAAATCCCAAAATAGTATCTCTGAAAATCAAGATGATAATAGCCGAAAGTGTTCCTAAAATAGTTAGTAATTCGCCTTTTTTAATGCCAAATAAAGTCGAAATAATCATGGCAACACCAAAAATCCAAAGCACAATCATAATAACCTGAACAAAACTGTCGATAGGTTTATCACTGTATTCCGGTTTTTGTTTTAAATAATCTCTTAAAGCATTAAATATGGTTCTGATGATCCATAAACTGATTAAAACGATATAAATACCAACAATTTTTCCAAAAAGAGATTCCCAATACTCATATTTATCCAGAATAATGGGAACTGCTTTGTAAATGAAAAAAAACGGAATTAAATAGGCGGTATATTTTGTGGTTTTGTTATGAATTAAATAATCATCAAATTTTGTTTTGGTACGCTGTGCAAAAATCGCGGTTAAGGTTACCAAAACAAATTTGGCAATATAATAAATAGCAAAAGCCAAAGCCACCATAATGGCAATGTTGAAAACAAGACTGATATAAGACGCAAAGTTGCGACTCATTCCCCAATCTCTGAAAAGCGGATATAAAAAGTTAAATATTTTATCCAAAAGCTTATGCATTATTTTCTAGATATTTTTTCTCAATATAAAAAGTTCCAAACGGAATAAGAGAAGCAATTTGTATGATACCAAAAGTTTTTAAATCCCAGTTTTGTGGTTTTCTAAGTAAAAAAGCCAATAAAACATATCCTATAAATAAAATACCATGAGCCATTCCAAGCGGACGCAGCAAGGTATGATACAGTTCAGGATTATTGGTTTTAATGAAAAGCATATTGGTAAATAACACTAAATAAGAGATTCCCTCTAAAATTGCAGTAACTTTGAAAATCTTGAGCATGTATATATATTTTGAGTTTATACAAGCAAAATTAAGTATTATGGTTGGTTTTTGCGGTATGAATCAGGAAAGTAATTTACTTTTGTAATCTTAAACTTTGATAATGAGTAAACGCGATTTAAAAAAATATTTAGCCGAATTAAACAAAGAACAACTTGAAGAGCAAATTATCGAACTGTACGAAAAATTTAGTCCGGTAAAAGTCTATTACGATTTTGTTTTTAATCCAAAGGAAGACAAACTTTTGCAGGAATCTAAAGTGAAAATTTCGCACGAATATTTTCCAGTAAAGAAACCCAATGCAAAATGGCGTCCAAAAGCAAAATTACGCCGTTCTGTAGCCCAAAAAATCATCAAACATTTTATAATGATTGGTGTTGATTCATTTGTTATTGCAGATATTATGCTCTACAATATCGAAATCGCCCAAACTTATTCTGCAAACAACCTTATAAAGCAGGAATTATTTTACAAAAGTATGTTTAATTCATTCGAACAAGCAGTGATTTTTTTAATTTCGAACGAAATTTTAAATGATTTCAAGGAGCGAATTATTTCCATTCAACAAGAAACAATGCAACAAAAATGGCAAAACAAGTATGATTTTGAGGCAATTTTAGAAAAAATCGACTTTTAAAAGCACTTCTTATAAAAAATCTTATTTAAAAAAAACATTTATTTTAGGTTAAAATAAGATGAATAACTGTTTTTTAGATGTATTTTTGCAAAAATCCAAAAATACACAATGTCTCAAAACACTTTAGAAATCGAAAGAGAAGAGAAAAAAGAACTTTATGCATATCAAAAAGGCGATATCGATGCCATTTTTGATCGTTTAGACAATGCTCCTTCGAAACATCATTTATTGTATCAATTACCCACAGGAGGTGGAAAAACAGTAATTTTTTCTGAAATCGTTCGTCGTTATTTAGCCAATAACGATAAAAAAGTTGTGGTTCTAACGCACCGTATAGAACTTTGTAAGCAAACCTCTAAAATGTTAAAAGGGTTTGGTGTTTCTAACAAAATCATCAATAGTAAAGTAAAAGAATTACCTGACCAAAACGATTTTTCTTGTTTTGTTGCAATGGTTGAGACTTTAAAAAACCGTATCAATGACGAAAAATTACATTTAGATAATATTGGTTTAGTAATTATAGATGAGGCACATTACAATTCCTTCAGAAAATTATTAAACTCATTCAAAAATGCTTTTATTCTTGGAGTAACAGCAACACCTTTGAGTTCAAATATAAAATTACCAATGCACCAGAGTTATGATGAACTTATTGTAGGAGATACAATTAGTTCATTAATAGACAAAGGTTTCCTTGCCAGAGCTACAACTTATAGCTACGATGTTGGATTAACGTCTCTTAAAGTAGGTATCAACGGGGATTATACGGTAAAATCATCAGATGATTTATATACTAATACCATCATGCAGGAAAAACTGCTGCATGCATACACAGAACGTTCTTTGGGTAAAAAAACACTGATTTTCAATAACGGTATTCATACCTCTTTATATGTATATGAAACATTTAGAGAAGCAGGTTACGATATCAGACACCTTGACAACACCAGTAGTTCTGAAGAGCGTAAAGACATTTTGCAATGGTTCAAAAAAACTCCGGATGCGATTTTAACATCTGTAGGAATCTTAACAACCGGTTTTGATGAGCCAACAGTTGAAACAATTATCCTAAACAGAGCAACCAAATCGTTAACTTTATACTACCAGATGATTGGTCGTGGATCTCGTAAGCTACCTGGTAAAGATGAGTTTACAGTTATTGATTTAGGTAATAATGCAGCACGATTTGGATTATGGAGCGAGCCGGTAAACTGGCAGCACATCTTTAAATCACCAGAATTTTATTTAGAAAATCTTCGTGATGATACAGAGATCGAAATGTTTTTCAAATACAGCATGCCGCCTGAATTAAGAGCCAAATTCAGTAAAACTGCCGATGTTACGTTTGATGTTGATGAAGAACACAAACTGATCATCAAACAAAATTTACGTTCTAAAGTAGTATTAGATAAATCATTAGAACAGCACGCCTCAATGTGTGTAGATAATACTGAGACTTTGCAAGAAGCAAAATCTTTAGGAAAAGAGCTTGATGATGATATTGATTGCCGCATTAAACGTTATGCTAAATGTTTAAGCCAATGCAGTAAAAACTACCGTGAATGGCTTGTTGACGATTATAAACAAAAACTAGTGCTTTTAATCGGGAAAAAGTATCGTGAAAAAATCATGAACGAACCGGATTGAGAATAGAAAATAAAAAAAAAATTCAGGTTTCAGATTTGTTGAAAGCTATTAACAACTTGAAACCTGAAACTTGAAACAAAAAAACAAACAAAAATAAAACATGTCTAAACAATTCTCATCATTAGGAATTTCAGCACCAATTTTAAAAGCTTTAAGCGAATTGAATATTGTTGAACCAACAGAAATTCAGCAAAAAACAATTCCGCTTTTATTGTCTGAAAACCATGATGTTGTAGGTTTAGCCAAAACCGGAACCGGTAAAACAGCCGCTTTCGGATTGCCATTATTACAACTTATTGATACTGAATCTCCAATTGTTCAGGCAGTAATTTTGGTGCCAACCAGAGAACTTGGACAACAGATATTCAGAAATTTAGATGATTTTGGGAAATACATTCCAAATATATCTATAGCTGCTACTTGTGGCGGAATACCAATAAAACCCCAAATTGAACGATTAACACAACCAACCCAAATAGTTGTAGCAACACCCGGACGTTTAATCGATTTGATTCAGCGAAAAGCAATTGATTTAAAGCAAACACAATATTTGGTTTTAGACGAAGCCGATGAAATGGTGTCTGTTTTAAAAGAAAGTTTAGATGAAATTGTTGCAGAATTACCTAAAAAACACCGCACATTATTGTTCTCTGCTACTTTGCCCGGAACAATTAAACAATTAATTCAAAACTACTTAAATAAAAATATTGTTCAGGTTAGCGCCAACATGGAAACTACAGGAAACCAAGGTATTGATCACCAATACATTGTAGTTGATCCTATTGAAAAACTGGAAGTTTTAATGCATTTTCTAAATTCAAAAGAAGGTGAACGTGGTATTATTTTCTGCAAAACAAAAGCTGCTGTAAACAAATTAGCTAAAAATCTGGCTATTAATAGATTTTCTTCGGGAGCATTGCACGGAAGTTTATCTCAGGGAATCCGTGACAGAATTATGGAACAGTTTCGCGAAGGACATATTAATATTCTGGTTGCTACAGATTTGGCCGCCAGAGGAATCGATGTCAAAGAAATCTCTTATGTGATAAATTATCATTTACCGGATACTTACGAAACTTATGTTCACAGAAGCGGAAGAACAGCCAGAGCAGGAGCAAAAGGACTTTCTTTAACCGTTTTGCAGGAGGAAGAAGCAATTCAAATTCCTGAATTTGAAAACGAATTAGGAATTAAATTTACTCCGTTTAAAAAACCTTCTGCAGTAAGTTTAGAAGAAAACAATACTCTTTTGTGGGCCAAACAAATCTTCAAAATAAAACCCAATCACGATATTTCAACTGATTTAAAGACAAAAGTAAAAACTGTTTTTCATCATCTTACAAAAGACGAATTAATCGAAAAATTATTAGCGAATTATATTCTTCAAAACAAGATCGAAATAACTGAAAAGCCTGTTAAAAAATTAAAAAAGTAACTTTTCGAACTCATTATTTATTGATTTATGTTGTATTTTTATGAGGTAATCCCAACTTAAAAACAACATAAATTTATAATGGCTGATATTCAAATAAAAAGAATAACTTTAGATGAAATCGACCAATTGCAAAAGATTGGCCGACAGACTTTTCATGAAACTTTTTCAGCATCAAATTCTGAAGAAAACATGAAAGACTATCTTCAAAACTCATTCTCAAACGATAAATTAACCAAAGAACTTACAGATACAAACGCTGAATTTTATTTTGCAACGCTGGACAATAAAACTATTGGTTATTTAAAAATAAACTTCGGAGAATCGCAAACCGAATTAAAAGACGAAAAATCCCTTGAAATTGAACGAATTTATGTTTTAAAAGAATTTCATGGAAAGAAAGTCGGACAATTATTATATCAAAAAGCGATTCAAATAGCAAAAGATAAAAAATCTCATTATATATGGCTAGGTGTTTGGGAAGAAAATCACAGAGCTATTAATTTCTACAGAAAAAATGGTTTTACTGAATTTGACAAGCACATTTTTAAATTAGGAAACGAGGAGCAGACCGATTTGATGATGAAGCTCAAATTAACAAATTAATTTCACTAGAATTTAATGAAAGAAAACTCAAAATTGGGTTTCCTATATGGATTTATAATGTTAAATTTATACAACTGCTAAGAGCAAACAATTTTACTCATAATCCTACTTAATAAAAACATATATGAACATAGTCATCATAGGAGGTGGTTTTGCAGGAATAAATCTGGCAAAAGAACTTGTAAATCATCCTCAAATTCAGGTAACACTTGTAGACAAAAACAATTATAATTTTTTTCCTCCACTTATATATCAGGTTGCAACCGCTTTCTTAGAACCATCCAGCATCAGTTATCCTTTTAGAAAATTCTTTGCAGGTAAAAAAAATCTGCAATTTCGTTTAGGAGAATTACTTTCTGTAGTTCCCGCCGAAAATAAGATCATTTTGAACAATGGCGAATTATCATACGATTATCTGGTTTTTGCTACAGGAGCAGAAACAAGTTATTTTGGTATGGAAAACGTGATGAAAAACGCTATTCCGATGAAAACCTTAAATGACGCCATCGAAATGCGTAATACCTTGCTTAAAAACCTTGAAAAGGCGGCTATCACAAAAGATATTCGTAAACGCCGTAAATTATTAACGATTGTTGTTGCTGGCGGAGGACCAACAGGAGTAGAGGTTTCAGGAATGTTTGCTGAAATGCGTAAAAACATCCTGTTAAAAGAATATCCTGAACTCGAAACATCAGCAAGTAATGTGTATTTGGTCGATGGGGGAGATGCATTACTGGCTCCAATGAGCAAAGCATCTCAGCAAGATACTCTGGACGCCATAACAAAACTGGGAGTTGTTGTTAAACTAAACAGCCGTGTTACGGATTATGTTGACGATACAGTTTATTTTGCAAATGGCGAGACGATCAAAACCAAAAACCTAATCTGGGCAGCGGGAGTTTCTGCCAAAATATTTGAAGGAATTCCAACTGAAAGTTACGGTCGCGGAAGACGAATGGCAACAGATCAATATAATAAGGTAAATGGCCTTGCAAATGTTTACGCCATTGGTGATACAGCCATATTATCCGGAGATAAAAATTTCCCTGACGGACATCCGCAAGTAGCACAGGTTGCAATTCAGCAAGGATTAAATCTGGCAAAAAACTTTAAAGCATTGGTTCAAAATAAACCTTTAAAACCATTTATTTACAATGATAAAGGTTCTATGGCGATTATAGGGAAAAATAAAGCCGTAGTTGATTTACCAAGTCCAAAATGGCATTTTAAAGGATTCTTTGCCTGGATCATCTGGTTGTTTATTCACTTAATTTCTTTAATCACTTATCGTAACAGATTAAATACTTTCTGGAACTGGATGGTTGCATATTTTGCCAGAGATCAATCTCTCAGAATGATTATTAGACCTGATAAAAGATCATAAAAAAGCATCTTAAAAAGCCAGAATTAAATAATTCTGGCTTTTTAATTGGTAAGATTTACATCTTTAATTTATTTAAATTTTAATTATTTAGTGCCCGATTATCACATCCTCGTCTGTCGATATTTCTACTTTTTGTTTGATAAACTGTTTTCCAATATTCAAAAAAATAAAAGCAATAATAGTAGTAACTGTCATGATCAGAACCATTGGCGCAACAGAATCTTTTACAAAAATACCAACAGCAAAAGAAGCTACAGAACCCAAACCAAGCTGAATAGCACCTATTAAAGCTGATGCACTTCCGGCGTTTTTAGCAAAAGGAGCCATCGTGAGTCCCGCTGTATTTGGATTTGAAATTCCTAAACATCCCAAAAACAAAAATAGCATTCCGATAGTTTCATATAACCCCAGAAGATTATTCAAAGAAAGAACCAGAAAAACAATACTAATAACTGATTGCGAAATTAACGCCGCAAATATCATTTGCTCACTTGAAAATTTCTTTAGTAAGACTGAGTTTAATTGGCTGGAACCTATGAAACTAACAGACATGAAGGCAAAAATCCATCCGTATGTTTCAGCATCAACATGGTAAATATCCATAAAAATGATAGGTGAGGCCGCCACATATGTAAATAAGCCTGAAAAAGCAATTGAACCCGTAAATGCATACGTAAAAAATTGAGGTTCTTTAAGAACTTTTAAAAAGTTCTTAATAATAGGCTTGGGTTTTAATGAAACAGAAGTATCCGGTTTATAACTATTAGGCAAACCTATTTGAGAAGCAATCAAAATAGCAATTCCCATAAACATTAAGATAAGAAATACCATATGCCAGCCGTAATCTTTTGTGACATAACCACCAATTGTAGGTGCCAGCATTGGCGAAAGCCCTAAAACAAGCATTAACAACGAGAAAACTTTCGGAATATCTTTTACAGGAAATAAATCACGTACCATTGCTACCGAAGCGACCGTCGCCGCACAACTACCAATAGCCTGAATGAAACGCAATAATATAAACGAATCAATATCTGCAACATAAACACAACCTAATGAAGCTAATATGTAAACTATTAAGCCTAAAAATAAAGGTTTTTTACGACCAAAACGATCTAATAATGGTCCATAAAGCAATTGTCCGGCAGAAATTCCGATAAAATAACTGGACAAACTCATCGAAACTTTTGCAGCTGTAGTGTTTAAATCTTTTGCAATTCCGGAGAAACCAGGCAGATACATATCGATTGAAAAAGGCCCAAGTGCGGTTAAAGAACCTAAGATAAGAATGAGTTTAATATATTTTTTTGTTGTCATTTTCTTAAAAAATTACTTTTAATTTTCTGCAAAGGTAAATATTTACTACCTTGTTATATAATTAAACGCCTTTTTATAAAAGGTTACCGCATTTCGTTTCCAGAATCATTTTAATATTAATCCTAAAAAAATTTAAAATTATGAAAAAGTACATTTTACTATTGGCCTTTATTTTTACTACAGTTTCATTTGCTCAAACCATTACATCCAAAAAAGAAGATGCAAATGTTGAGCAGTATGCATTATTACAAAAAGTTAATCAATATTACCCTGACATTACATTAAATAAAAGTATTACGAATTTCTACGCCGACGGAAAAATTATCGATTCACAGCAGGAATTTGATTTGGCTACTTCAAAATTTTCAAGCTATAAAATTGGAATTGAGCCAGATAACAAAAAATTATTATTTGAATATGATTCACCTGAAACCGGAAAAGTTTATGGAGATGTTTCAATTTTTAAAGGAAACGCGTTAAGAACAACTTTTTCAGAAAAAAATAATGAAATAAACGTTTCGTTAAACGGAAAATCAGTTTATCTGAAAAAATTAAAATAATAGAACTTAATATTCAAAAATAAAAGCATCCGCTATGGCGGATGCTTTTTTCATTATATTTGAAACAGATTCAGTTAAAACATAATTTTTGAAGCTAAAATGAAAAAAATCATTCTATTATTATTGCTAATTTCTTTTTCAGGATATTCACAAATAAATAAATTTACAGGAACCTGGAGCACAGAAAATTGCAAGAAATGCAGCAAAGAATATATCCTGACCATAACAATGGCACAGTCTAATGGTAAAATTTTCGGAACTGCAGAAATTATAAGTGACAATCCTGAATTTAAAACAGATATTATGGAAGTTAGCGGATATTCGTCAATTTTAGGAGAAAAAGCATATATCAGTTTAAAAACAAAAAAAAATCTTTCTGCAAATGTTGTTTTATATGCAAACGAATCTACGTTGCAATTTAATAAACGAGGCGGATCTGATATTGTACCAAAAGAAACTTTTCTAACAAAGCTTTACGAGTAGTATAGTATAAACACAACAAAATAATAAAAATACAATCCCAAAGCTTTCTATTAAACTATAGATAATTTGAACTATAATCTATATTATGTAAAATAGAAAAATTTAAACCTCCCTGCTATACAATTCCTGATTCATATAACTTATGATAATTCATGCATTTACCAGAAACAAATTATAAATCAAACATTTATAATTATAAAACTAATTGATCTATTAAATCAAACATTAAAAAATAGTTTGTAATTTAGATTTAAAGCATCAATAAATCATTTTAAAGTCATTAAAACATTAATTTTTAACATTTCTTTAAAATAATTAGATTCTAATAAAGATGCTTTCATTGTAAGACTTAATTTTCTTATTTTTACATTCGATACTTTAAAAAAAATATCACACGTATGAATACAATTGCTGAGCATATTGCAGATTTTTTAAAAGAATACCCACCATTTGATAATTTAACTTTTCAGGAATTATCTGACATTGCTACAAATATCCGTGTAATCAATTTAGAGAAACACGCTATATTATTTCAAAATAACGATGTACTTCATGATAGTTTTTATGTCGTGGCTTCTGGAGTGATTAATTTAACGACAATCGCCGATGCCGAAGAAACAATTATAAATAAATGCCACGAAGGCGATATTTTTGGCTTGCGCCCGTTTTTTGCCAAGAATAATTACATGATGACAGCCAAAGCGCGTGAAGAAAGTATAATTTATGCGATACCAATTGCCGTTTTCAGACCTTTTGTAGCTAATAATTCAGATGTTTTAAACTTTTTACTGGAAAATTTTGCAATTAATTCAAGACATACAAAAGATAATGTAAATTCTAATGGAAAATTAATTTCTGATACTGCATTTTATGTAGATCAACAATCAGAAATGCAATATATTCAATCTCTGGTATATAACAATTCACCGTTAACAACCGAGGCAAATCATATTGTTAAAGATGTTGCCATTCTAATGACAGAATCTATGGTAGACAACATTGTAATTTGCGAAAAAAACAACCCAATTGGTATTGTAACCAATGCAGATTTGTCATCGAAAATTGCAACAGGGCGCTACCCTATTACAGAAACTATTGATAAAATCATGTCTTCGCCTGTAGTTACGGTAATTGAAAATGTTTCTCTGGCCGAAGCACAATTGTTGATGCTAAAACACAATGTTACACATTTATGTGTAACCAAAGACGGTACAAGTAAATCTGCTGTTAAAGGAATTATTTCTGAACACGATTTGATTGTAGCTCAAGCCAGTAATCCGGGTGTTTTAATCAAAGAGATTAAACGTTCACAATTACCAAAAGATTTAAAACAAATACGAGATCGCTTAGCTGATTTGATTCAAAATTCTATTCAGAAAAATATTCCGATTTCACATATTAGTAATATTGCAAGCGAAATTAATCTTGCTATAATTAAGCGTGCTGTCGAATTATCTATTTTAGATCTGGGGTCACCTCCTGCCCGATTTGCATGGTTAAGTATTGGTAGCCAGGGACGTAAAGAACAGCTTTTATTAACAGATCAGGATAGTATTTTGATTTTTGAAGATGTTGCTCCTGAGAAATACAGAGAAGTAAAAGATTATTTTTTAAGATTAGCGAAAAGAACAACTTCTATACTTGAAAAAGTAGGTTATGAATATTGCCCAAACGGACATATGGGAAGCAATATGTTATGGTGTAAATCACTGACTGACTGGACAAAACAATACAACAGCTGGATGAATACTCCAGGTGAAAACAGTAATGATCTAAGCAGTATTTTCTTTGATTACGAGATTGTTTTTGGCGAACCAAAAATAGAGGAAGTAATCGAAAATGTGATCTTTAAAAACGCCGTAAACAACACTTTATTCTTTGACTTTTTAGGAAACGACGCTTTAAAAAGAAATTCTCCTTTAAGTTTCTTTAAGAAATTTATAGTAGAAGAAGAAGGACCGCAAAAAGGAAAATTTGATATTAAAACCCGTGCTCTTATGCCGTTAATAGACAGTGCACGTTTATTAATCTTGAATGCCAATATAAAAGGAATCAAAAATACGTATTTAAGATTTAAACAATTAGCGATAACAGATTCTAAAAATGCTGAGATATACTTAAGTTGTGCAGATGCTTTTTTAACACTATCTAAATTTAGAACTGTTGAGGGATTAAAAAATGATGATTCCGGGCAATATATAAATTTAAGAGAAATGTCTAAAACAGACAAAGAGAAGTTAAAAAATGCTTTGACACCTATGAAGGATCTTGAAGAATTAATTAAAAGCAAATTTCAACTGACACAATTCTCGTAATATGCTAGATTGGATTAAAAATATCAACAAAGAATATCCGGATTTCTGGAAAGAATACCTGACGAAATTCGAGACCAAACCCAACAGATATGTAGTTTTATCTACTGAAACTTCGGGCTTAAACCCGAATAAAGATGTAATTTTATCTCTTGGAGCATTTTCTGTTATTGATGATGGTATCATAATAAAAGACAGTTTCGAAACTGTTCTGCTTCAATACAAATTTTTGCAGGATAACGGACTTTCGAATGAATTTATCATCGACAGTAAAATGCTTAAAATGCCTGAACCCGATGCATTAGAAGCCTTTATAAATTTTATTGGAAATTCTGTTTTAGTAGGACATCATATTAATTTTGATATCGAAATGCTAAATGCTGCCTTAGAGCGACTTGATTGCGGAAGATTAAAAAATGAAGCTTTAGATGTTGATATGATGTATCGTAAATTAATGGACATCAACGAGAAACAATTTTCACTGGATGATTTAACGGAAATATTTAAAATTCCAAAAAGCGATAGAAATTCATCTTCAGAAGATGCTTATAAAATTGCGCTTTTGTTTTTAAAGTTAAAATCAAGATTAGGAATTAAATAAAACATTTCTCTACCATATAAATTACATATAAAAAAAGGTGAGTTTTAAAAATCTTGTCAAGAACAAAAAATACATAAAAAAATGCCTCTTAAAATAAGAGGCATTTTTGTTTTATTAATTTAAAGAATTAAGCAATTCTCCCTTCCTTAATTTCATCTACAATTTCAGGATTCAATAATGTTGAAGTATCTCCAAAATTTGAATAATCCCCTTCGGCTATTTTACGCAAAATTCTACGCATAATTTTTCCAGAACGTGTTTTTGGTAATCCGGAAACAAACTGAATTTTATCCAATTTCGCAATTGGACCAATGTGATCTGAAATGTATTGATTGATCTCTTTAGATAAATTTTCTTTATTTCTAACTTCTCCGGTTTCTTTTAGAATAACATAACCGTATAAAGCATTTCCTTTAATATCATGTGGAAATCCAACAATAGCTGATTCTGCAACTGCAGGATGTTCATTGATAGCGTCTTCAATTGGTGCTGTTCCTAAATTATGACCGGAAACAATTACAACATCATCTACTCTACCAGTGATTCTGTAATATCCTACTTCATCTCTTAAAGCTCCGTCTCCTGTAAAATATTTCCCAGGGAATGAAGAGAAATAAGTGTCTTTGTAACGTTGATGATCTCCCCAAATTGTTCTCGCTATTCCCGGCCAAGGAAATTTGATACATAAACTACCAACAACCTGATTTCCTTCAATTTCATTACGTTTCTCATCCATTAAAACAGGTTGGATTCCTGGTAATGGTAAAGTGGCATAAGTTGGTTTGGTTGGTGTTACAAAAGCAATTGGAGAAATCATGATTCCACCAGTTTCAGTTTGCCACCATGTATCGACTACCGGACATCTTTTATCTCCAACGTGATCATTAAACCAGTGCCAAGCCTCTTCGTTGATTGGCTCTCCAACTGATCCAATAACTTTTAATGATTTTAACGGATATTTTTGAATATAATCTAAGCTTTCTTTTGCCAGCGAACGAATTGCTGTTGGTGCTGTGTAGAATTGTGTGATTTTATGCTTTTCGATAATATCCCAGAAACGGCTAAAATCAGGATAAGAAGGAACTCCTTCAAAAATCACAGTTGTTCCACCATTTAATAATGGTCCGTATAATATATAAGAGTGACCTGTAATCCAGCCAATATCAGCAGTACACCAGAAAATATCATTTTCTTCGTAATTGAAGACATTTTTAAAAGTATAAGCTGTATAAACCATATATCCGGCTGTGGTGTGTACCATTCCTTTAGGTTTACCAGTTGATCCTGAAGTATATAAAATAAACAACGGATCTTCAGCATCCATAATTTCAGCAACACTATTATCTAAAGCAGCATCTAATAAAGGTTGCAACCATTCGTCACGACCTTCTTTCATTTTGATTTCTGTCTTAGTTCTTTTTACAACCAAAACCTTAGAAACTGAAGGACAAGTATCTAATGCCTCATCAACAATTCCTTTTAAATCGATTGTTTTATTTCCTCTGTAACCTCCATCAGAAGTGATTACCATCTTACATTCACAGTCATTAATTCTTGCAGATACTGCCGAGGCCGAAAATCCAGCAAAAATAACAGAATGAATCGCCCCTATTCTGGCACAAGCCAAAACCGAAACTGCCAATTCCGGAATCATAGGCAGGTAAATACAAACTCTGTCTCCTTTACGAACACCCTGCTCACGCAAAACATTCGCCATTTTTGAAACTCTTTCGTATAATTCATTATACGTTATATGTAAAGCACTTTCTGAAGGATCATTTGGTTCGAATATAATAGCCGTTTTTTCACCTCTTTTACTTAAGTGTCTATCGATACAGTTTTTGGTAATGTTAACTTTTGCATCAGTAAACCATTTTACTTCAGCATCAGCCATATTGAAATCTACAACTTTTTCCCATTGTTGGTACCAGGTAAAATTTTCCTCTGCGATTTTTCCCCAAAACTTCCTTGGTTCCCTTATTGACTTATTGTAATGTTTAAAATATTGTTCTAAATTTTCAATTTTATAATAACTCATAGTTTGTTGATTTTTTTTATAAATGTATTAAATATCAACGTATTCTTAAAATTATTTAATTCATAAATTTTAACTAATAAAAACACATATTAAAAAAAATATTTAATTTTTATGCACATAATACAAAATTTTAGTTTTTAGATAAAAATTGCATAACGTAAAAAAGGCGTGATAAATAAATACCACGCCTTTTTAATTTTAACAATTTCAATAACAATTAATTTTTTGATCTGTATTATAATTTGATTGTCTATTTTGAAAATAGCAGCATCTTTATTAATTAAAACAGAAATTTTGCTTTGTACATTTATTACTAAACATACCCCTGTATCAGGGATTAGCTTCACTTAACTTGCTGGCTCACCGAAGTTAAGTGAATGCAATATGCATCTATATTCTTTTTTCTTAATAAGTGCTTACTAATTCAAAATATTACATAAAACAGAGATACAGTGCAAATTCCACAATAGAAAGTGTGGTAATTCCCAATTTATTATCCAATTTTTTTCATTGCAGTCATAGATTCTCTCAACCATGCTCCTACTTCTTCTATAGGGTGCTGACGAATTTCTTTGTTTACTGCAATTAAAATAGCATTATCTACTCCGTTTGAAGTCGAAAATGGTTTTCCTATAATATTAGTTTCAACCGTTTTCATAAACTCAGTTAATAATGGTTTACAAGCGTGGTCAAATAAATAACAACCATATTCAGCTGTATCCGAAATAACACGGTTCATTTCAAACAATTTTTTTCTTGCAATTGTATTTGCAATTAAAGGTAATTCGTGTAATGACTCATAATAAGCTGATTCTTCAATAATTCCAGCTTCAGTCATTGTTTCAAAAGCTAATTCAACACCAGCTTTTACCATAGCAATCATTAAAACTCCGTTATCAAAATATTCCTGCTCAGAGATTGGTGCATCTGTAGGAGGTGTTTTTTCGAAATTCGTTTCTCCTGTTGCTGCTCTCCAGGTTAATAAATTTGCATCATCATTAGCCCAGTCAATCATCATTGTTCTTGAGAATTCGCCAGAAATAATATCATCCTGATGTTTTTGGAATAACGGACGCATGATATCTTTTAATTCTTCTGCCAATTCATAAGCTTCAATTTTTGAAGGATTATTCAAACGATCCATCATATTGGTGATACCACCGTGTTTTAAAGCTTCGGTGATAGTTTCCCATCCGTATTGAATTAATTTTGAAGCATATCCAGGATCGATTCCTTTTTCTATCATTTTATCAAAGCATAAGATAGAACCGGTTTGCAATAATCCGCAAAGAATAGTCTGCTCCCCCATTAAGTCTGATTTTACTTCAGCAACAAATGACGATTTTAAAACTCCTGCCTTGTGTCCTCCAGTTGCTACAGCATACGCTTTTGCCTGATCTAAACCAAAACCGTTTGGATCGTTTTCTGGGTGAACTGCAATAAGTGTTGGCACACCAAATCCTCTTTTATATTCTTCACGAACCTCAGAACCAGGACATTTAGGAGCACACATAATTACTGTAATATCTTTACGAATCTGCATTCCTTCTTCAACAATATTAAAACCGTGAGAATATGCTAAAGTCGAACCTTCTTTCATTAATGGCATAATAGCATTAACTACAGCAGTATGTTGCTTATCCGGTGTTAAGTTACAAACCAAGTCTGCAGTTGGAATTAATTCTTCATAAGTACCTACAGTAAAACCATTTTCAGTTGCATTTTTATAAGAAGCTCTTTTTTCTGCAATTGCATCTGCACGTAATGCGTAAGAAATATCCAAACCAGAATCTCTCATGTTTAAACCCTGATTTAAACCTTGCGCACCACAACCTACGATGACAACTTTTTTTCCAGCTAATGCTGAAATACCGTCTGCAAATTCTGATTGCTCCATAAATTCGCAAACTCCTAATTGTTCTAATTGTAATCTAAGTGGTAATGTGTTGAAATAATTTGCCATTTTGTTTTAAAATATTTAATGAAATGAAATTTAAAAATTGATTAATGTATAAAGATTGCGATCTGTTAACCGCCATTTAGTATTTATTTTAATGTTTCTAATAATGTTGAAATCTCCATTTTTTGTTTAGAAACTGAAATTCTGCCTGAACGTACAAACTGCATGATACCATACGGCTTGAATTTCTCATATAATTCTTCGATTTCAGAACGTCTTCCAGATTTTGAAATCACGAAGAAATCACGAGAAACTGTTACAATTGTAGACTGGCTTTCTTTGATGATATTCTGAATTTGTTTCTCATCAAACAACAAACTTGAAGCGATTTTGAACAATGCATTTTCCAGATAAATAGTTTCTTCATCTGTATGATAAAATGCTTTTATTACTTCAATTTGTTTTTCGATTTGTCCTACAATATTTTTAACCCATTTCTCTGTAGTATTTACTACAATGATAAATCTTGAAACATTCTCTATTTCTGATTCTGAAACGTTTAAACTTAATATATTAATGTGACGCTTTAAGAATATTCCTGATATCCTATTTAACAAACCCACATTGTTTTCTGAATATACCGATATGGTAAATGTTTTATCTTCCATTTGTTTTTTAGTTTTATTTGTTTCAAGTTTAAGGTTTCAGGTCCTGGAACTTGAAACAAATAAAACTTGAAACCTGAAACTTCTTTTAGCTTAATCTAATTTCTGAAACACATGCTCCTGTTGGAATCATCGGAAAAACGTTGTTCTCTTTTTCTACCATAATTTCCAGGAAATAAGAATCTTTTGATGCCAGCATTTCAGCAACAGCTGCATCTAAATCTTCACGATGCACCACTTTTTTAGATTTAATGTGATACCCTTCTGCTATGGCAACAAAATTTGGATTTATCATTTTTGTTGATGCATATCTGTTGTCAAAAAACAATTCCTGCCATTGACGTACCATACCTAAAAACTCATTATTTAAAACCACAATTTTTACCGGAACCTGTGTCTGAAAAATAGTTCCCAGTTCCTGAATCGTCATCTGAAATCCTCCATCTCCAATAATTGCAACCACTTCACGATCCGGTCTTCCCATTTTGGCTCCAATTGCAGCAGGAAGCGCAAATCCCATTGTTCCTAAACCTCCGGAAGTAATATTACTTTTGGTCGAATTAAATTTAGCATATCGACAAGCAAACATTTGGTGTTGACCAACATCTGAAACGATAATTGCATCACCTTTTGAGTGTTTGTTAATCATTTCCATGGCTTCTCCCATCGAAATTCCTTTACCATTTGTTGGGTTTAATTCTTCGTTTATAACCGATTCTACTTCGATTTTATGCAATTCTTTAAATTCATTGTGCCAAGATTCATGAGAATTCTTTTCGATCAATGGCAATAATGCATTTAAAGCTTCTTTTACATCCCCTAAAACAGCAACTTCTGTTTTTACATTTTTATCAACTTCTGCAGGATCAATTTCAAAGTGAATTACTTTTGCTTGTTTAGCATAAGTAGCTAACTTTCCGGTAACACGATCATCAAAACGCATTCCTAATGCGATTAAAACATCACATTCGTTAGTTAATAAATTAGGTCCGTAATTTCCGTGCATTCCAAGCATCCCCACATTTAACGGATGATCTGTTGGAAGTGCTGAAAGTCCTAAAATAGTCCAACCTGCCGGAATTCCTGATTTTTCAATCAAAGCTTTTAGTTGTTCTTCGGCTTGACCGAGAATAATTCCCTGACCAAAAACAATAAAAGGTTTTTTAGCACTATTGATTAAAGCAGCAGCTTCAGCAACTTTATCTAATTTTAATTTAGGAACCGGAATATAGCTTCTGATTCCGGTACATTTTTCATAACTAAAATCAAACTCATCAAACTGAGCATTTTTAGTGATATCAATTAAAACAGGTCCGGGGCGTCCAGAACGAGCAATATAAAAAGCTTTTGCTATAATTTCGGGAATTTCGGAAGCTTCTGTGATCTGATAATTCCATTTCGTTACAGGAGTTGAAATTCCTATAATGTCAGTTTCCTGAAAAGCATCAGAACCTAATAAATGTTTTCCAACTTGTCCGGTAATACACACCATTGGTGTTGAATCAATTTGTGCATCAGCAATTCCTGTAACTAAATTGGTTGCTCCCGGGCCAGAAGTTGCGATTGCAACACCAACTTTTCCTGTAGCTCTGGCATATCCCTGAGCTGCATGCGTAGCACCTTGCTCGTGACGTACTAAAACGTGGTGTAATTTATCCTGAAATTTATATAATTCATCGTAAACAGGCATGATTGCTCCTCCCGGATAACCATAAACCAAGTCTACTCCTTCTTCTAATAAGCATCTAATAACGGCTTCAGCGCCTGATATTCTAGTTGTTCCCATTTGGTAATTTTATTATTTTGAATTTTGAATTTTTGTTTTCAAAATTCATTTTTTTGTCGATTAATTATCAGTAACGCAGCCTGTTGAGGCACTAGAAACCGATCTTGCGTATTTAAGCAAAACTCCTTTTGTAACTTTTAGCGGAGGCTGAACCCAAGCCGCTTTACGAGCTGCAAATTCTTCGTGAGATATCTTAAGGTCGATTGTGTTTTTTACAGCATCGATAGCAATTATATCACCATCTTTTACTAAAGCTATACCACCGCCATCATATGCTTCTGGTGTAATATGTCCTACGACAAAACCATGTGAACCTCCAGAGAATCTGCCGTCTGTAATAAGAGCACAGCTGCTTCCTAATCCGGCTCCAATGATTGCAGATGTAGGTTTTAGCATTTCTGGCATCCCCGGACCACCTTTTGGGCCACAATACCTGATGACGACTACACTTCCTGGTTTTATTTTTCCGGCTTCAAGACCCGGAATTACTTCAAATTCACCTTCAAACACAACAGCTGGTCCTTCAAAATATTCTCCTTCTTTTCCGCTAATTTTTGCAACAGCACCTTCAGAAGCAAGATTTCCATATAAAACCTGAATATTTCCTGTTGGTTTTAACGCTTTTTGAATTTCATGAATTACTTCTTGTCCGTCTTGTAAATCCGGAGTTGAAGCTAAATTTTCAGCTACAGTTTTCCCTGTTACAGTTAAACAATCTCCGTGAATAAGTCCTGCTTTTAATAAATATTTCATTACTGAAGGAATTCCTCCAACAGCATGAATATCTTCCATCATATATTTTCCACTTGGCTTCATGTCTGCCAATACTGGTGTTCTGTCATTAATTGCCTGGAAATCATCCAGAGTAATTTTAACATCAACAGCGTGAGCCATTGCAATTAAGTGCATAACTGCATTTGTAGAACCTCCTAAAACTGCTACAATTGTAATAGCATTTTCAAAAGCTTTGCGAGTCATTATGTCTCTTGGCTTAATGTCTTTTTCTAATAAAATTTTGATTGCAGCTCCGGCAGCAAGACATTCGTCTCTTTTTTCCTGACTTAAAGCAGGATTTGAGGAACTGTATGGCAAGCTCATTCCTAAAGCTTCAATTGCAGAAGACATTGTATTTGCAGTATACATACCACCACAAGCACCGGCTCCGGGGCATGCATTTTGAATAACTCCTTTAAAATCTTCCGGAGTAATTTCGTTTTTTACTTTTTTTCCTAAAGCTTCAAAAGCCGAAACAATATTCAAAGACTCTCCTTTCCATTTTCCAGAGTGAATAGAGCCTCCGTAAACCATAATAGACGGGCGGTTTAATCTTCCCATAGCAATTAAAGCTCCCGGCATATTTTTATCACAACCAGGAATGGCAATGATACTATCATACCATTGTGCTCCAGCAACTGTCTCGATAGAATCGGCAATTACATCACGGGAAACTAATGAATAACGCATTCCTTCGGTTCCGTTTGAAATTCCGTCACTTACACCAATGGTATTAAAAATAAGTCCGACCAGATCTGCATCCCAAACACCTTTTTTAACATCTTTTGCTAAATCGTTCAAGTGCATGTTGCAAGTGTTACCATCGTAACCCATACTAACAATACCTACTTGTGCTTTTTTTAAATCTTCTTCAGTTAAACCAATCCCATACAACATCGCTTGCGCCGCAGGTTGTGTTTGATCTTGAGTGATGGTTTTGCTGTACTTATTTAATTCCATTATGTGTTATTTTATTTAAATTTTATTCAAAAAAAAACCTTCCAGTATTTGGAAGGTTTATAATATAGTTTTTCAATTATATTTATACCATTCCCGATGCAGATGTGTGAATCACATTGACAACAACGACAGAAGTAATAATAATTGAGATTTGCATCATTTATTTTTTTAGTGTGACAAAAGTATAAAAACTCTAAGAACTAAAAAAATAAAATCTCAACATTTTCAATACTTCTTGTTATTTATTTCATTATTTTAATAAAAAAACTAAACAATTGTCGATTGCCCTATATGAACATTGTCATTATTAAAATAAAGCATATCATCTTTACTAAAAATAAAGTTAGAAACGAACTCCCCTACTTCATTTGTACCAAATTTTGAATCCGGTTTTAAATCAACAGTAACAACTTTAAACTCGATTGCTTTTTCGACTGCCTGATAAATTACATTTGCTTCTTTAAACAAACCAAAATGCTCTAACAACATTGCAGCTGATAAAATTGAAGCAATAGGATTTGCAATATTTTTTCCTTTTGCCTGAGGATAAGAACCGTGAATTGGCTCAAACAAAGCGTTTTTCTTTCCTAGAGATGCTGATGCCAATAAACCAATTGAACCTGTAATTACACTTGCTTCATCTGATAAAATATCTCCGAATAAATTCTCTGTTAAAATCACATCAAATTGTTTTGGATTTAAGATCAATTGCATCGCAGCGTTATCTACAAACAAAAAGTCTAAAGCTACATCCGGATACCCTTCACTCACTTTCTGAACTACTTTTCTCCATAATCTTGAGGTTTCCAAAACATTGGCTTTGTCTACCATCGTTAGTTTTTTGCGTCGGTTTTGTGCCGATTTAAAAGCTAAATGTGCAATTCTGGTAATTTCTTCTTCTGAATATTCACATAAATCTGAAGCATGTGTCCCTTCTTCATTTAATGTTTTAGCTCCAAAATAAGCACCGCCTGTTAATTCTCTGAAAATAGTAAAATCAGCTCCATCGATAATTTCTCTTTTTAAAGGAGAAGCATCAATTAATGATTTGTAAGGTTTTATAGGACGTATGTTTGCAAACAAACCTAATTCTTTACGCAGTTTTAATAATCCCTGCTCCGGACGAACTTTTGCGTTTGGATTATTATCATATTTTGGATCTCCAATAGCTCCAAACAAAACGGCATCTGTATTTAGACAAAGATTTAAAGTTTGTTCCGGTAACGGATTTCCTGTTTTATCAATAGCAATTGCCCCCATGAGCGCCTCTTCAAAAACAAATTCATGATTGTACACCTCGCCAATAGCATATAATGCTTTTTTGGCTTGTAAAATTACTTCCGGTCCAATTCCGTCTCCTGGTAAAACTGCTATTTTCAAATTCATAACGTCTCGTTCTTTATGTATTTAAATCTCTATTTTATTTTTATCTTTCTTCTTTGCTCTATTTTCTATTCTCTTTCTAACTAGCTTCTGATTAATTCACCCTCAATTTTAGCAGCCTCAATAATCTGATGAATATCTGCATCTACTACTTCCTTTTTGATATCGGCAAATTTCAAAAACTCAACATATACAATGTCCAGTTGTACTTTAGTAAGTTCGTAACCTACTTTTTTAGCACGGTAAGCCAAAGCAGCTCTTCCGCTTCTTGCTGTAAGGATGATTGATGATTCGTTTACACCAACATCAAGCGGATCCATAATTTCGTATGTTGCTCTGTTTTTAATTACACCATCCTGATGAATTCCTGAACTGTGTGCAAAAGCGTTTGCTCCAACAATTGCTTTGTTTGGCTGCACAATCATTCCCATACTTTCAGAAACTAAACGGCTCATTTCGTTTAATTCTCTTGTATTAATGTTGGTATCTAAATTTAAGTATGGATGTTGTTTGAAAATCATCACTACTTCTTCTAGTGCTGTATTTCCTGCTCTTTCGCCAATACCATTAATAGTACATTCTATTTGTCTTGCTCCGTTGATAGCTCCTGCAATTGAGTTTGCAGTGGCCATTCCTAAATCATTATGACAGTGGCATGAAAGGATTACGTTTTCGATTCCTTTGACGTTTTCTTTTAAATATTTAATTTTTGCTCCATATTCTTCCGGTAAACAATATCCTGTTGTATCAGGAATATTCAATACAGTCGCTCCGGATTTGATTACTTCTTCGCAAACTTTTGCAAGGAAAGCATTATCAGTTCTACCTGCATCTTCTGCATAAAACTCAACGTCTTCTACATAAGATTTTGCGTGAGAAACAGCAAATTTTGCTCTTGCAATAATATCTTCTCTTGTGGTATTTAATTTATGGAGTATATGAGATTCAGATGTTCCGATTCCAGTGTGGATTCTAGGTTTTTTAGCATGCTTTAAAGCTGCTGCAGCAACATCAATGTCGTTTTTTACGGCTCTTGTTAGTCCGCAGACCGTTGCATTTTCTACAATTTTACAAATCTCAGAGACCGATAAAAAATCGCCCGGACTTGACACAGGAAAACCAGCCTCGATAATGTCAACTCCCATTTTATCAAGTCGTTCTGCGATAACTAATTTTTGTTTCGTATCTAACTTACATCCTGGAACTTGTTCACCATCGCGTAAAGTGGTGTCAAAAATTTGAACTTTCTCTCTATTCATATTCATTTATTTAATGTAATTTCACATCTTGATAACAAATATATATTGTACTTCTTCAGTACGAAATTCATTTTAATGAAATTATACTGTTCATAACACAATTTATAACGTATTAATAGATTAATAATCAATAAGTTACATTATTATATTTTACAATGGCTAACCATCAAAAAGATTTCTTATTTGTATTAATAAAATCACTTTCTAAATCTGAAAAAAGACAGTTTAAAATTTTTGCAAGCCGTTTAGAAACCAGTTCTAACACGAAATTCATCGAATTATTTAATATCCTGGATAAATCTGAAACGTATGATGAAAGACTTATTTTAAAGAGCGGAATCATCAAAAAAGTTCAGCTATCTAACTTAAAATCATACTTATACAAACAAATTCTGGTTAGTATTCGATTGAATATTCCAAGTCAGAACATTCGTTATCAATTGCGCGAACAAATAGATTTTGCCGTTATTTTATATAATAAAGGACTATATAAACAGAGTTTAAAAATTCTGGATAAGACAAAAATAATTGCGCTTGAAAATGATGAAAAATATATGGCGTATGAAATTGTAGAATTCGAAAAACTTATCGAATCGCAATATATTACACGAAGTATTCAGGGTCGCGCCGACGAATTAGTAATTCAGGCCAAAGAATTGAATTACAGAAATACTATTTCAAGTAAACTATCGAATTTATCGCTTCAGCTATACGGAATCATGCTTAAAACCGGTTATGTAAAAAGCGATGAAGAATATAAATATATTGATGATTATTTCAACAAACATATATCCAAATTAGACGAAAGCAAGTTTGGTTTCCGCGAGAAATATTGGTTTTACAATGCAAACTTATGGCGAAGTTTTCTGGTTCAGGATTTTCTAGCCAGTTATAAATATGCTTATAAATGGGTTCGTTTGTTCTATGATAATCCAAATATGATTATTCAGAATCCTGTATTCTTCTTAAAAGGAAATCATTACTTTTTGGAGTCTTTATATATGCTGAAGTACAAATCAAACTTCAAGAAGTATTTAACACTTTTAGAAGAAACTATCGAAGATCCTAAATTTCCGGTAAACGACAACATTGCTTCCTTATCTTTCTTGTATGTTTACAACAATAAATTGAATCTGCACATTCTGGAAGGAACATTTGCCGAAAGCGAATATTTGATTCCGGAGATTTTAGATAAAATAAAATTACACAGTGAACATCTTGATGAGCATCACGAAATGTTGTTTTTCTATAAAATTGCGTCTATTTATTTTGGAAATGAAAAGTACAATGAATGCATCAATTACTTAGATAAAATTATTAACAACAAAAATCTAAGCATGCGTGAAGATTTAATGTGTTTTGCAAGGCTTTTATCTTTAATTGCGCATTATGAGCTAGGAAAAGATTATTATTTAGAAAATCATCTTAAAAACACCTATAAGTTCCTGATCAAAATGAATGACTTGCATGAAGTTCAAAAAGAAATTATTAAGTTCTTAAGAAATCTGAACAACTTTTATCCTGCCGACATCAAAAAGGAGTTTAAAAAAATGCATGCCCGTTTTGTAGAGCTTGAAAAAAATACCTACGAAAAAAGAGCTTTCTTATACTTAGATATTATTTCGTGGCTTGAAAGCAAAATCGAAAACCGTAAGATTGCTGATATAATAAAAGAGAAGGCAAAATTGAATAGTCGTTAAAACAAAAGGCTTCCATATTCTGGAAGCCTTTTTATTTTTAAAATTATCTGCAATAACAGCATGTAGAAGTTCCTGCCAGGCAAACATCTCCCCTGCCCGGTGTATTCGATAAAATTCCGCCAGCTTCTCCGCACAATCTGTCACACAAACCAATTGTTGGATTTACATACGGAAGTCCGCCTCCAATCATAAGTTTCTGTGCACTTTTACTTAAAATTTCAATGTTTTTCAGGTTTTTTAAATTTTCCATAATTGTTTGATTTGTTTGTTTTTCCTACTCTGTTAGCTTTTCAGATTACGCTTTAAACTGGATTGAATTAACTGATTTTAATTCAAACGATTGCCGTCTAAGTTAAAAATAAAAAGGTAATATTCGTATAAAATAAGCAAAAACCTACATTATAACTAATACATTTATAAAAAGTTGAAAATAAGTAAGACAATTTCAACTGACTCAGAAAGTTATAATCAGGATAATTATTAAAAACAAGAAACCCGACAAGTTATCATAACCTGTCGGGTTTACCGAACTTCGTAATGAAGTTTTTATTTCGAAATTTATTCTACAATATTAGAAGCCGTTACATAAAAATCTTTATCGACTTCAAGTGTACGTTTCTCATCAGTTGTTTTTTCAGATTGCCATTCTGTTGTTGGTTTTAACCATGTTTCAACTCCGTTTAATTTTACTCTTACCGGCATGTCGAATTTAGTAACACAGTTTGTCCAATGATATCCAAAAGTGCCATTTTTAAACATATATTCAAAAACCGGAATTTGTGTTGTTGTCAAATATTGTGCAAAAACTCTATTAAAGTTAATTCCGGATTTTTCATTTATATAATCCTGAATTTGTTTTCCGGTAACCGTTTGATGATAAAAAGTCTTATTTAAGCCTCTTAAAATTGATTTCCATTTAGCATCATCATTAATAACCTGACGAATCATGTGCAGCATATTTGCTCCTTTTGGATACATATCACCTGATCCTTCGTTATTTACATCATAATGACCAATAATAGGTTTATCGTTGCTAATTCCTTTTCTGCAACCAATTACGTATTCTGCACCAGCATCTTTTCCATAGTAATACTCCAGAAATAAACTTTCAGAATAGTTTGTAAAACTCTCGTGAACCCACATATCTGCAATATCTTTATACGTAATATTATTCGCAAACCACTCATGTCCAGACTCGTGTATAATGATAAAATCAAATTTTAATCCCCAACCCGTTCCGCTTAAATCGCGTCCTAGATAACCATTTTTAAAGCCATTCCCATAAGTTACACTACTTTGATGCTCCATTCCTAAATAAGGCGCTTCGACCAATTTATAGCTGTCTTCATAAAAAGGATAAGGACCAAACCAGTTTTCGAAAGCTTTTAGCATTCTTGGAACGTCCTTAAATTGTTCTTTGGCTACAGCCAAATTATCTCTCAAAACGTAATAATTACAATCTAATTCGCCTTTTTCTCCTTTATATTTCTCAGAGAAGTTAACGTAATCACCAATATTAATGTTTACGCCATAATTATTAATTGGATTCGAAACATACCAATTAAAGGTCTTTGTTCCGTCTTTTTCTTTTTTAACGCTTTGTAATCTTCCGTTTGATACATCAGTTAAATCGCCCGGAACATTAACGCTGATTAACATATTTTCTACTTCATCATACATATGATCTTTGCAAGGCCACCAAACGCTTGCGCCTAAACCCTGACAAGATGAAGCTATAAAATCTTTTCCGTTTTTATCTTTTTTCCAGGTAATTCCGCCATCCCAAGGTGGTTTGATAGCTTCCTTTGGTATTCCTCCAAAAGAAATAATTATCTCTTTTGTTTCACCTACTTTTTGATTCGCCGTTAATTCAATAAAAAAAGCATTTCCGTCTCTTTCAAATTTTAATTCTTTTCCATCCTGCGTTACTTTGTAAATCTGCATTGGTTGTTGCAAATCAATCTGCATTTTGTTATTCTGCGTCAAAACAGTGTAACGAACAGTATTTAAACCTGTAATGGTTTTTTCTTTTGGATTTACTTTTACATCTAAATGATAGTATTTCAAATCCCACCAGGCTCTTTCTTTAGTAATGCTTCCGCGTAAAGAATCCTGATGTGTAAAAACCGTTTCAGACTTATTAAGAAGTCCTTGTGCATTGGCTGTAAAACCAACTAAAAAGGCGATAAAAACGCCACCGAAGTATTTTTTCATACGAAGTAAATATTTTCATTCGATCAAAATAAATAAGCTATTCCAATCTGCTTAAACTTTAACAAATGTAAACATTCAAATCAAGTTTTAAAGAATTTTAAAATAGCTAATGGAAAAATATAATGTTAAAATCCGCATATTCTTTTCTATTTTAGCAAATCCGTAATCATTCAAACTTTCATGAAAATCAGAAAAATATTCACCGTTTTATGTTTCCTGTGTTCTATAATGCATTATGCTCAAACTATTCCTGTACACAGAATAAATGAAAATTTAACCATTGACGGGGATTTATCAGACTGGAAAACTTCTTTTTTAGGTCCGTTTGTGATTCATGATTCCGGTAAAAAAGCAACTCAGGATACTTTTGTTTCACTTACGTGGAATGATGAAAATCTATATATATCTTATCGATCTGCAGATTCTAAAATAACGGGGAAACCTCAGAAAAAAGATTCTCAGATTTTTAATACCGATGATTTGGTTGAAATTTTTATTGATCCGGACGGTGATGGGCAAAATTATGTAGAAATTGGAGTCAGTGCTTTTTCCTCTTATTACGATATGCTGCTTAAATGTATTTCGCCAAATTGTGGCGGCTGGAATACTTCTATCGGTTTTGATATTCCGGGAATTGAAACTCAAAGCAAAATAACTCCCGAAGGTTTTACTACTGAAATCAAAATACCTTTTTCGGGTCTTGAAACTATTCAAAACGGTAATTTCACAAAGCCAAAAGTTGGTTCAAAATGGAAAGGAAACACCTTTAGAATAGATTACGGTAACAAAACAGAATATCTTGCTTTACAGCCATATAAGAGTTTACAGTTTGGCTTTCATCAACCACAGGAATTTGCTGCTTTTGAATTTGTGGAGTAACTTTTAAATGGCACGCAAATGACATTGATTCGCTATGCAAAAGAACGGATTTATACGGATTTTTATTCTCTTTTTATTAACCACGATTTTTGTCAGACTGAGCGAAGTCGAAGTTCCGCAAGATGATTTAGCAGACTAGACTTCCACTTCGCTCAGTCTGATAAGTTTGTGTTACTTCTGACGTTTCTTCAAAACATCCACAACATCATTTAGCTCAAAACCTTTTGCCTGAAGCAATATCAAATAATGAAACAATAAATCGGCACTTTCGCTTAGAAATAAATCATCGTTATCATCTTTGGCTTCAATGACAACTTCTACAGCTTCTTCACCAACTTTTTGAGCAATTTTATTGATTCCTTTTTCGAATAATGAAGCTACATAGCTTTTCTCAGAATCAGCATTTTCTCTACGGGTTTTGATTGTATTTTCTAATTGGGAAAGAAAACCATAATTCTCCTTATTTTCTTCTTGCCAACAGGTATCAGCACCAGTATGACACGTAGGTCCAACTGGTTTTGCCTGGATCAAAAGTGTGTCACCATCGCAGTCGTTTTTAATATCTACAAGATTCAAAAAGTTTCCACTCTCCTCGCCTTTTGTCCAAAGTCTTTGCTTGGATCGGCTAAAGAAAGTTACTTTTTTAGTTTCTATTGTTTTTTGCAAAGATTCTTCATTCATATATCCCAGCATCAAAACATTCTTTGTTTCAGAATCCTGAATAATTGCCGGAATCAATCCGTGTGCGCTTTTTATATCTATATTCATAATTTTTAATCTAAAGTTTTAAAGTCGAAAGTCTTAAAGATAAAACTAGATTCGAACTTATGTTATTTTTTATTCTTTACTCCATTTTCACAGCCTAACTTCAACACCATTATCTCTAAGTTCTTCCTTCAAAGTTTTAATCTCAATCTCTTTAAAGTGAAAAACACTTGCTGCCAAAGCCGCATCAGCTTTACCGACTTTAAAAGAATCCACAAAATGCTGGATATTTCCCGCACCACCAGAAGCAATAATCGGGATATTTATTAAAGTTGATAATTTGGCCAAAGCCTCGTTTGCAAAACCATTTTTAGTTCCGTCATTATCCATAGAAGTAAACAGAATTTCCCCTGCGCCGCGTTCTTCGACTTCTATTGCCCAATCGAATAAATTAAGTTCTGTTGGTACTTTTCCGCCTACTAAATGTACAATCCATTGTCCTTCGATTTGTTTGGCATCAATTGCAACCACGACACACTGGCTTCCGAATTTCTGAGCCAAATCATTAATCAATTGCGGATTTTTTACTGCAGATGAATTGATAGAAACTTTATCAGCCCCGTTATTGAGCAGAACTTCTACATCTTCTACAGATGAAATTCCGCCGCCAACTGTAAACGGAATATTAATTTTCTCGGCAACACTTCGCACCATATTTACGAGCGTTTTTCGTCGTTCTTCTGTAGCCGAAATATCCAGAAAAACCAATTCATCAGCTCCTTCTGCCGAGTAAATTTCTGCCAGCTCTACAGGATCTCCTGCATCTCGCAAGTCAACGAAATTAACTCCTTTTACAGTTCTTCCGTTTTTTATATCCAAACAAGGTATGATTCTTTTTGCTAACATTTTCAATGTTTATTGATGGTTGTTTATTGTTTTTGGTTTTTCTCGTAACTAAAAACCATCAACAAAAAACTATAAACCAATTATATAATTTTCTAACTGTTTTAAGGCAATTCTTCCTTCGTAAATCGCTTTTCCAATTATGGTTCCTTCACAGCCTAATTCGGCTAATTTAGGTAATTCATCAAAGGTAGAAATACCGCCTGAAGCGATTAGTTTTACACCATTTGCTTCGGCTAGAATTTTACTGTAAAGATCAAAACTCGGACCTTGCAGCATTCCATCTTTTGCAATATCAGTACAAATTACATACTGAATTCCTTTGGTTTGATACTCCTGAATAAACGGAATCAAATCTTCATTTGATTCTTCTAACCAGCCCGAAACAGCTATTTTTTCATCTTTGGCGTCTGCTCCCAAAATGATTTTATCCGAGCCATATTCTGAAATCCATTTTTCAAAAATTGCTCTGTTTTTTACTGCAATACTTCCGCCCGTAATTTGGTTTGCACCGCTTTCGAAAGCAATTTTCAAATCTTCATCCGATTTTAAACCGCCACCAAAATCAATTTTTAAACCGGTTTGTGTCGCAATTTGTTCCAATATTTTATAATTGACAATTTCACTCGATTTTGCACCGTCTAAATCTACTAAATGCAAATATTCAATTCCGTGTGCTTCAAATGATTTCGCTACTTCAAGCGGATTTTCATTATAAATTATCTTAGTATCATAATCCCCCTTGGACAGACGAACACATTTTCCGTCAATGATATCTATGGCTGGTATTATTCTCATTTTATTTAAATCTTAAAGTTTGAAATTCCAAAATCGCAAAGTGTTTATTTTTGATTTCAGATTTTCTAAATTGTTATTGAAATTTTACATTTTTTAAAAAATTCTCTAATATTTTCTCTCCAGTTTCACCGCTTTTTTCGGGATGAAACTGAGTTCCGTAAAAATTATCTTTTTGTAAAGCCGATGCGTATTCTACGTCGTAATTTGTTGTAGCAATGGCTTCTTTACAATTTGGCGCATAAAAACTATGTACTAAATACATAAATTCATTTTCCGGAATTTCCTTAAACAAATCCGATTTTAAATTATAAATCTGATTCCATCCCATTTGTGGCACTTTTACCTTATTAGAGAATTTTATCACATCAACATCAAAAATTCCTAAACCTTTTGTATTTCCTTCTTCTGTCGAATTACACATTAACTGCATGCCAAGACAAATTCCTAAAACCGGCTGTTTCAAATTCGGAATCAAACTATCTAAACTGCTTTCACGAAGTTTAAACATAGCTGAACTCGCCTCTCCTACACCCGGAAATATCACCTTATCTGCAGCCTGAATTTCTTCGGGATTATTACTCAAAACAGCTTTAAAACCAAGTCTTTCAATAGCAAACATAATGCTTTGAATGTTTCCTGCTCCGTAATTTATAATTACTATTTTCATTTACTTTTTGTTTCTTTTGTTTTAGATTTCACGTTTTAGGCTGCTTTCTTTTGAGCATAATTTTACTGCAAAGTTCGCAAAGCGCACTAAGGAATAACTTTGCGTTCATAGCCTAAATCTTTGCGTAACTTGCGGCTGAATACACCAAGGGACACTTGAAACCTGAAACTTTTTTATAGATCTGTATAATGGGAGATCATTTTATTAATCAATCCGTTTTCATTAAAAAACATCACTTCTACTGCCCTTTTATTCATAATCGATTTATAATAAAGCGCCACTGAGTCTACTCCTGATGTAACTTCAACCAATTCAAAATGCAGATCAGGAATTTTTGCCAATGCTTTTTCCCAATACTCCCGCACTTGCTCTTTTCCGTGAAGTGAACCACTTTCAATTCCTGCAGCCAGTTTGATCATCGGCGTTATAATTTCAATATCTTCAGTATAATGCTTCATGATATCATCTAAATCATGCGAATTCCATGATTTAATCCATTTCTCAGCAAACTTTTTAGCCTCCATATGTTTTTGTTTGAGGTTTTAACTTTTTTACAATATCCCTTTTGTTGATGGTAAAATCATCTTTTCTGTATCTCTTTTCACCGCTACTTTTATGGCTTTCGCAAAAGCTTTAAAAATCGCTTCAATTTTGTGGTGTTCGTTTGTTCCTTCGGCTTTTATATTGATATTGGCTTTGGCTCCGTCAGAGAACGATTTAAAAAAATGATAAAACATTTCTGTTGGCATTTTACCCACCATTTCGCGTTTAAATTCAGTTTCCCAAACCAACCAGTTTCTTCCGCCAAAATCAATCGCAACCTGAGCTAAACAATCATCCATTGGCAAACAAAATCCGTAACGTTCGATTCCTAGTTTATTTCCTAACGCTTTTGCGAACACTTCTCCCAAAGCAATTGCTGTGTCTTCAATCGTGTGGTGTTCATCAACTTCAAGATCACCTTTTACGAAAATTTCCAAATCCATTTGACCGTGACGTGCGATTTGATCTAACATGTGATCGAAAAAGGCAATTCCGGTTTCAATTTTACTTTTTCCGGTTCCGTCAAGATTTAGGTCGATAAAAATATCTGTTTCATTGGTTTTACGCGTAATCGAAGCCGAACGCGCTTCCAGTTTCAAAAACTCATAAATAACTTTCCAACTCTTGGTTTGAAGGATAATCGTTTCATCTAATTCTTCACGTTTAGAATATATTTCGTTGCTGCCAATTCCGTCGTAATCATTGATAAAAATCGCTTTTGCGCCTAAGTTTTTCGCCAACTCTACATCTGTCAAACGATCTCCCAAAACAAATGAGTTTGCTAAATCATACTCAGGATTATTAATGTATTTCGTCAACATTCCGGTTCTTGGTTTTCTCGTTGGTGCATTATCTTCCGGAAATGATCTGTCGATAAAAATATCATCAAACAAAATTCCCTCGTTTTCAAAGGCTTTTAAAATAAAATTTTGCGTTGGCCAAAACGTATCCTCTGGAAAACTATCCGTTCCTAATCCGTCCTGATTGGTCACCATCGCTAATTCGTAATCTAATTCATTGGCGATTTTAGCTAAATATTGAAAAGCTTTTGGATAAAATTCTACTTTCTCCAAAGCATCTAATTGATAATTTTCAGGTTCTAAAACAATCGTTCCGTCACGATCGATAAAAAGTACTTTTTTCATTTTATATTTCTTCTATTATTTATGAATTGAGAATAAAATTATAGGCATTTTATGTCTTCTTTCATTTTTTCTATTTTCTTTTTTGCATCTTCCTCTGTGATTTCTTTGCAATAAATTTTAAAGCCAAAAATTCCATTGTCTAAAAAAAACTGGACATAAGTTATTTTGTTTTCCTGAACCTCAATTTGGCATTTTTCAACCTTTTCATTAATTTTTAATCCTCCAAACAAAACAGAACATTCATGCTTTCCTTCAGAAACTTCATGAATCGAATATTTTTTATTACCTAATTTACAAACCAGTTTATCGTCAATATATGTTTTAAAAGAAGTTCCTGATCCTACAAAACCACTTGATCTTAAAAAATACACCTTACATTTTTTTGGAATACTTACACTATCTTGCGCTTTCATTAATGCAGTAATACTCAAAAAAATTACAATTAAAAGTTTATTTAGTTTTGCTATTTTCATTCTAAAAATTTCTACTTATTTAATCTCAATAAAATATCCTTCAGCTTATCATTTTCCTCTGGAATTCCAATCGTAAAACGAAGACAATTTTCGCATAAAGGCTGAGTCGTTCTGTTACGAATTACTATTCCTTTTGCAATTAATTCATCGTATCTTTTGTTTGCATTATCAACTTTTACCAAGACAAAATTTGCTTCTGTAGGATACACTTTTTCCACAAAACTAACTTCAAGCAAAACTTTAAGTAACTCCTCTCTTTGTTCAATAATAGAGGTTATTTCTTGTTTTATCTTATCCGAATCATTCAAACGGATTATTGCTCTTTGCTGCGTTAATTCGTTCACATTATACGGAGGTTTTATTTTGTTCAAAACTGAGATTACAGCTTCAGAACCATAACAAATTCCTAAACGAATTCCCGCTAAACCATATGCTTTTGAAAGCGTTTGCGTAATCACCAAATTCGGATATTCATCAATTTCTGTCAACCAGCTTTCTTTATCCGAAAAGTCAATATAAGCTTCGTCGATTACGACTAAACCTTTAAAATTTCGAAGTAATTTCACCACACTTTCATCCGAAAAAGAATTTCCTGTGGGATTGTTCGGTGAGCATAAAAAGATGATTTTTGTACGATCATCAACAGCATCCAGAATTTTCTCTACTTGTGGCTGAAAATCTGTTGAAAGTAAAACCTCTCTATTTTCTACCGCATTAATATTGGCCAGAACGCTGTACATTCCGTAAGTTGGCGGCAACGAAATAATATTATCTACTTTTGGCTCACAAAAAGCTCTAAAAAGTAAATCCAACACTTCGTCACTTCCGTTTCCTAATAAAATCTGAGTCGATTTTACGTTATTATTCTTAGCTAAAATCGCTTTAACCGAATTCTGCTGTGGATCCGGATAACGGTTTACACCATTTTGAAACGGATTTTCATTGGCATCCAAAAAAATCATTTCGGCAGTATCAAAATCTTCAAATTCATCGCGTGCCGACGAATAGGGTTTCAATGTTTTTACGTTTTCACGTGTTATTGTGTTTATATCGAATTTCATTTTTTTTATTTTTTTTGAGGAGAGGAAAGAATCAAGATGCAAGAATCAAGAGGAAAGAAAATAGACTGTAATCTAATCCTATAAATCTTTATTGTTTAATCTTTATTCTTGCTTCTCTATTCTTGCTTCTATAATCTATTCTCTTTATTCTAAACTGGCCAATCTCAAAGTCACAGCATTTTTATGCGCCTGTAAACCTTCGGCTTCAGCCATAACTTCAATTGCTTTACCAATGTTTTGAATCCCTTTTTTGGATATTTTCTGAAAAGTCATTGATTTCATGAAGCTATCCAGATTTACTCCGCTGTAATTCTTTGCGTATCCGTTTGTTGGTAGCGTGTGATTCGTTCCTGAAGCATAATCTCCAGCGCTTTCAGGTGTATAATTTCCAATAAAAACCGAACCGGCATTTACAATTCCGTTGCAATAGAAATCATCATATTCTGAACAAATAATAAAATGTTCAGGACCATATTCATTAATCAATTCTAATGCAATCTGATCGTTTTCAACATAAATTAATTTTGAATTTTCGATTGCTTTTTGAGCGATTGCTTTTCTTGGAAGAACTTCGAGCTGAGACTGAATTTCTTTTTCTACTTCATTAATTAGTTTTTTTGAAGTCGAAACTAAGATCACCTGACTATCTGTTCCGTGTTCTGCCTGAGACAATAAATCAGATGCTACAAATGCGGGAACTGCTGTATTGTCTGCAACTACCAACAATTCTGAAGGCCCGGCAGGCATATCGATTGCAACGCCAAATTGTGTTGCTAATTGTTTTGCCACGGTTACAAACTGATTTCCAGGCCCGAAGATTTTATACACTTTTGGAATTGATTTTGTCCCGAATGTCATTCCTGCAATTGCCTGGATTCCGCCTACTTTTAAAATTTTTGTCACTCCGCATAAATTCGCAGCATACAAAATTGCAGCATTGATTTTTCCGGTTTTATCTGGTGGCGAACATAAAACAATTTCTTTACACCCTGCAATTTCAGCGGGAACAGCAAGCATTAAAACTGTTGAAAATAATGGCGCAGTTCCTCCCGGAATATACAGTCCAATTTTTTGAATTGGTCTTTTTTCCTGCCAGCAATTTACGCCTTCAATCGTTTCTACTGAGATTTTGTCAGTTTTTTGAGCATTATGAAATTTGTAGACATTTTCTTTTGCTAACTGAATAGCTTCTTTTAATTCATCTGAAATTGAATTAATAGCCTCCTCAATTTCCACATCTGAAACTTCATAATTCTCCAAAGCAATTCCGTCAAATATAGAAGTGTATTTTGCAACAGCTTCATCTCCTTTTTTCTGTACTTCTTTGAATATTTCTTTTACCGTAACTTCGATATCATCGATTGTTTTGGTTGGTCTTTTTAATATTTCTGACCAGGTATCTGGTTTTGGATTATCTATTTTATTCATTTTTTTTATGCTTTATGTTATAAGCTGTAAGCTTTAAGCTTTTCTTACTTTGTATTTCATTTTGGCATATAGCTAAAGCTTATTGCCCAAAGCGCGCGAAGCGATTTAAAGAACCATTTTCTCGATTGGACAAACTAAAATCCCTTCGGCTCCGGCTTCTTTTAATTTATCAATTACATCCCAAAAAGTGTCTTTATCAATTACCGAGTGAACACTGCTCCAACCTTCCTGAGCTAATGGCAAAACGGTTAAGCTTCGTAAAACAGGCAGGATTTTACCTATTTCGTCTATTTTATCGTTTGGCACATTCATCAAAATGTATTTTGAATTTCTTGCACGTAAAACAGACTGAATTCTAAATTTTAATGTATCAATGTGTTTTTGTATTTCCGGCAAAACCTTCGGAGAAACGGCCAAAACAGCTTCACTTTTAAGGATTACTTCTACTTCTCTGAGGTTATTTTTGAATAAAGTGCTTCCGCTTGAAACGATGTCTACGATAGCATCTGCAAGACCAATATTGGGAGCAATTTCTACAGAACCTGAAATTTGGTGAATATCAACTGTTAATCCAAATGATTTAAAATATTCATTAACTGTATTAGGGTAAGAAGTTGCAATACGTAATCCTGATAAATCCTGAATAGAGTTGTATTCGAATGTTTTAGGAACTGCTACTGAAACTTTACATTTTGAGAATCCTAATTTTTGAATTACTTCAATATTTTTTCCTTTTTCTACCAGTAAATTGTCACCCACAATGGCCAGATCTACTACTCCGTCAATTAAATATTGAGGAATATCCGAGTTTCTAAGATATAAAACTTCTAAAGGAAAATTAGAGGCTTCAGCTTTTAGCTGATCGTTTCCATTGTTGATCGAAATACCACAATCTTTTAGGATTTGAATGCTGTCTTCGTTTAAACGACCTGATTTTTGAATTGCAATTTTTAACGTACTCATTTTTTAGTTTTTATTGGATTAATAGTTTGAGTACAAAGAATTGGTATAAAAAAACCCGTTTGATGTACTCAAACGGGTTTTAAAATATGATGATTTACACGCATACCATTAACACATCGCCTGAGAGCAATAATGTAAATGATGATGATGTAATTGATTTGAAATCATTGTTTGGTTTATTTTATAATTCTTTGATTCGGTTGCAAATATACTAGTTAATTTCATAAAAAAACAATTTTTAATTTAACTTAACTATACTTTATTGTTAAAAAATATATTCAGGCGTATTTTTATTAGCGCTTTTAAGGATTATTCTAATGATTGCATATTTTCATCAAAAGTTAATGTAACTGTTGTTCCAATTCCTATTTCGCTTGCAATTTTAAATTTAATATTAAGCAGTTCTGTAATTCGTTTAACAATAGACAATCCTAATCCCGTTCCTTTAATTTCGGGATGTTCTGTTGAATTTGATCTAAAAAAAGGAATCATGATTGCTTCCAGATCTTGTTTAGCAATTCCGATTCCGTTATCTGAAATTACACAAATTGTTTTCTCGTTTTGCTTAGACACTGAAATTATTACTTGTCCGCCTTCGCTCGTATATTTAATGGCATTCGAAACAATATTTCTTACAATTGTAATTACCAAAAAATGGTCTGATTTGATATAATAATCTTCCTGAGTGTCAAATTTTACCTTAATTTTTTGATTATTTATTTTTTCAGAATTCAATCTTAAAACATCCAGAATCAACGAATTTAAATAAACTGATTCTGAATTGATATTCTTTTTCTGATTTTCGAATCTTGCCATTAATAAAAGCTGATCGACTAACGTATTTAAATGATCTACCTCATTAACACAATATTGTATCTTGTCTTCATACTCCTTATTATCGCGAGGTTTACGAATTAAAACCTCAAGTGTTCCTTTAATAACAGTTAAAGGCGTTCTTAACTCATGTGAAGCATCAGATGTGAACTGTTTTTCGCGTTCGATTGCATCTTCAATTCGGTTTAAAAGATTGTTAATTGTTTTAGAAAGTATGTATAATTCGTCCCGCGTTTTGGGCAACGGAATACGTGTTTTTAGATTATCTTTTGTAATTATCTTCGATGTATTTATGATGGCATTAATAGGTTTTATGCTTCTTCCGGCAAAAAATCGGGCTATAAAAAATAGTAACAAAAGAATTCCTAAAAAAGACAAACTCATAATCTCAAACAAATTATTGAGTACTAATTTTGAGTCTGCTAATGACATTGCTACTATAACATATCCTATTTTTTGGTCTTTAAGATGTAACGGAACCTGGATTTGTCTGATAGCATGATCTCCCATTTTGGCATCAAACAATTCAAAATCTTCAACTGAGTCATTAAAGCGCAGCGATGCTGTTTTCAAGTTTGGTGATTTTTCGATAATCTTTTTATTCATATCCAAAAACTCAACAAAAACAGGATTTACATCTACCGTATTATGTTCACGTTCTTTCCATTCCTCCTGATCAATTAATATTATTCTACTGCCAACTTGTTTTATTTCGTCAAGATGATTTTGTATTTCTACATGAATATTTTCGTCTATATGGCTGTAAACAGTATGTTTTACAATAGAATAAATTACAAAAAAAACCACCAGGATCAGCAATCCTGTGGTAATAATATAATTTAAGGCAATTCTGTTTTTAAAGGATAATTGCAACATTTATAAATCGTTAGCGATATATCCAATACCGCGAATTGTTTTAATATAATCTTCTTCGATTTTCAGATTGAGTTTTTTTCGAATCGCATTCATAAAAACATCAATTACACCGGTATCATATTCAAAATTTATCTCCCAAACGTCTTTCAAAATTTGATTTCGGGTACAAACTTTTCCTTTATGCTGAATTAAATAGGTCAGTAATTCAAATTCTCTTTGTGTAAGTGAAACTTCTCCTTCATTTTTAAGCACAATATGCTTTGACAAATCGATTTTGATTGTTCCTAATGTTAAAATTTCCTGTCGTTTTTGATTTCTAAAATGAATTTTAACACGTTCTACCAATTCTTCAAAGCTAAAAGGCTTTTTAATATAATCGTTGGCTCCGGCTTTTAGGCCTTCTATAGTTTCCTGAACGGTATCTTTTGCTGTTAGAAAGATAATTGGTGTTATCTGATCTTTAATCCTAATGGCTTTGCACAAATCTAGTCCATTAATCTTCGGGAGCATCCAATCAAGTAAAATCAAATCAAAATGCTGCTCCTGAATTAATTCAAAACCTTTAGAGCCGTCATTTGCAGCAGTAATTTGATATCCTTCTTCCTCAAGTCCCTGCTTTAAAAACTGAACGATTCCTATTTCATCTTCGACTATTAAAATGTGCATTTATTTGTTTAATTAAGATTAAATTTGATTTTTTATCCTCAAAGATAAAAATTTTGCTTCAAAAACTCTTAAAACAATATCAATAGAATAAAAATTGCTATATTAAGCAAATATTAAGTTAAAGTTAAGAAAGCTTGAAGTATAACTTAATCAAGAACTAATTTATAGAGATTAATTTTGCGCAAAAAATAACCCCATGAATTTTTACAAGAAACTGTCACCATTTTACAATCTTGCACTCTTTTATTTCGCTGTAAGCTTTGTATTACGTATTGTTTTATTTTTTCATCCTATAACTCAAAGTTCCTTTACTTTTTTTGAAAGCCTGAAAATATTCACTTTAGGACTTGTTTCGGATTTTTTTGTTTTTGTGGTTGCCAGTATTTTTTTATGGCTTTATTTAATTTTTATTTCTAATTCTAAATACAATAAACCATCCGGCTACATAATTCTGTGTGTTTTTACCGCTTTATTTATTTATGTTGCCTCAGGAAAAAGTATTTTTCATGAATATGGAGGTGCTTTGCCTGAAATTGTTTTAATTTTTCTTGGCATCAAAACTGCTCTTTTTGCTCTTTTGCTTTTCCTGCCAAAGCTAAGAGATAAAATCAGATATTGGCTGTTTGCTCTTGTAATTTTTTTATATGTTCTGTTAATTCTTCAAAACGGATTAAGTGAATACTTTTTTTGGAATGAATTTGGCGTAAAATACAATTTCATTGCTGTTAATTATCTCATTTACACAAATGAAGTTATTGGCAATATTATGCAGTCTTATCCGGTAGTTCCACTATTTTCTGCTTTATTTCTGATAACGGGAATATTTACTTATTTTATTCTAAAAAGATCCAGAAATTACATTGATAATATTCCGCCTATGGCTGAAAAATTAAAAATTTCCGGAGTTTATATTCTCTTGTTTCTGATTTCATTGGCCGCTATTCCAACTTTAGCCAAAACCGAAAATTCTAAAAATGTTTTTGTTAATGAATTACAGGCTAATGGTATATATAAGTTTTATCTGGCCTTTCAGAACAACAAACTGGACTATTTTAAATTTTACAAAACGCTTTCTGATCAAGAAGCTTTTGGGCTTTTAAAACAACAAATTCCTGGTATTTCGGGACAAACTACGATGCGTACAATAACAAGTGACTCTGTAGAAAATCATAAAAATGTGGTTTTGATTACGATCGAAAGTTATAGTGCTGAGTTTATGAAAATGTACGGAAATGAGAACAATATTACTCCTTTTTTAGACAGCCTTGCCCAAAAAAGTATGCAGTTTACTAATTTGTATGCTGCTGGTAATCGTACAGTTCGCGGTCTTGAAGCAGTAACTTTATGCCTGCCTCCAACTGCGGGTGAAAGCGTTGTAAAAAGACAAGACAATAAAAACAAGTTTTCTACCGGATCTGTTTTTAAACAAAAAGGATATAACGTAAAATACATGTATGGCGGTGACGCTTTCTTTGACAACATGCAGGATTTTTTCTCCGGAAATGGTTACGAAATTGTAGACAAATCAAGTTTTACTCCTGAAGAAATAACTTTTTCGAATGTTTGGGGGGTTTGCGATGAAGATATGTATAATAAAGCGATCAAGGTAATGAACGCTGAAGCGAAAGAAAACAAACCGTTTTTTAATCATATTATGACGGTGAGCAATCACAGGCCTTTTACATATCCAAACAATAAAATTGATATTCCGGGCGATATTAAATCTCGTGATGGCGGTGTGAAATATACCGATTATTCGTTGAAAAAATTCTTTGAAATGGCAAGCAAACAATCATGGTTTAAAAATACTGTTTTTGTTATTGTTGCAGATCATTGTGCATCAAGTTCAGGAAAAACAGAGCTTCCGCTGGATAAGTACAGAATTCCGGCATTTATTTATATTCCTGATGCAAAACCTGAAAAACACAATAAGTTAATGTCGCAGATTGATCTTATGCCTACTCTTTTTGGATTATTGAATTTTAGCTATGAAAGTAAGTTTTATGGTCAGGATGTTTTAAAACCAGATTATAAACCAAGAGCATTTATTGCAACGTATCAGGATTTAGGTTTAATTAAGGATAATGTTTTAACGATTTTATCGCCTAAACAACAGGTTACACAATTTGACTTGCAGATAAATACAAAACTGGGAATTGCACCTGAATATCAAATTGACTTTAATGAAATTCCGATGAAAACAGAAAGAACTGATTTGGTGAAGGAAACTATTTCTTTTTATCAAACGGCTTCGGATATGCTGAAATATAAAAAGTATCAGAAGTAGCTCTACTATTTTTTTATTTTTTTTTGAGATTGATAAAACATATGTTTCTTTTGAAAACAAATGCCTTAGCCCTGATGGAAGCGACATCCTTTTATGGCGGGGTTCGCCATAAAAGATACAGCGAACAGCAGGAAATAGCTCCTAACTCTTCTGAACAATTTACATATTAAAAGAAAAAGCCCCAAACTCATTCGAATTTGGGGCTTTGTTTTATTGAAATGAAACTAAATCCTTTTAGTCATTTTGGTTTTTCATTCCAAATAAATTGCCTTGTTGAAACAATTTTAAATCGTCTTTTAAAGCCTGGTTGTTTCTTTGTGTAACTGCTGGCGCGTCTAAGTCGCTTAAGTCTGGTTTTCCTGCATTTACCCACGCTGTGTACCAAAAACTTGCGGTTGCTGTAATGGCTTTTCTCATTTGAGTTTCTACCATTCCGTTTAATTGTTCGTGCAGTTTTTTAGCATATTCATCTGAGAAAACCGGTGTGTTATATTTGCTTTTCAGTACTTTACCGTCAGCATCCATTTTAAAAACCTGATTTTCCGGAGTCGCAGTTCTTAGCTTTTTATCAATGTCTAATAATGGTTTAACCAAAGTATGTGTATCATTGATCATGTCCCAGGTGGCTTTATGAACATCTTCGTAATATTGTGCCTGCGGAACATTTAATTTGTAATTTTTAGCAAACAATTCAGGAAGTCTGCTTTCCCAAAGTGAATGGATTCCTTTTTGGTCGCTCAACTGTCCGTCATGATTGGCAGAAGTATGGAGCGGCATGTGGGCATCACCGATATAATGACCTAAATCTGCAGCAAGAAATAGAATTTCTGCTCTGTTTTTATCTTTAAAAGCTTTGGTTAATTTAACCATCATATCTTCGATATACCAAGGTAAAATTCCGTTATCGTTCAGGAATTTGGCATTGTATTTTTTCTTTGCTTCTTCCATGTTTTTTGGTAAACTGTCTGCAGAACCAAAATTTTCCATATCAAAATAATGTCTTGGGTTTTCATCTTTATAATTCAAGGCATATTTACGAATATCCGGTACAGAAGCTTCCTGTGTAATAAAGTCGATATGGTTGTAAAAGAAAATCTGAAGTGGATGTGGCAGAGCCATAACTGCAGCTTTATTAATACGTTCGTGACCAACAATTCCCCAGGATAATGTTAGAAAACCAATTGCCAATGCGAATAATGCAATTAGTCTTGGTTTCATTTTAAAGTTTTTCATTTTTGTTTTTTATTAGAGGGGTCAAATTTACCTTATTTAAAGATAATTCGAAAGAATACTAATTAATATTCTGTTATTTTAATTTTGTTTCGTTTTCAAACCATTTTTTTAATATTAGTTCATATTAAAAGTTTCTTTGTAAATTCGTTCTACATTTTACTTTTAAAATTATAAATATGCGCCTCATTCGCCTGACTATTGTTTTCTTACTATTTTCTTCTATCACTACTGCACAGGATATTGTGCAATTGAAAAATATCAATGATACTATTTTAAATATTAAAAGAACATTGAAGATCTCAGATCCGTTGGATCCGGTAAAAACAATGCAAAAATTATTTCCGGGCAAATTATACAACCTCTCAGATCATAATACTTTTATTAGCTGGAGCTGTAAAAATTGTAAAACTACTCCTTATATTGATGTTAATGGTGTTGAAGGCGATCAGATATTTCCTTACACCAGAGGTGTCGCGACAAGATTGCTTTCTAATCTTGATTATACGGATTCTAAAGGAAACCATTTTAAATTATTACTTTTTAATCACTCTGAATATGATGAAGACGGACTGCAAACGGGGCGTTTTTCCGGTGGTCTTGTGGGTGTTGCTAAGTTTGCCAAAAACGATAAAATATGGGAAATGAGATCGTTTCAGCCTGGTGTTGCTGGATTTGGTGCATTTGCTCAGGCTCCAAAGCCTAAACTTGTAGAAATTGGTGAAGATCAATATGCTTTTACTTTATTGCATGTAAATGGCGGTGCTGGCGGTCCTTTTGAAGGTATTCTTTATCTGGTTGCCGGATTTGATGGTAAATATCAGCCTATTATGGAGGTTTATGATTATCAGCTTACCAATGTTGAAAGTGTAAAATGGTCGAGCTCTTATACTGTTGTAAATGATAATACTAAAAAACATTTTAGGGATATCGTTATTAAAACAAATGGTTCATTTAATAAAGCTGCTCAAGCTAAAGATGAATTTGAGGTAAGCTTACCAGATGAAATTGCTGCAATGGCTAAAACGAAAAAACAATTTAATTTTGAAATTGAAAAGCGTTTTTCATTTAAGGGCAAATTATATAAAATGATTGATAAACCCATTGTTAAGTTCTCAAATGTAAAGTAAATCTATTTTGTTTTAATGAAAATATAGTATCGACACCAAAGCTAAACCTGCAATAAACATCCACAGAAAAACTCCCTGAAGTAAAGGCTTTACTCCTACTGATTTTAAGGTGTTTATGTTTAAAGTTGCTCCAATCAAAAACAAGGTTACGGTTAAACCAATTTTGGCAATAGTAACAATATAAGGCGCAATGACTCCTGTTGCCGGAATATAAGTATTTAAAAGCATAGCCAGAATAAACAAACCAATAAAATAAGGGATCCTGATTTTTGAGTTTTTATTCTTGAATATTACAGCGGTTAAAAGAGAAATCGGAATTATCCATAAGGCTCTAGCTAGTTTTACAGTTGTGGCAATTTGCAAAGCCTCGGCTCCGTATTTGTTGGCTGCTCCTACAACTGAACTTGTATCATGAATGGCAATCGCACACCATAAACCAAAATCTTTTTGAGATAAATCAAGCTCGTGTCCGATAAATGGAAAGGCAAATAAGGCTATTGAATTTAGAATAAAAATTACTCCTAAAGCAATTGAGGTTTGATTTTCGTTTGATTTAATTACAGGAGAAATTGCTGCAATAGCGCTTCCGCCACAAATTGCAGTTCCGCATGAAATTAAGTGAGATGTTTTTTTATCGGTTTTAAGCCATTTACCTAAAAATGTTCCCAATAATAAGGTACTGAAAATAGATAATATTGTGAGTACAAAACCTTCTTTTCCTGCCGAAAGTGCACTTGTCGCATTCATTCCAAAACCTAAACCTACTACTGAAAATTGCAGCAAATATGTAATGGCTTTGTTATTGAACTCTACAAACGGGTTCCCAAAGATATTTACCATTATGACTCCCAACAATAAGGCAATTGGCGGAGAGATGATCGAAAATAAACATAATGCAATTATTAGAGCAAAAATTGCTTGTTGTATATAGAGATTAACTTCTAATAAATGTGTTGCTGAGTGTTGTTTTGTTTTCAAAATAATGAATTTGATATTTCATTACAAAGGTCTGTTGTTTATATCATAATCACTAATCGTAAAAAACAATAGACTATAACTCTAAGTTATAATAAGAGGCTATATTTTGAATAAACAGTTCTGATAAAGAATCAGATTTACCTAATAAAGTGATGATGTAAAAGTATCTGTCGATGGCTAAATTTGCAACATCCAAAACCATTAATTCATTATTTTTAAGCTCCTTACTTACTGCGTGTATTGACATGAAGGCAAAACAATCTGAGTTTAACAAATAGGATTTTATACTTTCTGTAGATCCTAACTGCATTTCGATTTGTAAATCGGTAATTTTAAGATCAAGTTGTTTTAAAGCATATTCTATAACTTCAAGTGTTCCAGAGCCACGTTCGCGAGTTATAAATTTCATTACTTTTAAATCTTCTAATGAAATTTCATTTTGTTTTGCAAAAGGATTTTTGGTATTACAAACCAAAACCAATTCGTCTTTTAAAAATGGAATATATTTTATGGATTGGTTTCTGGATTGCCCTTCTACTATTCCAATTTCGATTTCTTTATTGATTAAAGCGCTCTCAATTTGCTCTGTATTGCCGTTTAGTAAATTGACTTTTATATCTTTTTGTTTTTGGTGAAAACGGGCTAAAACCGGAGAAATAAGATATTGAGCAATCGTTGTACTTGCTCCTAACCTCAATAAACCCTGACGTTCATTGATAAACGAGCTCATATCAAAGTCGATTTTGCGATAGATTTCGAAGATGCTCTTGGTGTGTTTGAGTAAAATTTCACCTGCTGGCGTTAGTGCAATTTTAGAACCGTTTCGCTCAAAAAGTTTAGTTTTATAGGTTTCTTCCAGTTCCTGAATGTGTTTGGAAACGGCTGGCTGAGAAATATATAGTTCAGTTGCCGCTTTTGTAAAGTTTAAGCGGAGTGCAACGGTGTGAAATACTTTTAGCCTAAAATCCATGATTATAGTTTTTTTGTTTCAAGTTTCAGGTTATTCAAAAACTTTGAACCTTTACTTCTATTAAACTTTTTAACTTTTAAAGTAAACCATTATATTTTCTAACAAACCACTCGGTCGCCAATAAAAGGGCAATTAAAATCAATAACCAAACCCAATCAATCAAAGGAGTTTTTGTTGAGACATTCTTTTCGATTGATTTATATTCTTTATTTTCCAAAAGTTGTTGAATTAGATCATCAGCCTGATTTTCAAAGAAAGCTTTTCCATTGGTTTGCAATGCAAGTTGTTTCAATTTTGTAACGTCAGGATTTACAAATTGCTTTTCAATATCAAAATCTAAAATTTCAAAATGACCAGAATAAGAAGTATTTGTATTTAACTCTTTTACCGTAAAATTATATTTGCCTGTTGCTAACCCGTCGAGATTTACTGAGAAAGAATTATTTCCTTTTAACAGATCATAATTTTTGGATTGTTTGGTTTCTGTATTTGTAACAGTAATAGTAAGTCTGGCTTTTTCGTCAAATTCATAATTTTTATTGAAATACTGAGCATTGATTACTATGGCTTCTCCAGAATTATAGAAACTTTCATGTGTTACTACCAAAGATTTCCTTGAAGTTGTCGAAGCAAGATACTGAATGATCTTATCTATAAATACATCAAATTTTTCAAATGACTGATTGTCGATATGGCTTTGTAAACGCCATTTCCAGCTGTTTTCTCCTAAAAGAAAAGCGGTTCTTTTTCCCTGATTTTCGGCGAAAGCCAACAAAGGAGCATTTGTTGCAACATTTCTGATTTTAGAAGAAAGTAAAACAGATACATTTCCGTTTGTAGTAATGGTTCCGAAAAGATTTTGCAATGGAGGGAAATTTTCAAAACCAATATTTTCTATCGCAAATAAATTAAACTGAGATTGAAACTCGGATAAATAATCTTCTCTTTGTCCGCTCATTTTAAAAACCAAATTATTTTGTTGTTGGTTTAGAAAATTAAAATCGGTGTTGGTTCCTGTTATGATAAAAGTATTCGTTCCGGCTAATTTATTGTTATCAAAAATAGCCTTAAAAGATGAATTTGGCTGATATAAAACTAAAACCGAAACTTCCTGCAACTGACTAATATCATTTGGTTTAACCAAAATCACTTTACGTTGTGCATTAACCTCAATTGAACGTTTTAAAGCTGCAATGTCCGGATGATTTATAGAAGAAACTATTGCAATTGTTGACTTTTGATCTATAACTTCAACTGCAAAATTTTTGACATTATTGTAGCCGTTTTTTTCTTTTGAACCGGATGAAATACTGGCTTTAAAAATTTGTAATCCTACTTTATCAGCAGGTAAAAGCAAATTTAAAGTAGCCGTTTTTTTAGAAGCCGAAAAAGAAACTTTTTCCTTCGCTACTACAGTATTTCCTTGTGTAATTGTAAAATCGGCATTTGTGTTTTTATCTCCGGCATATTGCAGAAACACTTCTACAGGAAATTTATTTTTATGAAAAGCGTATTTGTTTACGTTAAGCTGATTGATTTTTAAATCAAGAAAGGTAGTTGTATCTCCCACAACCAAAGGATAAACTTTATTAGCAGGATCAAAACGATATACATAATCGTTTCCTGTAGTCTGATTTCCGTCTGTAATAATGACTGTTGGAAAAATCAGGTTTTTATTGATGCTTTTTAAGTTTTTGGCAACTTCATCTAGATTGGTTTGTTTTCCTTTGAAATCAAATTTATCTGAAGGTTTAAAATCGGCATCAAATTGATACGATTGAATTTCAAATTTTTCTTTAAGCGCCGGATTCGAAATTAATTTTTGATA
>Ga0194135_10000079_pt1 | contig 52365 bp, 50 predicted proteins | sample LitLau_LLRF_2013_FD_134024 | JGI IMG/M metagenome (GOLD analysis project Ga0194135, IMG submission 134024) | Freshwater sediment microbial communities in response to fracking from North America - Little Laurel Run_MetaG_LLRF_2013 (version 2) | ecosystem: Environmental > Aquatic > Freshwater >...
CATGTTAAGAAATCACTTAACTACTCAACGTAAAACCTATGAAATTTCAGGATCAGCTTCTACCGATGTAATGGCGGTAATGATGAAAGATCCTAAAACCGGAAAAACCTCTACCATGTGGACAGATGTTCAAAAATGGACTTTTTATGAACAATGGTATCGTGAACAAGAAAGAGCCATGATCTATTCTACTTACAACGCAACTCCGACCGGATTTGTGGATATGAAAGGATCAAACGGTCGCCCAGTATATATTGGTTCTGGTTTACGTGAACAAATTGCTCCTGCTAACCAAAGAACCTATACTGTTCTTACTGAAAACATTATTCGTGAATTCCTGATGGATCTTTCTTATAATGTGATTGATAAAGGTAAACGTAAATTCGTGGCTCTTTGTGGTGAGTATTTCATGGATGCTTTTGACAGAGCTATGAAGCAATCGGCTAATCGTTTCCAATTAATCGATACTCATTTTGTATCTGGAGAAGGTCAAGATTTAACTTTAAAAGGTCAATTCACTTCTTACTACGGATTGAATGGTACTGAGATTACTTTAATGCACATGCCAATTTATGACGATCCAATTCACAACCGTCAACTTCACCCAATCACAGGTCGTCCTTTAGAATCGTACAGAGCTACCTTTATCGATTACGGTATGTATGATGGAAAATCTAACATTCAGAAATATGCTAAGAGAGATCGTGAAAGCGTAATGTGGCAAACCGCTGGAGCAAGTTCTGATGCGGGTCATTCGAATTCTGTTTCAAACATTCGTTCTAACACCTTAGATGGACATGCAGTTCACTTCTTAGCTGAAACCGGAATTGCTATTCAAAATCCATTATCATGTGGAGAATTGATCTGTAACGCATCCTAATTATTAAAAACTTTAAATTTCATTAATATATTTTTATGTCATCTCAAAACCAAGAAGAATACAAAATTCATCAAAGTGTTAAATTAAAACCCGGTAGACGTGTAAAGATCGTACCCCGACAAAAATCAGAAAATATGTGGTCGGGGTTCGTTCGATATAAACAATGTAAAGATTATATTTCCCCGTATATCGACAAAAAGGGAAATTTATACACCGGGTTAGATCGAGACCAAGAAATCGCAATGGAAAAGCTGTTGCGAAAAGATGAAGGAGAATTAACCAAAGAGTCTGAGTTTTGGAACGATTTTGCGGTCATCATGACCAATAAAGATAAAGAACTCGATTTAGGAATAGCTAGTGATTTATTATGTTACAATTTCCTATTAGGTCACAAAAACGTAGCAAATTCCTGGGATGAGTACAATGAAGGTAAATGGCCCGAAGCTAAATATGTGATTACGGATGATGAAAAAGATGCCGTAATTGAAAATAGAAAAAACGAAATCAAATTGAAAGCGAGTATTCTATTTTCAAATTTATCTTACGAACAAAAAACATCTTTGTTAAAATTGTATACAAACAATCTTATTACGGACAACGTAAGTGAAGCGGTAATTTCTTCCAGGCTATTTAAAGAAATGGAAAATGATCCGGAAAAATTCGTGTCATTCGTGGAAGATAAGAATTTAGATTTAAAATTGTTTATCAAACAATGTGTGAGTTTAAAGATTTTACGTAAAAATCGTCAAGCGTATTATTATAATGATGATATGATTGGAAACGACGAACAAGACGTAATTGATTACTTGAACGATCCACAAAATCAAGGATTCCTCATCGGACTTAAAAAAGATGTGGAGTTGAAAACTAAAAAATAATGTGTGAATGACCATATTGGATATGCATAATGCGGTGAATCTGGAATTAGATAAAACCCAGGATTACAGTTTCGCATACATGCAACCTGAGCAAATCGATTACTGGTTAAACAAAGCCATTACTCGATTGGTCAAAACAAAGTATTCAGGAAATAATCTAGCCCGGACGGGGTTTGAACAAACACAAAAAAGAACGGATGATCTTAGGTTAGTAACAAAATTTACAGCCGATGGTAGTGGTAATCCTAGTATTCAATCGGTAAGTTTACTACCTGATAATTTGACATATACGTATACATTACCCTCAGATTATTGGTTTTTAGTTCGATTGGATATACAAACACAAGTGGGAAATTGCGCTCCGGAATTAAATCCAGGATCCCAAGTTCGACAAGATACAGTAAGTACGATTCAAGAAGATCCGTTTAATCGATCTTACAATCAAATACCCACTTACTATATCGTAGGAAATAAAATTTATTTTCCCACCGATGGAAGTTTTACCATATTAGGAGTCATTCCTTATTATGTTCGACAACCCACTACTGTAGCACTAGGCTCACAATATGTAAGTCAAGGGGTGGATGTGAATTGTGACTTGTCAGTAGAATTACATGATGAGATTATTGATTCAACAGTATCTATGATACTTGAAAACATAGAATCTCCAAGAGTACAAACTCAACCTGCTTTATCCAGATCAGAAAACGAATAAAATATTACCTCAAATAAAACTAGATAGAAACTTAAATTAAAATTAAAACCCCCAATCATGAATGGCAAGTTATTCAACCAACCGAGTATTTAACGTCCTAGTTGCTGGAACAGCAGCTTCAGGAGTCGCTTCCGGAATCGGAAACGTAGCAAATGGAGAAGTAATCATCGTAAAAAGAGATGGTTCTCTAGCAACCCCAACTGATATTTATAACTACCATTTAACGGGAGATAAAGTCTCTATTGTTATTGGTGGAGCTGGAAATTATGTAGTTCAAAAAACTCCATTATTTTCTCCTAAAGATATCACCAAATATGGTAAACAAGATTACGTAGCTGAGGTGCAAAAAGTAATGACCATTAATTATACTGGTTTCACCGTTACCGCTAACTACGAATATACTTTGATTATTAATGAAATTTCAGATCACGAAATTTTACAAAATCGTCAAGCTCGTAAACAATATACTTATGTGGCTGGACCATCTGATACTTTAGATACGGTTAACGCAGCTTTAGTATTGGCTGTAAATAATGACAAAAATGCTCCAGTCACAGCTTCATACGCAAGCCCAGTTATTACTTTAACGGCTAAAGATACCTCAGCTTTATCAACGAGATATAATACTTCAGAATTTAAAGATCAGATTAATTTCGTAGTAGAATCAAAAGTAACCCAGTCTAGTTATAACAACACCGGATACAATAACTATTATTCTATTTATGGAGCAACTCCAGTAGTAGCAACAGCTATTGGTTATGGTGAAGGAACTTATCGTCAAATGTATACTTTGGAAAGATTACAACAAGCTTACCAAGGAGCTAGTAACTTTACTTCTTTCCCTCAAGATCCAGGAGTATATTACACCACTTCAGGTACAACTTATGATGTACGGATAATTGAGTTAGCAGCTACCCATGGAAATGGTCAAGAAGTAGTTTCTTCCAGATATTCTTCTCCAATCACGTATATCATTGCCTTCCCAACCACAGCGAGTGCTACTAAATTAGCTTTTGATAGTTTCTTTGGAGTACCGACCATTGGACCAGTTTATTCTGATTTAGTATAAACTAAATTTTAATATTTAAAATAAAATAGCTACCTTTGTAAGGTGGCTATTTTTTTATCTAAACTTTTTTCCTATTCCTATGAATGGCGCAAAATCCCTATCAAGCATGTGTACCTAAATATTCAGTTTATTCAAAAGTAGACGTATATAATTTATGGCAAAATTTAGTTGCCGTATTAGGAAATGCTACTTTTTGGGGAACGGGAGTGCCTACCGCTAATCCCACATTAACCGCTTTAGATACGGATATTTATAAATGGTATGTAGATTATTCCACGGGGAACATTTATAATTTTATTAATGGTGGATGGGGAAGTCCTTTGAGTCATATTAATTTTTCATCAGGAACCATCAGTTCAGGAAGTGCTATTTTAAACGGTACTTTAGTTCAATCAGGAGCTAATTTTAATATTGACGGAAACGGAGTAATCGGAGGATCGTTAACCATGGGTGGCCCTATTAACGGTACGTCTCAGTATTTATTTCAAGGATTATCGATAGCGGGAAATTCATCAGCTCATGATCCATACGGTACATTATCCGTAATCAATCCTACAGACGGCAATAATTACAATTATTTAGCATTCACTAGAGTAGGTCAATCTATTTGGACTCAAGGAATAGATACAAATAATCGATATATTTTAGGAATTGGTGGAACAAAAGGATTTTCAGGAATCAAAGGAACTACTTATTTAGCTATTGATTATTTAGGAAATCCAGTTTTTACAAACGGTATTACCGCTCCTAAATTTATTGTTCCTGGAGGAAGTCCAAACACGTTTTTAATGCAGGACGGATCGTTTAATACCAATACATATTTAACATCAGTCACTTTTGCTAATCACACGGATGTTCAATTAACAGGATTATCAAGTGGTCAAATTTTGCAATATAATGGAAGCAAATGGGTCAACGTAGCGGCTGCTTCTGGAGGAGGTGGTGGAGGATCAACTACATTATCTGCTCTTACCGATGTTAGTTTATCTGGATTAACCAGTTCTCAATATTTACAATATAACGGCACTAAATGGGTTAATGTTACATTACCTAACTATTTAACTTCTGTTACTTCAACAGCTGTAACAGGTGCTTTAGGGTTTGTTCCTTATAACTCTACTAACCCTAATAATTATATTACTTCTAGTGCTTTAAGCCCGTATTTAACCACAGCTACCGCAAGTACTACTTACCAACCAATAGGAAGTTATTTAACAAGTAATCAAAATATTACTATTTCAGGTGATGCTTCTGGATCAGGAACTACTACGTTATCTTTAACATTAGCTAGTGTTAATAGTAATGTGGGTACTTGGAACAACGTAACCGTAAATGCAAAAGGATTAGTTACATCAGCTTCTAACGTTTCTTATCTTACTGGTAATCAATCTATAACTTTTACAGTAAGTGGAGATTTAACAGGAACGGCTAGTGGGACTACGACATTGAGTCCTAATTTAACACTAGCTACTGTCAATTCTAACGTAGGTACTTTTAATACAGTCACCGTAAACGCTAAAGGCTTGGTAACAGCAGCATCTAATACATCTTATTTAACAGCTAACCAAAGCATTACCATTAGTGGAGATATTTCCGGATCAGGAACAACGAGCATTGCATTAACATTACCTGTGGTAAATGCTAATGTTGGTACTTGGAATAATGTTACGGTTAACGCTAAAGGATTGGTGACGGCAGGATCTAATGTGTCTTATTTAACGGCTAATCAATCTATATCTTTTGCTCCAGTAGGTACAGGAGATGTTACCGGATCATCATCAGGAACTACTTCTTTAACTCCCACTTTAACATTAGCGACTATTACCCAAGGATCTTCCGGAACATCTTTTGTTAAACTTGGCTTAGATACAAAAGGACGTGTTATTAATAATACAGCCGTAACTACTTCAGATTTAACTCCATTGTTAAACGGTACATATTTAACAGGAAATCAAAACATTACTCTTACAGGAGATATAACGGGTTCGGGAACTACTAATATAACAACTACTTTAAAACCGATCACTCAAGCCGCTACCGGAACTAGTTTTTCTAAATTTGCAGTTGATGGATACGGACGAGTAGTATCTAGTTTTGGTGTAGGTTCTTCGGATATTATTACGGCTTTAGGATATACTCCTTTTAACGGTACGGGAGCTATTGGTATTTATCAAAGTTCATACTTTAATACGAATTCTGGAACCACATCTTACACTTCTTACACTACATACGCACCAAGTGGAACAACGTATACTTACACAGCGGCTTCTGGAATTTCTTCTACCGGGTCAAGTAATGGATATACGGACGTGTATTATTACGCTCAGAATTTATATTTCGCAGAATGTCAAATAACATCCACGGTTAAAGTAAATACTGTTGGAAGCGGAGCCGCTATATTTTACGGAAATACAACGGCTTACGGAGAATTCGTTGTTAATACCTCTACGGGTATTTTGACTATTGTAGCTTCAGCTCACGTAGTAGCTACTTCTGTGAACGCCTTGACAATTAATGCGGGGGATGTTTTAAATTTAAGTGTGGTTCGAGATAACGCTACATATTCGTTTACTGTAACAAATACAACTACTCCAGGAACAGCATCCATTAAATACGTCCAAGCATTATCTACAACGGCTTATTCTTTTGGAGGATCATATCCCACATGGGTAGGTATTTGTACGGTAGGGGGGTCGTATTTGTATCAAAATATTGTCTATATGGTCAATACTCAATTGAACCCATATATTGTTCATATTGGGGACAGTATAACCCAGGGGTATAATTGTACCATTGCTAATACCACATTAGATGTACCTACAGCAGCTGATCCTAATAACGCGTATGGTCGTATAGCGGCTAACTCATTTAACTTAGGTAAACGATACGTTCAATTAGCTCAATCTGGTGGTAGTATATCAGATATTACAAATTATACTACTCAAATGGGTGTTTTAAAACCCACTTATGCTATTATGAGTATGGGTAAAAATGACTCAGCTCAAGGATTAACTAACTTCACCAACTATTTAAAACAATTTATTAGTTATTGTTTGAATAATAATATCATTCCAATTTTAACTACTATCATACCCGATTTAACATATAACGCGGTTATTATATCGTATAACACATTAATTAATACATATGCTAATGATGGGTATGTAATTGATTTATGGACTCCACTTGCTATGCCGGGTACAGGAACATTTAACGTAGCATATTCGTCTAATGGTAATAATATTCACCCTAGCTTAGAAGGTCATATTTTGATGGCTCAAACCATGATAACGGCTTTTCAAACATTTGGTTTTCAATCATCAGGTTCGAGAATATTAACAGGTAACTTATACATATCAAATCATTTATTTAATAACGCTAGTAGTAAAGTAGATGATTTAAAACCAGTTCTTACAGAATATCCGTTTAGTTCAACCATCAATCCTAATTTTACATCAACTTCTCAACTTACATACAAAGTATCATCTAACGTAACTATAGGATATCCGGTGGGTATGGAACCGGGTCAAGTTCGATATTTACGACTAACAAATTTAGGAACTTATGTAATAACTTGGGCTAATTATGCATTCGTAGGTTCTGTACCTCCCACCCTTAGTTCTAACGCTACTGATTTATTTAGAATTACTTATGATGGCACACTATATTATTTAGAACCATTACAGAACATAGGTAATCAAACAGCCTGGACTCAGAATATAAATTTTAACGCTAATGCTCAAAGTATTGCTGGATGGCAAGATGTTTCGGGTAATCCGAGTACAGGAGTTGTAACAAAAGCATTAAGTAACGGAGTTACAATAAGTACAGTAGCTACGGCAAACTGGACATCTTTTTCAGGTTCATTATCAGCTTATAACACATTAAACACAACTACCTGGGGAAATTCTATTATTCCCGCAACGGTTATGAATTCAGGTTTTGAATCATACGTAGCCGCAGGGGCATATGTTAAAACTAAAACAGGGGCTTTATTACAATTTTCAGGATTAGATACCACAGGTACATACAATCTTGAAATATTTAGTTCTTCTGTATATAAACAAGGTACAAACACAGTAGTTGCTTTTTCCGTAAATGGATTAAATAATGATCAAAACGTAACGTATTATAACAACACTTCCCAGGTTTTATATTTTAATAATATAAGTCCAGACGGAACAGGTATTATTTGGATTAATGGAGGTAGTACGTTAGGTAATGCTACAATGCCTATTAATGCTATTGTACTTTCTAAAGTAGGTTCTACCACAGCCGCTACTTTAGGTACTGGTCAAATGGTATATCAAACAGGAACGTTTAACGGATCAGTTATCACCAAAGGTCAAGGTATGAACATGACGTTTACAGGAACGTCTAACTATACCACATCCACGTCAGACGAAGTGATCATTTGTAATAATGGGTCAACCGCTATCACTATCAATTTAACAACTCCTAGTTATCCTCAACGAATATACATTCACAGAGGAACGGCTACGACAAATACAGGAACGATCACATTAACTCCAGCATCTGGATCAATAGAACAATATTTTACCGGGCAATCCGGATCAACTACGGTATTGAATACTTTGTCATCAGGAGGATCCAGGTTATGTATTGTTTGGGATCCAACAAATACAGTATGGTATATATTATCTAGTTTCTAATTGTAAAAATATATCAAATTAAATTTTAATATTTCAATTTAATTCGATATATTTGAATTTTAAATAAAAAAAAACAAAATAACCCATGGAATTGACCAATTTGCAAATTTTAAATTTAAGTGAAGGATTAGCTATTCTTCAAAATAGTGTTCCCGCTGAAGATAGAAACACATACGAAACCGCTACTTCAATTAAAATAGTTCAAAATTTATTGGTTTTAGAAAAATCGATAAAAAACTATTTAATAACAAAAAATGATCAAGTCGGGTCAGAAGCCGAATTAGCTCAGTTAGAAAAAGAGGTAGAAAACGGATCGTCAGAAGCCATAACTAAAAAAGATGAAATTTTAAATAAATTGAATCCTTTGAATAACGCTTTAGTGGATGTAGAAGGATTACAAACGTTTTCTTTTTCTGAAATCGAGAAATTACCGAATTTATCCCCCATGTTAATTATTTTCTTATTTCCTATTCTAACCAAATAATAAAAATATGAAATTTTCACAAAACGGGCTGAGTAAATTAGGAGAATGGGAAACATTTGAGGAAAAAAGTTATCGTGATTCTAAAGGTGTTTGGACCATTGGATACGGAACTATTATTTATCCGGATGGACGTTTTGTAACACAAAATCAAACAATTACTAAAGATCAAGCTTTAAAATATCTTTTATTAGATGTTCAAAAAAGAGAAATTTCAGTTAACAAATTAATTACGTCAGTACTTACTCAGAATCAATATGACGCAGTTATTTGTTTAAATTATAATATAGGTATGCATGGCTTTGCTACATCAAGCGTTTTAAAAACCATTAACCTAAATCCAAACGATCACGATCACATTATTCACAATTGGATGAAATGGGATGAAGCTAACGGTAAAATACTTGACGGATTGGTAAATAGGCGATATAAAGAGTTATCGGAATTATATTTCAAAGATGTATTGACTTTAGATGAAATTAAAAACATACGAGTACTTATGGCTAAATAAAATAATAAATGTGTAATATATGCGGAGATCCTACTTCAGTTTGGAATAGTTCAGGTTGTTCAACCTGTGGTTGTAGCCCAATTGCTCAACAGAACAATTTTACATCGCTGTACTCCGGATTATACAATTCTATTATTAATAGTATAGGGGGTAAATTTTGGCCTGGTCAAGGTTTACCCCAAGCACAATATCCACCTGTAGACATTACTCAGTATTCTCATTATTTAGATGTACTCACATCCAATATTTATGTTTACAATAGCACAACAGCTACTTGGTCTTTTTTATTTTCTTTAACAGGGGCTTTCATATCAATATTACAATCAAATATTATTGCGGGGGCTAATATCACTATTACTCCGTCTTCAAGTGGGATAACCATTGCATCGTCCGGAGGTGGAGGAACTACAGTAGTTACTCCAAACACCGATACTTTACAAATTGTTACTAATAGAGGATCTAGTACTAATTTACCAATAACGGTTGGTGGTTTAACTTTTCAAACTCTTCCTAATTTATATGGAGACAGTAACGGAGTATACGATATGGTTTTAGATGCGTCTACTTACACAATAGCTGTTAGACCCAGACAACAAATTTTAGTAGGTCCTTCCGGATCAACTCCACCCGCCACAGGTACTTTTTATCGTGGGGATATATACATAGCAGGTTAATTAAACATTCAAGTAAATGAAAAAAACATTTAGTTTCTTATTGTTACTCGTGGTTTGTGTTTTTAAATTATCAGCACAAACTATAAGTTCTTCTAAATCGGATACCTCTAATATACATGAGTTAAAATTATTAATTACTCATTATAAAGAACTTCAAAAATTACACTTAAAAGATAAAAATCCTGAAATATACATGGGGTTAGAAAGATCCATTAAACAGAAAGAAGCTGCTTTAGCTACTACAATACAATTATATAATTCTTTTAAAACGAATAAAAAATAATGAAAAAAATAGTATTGTTCATTTTATTGATTTGTTCACTGTACGTGAATGGTCAAGCTCCTACGTTTACAGCTAACACGTTTATTCCTTCAGCTACCACATCACATTATGCTTACGGTATTAATGCTCAATTTTATGGAGATGGATCAGATCCCGCTTTCACAGCCCATGGCTTATTTTATCCTAATTATCAAGATTCTATTCAAGCCCATATTGCTAGAGACTTGGGGGCTAAATCAGAAAGATTAGGAGATTTTGAGGATCAATATTATTTATTTTCTTTACCTAATGGTCAACCTAACTGGGCTATTCATAAAGCTAATTATTTATTTTATGGTAATCAAGGAGGAATGAGTGATATTGCTTGTTTCATGAATACTGTGTCAGATGGAAACTTAGATAAACGAGTTTATAATAATCCAGTAGCCACGGGCAATACTCATTCACCATATCATTCTTTAGTATTTAGAAATCTTTATGATTCAACCAATAACGGTAATATTTGGAACGCGGATGGTTCTCCAGATACAGTTAGTCCTATGGTTAGATATGTTAAAAATTTCGTTCTCACATATGGTCAACAAGCCACTCCAAAAGGAGGAGTAAGATATTTTTCAGTTTGGAACGAACCGGATATATTTGATTATTCTGGTACAGGTATTATTGATACATTAGGTGTACCTGCTCCTCAAGACATGCATAATTTATATTGTCCAGCATATTTTTACATTCGTATGTTACGAATAACATACGAAGTCGCTCATCATTATTATCCAAATTGTATTGTACTTACGGGTGGAATTGGTTATCCTGGATTTTTACATTTTTTACTAACTAATACAGATAACCCTGGTTCTGATTTTACAGGAGATCCTACTAAAGGATCAGGTACAAAATCTTCCTTATACCCTAATTTCGGAGGAGCTTATTTTGATGCAATTGATTTTCATAATTACCCAGGTTATTCTTGGAGTACTTATAATAATACCACCAATCGAACAGATAGATTAGCGAATTCAGATAATGCTTGTAATATATTTTTAGCTTCTTTAAATGGATTTAAAGCATATTTAGCTCAATATGGATATGATGGAACTAAATATCCAGCTAAGTTCTTTATATGTACGGAAACAGACTTACCTTCATATACATCTTTCAATACATGGGCTACATTTGGTAGTTACGAAATTGAACGAAATTATGATACTAAAATTGCTGTAATAGCTCAACGAAATGGAATTAGACAGGTTTATTATTACGCACAAACAGACAATGTAGTTTTACCTAATAACGCCAATAATCCAGGAGATCCGAACGGATCAATGGGTAAATATTTCTTTTTATCTAATCACACATCTTATTCTCAATTTCAGAAAAAACCATCAGGAGTAGCTATGACTACCCATGCTAATTTATTTTACGGATATGATTACGATGCTACTAAATCAGCGGCTTTAAACTTACCATCAACTTGTGATGGCGGAGCATTCACCAATTCCACAACAGGAGTTACAAGATACGTTCTTTGGGCTAAATGTACAGGGGATGCAGATGAAAGTTTGGTAGCAGGAAATCAAACTCTTAAAAATAGTCAAAATACTACATTTACTAACGTGGGGAGATCAATAACTTACACTATTCCATCGGGAATATCTTTTTCAAAAATTTGGAATTGGGATGCTTCTTATGTTCCTAATAATGGATTTATCTATTGGTCAAGTTATCCTTATCAAAGTTTTCAAGGTCAAAAATTAATTTTAACTGGTACTCCAATATTCGTACAATAATGAGCGCAATAGTAATCACATCATTAACCATACCGAATCCATTATATGCCAATTCTATAATTGGAATTAACGGTACGGGATTGTCTACTCTTGGAGGTATCCAAATAAAAGGATCAACTGGGAATATATTTGTTAATAAAAACTTAGTTTCAGATACATATGCTTACGCTTCTTTTGGCGGAACATCTCCGGTAATCGGCACAGTATATACTCTTGAAACCATTCAAGCTAATACCGGAACACCTACGGACGCTAGTCAAACGTTTTCATTTAGCTCATTACCAACTCCCACTATTTCAGGTGTAAATCCCACATCAGCGGGAGGAGGAGCATCCGTTACTATCACAGGAACTAATTTCGATAGTTCTTCTACTGCAAACAATACGGTTAATTTAGGAACCACGGCTTGTACTGTAAGTTCTGTTAGTACAGATGGCACAACGTTAGTTGTTATATTACCTAATTTAAGCCCAGCTACATATAATTTACAAGTATTTAGAGCGGGTAATTCTACTGGATCGAATATCGTATCTTTTGTAGTAACTGCTCCTCAAATAGTGATGACTTCGATTGACCCTATATTGGGTGGAGTGGGTCAAGAATTTCAAATTCGAGGACAAAATTTTGGAACCGATATTACTAAAATTCAATTGTATTTCGGAAGTGTATTAGCTACTTTAGTTAGTACATCTTTAAATACCACATCAGGGGGAATTGATTTTCAAGGTAATGTTCCATCGGGATTAAGTCCAGGACCTGTTACAGTAGGAATTATCATAAATGGTCAATCGGGGTCTAATACTTTAACGTTTACGTATTTAGATGCTACTAACGCAATACCTAATCAAACATCAGGCATTAGCATTAACGCGGGAAGTAATCAAAATTTATCATCAGGTCTAACAACGGCTACTGTTACTGCAACACCTACTTATGGGAGTAGTCAAACCGCCACTTTCACTTGGACTCAAGTTTCTGGTCCAAGTGTAGCGACTATAAATTCTCCTAATACATTAAGTACCACATTAAGTAATTTAATATCAGGAACCTATATTTTTCAAATAGAAGCTATAGACGGGAATGGAGATTATGCTTTTAGTCAAACTACCATTACTATTGCCGGAGGAGTTATTGTTAATCCAAGCGTCATTGCTGGTAGTAATCAAACTATTCAATTACCCACAAGTACAGTTTCATTAACCTCTACTGGAACACCAGGAGGTAGTTCTACTATTGCAAGTTATACTTGGTCAAAAGTATCCGGAAACGCAGGGGGTACAATTACTAATCCTAATTCTCAAAATACCTCAGTTACCGGATTAACCCAAGGAACTAATGTATATCAAATAACAGTAATTGATGCGGATGGTGGAACAGCCGCAGCTCAAACGACTGTCGTAGTTAACCCAGCTGTTTCAGCAACTCCAGTTGTTACTTCTATTTCCCCTTTAGTTGGAATCGTAGGAAGTAGTTTTACAATTACCGGAACTAATTTTAATTTAACTAACAACTTAGTTTACATAAACGGAGTAGCTTGTTCATCTGTTTTAACGATTAATTCTACTCAAATAATAGCTACCGTTCCAACAGGAGCTACTTCTGGAAACATCACATTGGTAAGTAATGGTACAGTAGCATCAGGTATATTTTATTACACTATTAGTGCTTTAACTCCCATTTCTAAAGTGTATGTTCAAACCGCTAGTAATACTTGGGAAGACTTATGTAATTCTTTTATAAAAACAGCTTCTGGAAATTGGGCGCAAGTAAATACAAAACAAGTTTACATTAGAGATTTTGCAGGTAATTGGCAATTATGTACTTGCTCAGGTTATGGGCCTACGGGATGGCAAGTAAATCCCGGATCAGCCTATTGTGAAAAAGTTGTAAACTCCGGAGCATCCGGAGGAGGATTAAGCTATCCTTATTCCGTAGTGATTGATCAAACAACCAATCGAGCTTTTTTTGCAAATTATAATAGCGCAACAACTACTCCAGCATCAGGTGGAACCAGTACTGTTTCCGTTTTAGATGTAAATCCCGCTAACACAAGTACGTACAACACGATTATTCAAACTATAACTGGATTTACTTCACCTAGAAGTTTAGTTCAAGTGGGGTCGATGATTTATTTATTAGATCAACAAAAAGGTTTATATTCTATAAATCCATCCACCTATGCAGTAACAGCCCTCAATACCGCTATTGCTTCAAATACTCCGATTGGATTATTCTATTCTCAATATCAAAATTTATTTATTGTACCTTATGGCCCCACACAATATTATGCTCAGAAACTAACATTGTCAGGAACAGCCGCAGGTTTGATTTCATTTACAAACGGAGCCACCGGGTCATATCCAACTTCAGTAGCTGAAGATACAACCACGGGTAATTTATATTTTGTTGATGGTAACACAGGAATCAATCAAGTAGTAAGAGTAAATGTGGTATCTCCCACAGGCACAACCGCTTTTGCCACCCTTACTTTACCTTCACCAACAGGCGATACTGGAAGAAAACCTGCTTATTTTCCAGCCACTCGTACTATGTTTGTTCCAGTTCAAAACGCACAATCTGTATATGTAATTGATACAAATCCAGCAAATCCGACTTACAACACAATCATCAATACTTTGAGTTTACCTACTCCAGCAGGTAACGCTGAATATTTACCTCAAACTTCTTCTATTTACATAGCTAGTCGTCAAGGATCTAATATTTATCAAATTAATCCGTCATTAAACAACGGAACCATTGTCAATACGGGAATGGCTGGAAATGCTCCTTTAGACGTAGCCTATTCAAACGCAGCTTCGGGTATTTACGCAGCTAATTACGATAGTGCGAGTTGGACCGAAATTAAATATCCTAATACATTTATTAATGATGGTAAATTAGGATATACGTTATTACAACAGTATTATACAAACGGATCCGGACTAGTTTATAATAACGGAGTTTTAGTTACGAAACCCAATGTGAGTACTGATATTAATTACGTAGCTCCTACTTTAAATACTACATCTTGCCCTATTGGCGTGTAAATTAATTAGGAATTAATTGTAAATATTTGTATATTTGAAACATAACAATAAATATTTAAATGAGTTTTACTCCATCTATTCAAGTTCAAACAGTTAATAACGGAACTGATTTATTAGTTACCGATACTTCTGTATATGGATCAACATTAGGATCGATAAGTAAATCGGCATTTGTAGGAAGAACGGTTACGTTAACTCGTTTCGACGGAATAACTCAAGTTGTTTTGTTTCCTTATTCAGGAACAATCGATGGTGTTCAAGATACGGTAACGGTATCCGGATACTTTACTGGAGTACTTGGTTCCCAGACGACATTAGATCTAATAGTAACTGTAACTGTAACGTATATTTATCAAGTATCGGGAGTAAATTCATCCATAAATACCAGTATAATTTATACCAGTAAATATAACACTATGAATAACTTGGCTAATTTAGCGTTGAGCGTATATCTTAGCACGGCTGTTGGAGATACGTTAAGCGAACAATCTAATAATTATGGAAATAGTTTTAGTTATCCTGGAATAATTACAGATAAAATAAAAAACGTAATTAATAATTTAGAAGCAAGTAAAGCTAAAATTTATGTGGGGGATTTATTGACGGCTCAACAATTATTAACTTTAGCTTGTAATTTATCATTTTCATCCGCTACTTGTTAAATTTATAATGGGAGCTACAACATTTAATAATCCGGGACCTAACGATTGTCAATCAGCATATATTAATTTACGATACGCTTATTCCGTATTAGCTACTAAAATTATGAATTTGACAACCAATGGGATAGAAGTTAAAGATTTTAATGCGGATTATTTAAATGGAGTTTACCAGAATTTATACATATTTAAACATTTTTTAGATAAATGGGTATTAAAAAACCCTACCAACGGACAATATTATTTTAATCCTCAGATGCAAACATCTGATTACGTTCTTTTTTCTGAATTGTTTATTGTAATTAAATCCATACTAAATAATAATATGATGATTAATATATCACCCGCTTTAACCAATACACCAATCGCTTAATGGAGGATAATAACGAACAAACACTATATGGAAATCAATCACATAATCACTCGCCTAACAATCACCCAACCATTGATACATCATTAAATTGGAATCACATAGCAGGAATAATAGCGGGTATTTTTGCATTAGGGGTTGGATACGCCAATCTTAATAACAAATTAGATCAATTGTTAACGGTATTACCTAGAACGACTAATTTAGAAGTTAATATCCGGAAAACAGATAGTGTAAATAGAGAATTAATTACCCAGGTTCAAGAATCTCGAAAAGAAGTAGCCGATTTAAAAAAAAACATTGAACGTTTAGATAGACAAAAACTTGTGTATAATCAAGAACAAAGACCCAAAAAAAGAAAATTAATCCAAGACTAAAATGAAAAAGTTTTTTATAGAATTAAAAGATCGTTTTTTAAGCGAACTACCCGTGTGGTGGAAAAAATTACAAAAGATTGCTGCACTTATTTGTTTTACTTCTGAAAGTGTAAAACAACAACCTAGCGTAACCGCGGTAATTCCAGGTCATATTTTAGATAAATTAGCGGTTGTAGCTGGAACAGCTGCGGTAGTAGCTCAGTTTGCTAAAATTGATAAAACAATTGTTGATCCATCTGTTATCCCAACCCCCACTACTCCTCCTCAAGCATGAAAAAAAATAACAATATTCGATCAATTAGATTTTATATTTTAATCATTGTAGTAGTTTGTTGGATAATTGACATGGTAGCTTGTGGTACTCATAAGTTTGTTTCATCAGAATCCATTATTCGTCACGATATAGATACTCTTATTCATCCAGTAAAAAATACAATCCTTATTAAAGGATCAGGTATTCATTATAATGATGATAAAAGCATCGGAGTGCGAGTTCATGGAGACACGGTTTTTGTTGAAAAAGTGCAAGTAATTGACCATCAAAGTACCGATAATAAACAGTTTAAAAGTTTATCATTAGAAAATCATAAATTACGTGTAACCCAGGATTCATTAATCAGAGTTTTTAAATTATTACAAGAAAAAGAAAAAATAAAAAGTGACAGTTTAACTACTTCTGTTAAAATTGCTAAAGTGGTGAATCATGTTCCAAATTTTTGGCAAAATTTAGTAAATATTGCCAAAGAAATAAAATGTATTATATTGGCTATTATTGGATTAGGGATTTTGATATTAATAGCTCGATTTAAAAAATTATTTTAATAAATGGCGACTCTCAATGAAATTATTTATATTCTCAAAAATGAAATAAACGATTATTCTAACGATTATAAAGTTAGCAATCGTCAATTTGAGTTTATGATTAATACCTGGAGAGCTAGATTGATTAAACAAGACATAGATAAAAAGAAACAATTATCGTCTAATGTTATTCAAAATTTAGGACCCGTTCCTATGATCCGTCAAAATATAACCGACAATCCCTTAATCCCAGCCGGAGATATATTGGCATCCGTGAGTATGATTCCGAATCCATTAGAGACCAACGATCGAGATTTATTTACTTATATTGGAGGATTAGATAGGAATTCACCGTTTGATTTTTCTAGTCGTTCATATGCTTCACATTGGTCGCGGTATAACCCTTATACAAGCTCTAGGAAGCGAAGTTATTTCAGAGACAATAGAATATATGTATCGGGGTGTGATCAGCTCCCTATTACGAGCTTATGGGTCGAGGGAGTGTTTCAAGATCCCAGAGATGTCTGGAAATTTAAAAACGCCAATACAGGAACAAGTAATTGTGCTATTGTTTATGAAGAAGAACCATATCCTATGAGTGAATATATGATTACTATTTTAACAAAAGCAATCAAAGAAAACGAATTAGATTTGAAGTTAGCTTTACCTAATGATACCAAAAATGACGGATCGTCTGGATTAGATGAAATAACATCAGAAGTGAGAAAAAAATAATATCATGGAAACTTCAGAAAATAAGAAAAAAATATACCCTAAAAAACTAATTCAAAAAGAGCAATTAACAGAACAACTAACATTATTTCAAGCATATCAGTATTACGTTAAGGATTTAGACAAAAAATCTAAATGCTATATTGACAGATCGTTATATCGACAAATATGTCAAAAATTTAATGAAAATTTATCTGAAGCTTTAATAGATGGAGAAATAGTTGATTTACCTTTTCGATTGGGATATTTTAGAATTAAAAAGAAAAAGATAATTCTTAACCGATTAAAAGTAGACTGGGGAACCTGGAAGAAAACAGGTATTATAACTCATCATTTAAATTCCCATAGTAATGAATATTACTATAAATTTTTTTGGGGAAAACGAGATATGATCGTAAAAAACAAATCGTATTATTGTTTTATACCAGCAAGGGTAAACCAAAGAGCTTTAGCTAAAGCAGCTAAAGAAAACGGTAAATGTATTAAATATTTTGATTAATGGCCTTATATGGAAACTTTGTATCAGTTAAACAAATCCTAGCTAAAGTATATCGTGATTTAGATCTTAAAGAAGAAGATCGAATTGGTGATATGGTAGAATGGGTAGCTGAAGCATTGGATTATATTGGAACATTTGAACAATATGTAACAAAAACATTAAAGATATGTGTTGATAATTATTCTGGAATCTTACCCCCGGATTTTGCTGGGCTTAATATGATTAGTTATAATGGCTATCCTTTAAAAAGATCTTCTGATATTTTTGGTCCGACCCATAGACGTAACATAGTTACTAATACTAACACTTCCATCATCAATGAAGCTAGTCTTTACAATTCTGTTTTTGTTGGTAATCTTAATAATGTTAATTGGGCTACTGCCAATTATAGTATTGAAGGTCGCATTATCAGAACATCTTTTCCCGAAGGCGAAATCATAATAGGATACACGGCTAGACAATTAGATGAAGAAAATTGGCCCATGATCCCGGACAATCAAGAATTTAAAGAAGCTGTTTTTAGATATATTGTATATAAGCTGTATTATATTGAATGGCTCAGGGGAAAAATTACTTCAGGAATGTATGAAAAAATTGAACAAGATTGGTGGAGAAAATGTAAACAAGCTAGAGCCGAAGCAAAATCTCCTGATTTAAATAATATGATTAATATTGCCAAACAGTATTTGTCATTAAAACCTAATCTAACAGCTTCTAATAATTTCTTCGCGGATTTAAATAGAACCTTACCTACTGATTTTTCATCTAATACCCATTACGGTAATTATTCTTCATATTAATAATGAGTGCAAAAGGTAATGAATCCCATCAAGTATTTACCCATGGCTTAATTCTGAATCAAGCAAAACAAACTCAGAAAAAAGATAGTTATTCGTATGCTTTAAACGCCATTAAAAACGATCCGATTATTAATGGTAGCACTTTGGAAAATGAAAATGGTTCCCAGGATATAACTTTAACCGGATTACCTTCACCTTGTTTACTAGTTGGTAATATTTGGTTAGGCGTTCATCAATATGTATTTTTTGTTAAAAATTTAGATACTAATTCTTCAGTTTTTAATTCCATATATTTAATTGATTTAGATGCTTCTACAGCAACCTTAGTTTATTCTACCCCCTTACTTAATTTCCAATCTACTAATGAAATAACCGGAACGTATAAATTTAATTATTTAAATCAGCGAATTATTTATTGGGTAGATGGATTAAATAATGATAGTTCCTTAAATATAGATTACGCGTTATCTCAAATCGCTTTAGGTGTTTCCCAACCCTGTGTTCCCATAGAACAATTATCGCTATCCCCTAGTTATTCCCCGGCTATTATTTCATCCATTCAAGTAAATGATATTGGGGGAAATTTGACTTCCGGAACATACGAATTTGCTATTCAATATCGTTTTCAAAATTATTCTACGACAAACATATTCGGTTTATGTAAACCTGTTTATATTAATAAAGATTTACTAAATTCAACAAACCAAGGTAATTTCGGTTTATTTGACGGAGACATTAGTGGTACAACTTTAACTAGTAAAACAATTACTCTCAATTTACGAGATTTAGATTTAAATTATCCTCAATTTGATTTAGTAGTCGTTAAAACAATTAATCAAGTAAGTTCCGTAGCGAGTATTCAATCTATTCCTATTACAGGAAATACGATGAGTTATACGTATACGGGTTATGAAAACACAGTAGCCAATAATCAAGGAATTAGTGCTGTAACGGTAGACCCTAGTATTTATTACGGATCGGAAGTAATTGCTCAGAAAGAAAATCGATTATTGATTGCCAATACAAAACAAGATAAAACAGTACTACGTTACCAACAATACGCTAATAACATAGTCGTTACATATACGGTTGTACCGAAAGTAGTTCAAGCCAATGTTCCATCCGTATTAAATAATCAATTAACCGATTATCAATATGTAAGTTTTGACCCTAGTGTGTCTGAATACACATTAAATGTTATGAGAGGAGAAGTATATTCATTAGGAATTGCTTTTGTTCTTAATTCTGGTTTAGAAACTCAAGTATATCATATTCCAGGAAGAAGTTATATCGCATCAGATGTAAACACAAATTATGATAGTTCTACTAATACGAATACATTTAATTGGCAAAATCGAGATACATTTTATACGGATGGAAATGGTAACCGTTTAAATTATTGGGAATCCACTATTCAATATCCATCGGGTTTCGATTATCCTACTTCCGGATCATATGGTCCAAGTGGAAATATACCCAATTTAATTCGTCATCATCGAATCCCAAGCTCTACATCATTACCTATTATCACGTATAGTGGAAATGTAATGTATGCCAATTACATAGCATTAACGTTTAGTAATATTCAATTACCATCAGCCATTGCTAATCAAGTAAAACTGATCAAATTTTACATGACTCCTCGTGATTTACCTCAAAATAAATCAGTTATCGCAAAAGGAGCTTTTAGTCGCACCGCTTTTTGCGGAGGGGATGTTCAGTATACATCCAATAGTACTACGAACGGACCTACTCAATTACCTCGTTATGTAGTACCTGCAAGTCCTTTTTCCACAATACCTCAAGATGTTAATCCCGGATTTAGTTCTACGGCATCTGGTCCCCAGTTTACTAATAATGCGTCAGCGGTTCAACAGAATATTGCTCAATACTCAAATACTAAAATTAATTTATCTTATTACGGAGGATCCCAAGGAAATACTCAACAAATTTCCGATCCTAGTGATTTGTCATTACCTAGTCCGAATACTCAACAATTAAATGGAGCAACCTACCAAAACGAAAACAAGACAATACTTTTTTTCCATAGTCCGGATACTGATGCGAAAGCGGATAATAACGACAAACCCGTCTTATCCGTTAATAAGGCTTTATTAGAAAATAGACTCCAAGGAAATGTAAATTGGTATAAAAATCCAACGGCTTTTAGTATTAATAGTAACAACTATAACGCTAATACATACAATACCTACAACCAAGGAGCAGCTAATGGAGTTCAAGTTCCTCATTTTATGGGGGATTGTGTGTTTAATAATATGGATTCTCGATCCGGAGTAACTAAATTTTATTATGGAGTTCAAGGGGCAACTTATGTTCCATATAACGCGATTTTATCTCAATCTAATGTGGGTAATATATCGATGCCTTATTATGGAATACTGAGAGAATCAGGAACTTTGGTCGAATTATTGCATTCAGTTTCTCCAGATTTTAGTGATTACGGTTCTGAAAATTCAACCACATTTATTACGAATGCCGTTTCAGGTGGAAATTTTGCTCATCCTGTATATGATAAATACGATGGAGATAGCCCTACGTCCAGTCAACAAGGAATTTCCCCATATGGTCCCCGTGGAACAATTAATCAGTTGGCTCAATTTCAAAGTTCTGCCCCCACCGGAATTACAGGATACAGTCAAAACAACGCAATATATTATTACGGCTCATTACAATCAGCTAATGTTTCACAATACGGATCAACATTAGGATTACAATATGAATATTTAGGACTCACGTGTGATAATTTATCTGTAAACGGTAGTGGGTATCTTACCACCAGCCCCAGCGGTATTATTGGGGATACGTTTATTGATATGTATTCCATTAAACGAACCGCGTATTCTAATTATTATCATGACGCTACTAGTACAGCCGGATCTATTTTTCAAGTGTATATGGCGGGAATTAGTTCGTTTCCTTGTGAATCGAGTTTAAATTATCGAATGAGACTTACCCAGGGAATAAATGGGGCGAGTTATTACCCGAAAGATGTTTATGGTAGTCAAGCAGATACTTGGATTCAAAACAATTTCGCATATGATAATTATTTGAAAATAAATGACGACTATAATAAGAAATATTCGAAACAGAATTTTGGCCCGACTCAAATTAATACTATTACGTCGAATCAAGCATTAGTCACCACCTCAACTCTTCAATATTTAACTCGTATATCTTATTCTCAACAATCTTTATCAGAAGATACGGTTGATTATTGGAGAACATTTTTAGCTAATGATTATCGAGATCTTCCTAAAAATAGAGGACCTATAACCGGATTGTTTACGAAGTACGAAAGGATATTTGCTTTAACTCGTGATAGTTTATTTGATGTCTATGGTTCTAATTATAATTTACAAAATAGTACAACTACGGATATTGCTGTTGGAACTGGAACATTTTTTGGATTAGAGCCAAAAGAAGTATTATCGATTGATGGAGGGTATTCAGGAACATCTAGCAAGTGGTCTATTGTTGAAACACCTTATGGGTATTTATTTGTTGATAAAAATAAAAAATCCGTTATTTTATTTAACGATCAATTAAAAGATATCACGTACCAAGGAGCTAAAGAATTCTTCCAACTAAATGGAGCCATTAGTTTATATAATCAAATTCCGGATTTGAAAAAAGGATCAGGATTTGATAATCCTCTTAATAATGTGGGATATACGTGCGGATGGGATAAAGAACATAATCGATTATTAGTAACTAAATTAGATTACAATTTAGTGGATATTACCCGATACAAAGGAATTTACAATCCTAACACAACCTACGGTAGTACTGATATTTATACTCAGAATGGTAAATTAACGAATTCTGCGAATTCACTTAGTTTTTCGGATACATCTACGTTTATTAATAAGAGTTTTACATTATCGTACATTCCTCAATTGGAACAATGGGCATCTTTCCACAGTTATTTACCAAACAATTATCTTCATCACCCTACTAATTTCTTATTAAAACAAAATACGAGTTCTGTTCAAATTTCAAATAGTGGTGTTCCAGGCTATTATTTTAATACCCAATACCCATTTATAATAGAAATAGTAGCCAATGATTATCCTCAAGATGTAAAAGTAACCGATTCTATTCAAGTAAGTTTAGAATCATATACTGGGTCTGGTGTAGATAAATTACGGGGTAATTCTTTTTTTGATCAATTTATGGTATATAATGAATTTCAAAATAGCGGAATTATTTCTTTAATTGTAAATACCAACTTAACTAAAAAAGAAAAAATTTGGTCTATTAATCAATTTTTAGATGTGACAAATAGCAATCAATCCGCTCAAATGTTTACAGATAATTGGTCTATTATTCAATCGGTTTATCCTATTGATAAAGTAATAAATACTTCCATATTAAATACTAATAAACCATGGTATCAACGCGGACGATTTAGAGATAATTATTTTGTTATTCGTTTCAGTAAGAATAATTTGGACAATAGCAAATTTTTAATTAACTTTGTATCTACCCAGTTCCGAAAATCTATCAGATAATAAAAATATTTATATTTAATGAGCCTATATGACAACGAAAATGATTATGAGGAAGATGAAGATCAAGAAAATGACGGTAGTGAGCAACCATCTGTAAATAATTATGAAAAAAACGAAGAAGAAAATACTCCTTCGCCTTCCCCTAAAAAAGGAGGAATTAACCTAGCTAAGATAAAAGCGGATATTGCTCAAGTAGAATCGAGAGGTCGTTATAATGCCACTAGTAAAAAATCCACAGCCGCAGGTAAATATCAATTTATTTGGAGTCAATGGGGAAAACAAATTGCTCAACTCACAGGCGTAAAATCTAAACAACAATTCTTAGCGAATCCCCAGGCTCAGGAAGATTTCATGGATCATTACCTAGTAAATCAAGTATTACCTCGTGTAAAAATATTAAGACAAGAAGGACTTGGTAATAATTTATCGGATTCTGATTTAGCTAAAATAATACATTTGGAAGGGTATGCTGGAGCAAAACGTAAATTGGCATCCGGTCAATTAAACGTAGCCTCTAAAAATAATTTAAGTCCTCTTCAATACTTAAAAAGATCTCAATCATCAGTTATTCCTCCCGTTCGTCCACCTAAAAATGCGGACATGGATTATATGGATATGATGGATGATGAAAATGACGCTAACAATCAAAAGGAGCAAATGAGTAATGTAGTGGGATCAACTGTTTATGGTCAAGCACATACTCCCACAAGCGAAGAACAACAAACTTTATTACCACCTAATTTATATTATCAATTAAAAAATAATCGTTCAGATAAACCATACGCAGATGGTTCTTGGATTACAGATGGAGATAGTCCTTTAAGTAAAGGAATTGGTGCTGGAGCAGGTTTATTAGCGGGATTTCTTCCACCAGACGATTCAGCAAATACGGGTAAAGTAAATTATGGTTCTAAAATAGGAACAGGAGCATTATCCGGAGCATCAGCTGGTGCGGAATTTGGACCCATCGGAGCAGCAGCAGGAGCCGTTTTAGGAGGAGTTACTGGATTAATAGGAGCAAATCGTGAACAAAAAACATTAACGGAAGCCGGAGTTAAGAATTCTAGGAAAATGTCGAATAATATCAACACAAGAGCCACTTCTGTTGATAATGACCCATATGGTCTACAAATGGCAATGGGAAGTTTTGTTTACAACATGGGTGGGGAATTAGATTCTCAACCAGGAGGAACAAAAAACTCAAAAACTAAACCTAGTAATAATTCAACCATCCAAGTACCTTTAAAGAATAACACATTTTATAATAATAAAAAAGAGTTAGCAAATATGTATAATCAAGCATCTAAAAATTTAGATGGACTTGATAAACAAACCATGGAATTAAAAGGTCAAGGATTGCTTCATCCAAATGATTTACGGATTACTCCTCAATATTCTATGAATGGTACAGAAAATAACTTTTATCGTTCGGCTGGTCCCACAGCAGTTATTCCCTCTAAACCGGGAATGAATAGCAATCCTAATTGGAGAAATACACCCACTAAAATGGGGTCAAATGGAGAATACGTAATTGACAATAGTCCATATGCTTTTGGTATGGGAGGTCAATTTACGAATCCTTTTAAATTTGATATGGGAGGTGAAAATGAAGCAGTAAGTGAGGGAGAAAATGAAGGAGCAAATTACATCGATATTGAAAAAGGAGAATTGCGAATTGATCCGAAATCAGGTAAAATTTTACAAGAATATTCAGGATTAAATCCTTTAAGCGGAACTAAATACGAAAAACACGCTAAAAATATAGATATAGAACCCGCTGGTAATTTTGTAAAAGCAACTCCCGGTGAATTTATCATTACTCGCAAAGACGCTAAAAAATACAAATTAGCGGATAAAAATAACGATACTATTTTAAAAGGAAGTATAATGCGAAACATCATAGCGAATAAAAATAAAAAAGAAGAAGGCAACTACAAACGAGGATCCTATATTGTACCTAAATATGATATGGGGGGAAATACTACTTCTTCCCCTACCGGATACCCCGCATCGGCAAATACTGATGTACCTTTTGATTTTTTAACAAATTCTCCTTTATTAAATTCCCCATCGGTTCCCGCTCCTTTTACGTATCAAGGGTGGGTAAATCATGATGTTATGAGTAGAGTTAAGCCTGTGGTTGGTGACTTACCAGCTCATGCGCCATTACATCCGGTTCAAGGGTATGATCCAGGAATTATGAAACAATTGATTAAACAACATCAAAATACAAATTTTGCGGATGGAGGACCTTATTTAGATTCTTCAGATCCTGAATTACCTACCGTAACAGTTAACGGGGGAAAAAGCGACAGAAATTCGTATTCCAAATCTATTCCTGTCAATTCAATTTATAATCCTTCACCGAATTTACCTATTCCTAATGTGGTGAATGGAAACATTCCTCAAGATAATACCCCATTAAAATTTAAATCCGCTCCAAGTGATTCTTTATCATTCGGTCAAATTGCAGACCATATTAGTAAAATAACTCCCGCTTTATATAATATTGGTCAAGGTTTATATGCTGATAAAGAAAAACAAATTGCTCCAGAATATAATCCATACGAAGGTCAAGTGATTGGAAATATGCCTCAAAATGTTAATTTTGAAAATATTAGACAACAGTATTTACTAAATGCCCAGGGTCAATATAATGATATTGATCAAAGAAGTAATTCCAGTTCAGTAGGCAGAGCTAATAAAAATAACGTATATGCAAATACTCTGAATCAGTTAGGAAATGCTCAATTCCAGGCGAATCAATACAACAATCAAAACGCAAGTACAAGAGCCGGATTATACAATCAACTAGGTAACCAACGTGTGAATGCTAACAATATAGCTAATCAATACAATTATCGAATTAATGATGATAATGCTCGTAACCAAGGAGCCGCTAGAAATTCTATTGGAACGGGATTAAGTCAAATCATAGCTAGTAATTTAAATGATAAACAAAACGCATTAAAAGCTCAATATGATCAAGCTATTTTAAATCACGTATACAATCATTTAGGAGCTGTATATGGACTTCATTCCAACGATTATGTTACTCCTTTTCTCGCTCAATAATCTTCGACTATGAATAGATATCAAACGCCTATAGACCAACCTCTTGAACAATACGTACCTATTCCATTAGATACGATTGGGAGAGTTGCACAAGCCGATCAACAAGATTACGATACCCAGGAAAAACAAAATGCAGCTACTAATTCGGCTTTAGCCAACATGACAAGTTATAGTCCGGATATTCAAAATAAATTATTGGATAAAGCCAATCAATTTAAAAAAGAAAGCGAAGAAGTATACAATCAATATCCGGATTGGACGGATCCCATAGGTAAACGAAAACGACAAGAATTATACGCTCGTTATGTAAATGATCCTTTATATTCACAAAACAATAAATATAACCAAGCCTATTTAGCTAATCAAAAAATTGTTCAAAAATTGAATTCCGAAGGAGTTCCTTACGCTGATCCATTCGCTAATGGGAAAGCGGTAGATCTAAGTGGAAATATTGTTATTCCTAATCAGTTTGCCAAAAAATTAGATTATATTGAGCAAATAGATCATTTAGGATCAAAAGCGGGTTTTGATGATTATGGAAATGGGGTTAAATCAAACCACGCTAATCTCAATAATCAAATCGCTAGAGCCATCAATCCTAATAGCGATATTTATAAACAAGCGTATCAACACGCATCTACGTTAGGTATTGATCCATCTCAAAGAAGAGATTGGGCTACTAAAGCCATCATGGATCGATTTAAAAATTACGCTCATCAAGAATATGATCCTAATTCAGACCCGAATGTAAAAGCGTCAATAGCTCAAAATGATGTAGGTTTCCTTCATGCTCCTACATTAGATGAAAGTCAATCAGGATTTAATGAATCTAACGAATTCAATAATGCGGGATTATTGGGCAAACACGTTACTGGAAATCGTGTAGTTTCTCATTATACTTTTGGTAAATCTACCGTACCTTATAATAGAAATGTAGATTTACAACCCATCTCAGGTCCTCATTGGCATGTAGGACCAGATGGTCACGCTGATTTATCTTTAACTGAAAAACCAACAATTATTACAGGCGGTAAACATTTATATGATGCGGTTATGGGAGTCATTCAAGATGGTCCTCGTAATTTAATAGGTCAATTAGTTACATTGGATCAAGATGGTGATGTTACCGGACATACAGGTAATACCATGAGTGAGAAAATACATAAAGATCCGGTAACGGGAATTACGTATGGTAATTGGGGAACAAAAGATCAATTTATTATTCAACCCCAAGCGGTTACTGTTTATAGAAATCACGATGGTAGTTCAGAATACGTACCTTTAAGTAGAGATCAATCTGAAAAATTCTTAGGAGCCGATTATAGTAGTAGTGTACCGGAAGATCCATCTCAACATTTAAGTAAAGAGCAATTAACAAATTCATTAAAAAACTTTAAATTTAGCAATGAATTTATTAATCGTTATCATAAAGCTACTGGACTCGAAAAACAAAATATGAATCGAATTATTCAAAATCAATTAAGACAGAAAGATATAGAAGCTAAAAGAGCCGCTACATTTGGTTCACAAAATAAGTTAGGAAATATCGAAAGCAGTATTTATCAAGACGAAAAACCAGAATCCAAAACAGTTGAAAACTAATGGGCAAAAAAAGAAAAATAGATGTTGGGGACGATATTTATGCGAGTGAATCTGATCCATTAGTTCGGTTTTTTGCAGGTCATAAAGACACAACATCGGGGTATTCACCAACAGATGCTGAAAAAGATCCGTTATACCAGTTATATAACAAACCATCTAATTTACAAAATACTCCGCGAGTTTCCTTACCTGATTTAAATGTGGAAGCCCAGCCCAGAATTAATACTCAAGAGCAACAAGCGGCTTTTCATCAAGCTAATCTTAACGGGTTTATTCCTAATCCCCATGATCCATCAGGTCAGCCTTTGGATACTCGTAATTTGGATCCGGCTAGTTTATGGGATATTATAACAGGCAATGCTCCTATTGTAGATAAGAATGGTACGAAACGATTAGCTAGACAAACTACTGGATACGCTAATGATTCAGATCCTAATAATCCAGATACTACCGCTCAAAGTAAACGAGCTGAAGCTGAAAATTATTTTTCCGAAATTCCAGGCTTTAATCAATTAATTAGTCCTGGATTTACTAGCAAACAATTCAAAGTATTTCATGATCCGAGTAATCCTAATGATATTCCCACATTGGTTCCGTTTAGTCCTAAAGATGAACAAGATCTCAATCAAACAGTGAGTACATACGGACCAAAAGATTTCTCTTCTAATTTTTTACGATCTTTTTCAGATGGATTTTCTAATGGTATCGGATCGACCGCTAATATTGTGACCGGAACAGCCCAAGCAGTTAAAGATATTTTCAATCCGTCTCAAGATTCTTGGTTAGATAAAACAGCTAATCAAATTCGTAAAACAACAAAACAAGAAGAATTACCGGGTAGTGAAGATCAAACGGATCCGTTTAGCGCTCAAGGTGTGTTTAAAGGATTAGGTAGTGGAGTAGCTTCTTTGGCTCAATTTGGCGGTTTAGGAAAGGGAATAGGTTTATCCGGTAAAGCATTAGGACTATTACGTAGTCCACGAGCCGTAGAATTAGCTAGTCGTTTAGGAGGTATGTTTATGCTGAGTGTTGGCCCAGCTTACGAAGAAGCTTTGAATAATGGCTTATCGGAAAAAGATGCGGGAATTATGGGAGTGAGCATCGGCATGTTAAATAGCGGTCTTCAAGAACTTTTAGGTCCTACGGTTCTAACAAAATATTTAACCGGAGGAGGAAGTAAAGAAATAACTAAAATGGCTTTGGATGAATTAAAAGCCCATGGTGGGGAATTGACTGAGAAAGCTTTAAACGACATCACTCCTAATTTACTTCGACGAGTATATTCGAGCATTAAGGGACTAGAAGGAACCAGTCGATTAGGTAATGCTATTTCTGCCGCTGGAGAAACTTCTTTACAAATGGGAGTTCAATCCGCATTAGATGATACCGCTAAAGTATTATATAATAATATGCATAAAAATGATGCGGATAAATACGAATACAACGGTTTGTACGGAGGATTATCGCAACAGGATATTTTTAGAAAAGCTTTTACAGAAGCGGGATCAGGAGCTATTTTAGGATTAACGACTGGGGTGATGATTCCCGGATCAAAAGATGAAAAATCAATTCGTCAAAAAATAGCTGATGGTAAAACGGATGATGTATTAAAATCGCTAAATTGGATGAAATCCGATGGTAAATTAACGGATGATCAGCATCAAGCGTATGTAGACCGGGTAAATCAATTGGACGATATTTATAATAAAAATAAAGAAGCCTGGAATAGTGTACCTGATCCAGCAAAAAGAAAAGAAAATCAAGATCGAGGATTTGAAACCATCGATCAAATATTTCGTCAAAAAATGAATGTGGATCGCGAACAAGAAGCATTCGGTCAAAAAGTAAATGAAATTAGTAATGAGCCTAATTTAGACGACGATGTTAAACAGGAAAAAATAAAAAATGCTCGTGAGCCTTTAACAGCCGCTGAGAGAGAATTAGCTACCAGTCGTAAGAATTTACGAGATTTGTTACCAGATGAAAATGGTGAAATACCTTTTGAACAAAAACAAGAAATTGATCGTAAATTAATTAAAAATTTAGGAAATAAATTAGGCGTTAATTCAGAAACTGAATCACTACTAGATGATTTTATTATACATAAAATTCATAAACGGGGTATTTATGACCTCACCGATGAATTAACAGATGCTATCCATGGGAGAGAAGATCGAAACCCCACAAAAGAAGATCATGATACATTTGAAAAATTATTTCACGATAACGATTTAGAAGGATTAAAAAAAGATTGGGAAGATCACGTAGATAGTAAAACTAAATCGGATATTCGAGATACTAAAGTTAAAAAAGATATTTTATCCGATATGTCTAAAATATCTGATTCAGATTTAGAAAATTTATTATCCCAGGAAAAAAATCCTAAAAACAGGCAACTTATTAAAGATGAATTAGAAAAGCGTAAGAATCCGGATAATTTAGATAATATTCCTAATAAATTAGCCTATAGTTCTTTTGATTCAAAAAATAATATCGATACGATTGATCCTACTGATGGGAGTAAAGTTAAAAATCCTAATTTCAATCGAAAGTTAGAATCCCATAACCATTATCCCCAGGATACACGAGCTATTATTCGACCGATGACTTTTGAAGAAGCTAAATCTGTGTATCCAGAACTTACTAAAGAAAAATTTGATAAAAACAATAGTAAGAAGGATACTCATATGTTGGGAACTTTCAGAGAATCAGATAATGAATTTATGGGTCATTACCCCACATCAAAAAGAATTAAAGAAACAGGTAAAAACTCAGACCCCCTTGTTTTAGCGAATTCTTTAAAAGTACGAGATCAATTATTTAAAAATCCAGAAAATCCCATTTCTACTTCTATTAAAAAAAGTAGAGGACGGATGAATTATCAATACGAAGTAACTCCTGAAGGAATTCATAAAACATTATATCGACCTTTTTTAGAACGATTGGGTGACAAATCTAAGTTAGCCAATGGCGTAAAACTATTAATTCCGGATAATAATATGGATCTTTTGGAAGCTAAAGGAAAAGTAACCGAAAGAACTCATTTTAATGAAGAAGAAATAAAAAAGGATATTAAAAATAAAGGTCAATTATTAGCTTCAGTTCCTTTACCAGATGGAAGTTACGGTCTTTCTCGTATTACCATCAATAAATTAGGTAAGGAAAATACCGATATTGTGGTTAAACTTCTTCAGGGAGCTTTTAGTAGTAATTCTGAAACCGCTAAAAAAATACAAAAAGAATTAACGGACGGAGGATTAAAAGTTAATTTTAAGGATTTACGTAGTGTAATGAATCTAATACGTAGCTTAGTATACGTAGACGGAGTTAATACGGGTATCCAATCGGTTAATCAATCAGATGGAGAAAATAATCTCAGTTCTCCCCATACTTTTACATTTACTAATGAAAATGGTAAACTCATGCTCGATTTAGGGGAAAAAGATGGGAAATTTAACATTAGTGATTTATGGAACTCAGGATCAGAAGAAAAAAATCGATTAGAAGAAGCGATTGCTAATCGATACCGTAGAATAGATTTAAATTTACTTAACCAAGAAGGTAAATATACTTCGGTGGTTCACGATAATAATCACATATTAATAAAAGAATTTGATAGTTATCAAAAATATTTAAATGATACTGGAGCCGCTGAGTCCAATTTAAAAGGATATCCGGTGGAACCTGGGTCTATGGAATACACATTCGCTTCCCAACCTACTATTGCTTTAGAAGTGGGTCATCTAAGTGATATGGAAAATGACGGTCCTCATTTAGTTCGAGAAGAATTGAATGAAGATGGAAACAGTAAAGAAGAACTATCTAAAGAACATTCCTTTAAGAAATCAATTGGTTTAGAAAAAGAAGCTGATACATCCGTTCATTCTGTATTATCCCATATTCAAACCATGGAAGATATACCCGAATCTACCAAACGAGTAGCTAATGAATTACGAGAATTACTTCCGGAAGATACTTTAGTAAAAGAAAGTGGTGAGTTTACAAACTTAGATGCGTGGGTAGATAATTCTCATATTTACTTAAACGTATCTAAATTAGTAGATGGTGAATCAAGTAAAGAGACCGCAATATCCCGCATTTTAGAAGAAGGTCTCCATTTACTAACCCAAGATAAATTATATTCGGATGAATTAAGTCCGGAAGAAGCTAAATCTCGAAACCGGATTGAAACACTATTTAATCGTTATAAACGAGATACGATTTTAAAAGACAAACAGCGTAAGGATCAATTTAATACTTTTCAATCCATTAATGAAAAACTAAAAAAACAAACTCAAGATCCTAGTATCGAAGTTACTGATCAAGAAAAAGAATGGTATTCAAAATATTATGATAAATTATATCCATTAACTTCATTGGATGAATTTGTCGCATCTGGACTAAGTAATCCAGAATTTGCTGATCGATTGGGTAAACGAGAAAGAACTGAAAGTTATTGGCAAAAATTATTTAATGGTGTCATGGATATGGTGGGAATTCATTATAAAAATGATTTCGAAGCCTTATTAGATAATACGTTAAAATTAGCGGGTAAAACGGAAAAGAAAAGTGAAGTGGATACAGAAGCTCCTCGTAATTTTGCTGTGGGTAAACAATCAGGTAATAAAGAAAACGATATACCGGATCATGGACGAGCCATCAAAAATATGTATAATCTTTTTAATAAAAAACGAGGATTGGATAGTATTCGAGGAACGGTGGATCGAGATGCCATTCAAGCTGAGGTTGATAAATATAACGAAAAAGTAGGATACAAAGCTCTTACCATTTACGATGGTAAAAGTAAAACGGATGATAGTACTTACTATAAAATAGTTTTGGATAAATCGGTGGATAAAAATGTTCGTAATAGTATTTCTCAAGAAGAAGAGGAAGCTAAACGAAATATTGTGAATGCTAAAATAAAAGCATTGGAACGACAAAAAGTCGATTTAAGTAAACGGATTACTGAAAAGAATAAAGAAAGTATTTATCGAGCATTAGGTAAGATTAATGCTAAGATTGAAAATTTAAAACAAGCTGATTTTTTATCAGATGTAGTATCATCTATCGATAAAGCCGTAAGATCCGCTTATAGTGAAATTCAAAATCCAAATTCTAGCATCGAATCTATTCAATCCGCTAAAGATCAATTGCGAATTTACGAAAATACGTTTAACGAGGAAACAAAAAAATTGTTAGATGAATCTTTATTAGGTAAGTTAAAAAATATTGAATTTGAAAGGCAAAAAGTTTATGAAAAATTAAAAAATAAAGAAACGGAATTAGTAAAAATTGGATTACCTGAAATGACCATCGATCAAATTGATGGTGAAAAACTTCAAAGTATTTTTACTAAACCTCAAAAAAATACTAATCCTTTTCGTAGATTTTTATTAGATGGTAGAGATTCATTTAACCAGGCTCTCCAATTAGCGTCTAACATTATCGATAAAGTTAAAATTAATGCTGAAACTCTTAGACAAAAAGAAGTTAATAAAAACAAAAAGTTATTTAAAGATTATCGGGATTTAGGAAATCGAGGTTTTACCGAATTTATTCAATATGATAAAGAAGGTAAAGCTACGGGTAAAATGTTAAATGAAACCAATGCCGAATATGATCGATTAAAAGATGAAGCTATTCAAAATAAAAAATACTCGGAATTCTTAAAAGATCATAACACCATCGAAATTTCAAGAGAAAGACGATTACAATACGAACGAGATTTAAAAAATTTACGAGATAATCATCCAGATTGGGAAGACGAAGAATCTCCGGATTATCATATCATCGAACAATGGATAAAATATAATGATCCGGATGAGTATAAAGCAAAAGTCTTGAGTGGAGATACAAAAGTTCCTAGGAGTAATCCCTATGTAGATATTATTCCTAATAAAGAATTTCTGGATCCTAAATACACCCAATTGATGAAAAAGGGAGAAAATAGTCCAGAAGTAAAATTGTATCGATATTTAGCTGATAAATTTTCTGATTACTATAAACGATACAGTAATTATAATGAGAACAATATCCCCCAGTTCTCTAAGGATATGATTGAATATATGAAAGATGGGGATCCGAAAGGAGCTATGAATAAATTTATTAACGAATTTCGAGATAGTTTTTTAACCACAGCTGATCCATTGACCAAAGAAAATTTAGTAGACGAGGAAGGAAATGTAGCCAATAGTATTCCGTTTTATCATCTTACGAGTAATATTGATCCTTCTCAAATGAGTTTTAATTTGGAGGATATTGTAAATCACATGATTAATCAAGATTTACTGGTCCGAGGTAAACTAGAAGCTGAACCCTATTTAAAATTTATTCGAGAGCAACTAGCTAATGCTACTACTTTAAAAACGGATAGAAGCGGTAAAACCCAATTGGTTCTTCACGAAGATAGTACGGTTAGTCCTATCGAGGTTCCCGTAGAAGCTGATTTTAGCCCCCTACAACAATTAGATTACATGTTGGATGCTAACTTATATGGTAAATCTAAAAATCATACTCCGATCTTTAAAGTATATGATCCGGAAGGAAAGAAATTACTAGATTTTAGTACAGGCGAAGAAGGAAAAGGAATGAGTTTATCATCGGTAGCGGATGGAATTAATAAGTTTTCTCGTTTGGGTGTAATGGGGTTAAATGCTCCAGCGGCTACATCCCGTTTAGTTTTAGGAGTACTGCAAAATTTAATGCGATCTACTTCACGAGAAGGCGTTACTTTAGATACGATGATGTTTGGTTTTGGTAAAGCTATTGAAGGGGCTAATCATATGTCGGATACTTCCATTAAAAATAAATTGTTGATGGAGTATTACCAGGTTCCTACTAAATTAAGTGAAGCTACCCACGGTAAAGGAGTTAATCCTTTTATCGCTATTCACGCAACTGAAAAATTTATTGAAACCATGGAAGGAATTGGGTATTTAAAATTTGCCAAACGAGGTCAAACTAATTTGTATGATGGTTGGAGTTTAAATGCCGATAAAACAGAACTAGTTTGGACTGGAGATAAAAATGTATCTCCCCATGAATCAGAAAATGATCGGGTAAAATTCATCAACTATTTAGCCAATACAGTTAGAGAATCCCATGCGGATATGGATAGTAAATTAGAAGTCGATAAAGAATGGTATGGAAGATTATTAATTACGTATAAGAAATATTTTGCTCCATTTATCACTTCACGTTTCGGAATTGCTAATGAAAAAATAAATGGAACTACTTCCCAAGGTATTTATTGGTCATTACTTAAATTGAAAAACGGAGCTGATCAAACAGAAAGTTGGGGAAATGTAATGAAAAATGTATGGGATGTGTATTCTAAAAATCCTACACTAGAAGGAATTAGTACCCATGATAAAAATAACATTCGTAGATCTCTTAATGATTTTTTTGTAGTAGGATCTTTAGGAGCGATGGGGTTAGCCATAAAAGCTGTATTAACCGACGATAAAGATAAAAATCAAAAACGAGCTTTAACTTTCGCTTTAAATATTATCAATCGAAATCTGGAAGAAAACTCCTCAGCCTTTAACCCTCAATCTTGGGTAAAAATGGCACAAAATCCGGTTCCCGCTTTAACTACCGCTGGAAATGCCGTATCTATTATGTTTGCTATTCCCGGTTTATTATTAGGCCAAGATCAAATCAAATCCGGTAAAGAAAAAGGTAAGAGTAAGATATTGGGTAAAATTGGTAAAGAAATACCTATTGTCAATTCTCCAGGAAAAATTATCCGATATTTGGATTATGATAAAATAAAATAGAATATATAGTAAACTTAGTATATTCTTTAATTATATTGAGTTTACTATATATTCTATCGCATATAAAAACAAAAAATTACACCTAATTATATGCGGTTCCATATAAAAAATCCCCGGTTCGTCTAACCGAGGATCTGATACTCTACGCTTTGTTTACCACGAGTATTTATCTTTACAGGTTTTTACAGGCTACTACCTATTTTTTTCTTGTTGAACAACACGTAAGCAATTTGAAAAGAAATTCCCCAAACAGCCATCAAAATCAATCCATTTACAAAAGTATTGACTATCCAAATATAATCCGTAGCAATAGCAAAACAAATTCCCAAAATCATAATTTCTTTAAACAGATGATACGCATCCGTAACGAATACAAAAATAGTAGATGAACCAAGAAATCGTTCTTTAGTAGTACTACCTACTGCCCATTTATTTACCCAACTAACATTAGGATCCCAAAATTTAGGATTGAGTTTACTAAAAATAGAAGTAGAAAAAGTAGACTTTAAAGTATCACATACCGCTGAAGATACAGCCGCTAAGATTAGAAATAGAATAGAAATCATTTTGTTTTAGGTTTAGGTTTATAAATTTGTGAAAGACAATCGGTACATGTAAAACTAGTACCTGGAATATTACTTATGATTTTTTTACCACATACGGAACAAATGTGAACATGGAGACTCATATAATTTTTATTAATTGTTAATATTCTGAATGTTCATTACCGTCCCTATCTTCATTTTCTAATTTAGTATAATTAGAATAATTTATGAATTTCCAATAATGATCACAAGATTGAGTAACTGAATCATATTTAAACGAAGCATAAGCTTGACGAAAAGGATCGGGATTTGCTTTAAATCGATAACAAGTTTCTCGAATAGGACAATCTTGTCCTTTACACATGGATATATCGCTCATGTTATTTTATTTAGTTTTTTTCCAAAAAGCATTTCTTTGCCAATCTCCTGCCATAATACAACCGTAGGGTTTAATTTCGTCCAAAACGTTACCTAAATTATAATCATTCATTTGTTTTTTAACCACATCGGCATTTTTATAAGCACTGGGTAATTCTGAAATATCTATAAAATTAGAAAAAAATCTAACGTCTAATCCTTTAGTTTCTTCCTTAAATATTTCAATTTCCGATCGATTATTTTTATTGGTTAATTCGTGTTGTCTACGACTAATATTTCTTCCAGCCCCATGAGGAGCGAATCCTAAATTATTTTTTGTGGTTTTACCTGAAACAATCAAAATAGGTTCACTCATATTCATAGGAATAATTCTAAAACCGTAAGTACTATCGGGAACAAATTTATTATCCAAAGGAGTAGCTCCTTTAGCGTGATAAAACAAATCATTTTCTTTAAAAACAAAATTATGTTCATTCCAATAACTAAAATAAGTGGATTCTATTTTTAATTTTTCACAAATGGTTTTATGAATTATTTCGTGATTGTATTTAGTCCAATCTCTAACCACTTGCAAAGCTTCCCAATAAATTTCACCTTCTTTGGTGTTATAAGGAATCCATGGATTTTTATTAGATGATTTAGGGGATATTTCTTTTCGAAATTTTTCAGTAATTTTCATACCTGTTTTATATAATCCAGCTCCTAATCCTCTACTACCATGGTGAGTAATTAAAACTACTGACCCGTTAGCTTCAGACGTACCAACAAATAAGAAATGATTACCGTCTCCTTGGGTTCCTAAATGAGATTTAGCAATATGTAACTCATTCTTTAAATACAAGTTTTTAACGATTTTTTCTTCTAGTTCTTCGGGTAATTTAAATTGATCTTTTCTACCACCTGGACCAAAATGAGTAGTTTCAAAAGCTACGTCTAATAATAATTTACAAGATATTGAAGATGGAAGATGAGTAGCTTTTAATGAACAACATATATCCGAACTATGAAGGGCTGGATGAATTGCGTTTTTAGTTACTACGATTCCTCCTACTGGTATTTGTCCTTCTCCTGTAGGACAAGCATCGGGCATTATAGCTCCAGTTATAACAGTCGGAGCTTTCATTACCTCATCCATGGCTTGAAATACTTTGTTTATGTTTTGTTGCTCCTGTAAAGAACCCGATTCATTATGAATATTCTTGTGATAAAACACAGGTTTTGAATGGGGTTCTTTTTCTTCAACCATTGTACTCATAACATACTGTTTCAATTCCTCTTCAGATAATGAATGAGAATTAGCATATTCGATGATGGATTTAAAATGTCGATTGGGAGTAAAACCTAAATCAATTAAATGTTGACCTGAAATCACAGTAGGAAGGTTCATATTATTTATATTGAACTATTTGTTTTAGTACAAACTACGTAAAATTGCCAATCCGCTTTAGATACTAACCGATCATCATTAACTTTAGTAATATCAAAAAATTCAAATTTATCAAAAGTTTGAGATAATAAGTTTTCTAAAATAGGTCGATTGTAAATAGCTTTATGAGTATCCCATTCAGTATGGGGAGTATCAGGAAAATATCCCCAAATGATTCCGTGAAATTCACCCGGTAACATTTTATTAGCTTTGTCATTCAAATAACATTTCCATACATCCGGTAATACTAAGGTTAAAGTTCCACCTACTTTTAATGCAAACCCACAATAGCATAAAAATAGATCAGCTTTAAATGAATCTAAATGTTCTAAAAAATGACCCGCATAAATAGTATCTACCGTATTTTCAGGTACATCTGAAAGATATTCAAGAGCATCCATACATACGTCTGGATTAGCATCCGGATTGATATCTACATTGATATATCCTGGTAATTTGTTATAAGCATTACAGCCTATGTTAATATTCATTGGACTAGATGATCCCATAAATGTGAGGGGTTATTAAGTTAGTAAATGGATAATAAGAATAAATTCGAGCGTTATTTTTAGTCACCCATAATTCACAAAAATTACGGTGATTTTCAATTTCATTAAGTACGGGTTCAGGTAATGCCTTAATCCACTCACTTGATGTGAACCACATATTACCCGCTGAATATTTGTATTGACCATATCCCGCTAAATAATCTTCGTACTGAAAGGCAGTGACTACATCATAGGATTCCAATAATTTGATGTTTTCGGGTATTTGTAATAAGACTGTATTGGTCATCATTTTTCTCCAATACCGGGTATTAGGTTCTACGTTTACGGCTCCTTTAGTATGGATATATCCCACGTATTTATAATCCTCAACTTCCCAATATAAATTGGACAAAGTATCGTATTCAAATTCGTGATGAGGTTTACTATAAAGTAATGTATTATTATAATTACGATGAGCATATCGATATTCATGTAAATATGTAAATAAATCAACAAAAAAATCAGAACCTTTATCAGATTCGTTATAAACCATTACAATTTCTAAATCAAAATTTGAATATTTTCTAGCTTCGTCAACAACCGCTAATTGTTCTTTTACAATATCCAATACGGTAGGCGTAGCATATACATGATACCATATTCCGATAATAGGATCCGTATGATCATGATCCGCGGTTCTCGTCATTCCTGTCATAATTATTTATTTTCTAACAACAATTGAATTCGTTCATATCGAGTTCTCACCGTTTGACTCAATAACTGGGTTTTAATAAATCCGTCCCATTGCTCATCTGCCCATTCTTTTAATCGTTTAGGCTGAGAAACTCGATAATTAAATTTTTCTACAAATTCATCCGGAGAAACATTAAAATTATAGGCTCCCGCGTAAGCTCCTTCTAACGAATTAATATTGGATTTACAATCGTTGAATTCGCTAGGTTCCAATAGAATTAAATTTACCATGGGATTTAAATTTTGAATCGCTTTGTGGAAGCTATAAATTGCCATGGGTTGATTCATATGGAATATCGATTTAGCATTAGTAAAATTTTCAGATAAAAAAGTGGGCAATGGTCCAAAAAAATAAAACGATAAATCGGTTCGAGTATTACAAATTTCTAATAAAGGTTTAGCATAATAATATAAATCATTATTGTGACTTGCCCCACCTCTCCAAAGAATAACATTGTTTGTTGTATGGGGTTTGCGTTTATCAACCGGAAAATCAAAATCGTTATGTGCGTTTTCAATAACGACTATTTTATCATGCACCTTATTAAAAGATCGATCTTTTTCCGAATCAGGTAGTGCTTTAAAACTATCTAATCCACCTAAAAAGAATAATAATCGTTGAATTAAAGACGTTCTTAATTGAGGAGTACTTACCCAAATTTCATCCGCTAAATTCATAATTTGATTTATTGTACTATGAACTTGAGAAGTCATATACAAATTATAATACGGATTAGTTAAAGGTAAATTGAATAATAAATCATCATAATCAATAATCAATTTTCTACCGATAGTTTTTACCTGGATAGCTAAATCTAAATGAGCTTGAATAAAAGGTCGCTGAAGAACAATCACATCCGCTTGAATAACATCAGGCCAAATAGCTGGATTCAATTGACTAGCATTGACTAATTCCACATCTGGAGCAAATGTTTTAATTAAACAGGTTAAAGGTAATTCTCCTCGATAATAAGAAGTAGCATCTCCGGAATTCGGAGTGTGAAGAAGGATTCGAATGGGTTTTTTGGTTAAATTACTCATGTAGTAAAGGTAACGTTTATTTAGAAATTATGAAATTTATTTTAAATTGTGGTTTACGAAAGAAATCATCCCCTCATCCTTTGAATAAATAAAGGCTTCCGCTCCTTTAACCGATCCACAATATCCTCGTTTAAAATGCCAAGCATCTGTAGCACTCAGCGATCTCATATACCGGATAATCATTCCATTGTAATCTTCAGTAGACTTGTACGATATTTCTTTTTTAGTATGAAAATGTCCTAATAAAAATTCTCTAAAAGACGTTTTACTCCAAAGTTCTTTAGCTTCATTAGCCATTAATGAGAATAATTCGGTCGGTTTTTCATTATTTCCATGGGTAAGTCCGAATAAATTTTGATAATATTGATAGTATTTTCTAAGTTTTGGACTATTATCTACGTCAACTAACTTATTATTATGAAAAACGGCATTTAAAATTTCACCTAAATAAAAATTACGTTCTTCATCATGATTTCCAGGAATTAATTTTACTCGAACTGGAGCAATTTCTAAACATCGATGGATAGCTTTAGTCCACATACTATGACCTACTCGAACTAATTGTTGCCATCTGAGATCGTCTTGTTGCGGAGTTCCAGCCGTTGTTTGAGGATATGGAGTAGCTTTATCAGAATTAAAAAAATCATGACCCACAGATAATAATATTTCATCAATTTTATGACCGGAACTTTTTTGAAGTAAATCTTCAATCGCATCAAAAAATCGATTTTGAGCAATTTTATAATCGTAATTTTCCCCACTTTCTTCATGCCATGATACTTTTCCTAAATGTACGTCATATAAATTAGGCGATAATAAGCAACTAGATGGCGTAGATACGTAATTTGGAATATAATTTACCGTATAGGATGTATGATATTCCCCTGCTTTAAGATCTTGTATTAAATCGGATCTAAACTGAGATAGTAATTTTTCCTCAGCTTTTTTGGGTTTAAGCCAACATTTAACTTGAAATAACGGAGTTACATTTATATTACCCTCGCCATCACTAGCCCCCACTTCCCATTTATTGATGATATGGCGATCAATAATCCATTCATCTAAATCAATATCACAGGCTTTAATCAAATCATCTAATGATCGGATTTGACTAGCTTCTAAATAAATAGAATCGGATTTTTGATCCTTAGTAATTTTATTAGTAATGGGTAATTTAGCCTGGGGATCGTCCGTCATGGATGGGTGAAGTATGGGTAATGGTTGGGACATATCCGGGGCTATCACGGAGTTCATCGTAGAATTCGTCGAAAGGGTTTTTAGTATAGCTTGTTCTTTTCTGAAGTTCCGAATATCTTCGTAGATTTCCTGGATAAGTTGGGGTGATACCTGAAAGTATTCCGCTAAATACCTCCGACCCTTCTTCAGATGAAGGTCCACCGGACTGATTAGAGATGGACTCGATAATATTTTCTGTTTTATTTCTTGTTTTGTTAGATTCGACATAAGCGCATTTAAGTAAAAAACTGTAAGTAAATAAGTCTAGTATCGAATCATCCAACGACTCGAAATTAATTTTTTTAGAAGGGTTTAGTAAATTAACAATCCGAGATACTTTAGTAGCAATTAACGTTAAAATGGAAATTTCTGATCGAGACTTCATAATACTCGCTACTTCCTTAAAATTAGTTAATACGTCCTCTTCTCCCGCATAATCATTTCCTTTGCTTACCAAAGTTTCTCGAACTTGAGCGGTGAACATATCAAATAATTCGAGTTGTTCTTTTCGGTTCATGGGTTTTATTTATTTTCTAATTTATTTAATAGAACAAAATAAACATTTACTGATTTTTTGAAATAATCTAACATGTAATCAACAATTAATTGAAAATCAACAGAATGATCCAAATTAATTCTAAATCCTTTTTGATAAATAATACCGTTTTCATAATGAATATCAAAAAAAATACTTTGACAATTAAAAAATTCGGATCTTATTTCATAATTACAAGAAAAACCTTCAATGGTATTAATTGTGCGTTTAAATTCATCTAATATAGAATAATCTAAATTAGTTTGTTGTGTTGTTTCAGTCATGATTATTATGGTTTATTTTATAATAGAATATGAGTCAATTAAAGTGTTTAAGCTCTCATCAGATATTAAACACATAACGTCTAAATCTTCCGGATCCACATATTTTTTATTAATCTTTACGGTATCTGATTCCGGATTAAATCTTATAGCTTGGTATTCACCCGGATAATTATACCCAACATGTGAATTTTGAATAACGGATTCGACAATATCTAATACGTCTTGTCGAGAATAATAAACTACGGATTTGTGAATAATTGCCATGGGATGTTAGATGTTATTTAATTTCTTGAAATTTACGGTCTGCTAAATGCAGCAATCCAAATTTTAAAAGTAACGATTTTATTTCTTCTATTATGTTATTAATAGTTATATTAACATGATAGAATTTAACAAAACTAAAAGTTTTAATGCTATATTTATGACTTATTGCGATAATGTCAGCAGTAAATTTAATAAATTGAACATCATGTTTTATAATGCTTGATCCTACTTCGGTAGAGAAAGTATCTTTAAAACCGGATATGTCATATTTTACAGTAAACGGGGTGAAATTATCTCCTAACAAAGAAGGAAATCCGTTTAATTCTTCAATGGATTTTTGAAATAAATTTAATAGATCTTGTTCGTAATCCGTTAAAACAATATCGATTGATCCTGTTTGTTTCAATTCTGATTGATGAGTTATCATAAATGGAGGGGGGGGGGTTGAGTTATATTTGATGATAGTTTAAGATTTCTTGATCCAAATGGGGTTTATCTAAAATTTCGGCATTTTCGGGTATTTTTTGTCCGATTCGTTTTTCTAATTCTTTTACTCCGATCTCCGGTTTGTATAAAATTCGATATACAAAATTTTTATCAATGGGTTTGGTTAAAATGCGATCTGTAATGGTATCTTTATAATCCTGGGAAAATTGAGAATACTTACCATCTAAAAATAGACTATAGTCATTTTCAAATTCATCGGGAATATTCATAACCAACACGTAATTTTTCGAAGGTTTATCTAAATAAGTCGTATGAAAATGTGGAGAAGAATGAACGAATTTATTTGGATTAGTGGTAACTACAAACAATTTATCAAAATTCCATTTAGGGTTAGGATTACCGGGTCCCATATCCGCAACATATGTATTAACGTATCCGGAATATTGAGATTTGGTTTTTTGTAACATGGGTAGTAATAAATACGTAGAATAGTTAAAAGAGGTTTGAGTAGTCGTGGTACTCGTTAGGGGTTGATGAGATACCGGATTGGTTGTTTGTTGCTCCATTCATAACTTCAGTATTAGATGAGGATTTAAAAGTTAACTTACCGTTGTAAGTTTGACTCGTAAATATACTAACATTTAAATTATCTCGCAACTTTAAAAGGTCATAATTGCTAAAAAATTTACGAATCCCTTCATCGGTTCCTAAATTTTCTACGTATAATTCTAAGATAAATGCTGGAGAAGTATACGTTAATTCCATTTTATATTTCCCCCACATCTTTTCAAAATACTTCTCGCCTTTTTTAGGTAATCCAACAATACCGTCTGCACTATCCCCCACTACCATGGATCTCCAGAAAAACTTATCGGCTTCCAATTCATTCGTTTCTACCCAGGTCTTTTTCTGAGGATTATAGTGTTTACCCACCAACATCAATAAATCTTTATCACACGATACAATTACCCCGTTTTTGTAAATTTTGGATAAACTTAAAATAAAATCATCAGCTTCATATTCGACCGCTTTTTCGAATTGCCACACATCCCATAAATAGGATTTTACTTTTTGAAATAGCTGAGGTTTAACCGCTCCCGCTCGATTGGATTTATATGAAGGATCCACTTTATACCGAAAATTCAATCCATATCCTATAAAACCAATATATTCATAGGTTCCAATTTCACTCAATATGGAAACAAGAGTGTGATCTACCGACCTACAAGCTTCTTCTAAAGTTCGTTCTCGTTTACGATTTTTACCCGTTTCCTCATCCACGATAGGATTACCGTCTTCCCCTAATTCATCTACCGGAAAAGTACAATAATACAAAAGAAAATCAGCATCAATCAAAGCTACCCGGTCATTTAGCTTAGGATTTATAATTTCTTCAATCATTTACTTATATGGATTATTAAAGAATCTAACTCAAAACCAAAACTATTAGGAGTAGCCTGAAATAATTGTATCATTTTGTTAGCATCTTCTTTTTTTTCAAAAACCCAAACTTCATCTTCTTGTAAAGAAGTTGCTATATAATAATCAGACTCGGAATCTACACAAAGAGATACGGGTTTAACAAAAACCATATATAATGGTTTGGAATAATCTGTTTTAGTCGATTCTACTTTTTTTACGAAATCAAAATAAGCTCGGTCATTTTTCGTACATTGAGCAGTATGTTCGTCCATTTTTCTAGTATACTCAGCCATTTTATTTTTTTCGTATAATTTAACTACTTCTTCTATTTGTTCAGGAGTTAATTCGGGTAATTTTGTTGAATTTGTCATGTGAGTTCTTCTATAATAACAGTTAATGTTTGGTTAGTTACGTCTCCATTAAATAAGTCTACTTTGATGGAGACTTCGGAAATATAATCCGGATTATCATCTGGAATCAAACCGGATAAAGTTAATGAATCATTGAAAGCTTTTAAATATAAAAACATATTATCACAATCCAGGTTAAACTTACCTTTGTCTACTACGTGAAATTGCAATTCTACTCGTAAAGGAAATCGTAAAAATTCTTTAACGTCTCGTAAATGATGAATAAAATATTCATGAAGTTCATGCATCATTTTATTACGACTGAAATGATGTAAATTTCCAGAATAAATATCATTCATATTTACTCGATGGTATTTAGGCGTATTAACTCGATTGATATTCGCTATCACAAACTCGTTAGTTTGAGTATTGAATAACTTTTTATTTTTAAACACGAATTGAGGACCTTGGTATTTTTTAGGAATTTTTTTAGTCCCTTGTTTATAATAAGTGGGTCTAATTTTATCAGCTAGTTTTACGTATCCGGTGAATCCTGGAATTACTATTTTTTCATATCGTGTTTTTTGACTAGGAGTATTTTTCTTCATTCATGTTGTTATTTCCTCTCATATTGTTAGTTTTTTCAATCGTTATGTTGATTATTCGCTTATAATGATGCTATTTTCCATTATTAATAAATAATTCACCTACTAAATTTTTACCCTCAGCTAATCCGTATTTTCGAACATAATCGGAAATATCTTTTGGTTCGAAAATAGGATTCATAATATACGGTAATCCTGTTTTTTTGGCATATTCTATACCGGGATCATCATTATCATAATACACTACTAAATGCTCGAATCTTAATCTCATTTCTTTAATCCAAGATTCTGGTATTTTAGCCCCTTCAGATCCAAAAGCTACTGCTTCATACCCCATGGTTTTGAAAACCATTACGTCTTTTAAACTAGAAGTAATAATTAACACGAGACCTGAATGATTTAATTGTTTTGCCCCTTGGATATCTCCTTCTTTAGTAGTCCCCATCCATTTTTTACCATAAAGATCCAAAGGACGGTATATTTTATATCGACCGTTTACGTTATAACAATAAATTGGATTATTATTTGAATGGGTAGCTACTAAATTCCATACCCCATTTTTTACAAGATACACCGATTCACAAGGATTTACGTCATATTCCAAAACCGTATCTAAACTGATATGGAAACTGGACCAATAATTAAAATCCACTTCACTAAATGAACGAATGATGGGAATGATTTTAGTATCGGCTATTTTATGAGGAATAACTTCATGGGTTTTGACAATTAAATTTACAGGTACAGATGTAGCTGTTAATTTAAAGTCCTGAGAAATTCGTTCCAAAGCTTCGTGATATCCAAGATTGTATAATTCTCTTACATACGTAATAACACTTCCGAATTTACCACAAGCAAAACATTTAAATTGCAATCGATTAGTTGTATTATGTAAATAATACGTCATCGAAGGATTTTTATCACTATGAATCCCACATTTTACTTTTTTTCCTATTTTAACTTCCTGGGAAGTATAGTACTCAAAAACTTCTCGATCACTAACACAACTAAAGATTTCCCCCGCATTCAATGAAATTTGGGAGAAATCAATGGTTTTTTGATTATTTGAAGGATTTTCCAACATTAGAAAGGTAATTCGTTATCGTCGTCGTTATTTTGACTCGAACTGGATAAAGGTCCCCCGAATGAATCCACCGCTGGAACATATCCTCCAGTTTTATCTGTAATAACATAATCCGAATCGGTGAATTTATTTTCGGAATTAATCGGTTGAGCGAATCCTCCAAAACCTAATTGAGAATACGTTACCACATCTCCGGAATTGTTAATTTTTTTCTCCCCTCCCAATGCTATACGTACTCGTTTACCGATTAGTTTAGCGGATAACGATTGTTCAGTTACTTCCCCGGTTAATTTTACTCCGGTTGCTTGAGAAACCAAATGCTGTACACGGGGTAAGGCTCCTTTAGACAAATAAAAATCTTCCGAGTGTATCAAATTACTCTTATCATCTTGAAAAGTAACCTTGATAAATTCGGTTCCTTTATTTTTGGATTTACCAAATTCCACTTTCGTGATTTTAGTTTCATAAACGCCTGGACTTAGGTTAGTCCGTCCTGTAGATTCTTCTACTTCATCAAAATTGAATACTGTTGACATAATTTATTGGGTTATTAGTTATTAGTGGTTTGAGTTGTTGTGGGTTTAGCCGGAGTTACGTCAATGGATTGAGTTTTTTTAGGTTTAACGATTTCCGCTTCATCTCTATAATATTCATCCATCCGGTTTAAAACAAATTGAAGATCGTTGTCAATATAAGTATCTTCAAACATTCCCATAGGACTTTTACAGGTATCTTGACCATTAGTACGAGTTCTGAATACATATCGTAATCCATTTTCGCCTTTAATCACTTCTGAATACAATACTGTAGTAAATAACCCATCAAACGTTACTTGTTTGTCGATCAATTTACCAGCGGTTTTAATTTTGGTAAATTTATTACCCATATCATCATAATCCGTTTCGGTATGGGACAAATAAATAATGGTGAGATCATCTCTTAAATTAGAATCATGGGATCCAGCATTATAAATATGTTTACTCAAATCATTCCATTTTCCATATCCGTTTTCATCTACTCGTGTCATAATGGATTGCGCTATTGCATATTGAAACATTTATTACCCTAGAAGCTCTTTATCTCCTAGTTCTACATTTTTATAAATCTTGTATTATATATGTAGTTTAGACTATCTCTTATAAGAACCTAAATTCTTACCTCCGCACTCGTGGTATTTCATAATCCGTTCTGGATCGTATATACTAGTCGTTGATCCTGCAAAACCATTCCTGGTAATGATTGGATTAGGATATTCTGTACCCAGAAGTCTCCAGATTCACGAAGTTTAACGACAACCTTCAATTTATTTGATCGTCAATAATGAGAGTTTTAATTTCCGGTCGTTTTTCCGAAATAGCATTAACCCAAGTTAATACTTTTACAAACTCATTCTCATTCACCAAATTTCCATTGGGATTTTCCTTATTACAAATTTTGTAATTTGTCCTGGATTTAGGAAAACTTAAATCCTTTTTACCACAATTTATGATGAATGTGGTTTTCGGGTCCAGCGTTCGTATCGACGTGGATTTACCCGATCCGGAAGCTCCGGCAATCATTAGTTTTTTACTCATGTTTGTTTGGGTTTTTGTTAATTATTGGTAAGTTCTTTAATATCTAGTTCGTACCCCATTTTGTAAAGAAGTACGATAATTTGATGTAATGAATAAGCTGATAGTTCCATATCGTATAACATTTCAAATAATGTTCCTCGATTAGTATCCAATTTCTTATACAAATCCCACTCATTTTTACAACCTACTTCCCAATCTGGAAATTCTCGATTTTTGTATTCTTCAAAAACGTTTCTTAATTTTTCTTGAAAGGGTCGATACCAATACATAGGAGAACTAGCTAAATCTCGACCCCAATCTTTTACGTTATTGACTTCTATCATTAGTATTTATATTTTTAAAAATTAGGAGGAACGGCTTCTTGATACTCACCTGTTTTTATATTAAACCGTAAATATAATTCTCCCATCGCACCTGTATCTTTTGTTTTACACTTAATAAACCGGGTCAATTCTCCTTCACGATGAAGAATAACAATATTATCCGCTTTATTAAACCATTCTGCACTATGGGCAAATTGATAGGGATCGGGAGGATTTAAACTACCATCTGAATTAGGTGTAGGTTTACGGGGATGGGCTACAATAAACATATGAAAATTTAATGCTTTATTGATTAAGTTAAGATCTCCTAATGTTTCTTCAATAGCTTCTGTTTTGGGAGAAGATTCTAATTTGATGTAAGAAAAAGGATCGATGGTTAAGCTATCATAAGGCCAATGTTTATGAGCCAACAAAATTTCTTCTTTGATTTTACTATATTTTGGTAATCCTTCAGGATAATCCAAAAATAAATAATGATTTTGCATTTTTCTTAGCTCAGGAACTAAATCACTTGCAATTCGTTCCATGTTGGGCAACTTACCGTATTTAGAAATATTAATTCCTAATTGATTTAATGCAATTTTTAAAATTTGACGTTCGACATTTCCCTCTTCTGGACCAAACACAAGATGTTTATATCCATAAGTTTGAGTTAAATGTCGTCTACCGTTTCTAAGAATGACGGATTTACCTGAAGTGGGATATCCGGTAATGTAGGTATTTTCTCCCCTACGAATTTGCCAAAGCTCATCAATAGCGGGAATACCCATAAACGAACTGTATTCTTTTTCACCATGTATAAATAAATCAATTACTCGATCCGAGTATGATTCAGGTCTTACTATCGCCATATGGAAGGGTTGTATTTTTTAGTTTCAGAATTTTGCATTTCAGGTGTTACATTTAAGTAACATTCCAATTTATCCGGACGAGTAATAAATTCTGGGGTTAAGAAGTGGGGATTTTGTTTATGGTATTTATCATCTCTACAATTTCGAATAGCAATGGCAAAATCCTCCAAGGTATATCCCTCTTTTAATCTTACGTCATATTGCCGTTTAATTTTACTATTCATTCGGTATCGAGTCGGTTTTCCTGGTTCTCCTTTGATTTTATTAAATAATTCAATAAACTGGACATATTTGTCCGGATGAATGTCCAAATCGACCATTGATGGTTCCAAATTTGTTGTTTGATCCATAAAGTTTTACGATAATTATACTTTTTCAACCGACTTATTTTTCTGCAATAGCCCACCTATATGGGTATAAACTTTTTCTAATTCGTCGCGATGTAGGAAAATAATACCTCCAAATTCAGTTGCATTATCACTCGATAGTTCGATACCCATATCACCATCTTCATCAAATTCTCCATCAAAAATTATATGAACTGATGGAATGTATTTAGACGCTACTTTTAATTCTTGAGCGGGTTCCTGATTAAGTTCCGGACGTGATGGAATAAATTGATTTTTTGTCATTTTTTAATAAATGTGAAATGAGACGTTTAATTCGTAGATGAGTTTTCTTTTTATTACGACGAAGAATGGTAGGAACGGATGGAATTTTTCTTTTTACAATTCGGCTTCTTTTAATAATACCTTCTCGTTCAATTTGACTCACAATTTTAGGTGATTTACTCCATTCTATAACTAATCGTTCAGCTTTTGTTTTTTCTTCTCCTAATAAATCGTTAATAAATTGGAGAGTTAGATACCACTTTTGATCTTTTAAATTTTGGTCAACCAAGTTCTTTCTTCTGTCGAGTCAAATATAAGTAGGGAGAAAGAATATTCCTAATATTATTAAAATTATTTTCCAGTTGATCCAAATCCTCCGTCTCCTCGATTGGTAGATGATAGTTCCGAAACCTCCTGAAATTCCAGATATGGACGCTGGATGATGATCAATTGAAGAATGCGATCTCCTACATTATATTCCGGTTTAGCGAATGCTCTGAATCTAGCTTTGATTTCTCCTCGATATGTAGAATCTAAAACACCCACTGAATTACTTAAAACTAATCCGAATTCGGATATACTAGACCTAGGGAACAATAACCCCACATGATCTTCTGGAATTTCAATGGCGAGTCCTGTTCCGTATTCCCAATAACCTGTGCTACCCTGGGTCATTACTTTAGATGTAGCGACTAAATCTACTGCTCCGTCCCCATCATTAGCGTATTTTGGAATTCGGGCTGAGTCGTTTAACTTTTTAATTTTTATGTTCATTAATTAATTGTTTAGTTTTCGCGTCAAATTGTAAACTGTGGAGAGGACACGTTATAACTCCATCTATTTCAGGTACTTGAGATAAGTCATATCCTTTATGGGGACATTTACCTTTATGAATACATTTATGGATCAATTTAGAATTTTTTATAAGAAAAGTACTTGTTGAAAAGTTTTCAAAATTGTGATCCTCATACCTATTAATAACCCTTAAGTTTCTATATTCAAAACGATAATTAGATTTAGGTACAATTCTAGTTCTAGTTATTAAATCTAATACAGATTGTGAAAATTCATATATATTAGCATATTTTGAGTCTAATCTTTGTTCTAAAACGGAATATTTTTCTCTATGTATTTCTGTTTTTATAAATCTAAAATCAGCATGATAATGGGGTTCATATTGACCGTTTTCAAAATCAGTATGTAAGTGATTTATTAAAGGAATTATGGTTGTTGTTAATTTATCGAGTTTTTTACTCTCTTCTACAAAACACAATACTTCGTATACTTCTTCAGGTTTTAAAGGTCGTTTAACGTCTTCTACTTTTAAAATAAGACTGGAAAAACTCATGCTTTTAATATAAAGTAATGACTAAACCGTCCTGAGTATGAAGCAATACAAAAGTATCCGCTTCTGCTTGAGTTTTAAAATAAAGTAATCCGGATCCATTAGGATTTTCCACTAAATATGGTTCTCCGGCTACATCTACATCTCGTTCCAATACGATGTAATTTCCGAATGAGTTTTTCTTTTTATTGTTGTTCATCATTTTCGTTATTATAATAACTCATCTAAATCAATACCGTGATCTTCAAGAATTTCTGAAATTTTATCAAAAATTACTTGAATTAAGTTTACTTCAATTTCATTAAAACTAGACATGTCTTCAAATTTTTCTCTTAAACTACGGCTAATTCTATCTAACGATAACACCATATTACGTGAGTTTTTAAAACGTTCGTAAGACAAAGCATCATCTTCATCCTTTAAATCAAATTCTACTATTGTTTTCATATTTTATTTTTTATATTTATCGACTAACTTCAATAATAGCTTCGGGGTATTCCAAACAAGCTTGCAAATAACGATCTACAAACTGTAATAAACCTTCGTAATTTCCCCATCCGTTTGTTGGGGTACTAGC